>OLLJ01000107.1_pt1 | contig 49057 bp, 46 predicted proteins | sample 1604521 | NCBI WGS metagenome assembly OLLJ01 (sample SAMEA104055714, study PRJEB20765) | soil metagenome | isolation source: soil
GGGCCCGCTGTAGCCTGGGCATCTGAATTCCGGAGGAGGACCGTGGCGCAGATCACCCCGATCACCTGGTTGACCCGAGAGGCGTTCGATCGGCTTACGGCCGAGTACGACAACCTCAGCGGTCCGGCCCGCATCGAAATCGCCCGCAAGATCCAGGCGGCGCGCGAAGAGGGCGACCTGAAAGAGAACGGCGGCTATCACGCGGCCAAAGAAGAGCAGGGCAAGATGGAGGCCCGCATCCGCCAGCTACGCCAGCTGCTCGACAACGCCAAAGTAGGCGCAAGCGTGGCGGACGACGGGACGATCGGCCCCGGCACGGTCGTGACGATTCGTTACGAGGGCGACGACGACACGTTGACCTTCTTGCTCGGCTCCCGCGAAGACGCCGGCGGCGCAGTCGACGTCTACTCCCCGAGTTCTCCGCTCGGAGCCGCGCTGCTCGGCAAGGCCGCCGGCGACACGGCGTCCTACGCATTGCCGAACGGCACCAAGCTGAGCGTCGAGATCATCGAAGCGAAGCCCTACAGCGGCTAGAAGCCCCCCGATCAACGGGCCGCAGCGGCTCGGTACTTGCGCACCGACAGCGGGATGAAAACCAGGAGCAGCAGCACGCTCCAGCTGACGGCCGTGATCTCCGGATGCCGCATCGGCCATGCATGCGGGCGCGGCAGCGTGCCGTTATTGCCGAATAGTTCGCGGGCGGATGCCACCACGGCACTTACCGGATTCCAGTTCGCGACCGGCTGAAGCCAGCTCGGCAGCGACTGCGCGGTAACAAAGGCATTTGACAGGAACGTCAGCGGAAACATCCAGATGAAGCCGGCACTTTGTGCAACCTCGACACTGCTCACCGACAAGCCGATCGTCGCCGAAACCCAGGACATCGAGTACGCGAACAGAAACATGATGAGGTATGCCGCGATCGCCCTGGCTACTCCGCGCTCGATTCGCCAACCCACGATCAGACCGCATGTCGACATCACGATCATGACGATGGCGTTGTTCACCAGATCGGAAATGGTCCGGCCGAACAGCACCGCGGACCGCGCCATGGGCAGTGATCTGAATCGGTCGATGATTCCCTTCTGGAGGTCATCGGCCAACCCGATTGCGGTGATTGCGGCGCCGAAGGTCACGGTCTGCGTGAAGATGCCGGCCATCAAATAGGAGCGGTAGCTCACGCCGGGCACCGGAATGGAGCCGCCGAAGACGTACGCGAACAGCAGCACGAACATGATGGGTTGGATCGTCGTGAAGATCAGCAGATCGGGAATTCGCTTGATCTTGATGAGGTTGCGCTTGGCGATCACCATGCCATCGGCCGCTGTCTGCGTGAGAACGCTCATGCCTTCTTCTCCTTGCGCGAGCGACGGCCGGGCTTTGCGTCAGCTGTGGTGGTGTCGGCGTCTTCGGCGGCATGGCCGGTCAACGACAGGAACACGTCGTCGAGGGTCGGTCGCCGGATACCGACGTCTTGGACGACGACGCCTGCTGCGTCGAGTTGCCGCAACGCTTCGATCAGTACCTTCGACCCGCCAGTGACGGCGACGCCGACAGCCCGGGTGTGCGTTTCGACCGACGGTTCCCCGCTACCGATGGCCCTCAGCACATCACGCGTCGCGGGCAATTCCGACGCGTTCGACACCGTCAACTCGAGCCGCTCGCCGCCGATCTGCGACTTGAGTTCGTCGGCAGTACCGCGAGCGATCACCTTGCCGTGGTCGATCACGACGATCGATTGCGCGAGCCGGTCCGCTTCCTCCAGATACTGCGTCGTGAGCAGCAACGTCGTGCCGCCGTCGACGAGTTCTTCGATGACGTCCCACATGCCAAGGCGCCCGCGTGGGTCGAGACCGGTCGTCGGCTCGTCGAGAAATAACACCCGCGGCTTCGCGACCAGGCTCCCGGCGAGGTCGAGGCGGCGGCGCATGCCACCGGAGTACGTCTTCACGACACGATTCGCTGCTTCAACAAGGTCGAAGCGCTCGAGAAGCTCGTCGGCCCGCGCTAGCGAGACCGACTTGCCGAGGTGATACAACCGCCCGACCATGTCGAGGTTCTCGCGGCCGGTCAGGTTCTCGTCGACCGCGGCGTACTGCCCCGAAACGCCGATGATGCGGCGCACCTCGCCGGCGTCGCGCACGACGTCGAGGCCGGCGACGGTCGCGGTGCCGGCGTCAGGCTTCAGCAGCGTTGTGAACACGCGGACGGCGGTGGTCTTGCCGGCGCCGTTAGGCCCGAGCAACCCCAGCACGGTGCCCTCGGGTACATCGAGGTCGACGCCGTCGAGCGCGTGGACCTTGCCGTAGTGCTTGACCAGACCGCGGGCCACGATCGCACCGTCAGTTGTTTGCCCCGCGCGCGGAGCCATCACATCAACCATGCAGACACAGACTCCTTCGAACTGCGGAATTCATCGGTGGTCGCAGACCGGATGCAAACGGCGACCCATGTCCGACCCACTCACTTCGCAGCACGCTACCGACTCGCGCTAGGTAAGCGTCAACCGAGTAAGTGGCTAGCTGAACGCCACCCGGTATCCGTGCGTGCGCAACAACTCCAAGACCTCGTGTGAATGCGTGGGCCCACGAGTTTCGACGTGAAGGGCAACCTCGACTTCGTCGAGATGCAGCGTCGAGGCAGTGCGCTGGTGCACCACCTCCAGCACGTTGCCGCCGGCCTGGGCCAGCGTCTGGAGCAACGACGCGAGGGCACCTGGCCGGTCGGCGATGGTGACCTGGAAGGACAGGTACCGGCCGGCTGCGGCCAGCCCGTGCCGCAAGACGCGCACGAGCAACACCGGATCAACGTTGCCGCCCGACAGCACCGCGACCACGGGAGTCTGGAACGACGCCGGCTCAGCCATCAGAGCCGCGACCGCCGCGGCGCCGGCCGGCTCGACGACGAGCTTCGTGCGCTCGAGGCAGAACAGCAGCGCGCGCGACAACGACTCCTCTGACACCGTGACGACGCGGTCGACGTAGTCGCGCACCAGCGGAAACGTCAAAACTCCGGGGCAACCCACAGCGATGCCGTCAGCAATCGTTGTCATCGTGGTCAGAGCAGTCGGCGTGCCGGCTCGAAGCGACAGCGGAAACGCGGCCGCACCTTCGGCCTGCACAGCCACCACTTCGACGTCCGGCCGTAATGCTTTGACGACGACAGCGATGCCGGAGACGAGACCGCCCCCACCCGCGCTCACCACGATGGTGCGCACCTGCGGCCACTGGTCGAGGATTTCGAGCGCGGTCGTCGCTTGCCCGGCCACGATGTCGGGGTGGTCGAACGGGTGAATCAGCACGGCGCCGGTCTCGGCGGCGAACGCGGTCGCCGCAATCAGCGCGTCGTCGACGCTGTGGCCGGCGAACCGCACGTCCGCACCGTAGCCGCGTGTCGCGGCCACCTTGGGCAACGGCGCACCCTCGGGCATAAACACCGTCGCCGACGCTCCGAGTAGCGACGCCGCCAGCGCGACGCCCTGACCGTGGTTGCCTGCGCTCGCAGCGACGACACCGCGTGCGCGGTCGGCGTCCGACAGTCTCGCCAGTCGTACGTAGGCGCCGCGAATCTTGAACGACCCGCCGCGCTGGAGGTTTTCGCATTTGAGGCCGACCGTGCCGCCCACCAATTCGCCGAGCGCGCGCGAGGTTTCAACCGGGGTAACGCGCGCGACCCCGTCGAGCAGCTGCGCTGCGCTGCGGGCATCATCGAGCCACTGCTCCAGGCCTACCGGCCCGGCTGAGGTGGTCATGGCCGAAGTCTCGCACCGTTACCCAACCGGTGTCAGGATGAGCAGATGCGCACCCAACTCGCTCCGGCCACGGCGGACCATGTCATCGACGGCATTCGGATTCGCGCCACCACCTATGGCGGGCCGGGCGATGGTCTTGACCGAACACCCGCGGTACTGCTGATCCACGGCTTCCCGACCTCGTCGCAGTTGTGGCGCAAGGTCGCCCCCGAAATGTGCGCTGGCACTGACGACGACTTGTTCGTCATCGCTCCCGATCTCGTGCAGCTCGGCGGTTCAGAGCGCACCGGTTCGCGTATTGATCTGGCAAAGCAAGCCAAGTTGTTGATCGGACTCCTCGACGCGCACGGCGTCGACAAGGTGATCGTCGTCGGGCACGGCCTCGGTGGCGCGGTGGCCGTTCACCTGGCGGCCTTAGCCGGACGTCGGGTGGCTGGGCTCGCGTTGCTCGATAGCCCCCTGCACGCCGATGCGTGGCCGGTTGCGGGCGCGTTGCCGATGCTGATCCCGGGCGTGCGGGCCGTGTGCGGCCGAGCTCTTCCGCTGGTGCCGTGGCTCGCGGCGCGCGTGCTCGCCGCGCTCGTCGGGCAGGGCAGCGACGCCAGCGGATCGCGACCGCTCGATCGCTACGTCGCCGAGCTTCGCGCCCCAGGCGCTGCCCGCGGACTCGTGCATTTCGCCACCGCCGTCGATCTCGTGCCGGTCGAAACGGCGTGGCACATCGTGCGCATCGCCGCGCCCCCGACGTTGGTGATGTGGGGCGCCGACGATCGCGTGCACAACCTTTCCTACGGACGCCGAGTGGCCGGCGAACTGCCGGCCGCCGCGTGGGTGCCGGTGACCGGCGCAGGACACCTGCTGCCGGAGGAACGTCCCGAGCGGGTGGCCGAGGAGTTGGTTGCGTTTCACGCCGAGATCGCCGGCGACTAACAAAGCGTTAGCGTGCGGACGGCCACCCGTCGGCGTCCTGCATGGCTGGCGACGTCGCCTCGCAAGGCGAACCCGCGCTTCACCAGGTGTGCACGCCTCTCGAAGCGAGGGTTGGCGCGCTTTACGTGGTCAACCGACGGCAAGCTGCAAACCCCTGACGTGCGAACGGGCCCAGGCATCAGCCCGGGCCCGTCCAAACTCGGCGTTAGTTGCTACGCCTCCGGCACAGCGTTAATTGCTCGCCTTCGGCTCGACGTCGCCGCGCCACGCGCCGTCCGCCGTGCCTTTGTCTTCGATGTACGACTTGAAGCGCTCGAGATCGGCGTTCACCTGACGGTCGTCAGCCCCGAAGACGGCCCCGGCCTTTTCGACCAGACCTTCGGCGTCCCATTCAAGCTGCACGGTCACCTTCGACTCGTCTTCGGAAAGCCGATGGAACGTCACCACGCCAGCGTGGGTGGTGCCGTCGGTGCTCTTCCACGCGACCCGCTCGTCTGGGTGCTGCTCGGTAATCTCCGTGTCGAATTCGCGCTGCACTCCGCCGACCTTGGTCACCCAGTGCGAGTGAGTGTCGTCGGTCTGCTTGATGCTCTCGACGCCCTTCATGAAGCGCGGGAACGTCTCGAACTGAGTCCACTGGTTGTACGCAGTACGCACGGGCACTGCGACATTGATCGACTTCGTCACACTTGGCACAACGAGACCTCTTTCCTAGAGCCAGCCCGGAAGTTCCCCAGGCTGTCGCAGGAATTAGTGCCCCGCCTCAGCTGCCCTAACCTGATGATCAGTCGGGTCGTGACCACGTTTCGGTGACGTCGAGGTTGTAGAACTTCGGTGGCCCGTCGCACAGTTCCATCATGCGCTCGGAGAACTTCGTCGTCTCCGGCAATGCGGAGTTCGCCATCGCGGCCTCGTATGACTCGAACTCCACGATGTTCAGGCAGTAGCCGGGGCGATCGCGGTCGGTAGTGAAGGTGCCGCGTTCGACCGGCATCTGGCCATCGGCATTCGCCAGCCGCTCGGCCCGGAACTCCTCGCTCAGGGCTTGCACTTCCTCCATGCGCGAGGTCTTGAATTCTATGATCTGCACGAATTTGGCCATGACGCCTCCTGGGCGGTTGAGATGCGCCCAGCGTGCTCCCCCGGTTGACCGACCGCAAGAGATGAGAGCAGCCGGCCGCTTACCCACCCCTTCGCAGTGCGCAGTGCTGCCAGAACGCCCTGCGCAGCAACACTCAGGGCTGCGAGGAGTTTTGTGCAGCCCCTAGGACTGCGAAGTGTGGCGCGTGGACCACTGCAGCAACCCGTCGGCGTCCATCGTGTTGATGACGTTCGCCGGGTCGACGCCGCACTCTTCGGCCCGGGCGCAGCCATAGATCTGCCAGTCGAGCTGGCCGGGCGCGTGCGCGTCGGTGTCGATCGAGAACTGGCAGCCCATCTCGACCGCGAGCGTCAGCAGCCGACGCGGCGGGTCAAGGCGCTCGGGCCGGCTGTTGATCTCGACCGCCGTGCCGCTTTCGTTACAGGCTTGGAAAACTCGCTCGGCATCGAAGTGCGATTCGCCTCGCGGCTTGCCGCCTTCACGGCCGATCAACAACCGGCCGGTGCAATGACCAAGCACGTCAACGCGTGGGTTGCGGACGGCAGCCACCATCCGTCGCGTCATCGCGGCGGCGTCCATGGCAAGTTTCGAATGCACGCTGGCGACCACTATGTCGAGCTGATCGAGTAGCTCGGGCTCCTGATCGAGGGAGCCGTCGTCGAGGATGTCGCACTCGATGCCGGTGAGGATGCGAAACGGCGCGAGCTGCTCGTTGAGCTCGGCGACGACGCGCAGTTGCTCGCGCAGCCGATCTGCAGTGAGGCCATTGGCAACCGTGAGTCGCGGGGAGTGATCGGTGAGCACCATGTACTCGTGCGGCCCGCTCGCGAGGGCTCGCGCAGCCTCCGCCATCTCTATGATCGGGCTGCCGCCATCGCTCCAATCGGAGTGCGTGTGCAAGTCACCACGCAGCGCGGCCCGAATGGCGAGGCCGCCCTCGGTGAGAGCAGCCGCTCCGCTCGGGAGCAGTTTGGCGAGGTACTCGGGCACCTGCCCAGCCAACGCCTCGCGCACGACACTGGCCGTGGCTTTGCCGATGCCGGGCAACTCACTCAGCGTGCCGTGCGTGGCTCGTCGCTCGAGCTCACCGGCCGGCAGGGCGGCCAAGGTGTCAGCGGCGGTACGAAATGCCTTGACCCGGTAAGTCGGCTCGCGCGCCCGTTCGAGCAAGAACGCGATTTGCCGCAACGCCTCGATAGGGTCGACTTTCACATCAGCCATGTAATACACCTACCCGTTCGATCGCGCACAATTGGTTTCTGCCGCCCCAACTTCGGGCATTTGCCCGTCATGGATCTGAGGAGCCTCGAGGTGTCTGGATCGATATCAGAGACCGCCAGAGACAAGCTGCGTTCTCTTCTCGTCATCATCGCCATCCTCGCCATCGGTGGGTGGTCGACCAGTCTGGTCTTTCATAACGCGCTCGGTGTGCGGGCGTCGATCACGGTATTGGCGGTGGTCATCGTCGGCGCGATCGTTGCGCGGGCGAACCGAAAGATCTAGGCGCAGTTCGAGTCGTAGGCGCAGGTAGGCAGGTGTCTGTGAGCCGACAGGAACACTGGCGACCGACCCACGACGATCCACTGTTCATCCTCGCGATGGACCACCGCGAATCGTTCGGCACGACCTTGTTTTACGTGAAAGACGATGCGCCGACCGCGTCGCAACGCGCCAGGATGGAGCAGGCGAAATCACTGATCTATCGCGGCCTCACCCAAGCGGCGCCGCGATTGCGCGGCGGCCGCGCCGGTGTGCTGGTAGACGAGCAGTACGGCCAGGATGTCGTCGACGAGGCGATGCGCGACCCGATCGCGCTGGCGATACCCGTCGAAGCGAGCGGGCACGACTGGTTCGCGCTGCAGTGGCCGGAGTCGTGGCTCGAGCACGTCCACCGCATCAACCCCGACAACGTCAAAGTGCTGGTGCGCGACAATCCCGCGTTCGACCGAGCCGAACGCTACGCACAATTCGACCAGCTCGCCAGGTGAGCAAGGCGCTGGAATCGGCGGGCATCCCCCTGCTGTACGAGTTGCTCGTGCCCGCGACTGAGTATCAACTCGCCTCGCTCGGTGGGGTCGCCGATGGCGCCCTCGATCGCTACGACCGCGAGGTGCGCCCCGAACTCGTCGTGCGGGTGATCGCCGACAATCAGGACGCCGGAATCGAACCGACGTTGTGGAAGGTGGAAGGTCTCGACACCGTCGACGCCGCGCGGGCCGTTGCCGCCCAAGCGCGGGCTGGCAATCGCGACACCGATCTCATCGTGCTCGGTCGCGACGCCCCGGTTGATCGGCTCGACCGGTGGCTGCACGTCGCCTCACAGGTCGACGCGTTTGTCGGCTTCGCGATCGGTCGCAGCATTTGGGAAGACCCGATTCGCGACTGGGTCAATCACGGCCTAGGCGACCAGCCAACGGCCGACCACATTGGCAACGCGTATCTCGCCTTCGCCCAGCAATGGGGCGCCCTCCATCACAACGACAACCAGGATCACAACGGCGAGGACCACAATGACGACCAGCGTCAGGACGACGACCAGTAGCGGTCGCCGGCCAGCACCAGCGCAGCCGCTCCAATCAACCCGGCATCGTCGCCGAGCGTCGCCGGCACGACGGTCAGCTCTCGCAAGAAATCCACCTTCGCGTGGTCAGCAATCGCTGCACGTATCGGCGCAAAGAGAAGCTCGCCGGTCTGCGCCAAGCCACCGCCGACGACAACCAGTGCGAGGTCGAGCAGGGCTGCGGCCGAGGCGATCGCGATACCAACGGCGCGACCGGCGCGGTCGAACGCACGGATCGCCACCTCGTTGCCCGCGCGTGCGTCGTCGGCAAGCGCGCGCGCCGTCACCTCGCCGGTCGGCTGCCACCCGTGTTCGACTGCCCACGCAGCGACAGCTGGTCCACGCGCGATTCCCTCCAAACAGCCACGACCTCCGCAGGGACATAGCGGCCCGTCAGGTTCGACGACGATGTGGCCGACGTGACCACCGTTCCCGCTATTGCCGTCAACCACTCTGCCGGCGAGCACCAGCCCGCCGCCGACACCCGTCGAGACGACCATGCCGAGCATGTTGGCGACACCGACACCGGCACCGCGCCAATGTTCGGCGGCGGCAAGACAGATCGCGTCGTTGTGTAGCCGGACCGGCAGCCCGCCGAACGTGTCAGCAAGACGTTGGCGCAACGGAAATCCACGCCAGCCAGGCATATTCAGCGGCGACACCTCACCCGCCGGCCAGGCCATCGGCCCGCCGCATCCGACGCCTATTGCGGATACATCGGCCACACCCGGCAATGCCTCGATCGCCTGCAGCAATGCCGACCAGATGGTCTCGGCGTCGGCGGCGGGCGGTGTCGGCGTCCGCGAACCTGTGATGACGTGACCGTCAGCGGCGACGATGCCGACCGCCATCTTCGTGCCACCCATGTCGATGGCAAGCACCGAACCGTCGGTCATGACGCGGGGCGCGGCGACCCGAAGACTAAGACGGACGCCGAGAAGCCGTGCAGATGGTTGCGGTCGCCGACCGGGCCGATCTCGCCGGCGGCGAAGAAACCAGCGACGCCGGACGTCGATAGCCCTTGCCGCATCGCGAGCACGTCGTGGTCAGCGGAGGTGAACAGGTTGGATCCCCGGCCGTTACAGGAAAACAGCAGCGCGCCTTCGACAGCTGTGAACTCACGCCGCAAGTGAATCAACATCGCCCGCAGGTCGTCGTCCGCCGAAGCCGCATCGCGCACTTGGAACCGCACGGTGCGCCCGACCGGCACGATGTCGCCGATCGCGATCGCGCCGCGAGCTTTGTCGAGGCCGAGGATGCCGCGCACCAGGAAGTCGCCGCGTTCGTGTTCTTCGGCGTACTCGTCCATCGCGACGCCGACTTGCAGGCCGGCGCTCGCGAGAGCTTGATCGCTCGACGACAGCGAGCTGATCACTTCTTCCAGCTTTTCGATCGCGGAGATGCCGGCGAGCTCGAGCAGCAGGTTCCCTTCGGCGGCCGTAACCGTCATCGCCGGCCCGACCGGGCGGCACCCTTGGCTGACCATCGCCTGCGCGCCGACAGGCCCGCCGAGCACGACGCCGACCGCGCCTCGATCGACCACGCGATTGTCGATGAGCAGGCGGGTGGATCCGGGACCGCGATTGCCGGTCGCCATGCCGCCGACCAGGGGCAGCGCGAGCGCCTCATTTGCTTGTTCGACGAAGCCGTCGGTCGGGAACGAGTAGGGGTCGGCGAGCACGACCGCGACCTCGTCGGCGTCCTCTCCCTCGGGCAGGCCAAGGATCGCCATGCCGCCGGGCGTGCGGATTACCTCGAGATGGAAGACGCGCACGCGCACGCCCGGCAGCACGGCCGCCCACACGCTGACCGCACTCGTCGACTCGACGCCCTGCGCGGCGCCGATGACGCCCGACGCGCTACAGCCGATGACCGTGCGCGCGCGCAACACGCTCGCTGCTCGCTGCAACGCGGCTTCGACCTGCTCGGGGTCGGACCCACAGACAAAGACGCAGGCCAGGTCGGGGCTCAGGCCGCCGAGGGGTGCGCGCGCCGCGATTGCGGCCGCTTCCGCTGCGCGCACGAGATCGGCATCAACCGCAAGACCATCCCCGAAGCGCGCCATCGGGCCATCCTGTCGGCTCTCCGGCGCGATGTCATGCTGACTGATGCGGCATTCGGGTGTATTTGCGTGGCCGGCGGGTCAGTCGTCGACTTCGACGCGATCGATCGTCACCCAGAAGAACCGTGACAGCGGGTTCTTCTCGTCCGCGACCTCAGCTTCCAAGACGTGCTCCCCACGGGCCAATGGCCCGCTGTCCCACAACATCGCGTGCTCGACCCGCCCGACCGCGTACTCGTCGACGAGCGTCGGGCTGCCGCCGTCGACGGAGAGCCAGATCATGCCGTGGTGCGCTTCGCAGTTACCGAAGAAGCGGATGCGCGAGCCGGTGAAACGCATCCGCATGCGGTCGCCGGTGCTGATCGAGTACGTGTCAGTCGCGCCCGAGGCAATGTCGCCCTCAGCGTGCAGCCAGTAGCCGCTGTAGTCGAACTGGAACAGACCTTTTCCGACGACGCCGTCCTGAATGACGTGCGTACCGTTCACGCTCTGCGTTCCGAGCGCGTTGCGCTCGTCAGTTGCCACCTCCGCATCCACTCTCGTCTCCGTTGCGGCATATTTCTGGAGCACCGGGTCGATCGACTGCTGCGCATCGCGCAGCGTGGTAGCGCCGAGCAGCAACGTGGTGTTGACATACGCCGACTTGCGGACGAAGTCGGACATGGCCTTGACGTTGCTCGCGATCGCAGTCGATTCGCTCGCCGCGTCGGCCGCGACCCGACTGATCTCGTACGCGGCCGCGTTTTGTTCGACGATCGCTGATGAGATCGAGGCCTGGCTGGCGTTCACCTGCAGCACGCCTTCGGTAATGCCGTGCAGTGCGGTGCGCGCGGCGATCGATCCGCGGCCGATGTTGTTAACGGTCTCCGATACCTCTTTGACGGCGATGGCCGTGGCGCCGGCCAACTCCTTGACCTCGGCGGCGACGACCGCAAATTCCTGACCCGCAGCCCCGGCTCGGGCGGCCTCGATCGTGGCATTCAACGCAAGAAGCTTCGTCTGGGACGCGATCGTCGCGATCATCTGCGCGATTGCCCCGACGTGATCCGATGCGTCACTCAGATCCGAGACCGCACCGCCCGCGGCAGCCGCCTGGCTGGACGCCGTGTCTGCAATCTGGGCAGCGGCGGTGGCATGCGTCGCGATCTCGCGGACACTTTCGACCAGCTGGGTCGAGGAGACCGCCACGACATGAATCATCTCGGACATCTGCCGGGTGCGGTCGGCGGCGGCCGAAACCTGGTCGAAGGTGGTCTCGACGGCTTGGGTGTTGCGCGTGTGCGCGTCGTCCAGCTCGCGGTAGAGCCTCGTCATGTCGTGGTGAGAAGTCTGCATGAGCTCAAGCAATCGGTGGCCGTCGGCCAAGACCTCGTCAACGCCGCTGAGAATTCGGCCAAGCCCGTCATTGTGACCATCGCCGACGCGAACCCTGAGGTCGCCGGAGGTGGCGACGCGCAACAGGTCGGCGGCGTCACGTAGGCGTCGGCCATACGCTCGGTGCGACACCGCGGCCGCGGCCGCCAGACCTACCGCAGCAACCGCGGGAACGATCGGATTCGGCAGCACAACGGTCACGACCATCAGCCCGAGCGCCACTATCAGGGCAGCGCGTGGCACGAACACCGGGCGCGGGAGCGATTCGGTCGTGAATCTCCTCGCGATGGAGGTCTTGCTGGCGGACACCGTGGGTCCTTTCGAGGGCAAAGCTTGCCTATGGCCCTATCGGCACTCCTCGCTGGAGCCGCCAGCCGCCAGCCGCCAGCCGCCAGCCGCCTCCCGCCACGCAATCGCCAGCGTCGACGTAAGGTCGGATGCGTGCCAGATACCGCGAAGAACCCCAAGAACGCCAACACTGCGGACGACGGCAGCCTCGCGCCGTCCGCCCGCCCTTCGATTGCCACCCTCGGCTCAATTCCCACCACCCTCGGCTCAATTGCCACCCTCCGCGCTCTGCGCGCGAGCGGGCACGAGGCTAAGCCGGTCAAGATCGAGATCCGCGACAACCTGCTCGCGCGGTTGCGTTCTGGCGAGCCGCGATTCCCGGGCATCGTCGGGTTCGACGAGACCGTGTTGCCGAATGTCGAGCGGGCGCTGCTCGCCGGTCACGATTTCGTGCTGCTCGGCGAGCGCGGGCAGGGCAAGACCCGGCTGATCCGCACGATCGCCGGCCTGCTCGACGAGTGGACGCCGATCGTCGACGGCTGCGAGATCAACGACCACCCCTACGCACCCGTGTGCACCCGTTGCCGGCGGCTGGCCACCGAGCTCGGCGACGATCTGCCGGTCGACTGGAAGCATCGCGAGGAGCGGTACGGCGAGAAGCTGGCGACCCCTGACACCAGCGTCGGCGACCTCATCGGCGATGTCGACCCGATCAAGGTGGCCGAAGGTCGCACGCTCGGCGACCCCGAGACCGTGCACTACGGCCTGGTGCCGCGCTTCAACCGCGGCATCTTCTCGGTGAACGAGCTGCCCGATCTGGCCGAGCGCATTCAGGTCTCGCTGCTGAACGTGCTCGAAGAGCGCGATGTGCAGATTCGCGGGTATGCGTTGCGGCTGCCGCTCGACGTGTTGCTGATCGCCAGTGCCAACCCCGAGGACTACACCAACCGCGGCCGCATCATCACGCCGTTGAAAGACCGGTTCGGTGCGGAGGTGCGCACCCACTACCCGCTGCGCCTCGCCGACGAGGTTGCACTGATCGCACAAGAAGCTGTGTTGGCGGCCGACGTGCCGCCATATCTGCTCGAAGTGGTAGCGCGCTTCACCCGGCTGGTGCGCGAATCGACGGCGATTGATCAACGGTCTGGTGTGTCCGCACGCTTCGCGGTGGCGGGCGCAGAAACCGTGGCAGCGTCGGCACTTCGGCGGGCCGCGCTCACCGCCGAAACGGACGCCGTTGCGCGGGTGTGTGACTTACCCGCGATCGTCGATTCGCTTCAGGGCAAGGTCGAATTCGAGGTCAGCGAAGAAGGCCGCGAACGCGACGTGCTCGTGCACCTGTTGCGTCGCGCGGTTGCCGAAACGTTTCGGTCGAAGCTCGGGAACACCGACCTGAGCGGGCTGATGCAACGCTTCGAAGAGGGCGCCACCGTCGAGACCGGTGAACTCGTGTCGGCGAACGACTTGTTGAAGCGAGTCGGGCCGGTGTCAGGGCTGGCGAAGGTGCTGGAGCGGCTCGGCGACGAGAGCGGCGAACATCCTGGCCGCGCGGCTGCGGCGATCGAGTTTTCTTTGGAAGGGTTGTACTTGACTCGCCGCCTCAGCAAAGACGAAGTGCCGGGCCGCACGGTGTACGGCGGCGGCTGAGTGGTGGTGACATGAGTTCGTCGGCCTTTCGCTACGGACCGTGGCACGAGGGGCCCGACCCGCTCGCGCCGCCGTTCGACATTGCCGCCGCGCTCGACGAGCTCGGTGACGCCGTTCTCGACGGGGCGAATATCTCCGATGCGCTGCGCGACCTGATGCGCCAGGGAACGCCGGGGCTCCGCGGTCTTGACGACATGCTGCGGCGGATTCGCGAACAGCGGGCACGGCTTCGCAACGAAGGGCGCCTCGGCGGCACCCTCGAAGAAGCGCGTGCCTTGCTCGACAAGGCGGTGGGTCAAGAGCGCGCCGAGTTGTTCCCTGACCCGAGCGACGACGCCCGGTTGCGCGAAACCGAGCTCGACACATTGCCGTCGGATCCAGCGCGCGCGATCCGTGCACTTGCCGACTACGACTGGCGGTCAGATGCGGCGCGCGCCACCTACGAAGAGCTGAAAGAGCTGCTGCGACAAGAAGTGCTCGACTCGCAGTTTCGCGGCATGAAGCAAGCCATGCAGTCGATGCAATCCGGTTCGCCGGAATCACAAGCCGCCATGCAGGCTGTGAATGACATGATGGCCGACCTAAACGAGATGCTCGCCGCCGATGCGCGCGGCGAACACACGCAGGACGACTTCGACCAGTTCATGGCCAAGCATGGGCAGTTTTTTCCTGACCAGCCAGCGAATCTGGAAGAACTCGTCGACTCGCTCGCGCGTCGCGCAGCCGCGATGGAACGCATGCTGGCGTCAATGACCGCGGAGCAACGCGATGAGTTGGCTGCTCTGATGGCGCAGTCGATGGAAGACATGGGCCTCGCGTCTGAGATGGCGCGGTTGAATGATGCGCTGCGCACCCGCCGTCCGGATCTTGATTGGACTGGACGCACGCGGATGCGCGGTGAGCAACCACTCGGGATGTCGGATGCGACGACGGCGTTGGAGGAGATGGCCGACCTCGAGGAGCTCGAGTCGTCGCTGGGGCAGGACTATCCCGGGGCGACTCTTGAGGACGTGGACGAGGAAGCTGTTCGGCGCGCGCTTGGCCGTGCGGCCGTCGATGACCTGCGGCAGCTGCGTGAGGTGGAGCGTGAATTGGAGCGGCAGGGCTATCTGCGCCGCGACGGCGGCCGACTCGAGCTCACGGCAAAGGCGGTGCGACGGCTAGGAGCGACCGCATTGCGACGGGTGTTCGCCTCGCTGTCGAGCAGCACGCGGGGCGACCACGACGTCAGCAATGCCGGGGCCGCCGGTGAACTTACGGGGGCGTCGCGCGCGTGGCAGTTTGGCGACGAACAACCACTTGACGTCGTGCGCACAGTGTCGAACGCAATCTTGCGTTCGGGCGCGTCGACGGGTCGTGGCGCCGGCGTGCGGCTGCATGTCGACGATTTCGCGGTGGTCGAGACCGAACGGCGCACGTCAGCGGCGGTGTGTTTGCTTGTCGACCTGTCGTGGTCAATGACGTTGCGCGGCACCTGGGGCGTGGCGAAGTCGACCGCGCTCGCGTTGCACTCGTTGGTGTCGACGCGGTTCCCGCAAGATGCGCTTCAGGTGATCGGCTTTTCCAACTACGCAAGGGTCTTACAGCCGACCGAACTCGCAGGGCTCGATGCCGAAATGGTGCAGGGCACGAACCTGCAACACGCGTTGCTGATTGCCGGCCGCTTTCTCGACAAGCATCCGGAGCATGAGCCGGTTGTCTTGGTGGTCACCGATGGCGAGCCGACGGCGCACCTGATGCGCAACGGCGACTACACGTTCGACTGGCCGCCCTCGCCCGAGACGTTGGAGTTGACGTTGGCCGAGGCCGACAAGATGACCCGGCGCGGCGCGACCCTGAACGTCTTCATGCTCGCCGACGACCGCGGCCTGGTGGAGTTCGTCGAGAAGCTGGCCAAGCGCAACGGCGGCCGGGTGTTCGCACCGGCCGACGACAAGCTCGGCGACTACGTGGTCAGCGACTACCTCCGCGCCCGCCGCGGCCGAGCCAGCTGAGTCCGCCCGATAGTGGTGGCCGACTGCACCGATAGCGTGGCGCCGGTGAACTGGGTTCGCGGCAAGCTGTTCGGCGATCTCCCCGGCGAAGTGGCCGTGCTCGCCGCCGTCGCGTTCAGCGTCGCGGTCGGTTTCGGCATCGTGGCGCCCGTAATTCCGGTGTTCGCGCGCCATTTCGGCGTCGGTCGGGCAGAGGTCGGCGCGGTGCTGTCGGCGTTCGCGTTCATGCGGCTCGCGTCAGCGCTCGGTGTCGGCCGCCTTGTCGATCGCATCGGCGAACGCGTCGTGCTCGCCACCGGCATCGGCATCGTGGCCGTCAGCAGCGCGCTCGCCGGATTCGCGCACAGCTACCTGCAACTGCTGCTGTTGCGCGGCGCCGGCGGCATCGGGTCGGCGATGTTCTCGGTCAGCGCGATGGGCCTGCTGCTGCGCGTCGTCGGACCAACCCAACGCGGCCGCTCGGTCGGGCTCTTCCAGGGCGGCTTCTTGCTCGGCGGCATCTCCGGCCCCGCGATCGGTGGCCCGCTCGCCGCCTGGTCGATCCGCGCGCCGTTCTTCGTGTACGCCGGCACGCTGGTCGTCGCCGGCACCGTCGCGATGGTGGGGCTGCGTCGCGCTGCGCTGGCCCGCAAGCCCGAAATGACGTCGGACGGCGACAAGCCCGCCCGCGCCAGCCTGGCCGACGCCTTGCGCCAACGCACCTATCGAGCCGCGCTGGTCGCGAACCTCGCCGACAGCTGGGCGGCCATGGGCGTGCGCAACACGCTGGTGCCGCTCTTTGTGCTGGAGTCACTTCATCGCGGCACAGCTTGGGTCGGCGTCGGCTTCACCATTGTCGCGGCTACGAACGCCGCGACCCTCATACCGGCGGGGCGCATCGTCGACCGGCGTGGGCGTCGTCCGATCATCGTGACCGGCTGCCTGCTATCAGCTGCGTCGATGGCGCTGCTTGCGCTGTCGCCGACGATCATCGGCTACATCGTCGCGATGCTGATCTTCGGCGTGGGGTCGGGCCTGCTCGACGTCGCACCGGCGGCGGTCGTTGGCGACGTGGCCGGCAAGGGTGGCGGCACCGTGGTCGCCGCATTCCAGATGGCGGGCGACGGCGGCTCGGTGAGTGGTCCGGTCGTGGCGGGCTGGGTTGCCGACACCTGGTCGTACGGCACCGCGTTCTGGGTCACGACCGGGGTGCTTGTGGGTGCCGCGACGCTCGCCGCCAGATCTCCCGACGCCAAGTTGATCGAGCATGTCGAGAACGGGCCGCCAGCTCCGTCTCTTGACGAAAGCGCCGCGATGGGCGCACCCACGAATGGAGCCTGACGTGCCGAAGTTCATGTTGTTGCAGAACTACGACGGTGGCGACTGCCTCGTACCTATGAACGAGTGGGCGCCGAAGGACGTCAAGGCCCACATCGAGTTTCAGCACACGCTGAACAAGCAACTCGAAGCCAGCGGCGAACTCGTCGATGCGCAAGGTTTGGCCTGGCCCGAGGCGGCAAAGATCGTGCGATCGGACGGCGTCGGCGCGCCCGCGATCACCGATGGGCCGTTTCTCGAGGGCAAGGAATTCCTGGCCGGCTACCGCATGGTCGACGTCGAGTCTGAAGCTCGGGCTCTTGAGATCGCGGCGATGTCGTCAGCATCTCCTGGGCCGGACGGCGTCCCGATGCGGCTGTCGATCGAGGTGCGGCAAGTGATGGGTGCACCGACGACGGACGGGTAGTTCAGCTTTCGTGGCGACCGAGCCGAGCGTCGAGGGTCTGCTGCGCGAACTTGCGCCGCAGGTTCTCGGCGCGACCGCTCGGCGATTCGGCGACTTCGCCGCGGCCGAAGACGCCGTGCAAGAAGCGCTGCTCGCCGGCGCTGTGCATTGGACCCGAGACGGCCTGCCGCCCAACCCGCGCGCGTGGTTGATCCAGACCGCGAGCCGCCGCATGACCGATCACATCCGCAGTGAGATCGCCCGCCGTGAGCGAGAGGAGGTCGCCGCGATGCGCGAGCTTCCTGGCACCGACCTCGCGAGCGACGTTGATGACACGCTGACCGTGCTCTTCATGTGCTGCCACCCGGCATTGACTGGTGCGTCGGCAACTGCTCTGACGTTGCGCGCAGTAGGTGGCCTCACGACCGCTGAGATCGCTGGTGCGTTCTTGGCGCCGGAGGCCACGATGGCGCAGCGCATCAGCAGGGCGAAGCACAGCATCAAGACCTCGGGGTTGCCGTTCGCGATGCCGACACGAACCGAGTGGGCAGGGCGGTTTCGGGCGGTGCTGCACGTTCTCTATCTCATCTTCAACGAGGGATACGTCAGCACTGTCGGCAGTGACCTGCACCGCGCTGAGCTGTCAGACGAAGCGATCCGACTGGCCCGTATGGTGCATCGCCTGCTGCCCGACGACAGTGAGGTTGCTGGGCTGCTCGCGCTGATGCTGCTGACAGATGCCCGTCGACCCGCCCGCGCGGGTGCTCATGGCGAACTGATCCCACTGCCGGAGCAGGATCGCTCTCTGTGGAATGCGGTCCTCATCGCCGAGGGCACGGCGCTGGTCGAAAGCTCGATCGCAAAGGGTGCGGTCGGCCAGTATCAGTTGCAAGCGGCCATCGCTGCCGTTCATGACAACGCGGCTCGGGTGGAGGCGACCGACTGGCCGCGAATCCTTGCCCTGTATGGCTTTCTTGAGCAGATGACCGGAAATCCGATGGTGTCGCTGAATCGCGCGATAGCCGAGGCGATGGTGCACGGACCGCACGCCGGCCTCGCACTGCTCGATGCACTCGACGAACCATTGGCCGGGCACTTTCGACTCGACGCCGTGCGCGCGCATCTGTTCGAGATGGCCGGCGACCCGTCATCCGCCATCAAGCACTATGGCGCGGCCGCGGCCCGCACGACCAGCATCCCGGAGCAGCAATACCTGACGACCCAAGCCGCCCGCTTGAGGGCTAGCCAAGGTTGAAGCTTGTCGCCGACGCTGTCGGACGTCCAGCTACCATCGAGCGCCTCTCGGCAATGCTCATCGTCCACTCGGCTTCAGTGAAGGTGCGCGGACAGACGTGACCGACGGGCCAGCAGGTCCTCCGCCTGGGTGGTACCCGGACCCCAGCGGCTTAGTCGGCCAACGGTGGTGGGACGGCCAGCAATGGACCGACCAGACTCGACCACTGACGATGTCCTCCGACTGGCGTGCGTGGTTCACCTGGTCACCGAAAGCACAAACGGTTGGTCGTGTTGTTGCCTGCGCCGCGGCTTTGTGTGCAGCCGGAGCCGTCCTGGTCATCGTGGCCCTGCTCGTCCGCGACAAGCCATTGAATGGCGCCACGACTCTGCTCATCCCTGCCATCCCCACGCTAGCGGTCGGTCAACTTTGGATGATCGCGTCGCTCAACGCCCGCACACCTCGGTACACGGGCGGATGGCGTGACCGGATGCGCGCAAGTAGAGCCACGAGGGGAAATCCCCGGGCGTTCTTCTTCCGCGACTTGCCATCCTGGCTCGGCCGGACCCTGCTCGCGCTGGCCTTCCTCGGATGGGTATCGGCGGCTACCGCGTTCCCGGCACTCATGCACGGCGGAGGACCGGCTGATGCCGGTGACGGGTGCCCGTACCGATTGAGCAGCCACGGCACGTACACCTGCGTCTCAAAGCAGACCTACCAACATGCCGGCGCCGGAGAACAACGATTGGCCGGCGGGGTATTGCTTGCGTTCTTCGCCATCCATACAGGCGCCGCGCTGGGTGGCCTGCGTCGTCGACCGGCGCGCTAGCGCCCTGCCGGCAAAGAGTCGAAGCCAGGACCGCGGGCCCCTGAATCCTCAGGTCCGTAGGGTCCCGGCCGACAGGACAGGTACACAGGCTCAACGCCTACGGGCCGCGAGAGGCGCTAGATGGGATCCAGACGGAACGTCGCGCACCTCACCAGCTTCCTCGACCGCGATGTCGACCAGCAGAGCTGGCGCGGGATCTCGGCCCTCGCCGCCGAGCACGACTTCAACCTGATCACGTTTGTAGGCGTCGCGGATGCGGAGTACAGCGAGGATCGCGGCCAGGCAGCCCTCATCTACCAGCTGGCGACCGCCGAGAGATTCGACGGGATGACGGTTCGGTCCATCGCGATCACCCGCGAGATTCCGCTCGACGCATCACTTCCCGGCTGGTTTGCGCAGTTTGCGCCGTGCCCGTGCGTCAGCCAGGAGCACGTGGTCGACGGAATTCCGTCTGTCATGCAGGGCGACTACGCCGGCACGGCCGCGGCCGTGCAGCATTTCGTCGATGTGCATGGGTTCCTGCGCATCGGCTTCATCCCCGGGCCCGAAGAGCAAGGCGGGATGAACGAACGCAAACGCGCGTACGTCGACGTAATGACGGAGCACGGGATCTTCGACAAGAGCCTGGTTACGCCTCCCTTGCCGGGGTGGGTCGAGGCGCAGGCGCGTGCCGCGGAGCTCACCGACCAGCTACTCGACGCGCATCCTGACCTGCAGGCGATCGTCACAACGTCCAGCAACGTGACGATGGGCGTGATGCACGCCATTTCGGCGCGCGGCATGACGGTGCCGCACGACGTAGCACAGATCGGCTACGACGACTGCACCCTGTTCCAGGTCAGCACGCCGCCCGTCACCGTTGTCACGCCATTGCTCGAGGAGATCGGTCAACGGAGCGTTGTGGCGCTGTTGTGCATGCTCGACGGCGGATCACCCGAACCGGTCGATTTCGTGGAACCGGTGTTGATAGTCCGCGAGTCGTGCGGCTGTCCTGCGGCCAGCGCCCGAGTGATCGGCGCCGACTTGGCCGATGCACAACCAATGCCCACGCCGGACGCGTTCGTGGCGCGAATTCATGGGGCGCGCATCGCTGCGCTGCAGGGCATTCGCGAGGTGATGCCGATTCCGCCGGGGCCTGCATCGCAACAGCCCGCGACCGAGGAGTTGCTCCTCGACTCCCTGATCAGCGACCTCGTCCAAGCGGACGACGCATCCCTCGCCGGCGGGGGATTCGCCCGGGAACTGACGGTCGCGCTGAACGCGACTCGCCGCGCGGGCAGAGACGTCGCCCGATGGCAGGACGTCGTCACCCTGCTCAGCCACCTGGTCATTCCTGTGCTGCCCATGTCCTGTCGCAACCGTGCCGACGAGACCTTCGGGCATGCCCGCATCCTGATCAGCGACTCGGCGCACCGCGAAGCCGCGCTACGCGAGTTGGCCGCCGCTGAACGCGCCGCCAGTGGTCGAGTCACGGAAGCCGCGATCACCGGTGCGTGGGACACTGCGCAGCTCGCGGACGTCATCGCGCACGAACTGCCTCGCAACGGAATCCGAGGGTGCTACGTCGCTCTGTATGACGAGCCGGTGAAGAGCGCTGCACCCGCTGCACTGCCCGAATGGTCAAGGTTGGTCCTCGCGTACGAAGCTTCCGGTCGCGTCCCCCTCCATCCGGAGGGCCGCCTGTTTCGCTCCCGCGAGATCGTCCCCGCCGATCTGCTGGGGTACGACCGCGTGAGTCTCATTGTCTTGCCGCTCTACATCCACGACACGCACTACGGCTTCGTGGTCTTTCGCGACAGCCCTCTCGACGGCCCGCTGAACGAGATCCTGCGTAAGCAAATGAGCCTGTCCATACATGCAGCAGCCATGACCGAACGGCTGAACGCCCGTGCCGCCGAGCTCAACGCGGCCAACCGCGCCCTTCAGGACGGCTACGCGATGTTGCTGCAGTCCGAGAAGATGGCGTCACTCGGTCGGTTGACGGCAGGCATCGCACACGAGATCAACACGCCCCTGGCGGCCGCGCGGGCGGCAGTCGCCCAAGTCACCCGGCTGGCCACGGAGTACGAGCATTCCATCGACGACGTGGACGTTACAGCCGGCGATCACCGCGAGATCTCCGGCGAGATGCAGAAATCCACGGCAATGGCAGTGCGCGGCATGGAACGCATCGCCGGCTTCGTCCGCGGCATCAAGGAGCAGACGCACAGCGACGTCCAGGTACGCCCGGTGCATTTCGATGCAGTTCCAGTCATCCGCGAATCACTACTTCTCGTGCAGCATGCTCTGAACACCGGACAGTGCTCGGTGGCGTTCGAAGCGTTCGAGGATTCGGTCACCCTGCTGGGTATCCCAGGCCAGTTGGCGCAGGTCATCACCAACTTGGTGACCAACGCGGTCGACGCAAGCCCCGCCGGCACGACGATCGGTATCGCAGTAAAGGCTCACGACAACTGCACAGACATCGTCGTGACAGACTCGGGACGCGGAATACCTGTCGACGTTCTTCCCAAAATCTTCGACTTCCTCTACACGACCAAGGTCGCCGGCAAGGGCACCGGGCTAGGTCTCGCCATCGTTTCGGGAATCATGGCCGATACGTTCGCCGGCTCGATCCAGGTGGAAACCGAGATCGGCAAGGGCAGTGCATTTACGCTCCACTTTCCCTCGACCGACGGTGCCCGATGACTCGCCAGCGGAAGATCCACGCTTCGGGGCGAACGATCCTGCTTGTCGATGACAGTCCCGAATACGTACAGGCGACGCAGGTGCTACTCGAGCAGGAAGGGCACGAAGTCGTGTCTGCGAGCAATGGCGCGGAAGCGCTGGAGCTGTTGCAGACCAACCACATCGACCTGGTGCTACTCGACTTCTTTATGCCTGGGATGACCGGAGAGGAGGTCGTGACGGCGCTGCGCGAGTTCGACCCGAACGTCCAGGTCATTCTTCAGACCGGCTACTCGGGTGATCAACCTGCGCGCAAGATGATGCGCAGATTGGACATTCAGGGGTACTACGACAAGTCGGATGGCCCGGAAAAGCTGCTGCTGTGGGCGGATGTCGGCCTCAAGGCGGCCGCGGCGACGCAGGTATTGACCCGAAGCCGTGAAGGCCTTCAATACATCCTCAACATCACCCCAGACCTGCACAAGATCCAGCCCGTGACGATGCTCCTGCAAGGGATCCTGCTTCAGGTCACAGGCTTGCTGGGGGTCGGCAGTTCGTTCCTGGCCGTCATGCCGAAACGGGATCGGCACGAGGCCGACGCCTTCGTCGCGCTCATGGACGACGAGAGTGACCTCGTCGTGCAGGCCCGTACTGGTGGGTACACCGATCACCAGCGCGTGGCCGACATCCTGCCGGCGGTCACCGTCGCTGCGATCAACGAAAAGCTCTGGAAAGAAAGGATCCTGGTCGACGAATCCCGCACGATCGTTGCCCTGGGGGTTGGCGAAACGGCAGTAGGCATCATCTACTTGGACCGTGCAGTGACCACGCGCGAACATCTCGACCTGCTGGCGCTCTTTGCTAATCAGGCCGCGGTTGCCATCCACAACGCGGAGTTGTACGAACTAGCTACCGTCGACCGGCTGACCCGCCTGCATGTGCGAAGCTACTTCGACAAGTGGCTGTACCGCGAGCTGCGTACTGCGTTCAGATCACAGACGTCGTTCGGCCTCATGGTGCTTGACCTCGACGGCTTAAAGAAGATCAACGACAGCAACGGTCACCTGGCAGGTGATCGCGCGCTCGCCGCGGTCGGCGATGTGCTGCGACTCGCAACGCGTGACAGCGACATCCTGGGACGGTACGGAGGCGACGAGTTCGCCGTCATACTCCCAAGGGCGGACCGTAGGGGTGTCGAGATCGTCGCGAACCGCATCACCGAGGCGTTCAAGCTGCTGAGTCCGAGCGGCTTGGAGCTGCGAGCCAGCATGGGCGCCTGCATCGTCGACCCGCACGAGTGGCAGCTCGCCGATTTTCGGCACCTGATCGACGCTCCTTACTTCGAGGCGGTCGGGCTGTCGGTCATCGGTGCTGCCGACGCAGCCATGTACGAAAGCAAGCAGGACGGGCGTGGGCAGCTCAGGATTGCCCCATCGGCGCAGTGGCCGCCTCTGCACCACAACCTCGTGCCGATCAGCGCTGTGGCAACGTAACGCCGCAATCGGGCGTCGTTGAGGTAGGAGAGCGCGCGTTCGGGCGGAAGTGTGCGGTTGTAAGTGGCGCTAGGGGAATGACATGAGGCCTCGCGGGTTACTTGCTGTTCTCGGATTCGGGCTCGTGTTGTCGGCCTGCACCAGCTGCTCGCACTCAGGCCGACCGGTCGCCGGTCCGACGGGTCCCACCAGTGCTGGTTCGCCGTCAGCGTCATCGAGGCCCACCACCACGGTGGTGTCGTCACCGGCGTCATCCACATCGGCACCGTCGACCCCAGTTTCGTCGACCCCAGTTTCGTCGGCACCTGTTTCGTCGGCACCTGTTTCGTCGGGTCCGGCTACGCCTGTGTGGGCCGGACCCGCCCTTTACGGCCGGGTCGAGCTTTCCGGTGCCAGCATGAAGGTTCCGTCCGGTTGGTTCGCGCGCCAAGTAGTCAGTTCTGCTGACCCGACGTGGTGCTTCGCACTCCGGGCGCCTTCCGGCGCCGAAACCGCCGATTGCCTGCTGTGGTTTCGTGCGCTCCTCAATCAGCCGTCGGAAACGATGCGGGCCGGCTTCGCGCGCTTGTGTGATTCACAAATACTCGATGTCAAAGTCGTCGAAGCTGGAGTTCGCACCTTCGGTGGCCGCAGCGCCAGCTACTCCCGAGCCCTGGAAACCTGTGGCACCAACGCCGCCGCCGCCAACGACGTAACCGCGTACGTGGTGGCCACAGACCCTGCCTACGCCCTGTACGCCGACAACCCCGACGCGAAGGTTCGCACCGTTCTCACCAGCCTCGCTACCGATAGCAAACTACCGACGCAGCTGGCGCCGCTGCCGTACTACATCGAGGGAAACATCGTGTCGCGAAGCCACCACGCGGACGGCTACCACGTGGAGCTGCAACCGTTCGTCCGTTCAGACTCCGCCACCGATGGCGTCGTGCTGAAGCCGACCGGTCGCCTAACCGGTTTCGTCATCCCGGACAGCCTGGTCACCGACAACGGCGTGACCCTGATCGGTGCGGTCGAGCTGTCCACCGATGGCTGGCACGTCACCAACGTGCTCATCGAGGGCGGCTAACCGTCCGACCACCAGGACCCAAATACGACAGCGGAGTGCGAGGACTCCCCAGCGAATCGCGGCGAACTAACAGCCGTTAGCGCAGCGCCTGATCGAGGTCGGCGAGCAGGTCGTCGATGTGCTCGATGCCGACCGACAGCCGCACGAGATCGGCCGGCACTTCGAGCGCGCTACCGGCAACGCTCAAGTGCGTCATACGGCCCGGATGCTCGATCAGTGACTCGACGCCGCCCAGCGATTCGGCCAACGTGAACAAACGCGCCCGATTGCACACCTCAAGCGCCGCACTTTCGCCATCCTTCATGCGAAACGCGACCATGCCACCGAACGCGCGCATCTGCTTGGCCGCCACCACGTGGCCCGGGTGCGACGCCAACCCCGGATACACCACGCTCGCCACCGCCGGGTGCTGCACCAGCACATCGGCGATGCGGCTCGCGCTTTCGCAATGCCGATCCATGCGGACGGCGAGTGTCTTGATGCCGCGCAGCACCAGCCACGAATCAAAAGGTCCGGCCACAGAACCGATGGCGTTCTGATGGAACGCTAGCCGCTCGCCGAGTTCGGCATCGGCGGCCACTAACGCACCACCGACGACATCGGAATGGCCGCCGAGATACTTCGTGGTCGAGTGCACGACGACGTCGGCGCCGAACGACAGTGGCTGTTGCAGATACGGCGACGCAAACGTGTTGTCGACGACGAGCAACGCGCCGGCCTCATGCGCGATGCCGGCGAGCGCGCCGATGTCGGCGATGCTGAGCAACGGATTCGTCGGCGTCTCGCACCACAACACCCTGGTGTTCGGCCGAATCGCTGCGCGCACAGCGTCGAGGTCGGCGAGGTGCACCGCGGTGTGTTCGACGCCCCACCGCCCGAACACGGTATTCACCAATCTGAACGTGCCGCCGTAGGCATCGCCCGGCAACACCACGTGGTCGCCCGGCGCGCACAGCGTGCGCAGCACGCAATCTTCAGCAGCGAGCCCGCTCGCGAATGCCAGCCCGCGCGCGCCACCCTCGAGCGACGCCATGCATTCCTCGAGCGCGGCCCGCGTCGGATTGCCCGAGCGGCTGTACTCCCACCCGTCGCGCGGGCTGCCGACGGCGTCCTGCTGATACGTCGACACCTGAAAGATCGGCGGGACGACGGCCCCCGTGCGCGCGTCGGACGGCTGGCCCGCGTGAATCGCACGCGTTTCGAAATGTTCGGGTGGCTGGGCCATGAGGTGAAGGCTATCGATGGGCCGATACGTTAGCCGTCGATATTCGGGCTGGGCAGGCACAAGCCCGATCGGCAGCGCAGAGGAGGCGGGCGGTGGCGGAGAGCGAACGTCCGGTCGGCGGCGCCGCATTTGCCGAAGCCCGCCAGCTCATCGTGCGCCCCGAGTTCGGCAAAGCCGTTGGCGCGGCAATCGTGTTCGTCGCCGCAGCCAGTAGCACGGTCGCACTCGGCGGCATTCGCGCGCGCCATTCGGTAACGAACGACGTCGGCGTCGCGGTCCTTCATGCCTACCCGTCGCATCGCATCGGCTCGCTGATCGCGATCATCGTCTGCGCCCTCGCTGGCTTGATCGCCGTCCGGTTGTGCGCGAACGAGATCGCCCGACTCGCGCGCCATCGCGGCAGCCCGGCCGCCGCATCGGCGTTGCGGCTCAGCGTGCAGATCATCGGCTATCTGGTCGTCGTCATCACGGTTTTGGCGCTGCTCGCGGTGAAGATCGAGAGCGTGCTGCTGTCCGGCGCGATCGGCAGCGTCGTGCTCGGCCTGGCCGCGCAGCAAGCGCTCGGCAACGCGTTCGCCGGCGTCGTCCTCCTCGTGTCGAGACCATTCATCGTCGGCGACTACATCACCCTGCGGGCCGGCGCCATCGGCGGCCAGTACGACGGCCAGGTCACCGCAATCACGCTGATGTTCACCATGATGAACACCCAGGAAGGCCCGATGTCGTTGCCCAACGCGGCGGTCCTCGCCGGTGCAACCGGACGCCGATCAGCGCCCGAGATCGACGCGGTCGACGGCCCTGTCACCAGCTGACGGCGCACTCCTTACCGGTCGCTTACGACCCCGCATCTAGGCCCACAAACGACCACCCGCCGAGGTACCTTCGTCGCATGGGATTCCTGAGCCGTTCATCGTCCATGACCACGCCCGACCGGGCCCTGCCGGGCCGCGACGCGCGCCCGTTCTCAGTCGGCGAGCAACACGCCGTCCTGGGTACGTCAATGTTTCCGCCCTACCCCGCCGGTCTTGAGGTCGCCGTCTTCGGGCTTGGCTGTTTCTGGGGGGCGGAGCGCAAGTTCTGGGAAACCCCGGGCGTGTACACAACAGCGGTCGGCTATGCCGGCGGCTACACACCGAACCCGACCTACGACGAGGTGTGCTCGGGCCGCACCGGCCAGGCCGAAGCCGTGCAGATCGTGTACGACCCGGCCAAGGTGAGCTACTCGACGCTGCTCAAGTTGTTCTGGGAGTCGCACGACCCGACGCAGGGCATGCGCCAGGGCGGCGATGTCGGCTCGCAGTACCGGTCGGCGATCTACACCACCACTGACGAGCAGGCCGAGGTCGCCGAAAAGAGCAAGGCGGCCTACCAGCCCAATCTCGACGTGGCCGGGTACGGTCCGATCACCACCGAGATCGTGCCGTTGGCCGAAACCGGCCCGTTCTACTTCGCCGAGGACTACCACCAGCAGTACCTGCACAAGGTGCCCAATGGCTACTGCGGCGTCGGCGGTACCGGTGTCTCGTGCCCGGTCGGTGTGGCGAAGGCCTGATCGGCTTTCGAGTTACCAATCGCGGTGGTGCACGTACACGAACGTCGGGCCGGCGTCGCTCGGATCAGGTGAGACGAGCAGCCCGGCCCACCGGCGGGTGAAGCCCACATGTTCCAGCGCGCGCCACGAGTTCCGGTTGGCCTGCTGCATGGAGACGACGATCCAGTCGACGTCGCTGTAGGTCGCGAAGGTGTCCGCGACGAACAGGGCGATCGCGGCCGTACCCACCCCCCGACCGGTGGCCGTGACCTCGCCGATCGCATAGTCGATGCCAATCGCCGTTTTGGGGTCGATGCCGATCGCAGCGTCGGGCGGGATCACCGCACCTGGGCCGGCGAGCGCGTCGGCCAGGATCGACGCCCACTCGGCTTCGGCACTGAGCAGGTATCGCTGCACGAACCCAATCGCGTGCCCGCCCTCCTCGACCACGAAGTACTCGGTCGCGTCGACGCCGTCGATCCCCGGGCCGTACTCGGCGGCGACCCCCTCGACCGGATCGGTGTCGCCGTGCTCCCATGGAAACCAGGCCTCGACGTGCGGTTGGCGCAGCCAGCCGGCCAGCATGGCCAGGTCGGCACGCGTCATGGCGCGTAGCTGAAGATCGCTCGGCACCCCGCAAGTCTCGTACAGTCGCAGCACGCTCGCGGCCGACGTTCAGCAAACTCCCAGCTTCGAGCGCGACGATGCTCAAGAACGAGCATTTCTGATCGCCGCATGAACTACGACTGCCGCATCACCTCAACCACAGGATGTCTCCCGATGCCGAGCTTGGCCGCAGTGCCCCGCCTCGCGAGCACAGTGGATCAACCGCGCCTCCTGGTCGTCGACGACGAGCCGAACATCCTGGAGTTGCTCTCCGCCACGCTGCGGTTCAGCGGGTTCGAGGTCGCCAGCGCATCGACCGGCAACGAGGCGCTCGAGATGGCGCAGAGCTTCAAACCCGACCTGATGGTGCTCGACGTCATGATGCCGGGCCTCGACGGCTTCGACGTCGCCAAAAGACTGCGAGCCGGCGGCGTCCGCACGCCCGTTCTCTTTTTGACCGCCCGTGACAGCGACGAAGACAAAGTCACCGGCCTCACCATCGGCGGCGACGACTACGTGACCAAGCCGTTCAGCCTCGAAGAAGTCGTCGCGCGCATTCGCAGCATCTTGCGAAGAACAAGAGGCGTGGACGGCGAGTCGCGCACGTCGATTTTGACGCTCGGCGACGTCAGCCTCGACGAAGACAGCTATGAGGTAATGAAGGCGGGCAAGGCAGTCGACCTTTCGGCGACGGAGTTCAAACTGCTGCGCTACTTCTTGCACAACCCCGGCCGGGTGTTGTCGAAGACGCAGATTCTCGAGCATGTGTGGTCGTACGACTTCGGCGGTGACGCGAACATCGTCGAGACCTACGTGTCGCATCTGCGGCGCAAGGTCGACACGACCCAACCTCGGCTGCTGCACACGCTGCGCGGGATGGGCTATGCGTTGCGAGTCCCGCGCACATGAGTGCGGAAAGCGTGTCCCACGTACATGAGTGACGAAGCGAGTTCCGCGCACGTGAGTGACACGCTGGAAAGCGTCGCGCCAGATCAGCCCGGGCGACTTGGCAGATGGTGGCGCGCAGCGTCCACACGAACGCGTCGGGTGCCACTACGAATCCGGCTGGTATTGCTGACGTGCATGCTCGTGACCGGCGCGCTGATCTCCACCGGGTTCGCAGCTACCAACCTGCTCCGGCATTCACTGACGAATCGAGTCGACAACCAGCTGGTGAGCGCGAGCCAACTGATCTCGAGCGATTTTGGCCGCCGCGGTCAGGGATTTCGTGGTCCCGGAACAGTGAACCTCGGCAGCGGCAGTGTTCCCGGCACTACCCCTGGCACGACCCCTGGCACGGGAACCGCAACACCGGGTACCGGTGCGCCACGCGGCGGGCTGTTTCTCGGCGCTGCCGGTAACCCCGCGTTAACGGCCTGCCCATCGGCGTCCGGAACTACCCCCTCAACTACGACGACCGCCGATGCACGGCCAATTCCGCGACTGCCGAGCGACTACTGGGTGCAGACGAGCGATCGCAACGGCGTGCCGTTGACGCGCACCACTGAGCCGCTCGACCAGAGCGATTGCGGGCCGCTGATTCCGACGTTGGCGATCGCGGCGGTGAACGACCACGCGGGGCATCCCTTTACGGTTCCTTCACGGCACGGCAGCGAAAGCTGGCGCGTGGTCGTGTCGGCCGCACCTAGTGGCGACGGCAGCATCGCGGTTGCGACACCACTCAATGGCGTCGACAGCACGCTCAACCAGCTGATCGTTTTCGACCTCGTGATCGGCGCCGCCGTGCTGGTGGTGCTCGCCGGCCTCAGCTACCTCGCCGTCCGCCGAAGCTTGCGGCCGTTGATCGACGTCGAGCACACCGCCGCGGCGATCGCGGCCGGCGACCTCAGCCAGCGTGTTCCCGAGAGCGACCCGCATACCGAGGTGGGCAAACTTGCGATGGCACTGAACGGCATGCTCAGCCAGATTGAGTCGGCGTTTCGCGCGCGCGAAGCGTCGGAGCAAGAGGCGCGCACGTCCGAAAATCGCATGCGCCGCTTCATCACCGACGCGAGCCACGAGTTGCGCACGCCGCTAACATCGATCCGCGGTTTTGCCGAGTTGTATCGCATGGGCGCGGTTGCCGACGAGCCCGAGGTTGATCGGGTCATGTCGCGGATCGAGAACGAGTCGACCCGCATGGGGTTGCTCGTCGACGACTTGCTGTTGCTCGCGCGGCTCGACCAGCAGCGGCCGCTTGAACACGAGCTCGTCGACCTGACACCGATCGCGGCCGACGCTGCGCATGACGCCGCCGCCGTCGCACCCGGACGTGACGTGCGGCTGGAGATGGCTGCCGATGAGCCGGTGTTAGTGATCGGCGACGATGCGCGACTGCGGCAAGTCGTCGGCAACCTGGTGACGAACGCCCTCACCCACACGCCGCCGTCGGCGTCGGTCACGATTCGCCTCAGCACCACTGAATCGGACGGCGACCACTTCGCTCTTCTCGAGGTTGCCGATTCGGGGCCTGGGCTTGCTGCGAAAGATGCCGCCCGCGTTTTCGAACGGTTCTATCGCGTCGAAGAATCGCGCACCCGAGCGAACGGCGGCACCGGACTCGGCCTGTCGATCGTCGCCGCATTGACGGCAGCACATGGCGGCACCGCTGAGGTCGAAACCGAGCCTGGCCGCGGTTCGCGGTTCCGAATTCGCCTGCCACTAGCCGATTTGCAGAACCTCTCCCCGGCCTAGACGACTCGCACCGGACGCCGCTCGAACCATAGACCGGGTGGCCGCGTGACCGCGCCGTCGACTGACCAACGCCCGGGGATCGCAGTGCCGCACGCCATGCACCGTCCGGTTGGGTCAATGAGGTAGCCGGTGACTTGGTAGCCGATTCGGTCGACGGCAACCGCACCGCATTCTGGGCACCGTGTTTTCTCGAAATCGCCTACGCGTCCTGGCTGCACGCCCGCGTAGGTGTATCGCAAGCCTTCTGAGCGTCCGATCGCCGCGCCTCGAACCACGTCGCGCGGCTTCGCGTCGTCGGGCTCTTGCATGCGGTAGTCGCGGTGGAAGTTCCACAGGATCCACGGGATGTCCGTGGAGACCGATGCGATGAAGCGTGCCGCTGCACGCAGTTCATCGTCGGAGTCGTTCCATCCGGGCACCACCAGAGTCACGATCTCGAGCCAGAACCCGCGATCGTGCACCATGCGAATCGTCTCGAGGACGTTGTCCAGATGGGCTCCCAGCGTCCGATACCTATCCGGGGCCATCGTCTTGAGATCGATCTTGACCAGGTCGACGTAGGGACGCAGGAAGTCCAACACCTCAGCAGTGCCGTGACCGCTAGAGACGATGCCGGTTGTGAGCCCGGCAGCTTTCGCGTGGGAAAACACCTCGGCGGCCCACTCCGCCGTGATCAGGGGTTCGTTGAGCGAACTCAAGATGACGCGGATGCCGCGCTGCTGCGCCATCGAGACGATGTCTCGCGCGGTTGTTTCCTTCGGCAACTCGGGGGCGTCGGCGTCGCGCAGAACTTGCGACAGGTGCCAGTTCTGGCAGTAACCGCAGCGGAGGTTACACCCCAGCATGCCGATAGTGAGCACGTCTTCCCCAGCGTGGGCGTGCATAAAAGGGGCCTGCTCGATGGGGTTGATCTGCAAACTGCCGACGTAGTTCCATGGGACGCGAAGTGAACCCGCCTCGTTGTAGCGAACCTTGCAGGCACCTCTACGGCCCGGCGCTATCACACAACGGTGGGCGCACGCGACGCATTCCACCTTGTGGTCGTCGCGCGTGACCGCGAGGGCGTTCGAGGCGATTGTCAACGGATCGATCAGTGCGGCCGGCCCATGTCCCCCACGTACACCCTGCTTCTCGTCGCGCACGCCAGTCTCTCGCTGCGCAGGGATGAGCGTCATGATCGGGTCCCCTCCCGTCCGACGAGAACACCGACGACGAATCGGCCATCAACGGGCTCGACACCGATTGCTTGGTCAACGAGGCTGTCGAATACGCCGGTGAACGGACCTGCTCGAAGCCCCAAGGCGTGCGCCACAAGAACCAGGTTCTCCGCGATGCAGCCCGCTTCAGCGACCAGGATGCGATACGACTCGTCGCCGTACTTCCGTGTCGCCCTCGGCAGGGAGATCGACAATGCGATGAACGCGGCGATGCCGCCCATGACAGCGCGAACATCGGGTAGGCAGAACGAAACAGGGTCGACGGGCCGATCATGTACTCCCACCAACGCGTGGCGCTCTGGGTCGTAGTGGAAGACACCGCCTGCCAGTCCGTCGACCCTGGTCGGGATGACGTAGATGTCCACGGCGTACAACGCACCCGGAGACGGGTAGGCACGGAGCGGAAGCCGGCGGTCGCCCATGACGAGCTCTCCCGTCACCCCGCACGCACCGCCGAGCAACTGTCCTAAGTGATCCACCGTGATCGGGGAGGCGTCGTAGCTGCTGGGCGAGCGTCTTTGGCGCAGAACGCTCGACAGGGAATCGATCGGGAAGGGACGCACCGGGTTCAGGTCCACGATCCTGGCGTCGTCGCCGCCGCAGGTCCTGGGGCTGAACGTCAGCGCCACCACGTCTGATGGCGACAGCTGACCACGCGCCCGCGCGCCCCTCATCGACCACTCGTGGGCCAGCCGAGACCGAGCTCCCGCACCCGCGACGACCGCTTCCCAGCCGATGAGGTCCGCGACGATCTCGCGTGCCGGGTCGCGAAGATGCAGGGGTAGGTCGCGAACCAGCCTTTGCAACGATTGCCCCAAGGAAAGCCCGTCAACCAGATGGCCCAGCGTCGCCGCATCGAACCGCACGTCGATCGTGCGCCGAGTCCGCACGACCGAGACACGCCCATTTTCGGTGGAGACGGCGTCAGGGAGGAGGTCGAACGACACGATCAAGCGATCCCCGTTGACGCGAGAAACCGCGCCCGGAGTGAGGACCCATTCAGCGTCTGCTGCCAGTTCCGCTGGCCCCGGCGTCGGGACGGGTCGGTCCAGCGCGTAGTCAGGAACGACCAGGCCTGACCCCACCACCAGCGTGACGTCGATCCGATCGCAGGCGTGCCGCACAGGTAGGTCGATCGCCTGTGCGGAAGTCGTCACGTGAGTGTGTGCTTCTCCGACGCGGTCGACCCCGTGTTCTTGAGCGCCCAGCGTCCTGGCTCCGCCTGTCCCGGGACGGCGGCACCGAGGTCGGCGACCAAGTTCGGCGCATTCTCAAGCGAGAGGACTTCCAACAAGAACTCGGCGTCCACGAGCCAGTCTCTGTCGGCCTGCGCTCGTGCCGCACGCTGCAACGAGGAACTCACGACCAGCGCAATGACCTTCCGCTCATCGGGCTCGAGCTCCGTGTAGAACGCCTCAAGCTTGCGCATCGCCGACTGAGCGGCGGCATCTCCCGGCATATAGGCACCTACTCCATAGGGCCGGTCGCGAACAGCCAGATCCGCAGAACACAGACGGCGCCGATACCGGACAGTCAGCCACGTGAACACGCTGTTGCGCAAGGAATGTATTCCCGGCGCGGCGGCGCCCGCAAGAGTCGGCGCTAGTGCGCGAGAAATCCCAGAAGATCCTGTCGTGTGACGATGCCCGCGGGCTTCCCGTCGACCAACACGACCGCAGCGCCCGCGGTCTCCAGTGCCACCATCGCGGCCGACACCGGTTCACCGCCGCCAATCATCGGTAGTGGCGCCGACATGTGCTTCTCGAGCGCATCAGACAACGACGCCCCACCCGAGAACAACGCGTCCAGCAAGTCGCGTTCAACGACCGAACCCACAACCTCTGCACTCATGACCGGCGGCTCCGCGCGCACGACCGGCACCTGTGAAACTCCGTACTCGCGCAACACGTTGATCGCCTCGCGCACGGTCTCGGTCGGATGCAGGTGCACCATCTCGGGCATCAGGTTTCCCTTGCGCCGCAGCACATCAAGCACTGTGGTGTCGCCCTGCACGTTCATGAAGCCGTAGTCGGCCATCCACTCGTCATTGAAAATCTTCGACAAGTAACCGCGGCCCGAGTCAGGCACCAACACAACAACGATGTCGGATGGCGACAGCCGCGCAGCCACGTGAGCTGCCGCGACTACGGCCATGCCACTTGAGCCGCCGAGCAGCAAACCCTCCTCGCGCGCAAGCCGTCGGGTCATCAGAAACGAGTCTTTATCTGAAACCGCGATGATCTCGTCGCAGATGGTGCGGTCATACGTGGCCGGCCAGAAGTCTTCGCCAACACCTTCAACGAGATAGGGCCGGCCAGTACCCCCCGAGTAGACCGAACCTTCCGGGTCCGCACCCACGATGCGCACCCCGCCGTCCGACACTTCTTTCAGGTATCGACCGGTACCGCTGATCGTGCCGCCCGTCCCGATGCCGGCAACGAAGCAACTGATCTGCCCGTCGGTCTGCCGCCACAACTCCGGGCCGGTCGTCTCGTAGTGCGATCGCGGGTTGTCGGGATTGCTGTACTGATCAGGCTTCCAGCCGCCATCGATCTCGCGGGCAAGACGATCCGACACCGAGTAATACGACTCCGGGTGCTCCGGCGCAACAGCGGTCGGACACACCACGACCTCGGCGCCATAGCCCCGCAGCACGTTGATTTTCTCGATACTCATCTTGTCGGGCATCACGAACACGCAGCGATATCCCTTGCGCGCCGCGACAATCGCCAGGCCGACACCGGTGTTGCCCGACGTCGGTTCGACGATCGTGCCGCCCGGCCGCAACGCGCCTGACGCCTCGGCGGTCTCGACCATGCGCACCGCAATGCGGTCTTTCACCGAGCCGCCAGGATTCAGTTGCTCGAGTTTTGCCAGCAGCTGAGCGCCACCCGAAGCGGCAACGCGCGAGAGCCGAACGAGCGGGGTGTCGCCGATGAGGTCGAGCAAGCTGTCATGAATGTCCACGCGTCGAGACTAGTCAACCGCCCCGTCCGACGGCCGAGACTGCGCGAGTACGCTCGAAATACCCGCCCAGCGGAAGGATTTCGATGCCCGAAGCAGTCATCGTCGCGACCGCACGATCGCCTATCGGTCGCGCGAACAAGGGCTCGCTGATCGACGTCCGGCCCGATGATTTGACGGCGACGATCGTGCGCGCCGCACTCGCGAAGGTGCCGCAACTCGACCCGCACGACATCGACGACCTCATGGTCGGCTGCGGCCTGCCCGGCGGCGAGCAAGGCTTCAACATGGCGCGCGTCGTCGCCGTCTTGCTCGGTCTTGATGACGTGCCGGCAACGACCGTCACCCGTTACTGCGCATCATCGCTACAGACCACCCGCATGGCCTTTCACGCCATCAAGGCCGGCGAAGGCCACGTCTTCGTCAGCGCCGGCGTCGAATGCGTCAGCCGCTTCTCGCGTGGCAGCTCCGACAACCACCCCGACACTCGCAACCCGTTGTTCGCCGATGCCATTGCGCGATCGCAGCAACGAGCAACCATGCCGGACGACGACCCCTGGCGCGATCCGCGAATCGACGCACGTTTGCCCGACATCTATCTCGCGATGGGCCAGACTGCCGAGAACGTCGCCGAGTTGCGCGGCGTAAGTCGCGAGGAGCAGGACGACTTCGGTTGTCGCTCGCAAAACCTGGCTGAAAAGGCTTTGGCGGCGGGCTTTTGGCAGCGCGAGATCACGCCGATCACCACACCCGGTGGGGGTGTGGTCGACCACGACGACGGGCCGCGTGCCGGTACCACGTTAGAAAAGCTAGCAACCCTTGAGCCGGTGTTTCGCCCCAACGGCACCATCACTGCTGGCAACTGCTGCCCGCTCAACGATGGTGCGGCCGCGGTCATCGTGATGTCAGATACGAGAGCACGCGAGCTCGGCATCACCCCGCTCGCGCGCATCGTCTCGACCGGTGTGTCAGCGCTGTCGCCCGAAATCATGGGCCTCGGCCCGGTAGCCGCCAGCCTGCAGGCGATGGCGCGGGCGAAGATGACGATCGATGACATCGACCTCGTCGAAATCAATGAAGCCTTTGCGGCGCAGGTGATTCCGAGTTACCGCGATCTCGGCATCGACCTCGACAAGCTCAACGTCAACGGTGGCGCCATCGCGGTCGGGCACCCGTTCGGCATGACCGGCGCTCGCATCACCGGCACCTTGCTCAACTCCCTCGACTTCCACGACAAGTCGATCGGGCTCGAAACGATGTGCGTGGGTGGCGGCCAAGGAATGGCGATGATCGTCGAACGCGTCTAGCCCCTCTTCTTCGGTGATCATGCACGAAGTTGGTAGCCCGACCTACTTCGGCTACCAACTTTGTGCATGATCACGGGGAGCTGACCGGCGTGGTCGTTACGACATCGCCAACGCGGACGACGCCTGGCGTGAGCACCCGCATGTTTGCGCCGCGCAACCGCAACTGACGACCCTCGGCCGAGTTGACGAAGCGCATCGCGTCGGCACCGAAGCGGGCCATGAACTTCGCGCATCCGAGGTGTGGCGTCTCGCTGACTTCCAGCGTCGCGGCACCCACCCGAATTACCCGCCCGGCCGGCAAGTTGTCGATGCTGATGTCGAAGTCGACGTATAACTGATCACCGGCCAGCGGCATTCGCTCGCGACCACCCGCCACCAACTCGGCGACGCGGACATTCATCACCGTGAGCTGCTTGTCGATGGCGGCCGATCCATCCGGGGTGCTCTTACTGCCGCGGGTCAGCCAATCGTCGCCAACGACGCCCTTGGCTAAGTCGAGATGCGCTTCGGCGAGCAACTCGCGCTCGCCTTCGGCCGGACGCCGAACGATGGCGGCCACCTCGCCTACATCGCGTGGAGCCTGGCGAACGTGGTCCAGCCCGGCGAGCAGCGCATCAGGCGTCACGTACTCCATAGGCTCATTCTCGCTGATCGCCATTGGTCAACGCGACGAGTTATCCGCATCGGGCGGCTCACAAGTACCGCGCCACTTCAGTGACGGTCGCGCCGACGTCGCGAATCACGTCATCGATGCTGACCCGACCGTCCGGCCCCCAGACGTCGCTCGGCGAAGTGGGCATCACCGACACAAAATCGTGCGCGAGAACGCGTACCTGATCTCCGACCGCGAGGTCCGGCAGGGTGGGTAATGTGCGCCACGCCGGCGGTGCGACCGCGGCGGTGGCCTCGATGCCTTGGGTCGCCTGTGCCAGTAGCCGCCCCAGCGCGCGGCCCGCACCGGCACGCGTCGCGAACGGACCGGACACCGGTGCCCGCAGCCGTGCCGCCGACGAGTTGCGCAGCCGCAACACCACCTGGTCGAGGTCGGCGATGAGAACGGGCGGGACGACGATCACCCGGCGCACGTTACCGTCGTCCGCACTATGACTGACCATTCACTGGCTAGGCGGACGGCGTGGTGCGTGCTGGCAGCGGCTGCGCTCGTTGGGTGCGCCACCTCGACGGACCGCTCCGCGGTCGCGCCGACGCGCGCGGTGCCGTCGCCGACCGTCAACGTCTCGTCGCGACCGATACTTTCACCCACCCCCTCGACACCGCCCGACGTCGTCCAAGGGCCCCTCACCAAGCCGGTGCCGGCAGGTGTGACCGCGGTGACGGTGTTGTTGCTCCGCGCTGGCGATCGCCAAACCGTGGTCTACCGCACGACCGTCACATCGCCGGCCAATGTCCGAACCCTTGTCGACGCGGTCAACGCGCTGCATGTCACTGGCAGCTATTCGAAGGGCTGCTCGATGAGCCCCGTCGACCTGCGACTCGACTTCACCGGCCCCGGCCACACGAGCAGCTTCGTCGAAGACTCCAGCTGCCGCTATGCAACGCTGACAATCGACGGGTCCGCCGGTCCGCAACTCGACTCAGCTGAGCTCTACTTGGCCGAGCAGATAGTGGGCGTGACCGGGGTTTTTGGCTCCGGCGGCCAGCCGTCCATCTCCGCCGCGCCGTCGTCGTCCGCGTCGTAATCTGTGAACGACGACCCGCAAAAGATCACGGGCCCGCACCACTGACGAACACGGGCATCAAGGTCTTGCCTCGCTGGCGCCGCTGCGGCACGCTGGAAGTTATGGACTACTGAGAGATCGACCCGACCGGGAGGCGCTCATGAGCGTGCACCACTCCGAGGAGACCCACCGCAACCTCGTTGAGAGAGTGCCGCAGGTCACCGGCCGCGGGCTCCCCGAGTGGTTTCACGAGATCGAGCAAGGCCCGAGTTTTCTGCGGCTCGATGAGCGGGTCAATTGGCTGACCGACGAGCATGCGATCCCGCACGGATACGCAAGTGCGATCGTCCGCGAACACGAGAAGCACCGCATCGCGCGCGACTGACCCACCGCACCCGCCCGGCACCGGCCCGGCCAACCACGACCACTGCCGTACCCCCGGTCGGATTCGAACCGACACTGAAACCCTTTTAAGGGGTTCGCCTCTGCCTGTTGGGCCACGGGGGCTCGCGACCAGCGTGCCATCAACTGCCAGGGCGTGCCATCAACTGCAGCGTCATGCACACGTTGTGGTCGGTGTTGGCGTAGCCACCGAACGGCTCGCTCGGCCGGAATCCGATCGACTCATAGAGCTCGCGCGCAGGTCGGAACGCGTCACCCGTGCCGGTCTCAAGACTGACCCGGGTGTACCCACGTCGCCTGGCCTCGGCGAGCAGGGCCTCCAACACCGCCCGACCGATACGACGGCCGCGAGCTTGCGCTGCGGTGTGCATCGTCTTGATCTCGCCGTGCTGCGGATTCAATTCCTTCAGGCCCCCGATCCCGAGCAGCTCGCCAGCTGGCGAGCGGGCGCTGAACAGCGTGATGCCCGACTCGGCCACTGCGCGCGGTTCGACCGCGAAGTTGAACTCAGGTGGGGTTTGCTGCAACGACCACTCGCGATGCGCCTGCACCAAAGCACCGACGTCGGTTCTGGCCGGATCGTCCACCGCGATCTCATAATGCACGCCTGACTCACTTCCCGTGATCATGCACGAAGTTGGTAGCCGGAGATCCTCGGACTACCAATTTTGTGCATGATCACGAAGAAGGAGAAGCGGGTTTCGACGCCAGCTCAAATTCTTCCCGCGGATTCTGTAACGCGCCCAGCGAGACGATCTCGCGGTGGAAGAACAACGCCAGCGTCCAGTCGGCGGCGACCCGCACCTTGCGGTTGAAGGTCGGCACCCGCATCAGGTGGTATGTGCGATGCATCAACCAGGCCGGCCAGCCACGAAGCTTGATGCCATAAACCTGCGCGACCCCCTTGTGCAGCCCGAGACTGGCGACCGACCCGGCGTACGCATGCTTGTAGACGGTCGGCTCTTCACCATGCGATACCGCAACGATGTTGTCGGCCAGGTGCTTGGCCTGCCGAACCGCGTGCTGCGCACTCGGCCCGCAGAGCGCCGCGGGGTCAGACTTAGTGAGGTCAGGAATCGCCGCACTGTCGCCTGCGGTCCACGCGTCGTCGAGCCCCTCGATGCGCAAGAACGCGGTGCCCTTCAACCGGCCCTTGCCGTCGACCGGCAGGTCTGACTGCGCCACCATCGGGTTGGCCTTCACTCCCGCCGTCCATACCAACGTGTCGGCGTCGAACTCCTCGCCGTCCGACAAGACGATGTGCTGGTTTTCAGCTGACACGAGCCGGGTGCCGAGTCGCACGTCAATCTTGCGGCGGCGCAACTCGTTGACGGTGTAGCGGCCGAGGTCTTCGCTCACCTCAGGCAAGATGCGGCCCGACGCCTCGACCAGCACCCACCGCATGTCTTCGGGCTCGACGCCGTCGTACGAGCGGGTCGCATCGCGAGCCATATCTTCAAGCTCGGCCAACACTTCGACACCCGCGTAGCCGCCGCCGACAAACACAAACGTGAGGGCGCGCCGCCGCACCGCCGGTTCGGCGGTCGACGCGGCGATGTCGAGCTTGGCCAGCACGTGATTGCGCAGGTAGATCGCTTCACCGACGGTCTTGAAACCGATGCCGTTTTCGGCCAGCCCGGGGATCGGCAACGTACGCGCGACCGAACCCGGCGCCACCACGATGATGTCGTACGAAATCTCGACCGGCTCGCCAGCGTTCGGCATGAACGTCACGACCCGGCGCGCGTGCTCGATGCGGGTGACGCGGCCGTTCAAGATCTGGGCCCGAGGCAAAACCCGACGCAGCGGGACGACGACGTGCCGGGGTTCGAGGTTGCCGGCCGCGGCCTCCGGCAAGAACGGCTGGTACGTCATGTACGACAACGGATCGATGACCGACACCATCGCCTCGTCGCGGCGCAATTTCTTCTGCAACCGCAACGCGGTGTACATGCCGACGTAGCCACCGCCGACGATCAGGATGTGTGGGCGCTGTCGTTCCGTCATGTCTTCGACCCTACCCAGTAACGCCGATGCCACCGCTCGCAAGTTGCTGCGCCTGCTCGAACACCGCGTCGAGCATCGGCTCGGTCAGCTTGCCGGTGAACGTGTTCTGCTGGCTCGGGTGGTAGCAACCCAGCACCGACAACACGCGCCCGTCGGCGTCCGATATTTCGACGCGCGTACCGTGCCCGAAGCGAGGCAACGGGCGCGGCAGCTGGTAGCCCGCGCCAGCCAGCACCGGGAGCAGCGCCTGCCACGCGAACCCACCGAGCGCGACGACCACTCGCATGGTCGGCGCGAGCAGTTCGAGCTCGCGCACCAGCCACGGCCGGCAGGTGTCGCGTTCGGCCGGGGTCGGCTTGTTCGCCGGCGGTGCGCAGCGCACGGCCGCCACCATGCGGACGCCGATCAGCCGCTGTCCGTCGTCGGCCCGGGTGCTCGTCGGCAGCGCGGCCAGACCGGCACGGTGCAGGGCGGCGAACAGCCAGTCGCCGCTGCGGTCACCGGTGAAGATGCGGCCGGTGCGGTTGCCGCCGTGCGCGGCCGGAGCCAGGCCGACGATCATGATCGCGGCCAGCGGGTCGCCCCAGCCGGGAACCGGTCGGCCCCAATACGGCTCCGCCTCGAACGACCGGCGCTTGACCACGGCGACGTCCTCGCGCCACCGCACCAGGCGTGGGCAGGCCCGGCAGACCGAGCTTTCGGCGCTCAGTTGATCAAGGCCGATGGCTGCGGCGGCCTGCCGCTCGACCTCCGACCGGGAGCGCGCGGGTGCCGCAGTCATGCGGGCAGTCTGCCAGCAGGGCCCCATCTAGACAGGCCGTCTCAGCCAATCGGCGGCACGGGCAGGCCGGTTTGACTAGGCGCGTTAGCCCGCTCGCCGTCGCCGGGGTGACCCTTCGGCCGATGACCGCGATGTTGACACTCAGCGACACTCTTATTACAGGCAGTGACGTGACCAAGTGATCGACGTGAGTGGGTGCGGTGATCGAGCGCAGCGCGTCGCCGGGAACCGGCGCCGACGTGACCAGGACGGGAACCGGCGCCGACGTGACCAGCAGCGACAGCGGCGAGGGCAGTGCCCGCCGTCGTCCAGCCGGGCACGCTCGGATCATCCGGCTGCTCACGATCGCCATCACGCTCGGAGCAGTCGCAGCCGGCTCGGCGGTCTGGAACGATCACGGCGCCCTCGGCTCGGTGTCGTTGCCGTTGTGGTTGCTCGCCGCGTTGTTCTACGCCGGCGAGGTCTGCCTGGTCGATCTGCACTTTCGCCGCGGGGCATTCTCGTTTTCGATGAACGAGGTGCCACTCGTCCTCGGACTGTTCTTCGCATCGCCGCGCGAACTGTTGATCGCGCTCGCTCTTGGCAGCGGCGCGGCATTCGTGCTGCAGCACCGCCTCAGTGTCTTGAAGGCCACCTTCAACGTGGCCAACTTCGCGATCAACGCCGCCATCGCGATCATCGTCACCCGCTGGCTGTTGCCGCGGCCGGTCACCATGGGTCCGCACGCGTGGCTGATCGTCGGCATCGCCACCGCGATCGCAGCCACCTTGGGGTGCATCGCGGTGTCGCTGGCGATCTCGTTGTCGGAACGCCAGGTCGACCTCAAGCGACTCGGTTTCGCACTCGCCGCTCATTGTGCGTCCGCACTGACGAACCTCTGCATCGGTCTTTCGGTGGCCACTGTCGCCGACTACCGGCCGCAGGCCGCGTGGTTGCTGGTCGTGCCGGTCTTGATGGTGTTCGTCGCCTACCGCGCCTACATTCGCGAGCGCGAAAAGCACGAGATCCTCGAATTTCTGTTTGCTTCCAACAAGATTCTGACCCAGAACCCTGACTTTGAGCACGCCATCGTCAAACTGCTTGAGCAGGCCAGGCAGATGTTCCGCACCGAAACAGCCGAGGCCGTTATCGCGCCGCCCGACGACGCGCCGCTGTTGCGCATTCGGCTTGAGGGCGACCAGCCGCCGCGGGTGATGGAGCAAGTCGAGGATGCTTCGACGCTCGAGATGTGGGAGCGCATGGCGACCTCAACCGGGCCGATCGTGTTGCGCCTTGAGGGCGGTTATCTGGCCGCGCAGGAATTGCGGAACGCGATGATTGCGCCGCTCGTCGGTGAGAAGCGGGCAATCGGCATGTTGATGATCGGCGACCGCCTGGGCGAAGGCACCTCGTTCGGCAAGCAAGACTTGCGTCTGTTCGAAGCGCTGGCCAACAACGTGAGCGTCGCGCTGGAGAACGGCCGCCTCGAGCAGTCGTTGTCACACCTGCGCGAACTCGAGCAGAAGCTCACGCTGCTGGCCTTCCACGACCCGTTGACCGGCCTGGCGAACCGGTCGCTCTTCTCCGACCACGTGGTTGCGGCGCTGGCGACCGCCAGGGCCGAAGACCGCATCTGCGCCGTGCTGTTTATCGACCTTGACGACTTCAAGACCGTCAACGACACGCTCGGCCACGAAGCCGGCGACCTCTTGCTCGCCGCCGTCGCCGAACGCATCACCAGTTGCCTGCGGCCGAGCGACAAGCCCGCGCGCCTGGGTGGTGACGAGTTCGCGGTCATCATCGAAGACGCCTTGTCGGGCCAGGCCGCCGAGCGGGTCGCGGCCCGCATCACCGACGCGTTGCGTCTGCCGGTCAGGGTGAATGGTTGCGATCTCTACATCCGCGCCAGCATCGGCATCGCCACTAGCCAAGAGGTGCAGACGGCCGACGAGATGCTGCGCAACGCCGACCTCGCGATGTACATGGCCAAGGCCGACGGCAAGGGTCGCTATCGCTGGTTCCGCCCGAGCATGCGCGCCGACGTGGTGCAGCGACACCAGTTGAAGTCTGATCTCGAACGGGCGTCTGATCGGGGCGAGTTCGAGGTCTACTACCAGCCGATCGTCGACCTGCGCACCGGCGAGCCAGTCGCGGCCGAGGCGCTGGTGCGCTGGATCCACCCCGACCGCGGATTGATCTACCCGGCCTCGTTCATCCCGGCCGCAGAGCGGTCCGGGCTGATCCACGAGATCGGCCGCTTCGTGCTGCAAGACGCCTGCTCGCGGGTCGCCGCGTGGCAACGGTTGGCGGCCGGCACCACTCCGTTCGCAGTGACCGTGAACCTTTCGCCCGCGCAGTTTGCTCAGCCGGACCTGGTTTCCCAGGTCGAAGACGCTGTGGAGGCGGCCGGCATCGACCCGTCGAGCCTGATTCTCGAAATCACCGAAGGCCTGATGCTGCAAGGCTCCGACCGCGTGCTGCGCGTTCTCAACCGGCTCAGCACGTTCGGCGTGCGCATGGCCATGGACGACTTCGGCACCGGCTATGCCTCGCTCGGCTCGTTGCGCGAACTGCCGATGGACATCATCAAAATCGCCAAGACGTTCACCGACGACATCAGCGGCGACGAACAGAAGTCGCCGTTCGTGCGCGCGATGATCGAGCTTGGCGAAGCCCTCGGCCTGGTGACCTTGGCCGAAGGCATCGAAACCGGCCAGCAGGCGCGCGAACTCGACCGCCTCGGCTGCCGCCTCGGGCAGGGCTATCACTTCGCGCGGCCAGTCCCGGCGCCCGGTATTGATGTCTTGCTGGCGCGGCATGCCAAAGAGAGCGCCGCTCTCGCGACCGTCATCGCCTTCCCGGCGTAGCTGCCCGTCGGCGACCGTTAGACAGTTGCGGGGGCTCTTGACAGGGGCTCTTGACCCGCGAGCGTCTAACAGTCGACGGGTTAGACGCCGCCAAGGGCGAAGGCAATGCCATCGAGGATGTCGTGCTCGCTGACGACGACTTCGGGCGCGTGCAGCCGCTCGACAATCGTGTCGAGAACCAATGCGCCGGCGCCGATCACGTCGACGCGTCCCGGATGCATCACAGGCAGCGCCGCCCGCTGCGCCCGCGTCATCGCCAGCAGCCGCTCGGTGACGCCATGCACGGCCGCCGCCGAAATGCGCGAATGGTGAATGAGCTCGGCGTCGTACGCGTCAAGACCAAGCGCGATCGCGGCAACGGTGGTGACCGAGCCGGCCAGCCCAACCAGCGTCGCGGCCTCATCGACCGGCACGGTCGCGGCGACAGCATCAATGGCCACCGCGACATCGGCGCGAGCCGCGGCCACCTGCTGCGGAGTCGGCGGATCATCGACCAGATGCCGTTCGGTCAGCCGCACACACCCGACGTCGACCGAACGCGCGGCCACAACCTCGCGGGTGCCGATGACAAACTCGGTTGAGCCGCCGCCGATATCAACCACCAGGTAGGGCGACGCAATTCCCTGGACGCCGATCAGCTCGCGAGTAGCGCCGGCGAACGAAAGTTCGGCCTCCTCGTCACCGCTGATCACCTCGGGGAGCACGCCAAGCGCAGCAAACACGCCGTCCGAGAATTCGTTGCGATTACTGACGTCGCGAGAGGCACTCGTGGCTACGAACCGCACGCGGTCGACGTCGGCAGTCGCGATCATGTCGGCGTACTCGCGACAGACGAGGAACGTACGTTCGAGCGCGTCGGGAGCAAAGCGCCGAGTGCGATCGACACCTTGGCCGAGTCGCACAATGCGCATGTGCCGCTCGACATCGATGAGCGAGCTGCCGTCGACATCGGCGATCAACAACCGCAGCGAATTCGTACCACAGTCGATGGCCGCAACGCGGGTCATGGTGCGACCCGCGTCATGCGACCACGACGCACGGGCCGTCGAATCCCCACGGTGGTAACACTTCAAGCGCTTCGTCGCCGAGCGGGTTGACGCCAGGCCCGAGCGCGAGCGCATGCGCGACCAGTGCGTGCAGGCACTTGACCCGACTCGGCATGCCGCCCACGCCGGGTGCGCCGGGCAACTGCTCAACCGCATCGCGCCGCGCTAGGTAGTCGTGATGTGCCTCGACGTAGGCGGCCGCGAGAGACGGGTCGGCGCCGAGCCGCGACGTCATCTCGCGCATCATGCCGCCCGCTTCGAGCGTGCCGATCGCCGACGCCGCGCGCGGACACGTCAGGTAGTAGAACGTCGGAAACGGCGAGCCATCGGCCAGTCGGGGTTCGGTCTCGATCACGTCGGGCAGGCCGCACTCGCATCGATGCGCGACTGCACGAACCCCGCGTGGTGGGCGACCGAGCTGCGCCTCGATGACCTTCAATTCAACGGCGGACGGCGCGGTCATGGCGCGCCGGTCATCCGGTCGCGCTTTGTCATGGCGCGCCGATCATCCTTTCGGGCTCGGTGTCGGCAGCGGCAGCGGTTCTGACGCCTGCGGCGTCGGCACGGGCGCTACTGCCCCTGCCTGAGCCGATGCGAGCGCCGCTTCGGAGGCCGCAACCTGTGCCGACTGCACAGCCAGCTGTGAGGCGACGACCAGCGATGACGCGAGCGCCGGACTCGGCGAAGGCAACGGCGCGGCCTGCTCATCAACCGACGCGCCCTGCACCGACGACCACAACCGCCCGTACCACGGAGCAGATGCCCACGCCGCCGCGGCCGCACTCGCCGACGTCGTGGGCACCGGCGACAACGTCACGTAAGGCACCTGACCCGGGCGTACATAGTGCAGCCGATCGCGCGCCTGTGCTTCGACGTACCTCGGGTCGTCCCACAACTTCTGCGTCTTCTGCAGGGCGGCCACGTTGTCTTTCTCCGTCGCAACGCTCGCGCGCAGATTGGCGATCTGCGATCGCTGGCTCAGCAACTGGCGAAGAGGCGGTGCGAGCGCGACTGCGAGCGCGGCCAGCACGACCGCCAAGATCGCCGCCCGACTCGTAAACGCCGGCTTGTGTCGGGTACTGGCCGATCCGGCGACATCAAGCCCACCAGTGCCACCGGAGCCACCATCAGCAGCGGCCGTCGTACGCGCACGCGTCGCATTGCGGGCGCGCGCTGATGACGATTCGGTCGAACGCGCGCCGCGCACGCCAGCCGACGGCGGGCCTGTGGTCGCCCGAGACGCGCGGGTTGACCGGTGCCATGAGCGCGTCGGTGAGTCGGATCGCCCACCCAACGCCGGCGGACGACGCCGCGGCAACTTCACGGCGTCCGCCTCATTGCTGGTCTCGCGCCCGTGCTACTGCCCGCCACCGGTGAACCGTGGAAACGCGGCACGGCCCGCATATCGGGCCGCATCGTCAAGTTCTTCTTCGATGCGCAACAGCTGGTTGTACTTCGCCACTCGCTCTGACCGCGCCGGCGCGCCGGTCTTGATCTGACCGGCATTCGTCGCGACCGCGATGTCGGCGATCGTGGTGTCTTCGGTTTCGCCCGACCGATGCGAGGTCATCGTGCGGTAACCGGCGCGATGGGCCATGTCGACTGCGTCAAGAGTCTCGGTGAGGGTGCCGATCTGATTCACCTTCACGAGCAACGCGTTGGCGGTGCCCATGGCGATGCCCTTCGCCAGCCGCTCGGGGTTGGTAACGAAGAGGTCGTCGCCGACGAGCTGCACCTTCGCGCCGAGAGCGTCGGTGATCGCCTTCCAGCCATCCCAATCGTCTTCGTCGAGCGGATCTTCGATCGAGACCAGCGGGTAGTTCGCTACCAGCTCGCCGTAGTACCCAATCAATTCGGACGCCGATTTGCTGCCACCCTCGAACGCATACGCGCCCTTGTCGTGGAACTCGGTCGCAGCGACGTCAAGTGCAAGCCCGATATCGCGACCCGGTGTGTACCCCGCGTTGCCGATCGCCTCGAGGATCAAGTCGAGAGCTTCGCGGTTGCTGCCAAGGTTGGGGGCAAAGCCGCCTTCGTCGCCGAGGCCGGTCGACAGGCCGCGCTTCTTCAGCACAGCCTTCAGTGCGTGATAGGTCTCGGCCCCCCAGCGCAGTGCTTCGGCGAACGTGCCGGCGCCGATGGGGGCAATCATGAATTCCTGAATATCGACGTTGGAGTCGGCGTGTGAGCCACCGTTGACGATGTTCATCATCGGCACCGGCAACAGATGGGCGTTCGGGCCGCCGAGGTAGCGGAACAGCGGCAACTCGGCCGACTCGGCGGCGGCGCGCACGACCGCGAGTGAGACGCCGAGGATCGCGTTCGCACCGAACTTCGCCTTGTTGGGCGTGCCGTCGAGGTCGATCAGCTTCGCGTCGAGTAGCCGCTGCTCGCTCGCTTCGTAGCCGATGATCTCGGGCGCGATGTCATCGATGACCGCCCGCACGGCGTTCTCGACGCCCTTGCCGCCGTAGCGCTTGTCGCCATCGCGAAGCTCGACCGCCTCGAACGCGCCGGTCGAAGCACCGCTGGGTACCGCGGCGCGTGCGATCGTGCCATCGTCGAGAAGCACCTCGACCTCGACGGTGGGATTGCCTCGAGAATCGAGGATTTCACGAGCCCCAAGGGCTTCGATGGCGGCCACAGTGGACTCCTGAGCAGAATTGATCGCGTCAGCGCGGGGTTACAAGTTTACCGGCCGGGTGCTTCCGCGGCCTGCACCAACCCGCGGTACCGACGCGCCGCCGCGCGCAGCGCCGCCTCAGCGTCGACGCCGGCCTCGCGGGCCAGCGCAACCACCGCCATCAACAGCTCACCGATCGACGTCTCGTCGACCACCTGCGGTTCGGCGATGTCACCAGCGACCTGAACGTCGAGGCCGGACTTCGTCGCGCGGCCCATCAGCGCCGACGCGAGCGCAAGAGCGGGCTGCGCCATCGGGACGCCGTCGACTGACGACGTCCGGCCCTTTTCGGTTGCTTTTAGGTGCTCCCAACTCGCTTCGACGTCGGCGGCCGTGTCGATCTGCGCCCCGGCGAAGACGTGCGGATGCCGGCGCACCAACTTGTCGACGATGTCACCGGCGACGTCGTCGATGTCCCACCCGCTGGCCTCCTGCGCGATGCGGGCATGGAAGACGACCTGGAGCAGCACGTCGCCGAGTTCTTCGCGCAAGGCCGCGTCGTCATGCTGCTCGATCGCCTCGGCGGTTTCGTACACCTCTTCCAGCAGGTACTTCACCAGCGACGCGTGCGTTTGCTTCGCGTCCCACGGGCAGCCACCGGGTGACCGCAACGTGTGCATGACCTCGACCAGGTCGAGGAATCGCTCGCCGCTGCGCTGCACCAGCTGGCTCAGCTCGCCGGCGCAGCGATCGGACTCTGGACGGCGATCGGAGCCTTGAACGGGGTCGAGAATCCATTGGCTGCGACCACACCGAGTTGGGCCGGATCCCACGCGCCATAGCGCGGGCTGACGGTGACGCCGCGCTGCTTCGCCAGCGTGATCTCGTAGTTCGTAAGTGCGGCCAGCAGTGCTGTTGGATCAGTTTGGCCGGGAGCGACGGACTGTTCGACCCTGTACTTGAACAGGCCCTGGTGAAGAAAGTCATGCAAGCTCGCGACCGGGATGCCGAGTTGCGTCGCGGCTCCGTCGTCAGAACCGTAGGCCGTGCGCAACCTCACCATTAAGTCCTGGACGTCGCCTTCGCTGACCGTCACGTTTTTCGCCGCGGCAGCATCACTGAGGATGTCGTTGCTGATCAACGTGTTCAGGGCGGCCCGCTCGGCCTCAGGAGTGTCCGCACTCGTCCCAGAAGCGGCCAGGCTCGCCTTGGTAGCGGCCCGAACCTGGGCCACCGAAATGCGGGTGTGCCCGACGGTCGCGGCCGCACCGGTGTGCACCGGCCCGCACGCGGTCACGGCAACCAAAGCTGCAAGCGCAGACGCAACGGCGGTGGTACGAGGCACCCTGGTCCTTCCGGAAGGTTGTCTCGCCATTGTCGCGGGCAGCTCGGCTGGCCGCGACACCAGGGGCGGGGCCGCGTCGCGGCCC
>OLLJ01000236.1_pt1 | contig 45255 bp, 39 predicted proteins | sample 1604521 | NCBI WGS metagenome assembly OLLJ01 (sample SAMEA104055714, study PRJEB20765) | soil metagenome | isolation source: soil
GTGTCACCGCCCCCGCCTGCGCCGTTCGCCGCACCACCGCCTCCGGCGGCCGCCGTCGTGCTGCCGCCGGCGGCAGCTCTCGTCACTCCTGCGGCCACCGCTGGCGCCGAGGGCAGTCAGGAAGCTGCGTTGCGCATGCTGGCGATGGCACAACGCACCGCTGACGACACGGTTTCCGACGCCCGACGTGAAGCGGACAAGGTGCTCGGCGAGGCCCGGCAGAAGGCCGAACAACTCGAGCGCGAGACCCAAGAGCGGCACCGCAGCGTGGTGGGCAACCTCGATAGCGAGCGCGAGCGCCTCGAGCGCAAGATCGAAGAACTGCGCTCGTTCGAACGCGAATACCGGGCCCGACTCAAGTCGTACCTCGAGGGCCAGCTTCGCGACCTCGAGGGTCGCACCGAAGGCGTGCAGCCGACCGCTCCGCGTCCGGTTGCCGCCAGCGGCGGCCTGTCGGTCTCCGGCGCTCCGGCCGCAGCACCCGTGCCGGCATCGGTCGGTGCGCCGAGCTCCGCACCCGCATACGCCTCGCCGTCGTTAACCAACCCGCCTGTGGCCGGCCCGGGCAGTCCTACCAACGCCGCGCCGGTGCCTGGGGCGCAGCAGCCGCCCCGGCCGCCGAGTCCGTTCTCCTCGGTGCCACCGCCGCCGGTTCCTGGTGCCACTCCGCCGAGCACGTCGTCCGAGTCATCGGGCCCGGGTGCGCCGCCGCGGCAACCTGCCGGCGGTGGGTTCGAGGTCGATGACGGTCCGGAGGTCCCGCCGTCGCATGGGTGAGGTGAATCACCGTCGTTGCGGTGGTGGCAGTGGCTCAATCCGGCGGTGGTCTGTGATTGCGTTGTGGTCGCCGTGATGGTCGTTATCAAGGCCAGCGGGGCCGCCGTGTTCATCGCGGCGGTCATGGTGGGTCTCGGGATCCTGACCAGCCGCATCGGCTTTTACTACGGGGCGGTCGGGCTCGCCGGAGCTGCGTTGATCGCGGTGTTGCTCAGTGCAGTGCGTTGGCGTCGACCGCCGACCAGCTATTCCTGAACTCAGACTCGGCCCGCCCGACGGGCGGCGTCAGACTTGGGCAAGCCCGACGGGCGCCCGGCGGAATGGGTCGCGGGCGGGCGGCGTGGCGAGGGTCAGCCGAGTGCCGTCGAGCGACAAGCCGGTAAGAGCTAGCACTCTGGCCAGGATCGACGCCGTCGTCTCACCAAACGCGACACCGTCAGCGGTGACCATTGCGCGATAGATCGTCGCGTAATGCTTCACCGGCGTGTTGTAGCTCCAGTCGACCGAGCCAAGGTGCAGCGCGTGACCGCGGCTCCCTCCCGGTCCGTCGAACGCGCCACTCCAGATCTGCACGCCGGCCGGCCCAGCGGCGAAGTTGCCACCTTGGCCCACGTCGTACGTGCGCGCGGCTGCGATGAGTTCACGGGTTTCCCGCTCGGGCAACACCAACGCCGGGCGAACCTGGCTTGCGAGCGCTGGTACCGCAACAGCGCCGGGGCGCAATGCGACAGCGGTCATCGGCTGGCCGAAATATGGGGCCGCAGCCATGGTCGCCTCCTCTGAGAAACGGTGGGCGCTCTAGACCTCGGCAGGCCTTTCACCCTCGCGATGTCAGGATCGGCTTGTAGACCCCCCAACCTTGACTACGCCGAACGGGTGCTTGACCGTTCCTGCGCGTGGCGCATGATCACGCCGAACGGATATCACCCGTTTGCCAGCCGCCGGATCGGCACATATCGACACCGATCGACACCGAGGTCAGCCGCCAGCGACCCTGAGCCAGACCGTGAGGCCGAGATCGGCTTCGTGATGCGGGGTGATGTCGGCGTCCGGCCGACCGTGTACGAGCGTGACGGCGAGCACCTCCGCGGCGATCGCGCTGGCGTGCTCGTGCAGCGCATTCGCTAACGCGTCGTCAGCGGTTTGCCACCACAGCTCGATGCGGTCGCTGATGTCGAGCCCGCTGGTCTTTCGCTTGTCCTGAACGAAGCGGATCACCTCGCGGGCCAATCCGGCTGCGCGCAGATCGGCGGTCAGTTCAAGGTCGAGGGCGACGGACAACCCGGCGTCGCTGACGACGGCCCACCCGACGGTGGGGGTTTCGGTCACGACCAGGTCGTCGCCGAAGAGTTCGATGGCGCTTCCGTCGACCACGATGGACGCCGACTGGCCGGCGCTTATAGCGGCCGCGAGCGTCGCGGGGTCGGCTGCGGCGATGCCCGCCGCGATGGCCGGAGTTTGGTTGCCGAACCGCTTGCCAAGCACACGGTAGTTGGGCTTGATCGTCGTCTCCACCACCATCGGCGCCCCGGTGCCGTCGTCCGACACGACTTCACGAACATTGAGTTCGTCGATGACGTGCGTCTTCAGTTCTTGCGGTAAGTCGCGCCACCCCGGTGCGTGCACTAATGCGCGTGCCAGCGGCTGCCGGGTGCGGACCTTCGACTCGGCGCGGGCCGCTCGCCCGAGTTCGACGAGTCGTCGTACGAGCGCCATGTGCTCGAGCAACGTCGCATCGACGAGCGCACCATCGACGATCGGCCAATCACGCAGATGCACCGAGTTGGGCAGGTCGGGCCACACCTCGACGACCAGCCGCCGGTGCACCTCGTCAGTGATGAAGGGGGTGAACGGTGCCATCAACCTGGTGACGACCTCGAGGCATTCGTGCAAGGTCGAGAGCGCGGCCGGGTCGCCGTCCCAGAAGCGACGACGCGACCGCCGCACGTACCAGTTCGAGAGGTCGTCGATGAACTGCGCCAACCGCCGTCCGGCACGCGCGGAGTCGAAACCTTCCAGCGCAGCGTCGACCTCGAGCACGGTCGCGTGCAGTTCGGCGATCGCCCACCGGTCGAGCAGGGGTCGATCGGTAATGTCCGCGACGGGAGAAGCGCCCGGCGTCCACGCACTTGCGTTGGCGTAGAGCACGAAGAACGACGCGGTGTTCCAGTAGGTGAGCAACACCTTGCGTACGACTTCTTCGAGCACCTCATCGCCGATGCGCCGTGCCGCCCACGGCGATCCGCCCGCGAGCATGTACCACCGCAGCGCGTCGGCACCGTGCTTCTCCATGAGCGGCATCGGTTCGAGAATGTTGCCGAGGTGCTTGCTCATCTTGCGGCCGTCTTCGGCCAATATGTGCCCGAGGCACAAGACGTTGCGGTAGCTCGATTCGTCGAAGACCAAAGTGCCCACGGCCATGAGCGTGTAGAACCAGCCTCGGGTTTGGTCGATGGCTTCGGCAATGAAATCCGCTGGATACGAGGTTGCGAATTCTGCTGTTCCGCTCAGCGGGTAGCCGAACTGAGCGAACGGCATTGCGCCCGAGTCGTACCAGCCGTCGATCACCTCGGGCACGCGCAGCATCGGCTGATCGCAATCGGCACAAGGAAATGTGATGTCGTCAACGAACGGCCGATGCGGATCAAGCTCTGACAGGTCGAGGTGCGCGAGCTGGCCGAGTTCGGCGCGCGAGCCCACACAGGTCACGTGCCCGTTGGTGCATCGCCACAACGGCAGTGGTGTGCCCCAATAGCGATTGCGCGACAACGCCCAATCGATGTTGTTACGCAGCCAGTCGCCGTAACGACCGTGCTTGATCGTGTCGGGGTACCACGACGTCTTCTCGTTCTCACGCAGGAGCTGCTCTTTGATGACGGTCGTCTTGATATACCAACTCGGCAACGCGTAGTAGAGCAGCGCGGTGTCGCAACGCCAACAATGCGGATAGCTGTGTTCGTACGGCGTGAGGCGATACAGCAGGCCGCGGTCACGTAGGTCGGTGACCAACGACGCGTCGGCCTTCTTGAAGAAGACGCCACCGACCAACGGCAACGCCTCATCGAACCTGCCGTCGGGTTGAACCGGATTGACCACCGGCAACCCGTAGACCCGGCTGACCGCGAGGTCATCGGCACCAAACGCCGGAGCTTGGTGCACTAAGCCAGTGCCATCTTCGGTCGTGACGTAGTCGGCCAGGACGACGTAGTGGGCTCGCTCGCCGTCGAAGTCGACGAGGTCGAATGGGCGTTGATACTGCCAATGTTCGAGCTCACTGCCGCGGAAGCTGGCGATGACGTCGTGCGGTCGGCCGGCGACAACGGCTGCGACCAACGGCCGCGCGATCACCAGCGTCTCGGCGGGGGAGTCGTCGGTCGGAGTGAGCCGGACGAGGTCGTAGTCGACATTCGGATGTACGGCAACGGCGGTGTTGCTCACCAGCGTCCACGGCGTCGTCGTCCACACCAGCAGGTCGGCCTGGCCGGCGAATGGGCCGGAGGTCACCGGGAAACGCACGTACACACTCGGGTCGGTCACCGTGAGATAGCCCAGCGCGACCTCGTGATCAGACAGTGCAGTGCCACACCGAGGGCAGTAGGGCGCGACCCGGTAGTCCTCAATGAGCAGGCCCTTGTCGAAGATCGTCTTGAGCGACCACCACACGCTTTCGATGTAGCTCGTGTCCATCGTGCGGTAGGCCTGCGACATGTCGACCCAGTAGCCCATGCGTTGGGTGAGTTGTTCGAACGCGTCGACATGCCGCTCGACCGACGTCCGGCATTTAGCGTTGAACTTGGCGATGCCGTACGCCTCGATGTCACCCTTGCCGGTGAATCCGAGTTCCTTTTCGACGGCGAGTTCGACCGGCAGGCCGTGGCAATCCCAGCCGGCTTTGCGCGGAACGTGGAAGCCCTTCATCGTTTTGAACCGCGGAAACAAATCTTTGAAGACGCGGGCCTCGACGTGGTGCGTGCCGGGCATGCCGTTGGCGGTCGGCGGCCCTTCGTAAAACGTCCATTGGGGGCGACCCCGGGTGGCCGCGAGCGAGCGTTCGAAAACTTTCGACTCGCGCCAGCGGCGTAGTACGTCGTGCTCGAGTGCCGGCAGGTCAACCTGATTCGGCATGGGGGTGAACATCATGCCTCCGTGGTCGGCCTACCTGAGTCGCGCCGCATCTGCTCCCAGATCTGGGCAGGTCATTCTATGGGCGCGAGCAGACCTCGCCGAGCGAGCTCCGCGCGCAGCTGCGCCGGAGACTCAAATCGGACGCTGTCGAATCCCAGCGCCGATGCCGTCTCGACATTCCTCGCCGAATCGTCGACGAAGACCGCCTGCGCGATATCGACCTCGTACCGTTCGGCGAGCAGCAGGTAGATCGCCGGGTCGGGCTTGATCAGTCCCTCGGCGCCGGAGAGCAGTACGCCGTCAAAGACATCGAGAAACGCCAGTCGCGGGCGGACGATCGGGAATGTCTCGGCGGACCAGTTCGACAGAGCGAGCGGCCGGACGCCGCGCGCGGCGAGTTCGTGCGCGATCTCGACCGTGCCAGCGATGGGCTCGCCGAGCATCTCCTCCCACCGGCCGTAGTACGCCTCGATGAGATCGGCATGGTGCGGGTACTCGGCGGTCAGCTGTGTCGTCGCCTCGGCGAGGGATCGGCCGCGATCCTGCTCGGCGTTCCATTCGGCCGTGCACACGGTTTCGAGGAAATGCTCCATGGCCTGTTCGTCGTCGAACAGGCCCCGATACAGGTGCCGCGGATCCCACTCGATCAGCACCGCGCCGAGATCGAAAATGACGGTTGTGATGGACGCCGGCCGGTGATCCATGTGCGTAACCCTAAGCTGGTAGCGAACGCCGGCCCCGAAGTCACCCATGCGGAACCGCCTGGGTGGCATCAAAGCGAAGTTTCCGGGCATGAGCCGCCCCGAATCGGACGGCGCGGCGCGTTGCCGGGAGTCGAACCGGCACCTATTCTCGCCTGACCTGGTCGGCGATCATGATGGCGAACGATCGAGAGGCCCTGAGATGGCAGTACAGCGCGCTGGCAGTGGCGGCGCCCGTCGCCCTGGCGTCGGCGCCCGGTCCCATGCAGCCAAAACTGCAGCCAAGACGGTCGCCAAGAAGACGGCCCCGGCAAAGAAATCGGTACCGGTGAAGCGGGCTACATCCAGGGTGACCCCGGCGAAGAAGGCGGCCGTCAAGAAGACCGTCGTCAAGAAGACCGCACCGCTGAAGAAGGCGGTTCCGCTCAAGAAGGCCGCCCCAGCGAAGAAGGCTGCCCCGGCGAAGAGGGCTGCTCCGGCCCGGAAGGCTGCTCCGGTCAGGAAGGCCGCACCCGCGAAGAAGGCTGCGCCGGCCCGGAAGGCTGCGCCGGCGAAGAAGGCTGCGCCGGTCCGGAAGGCCGCACCGGCGAAGAAGGCTGCCCCGGCCAAGAAGGCTGCGCCGGTCAGGAAGGCCGCACCGGCGAAGAAGGCGGCACCGGCCAAGAAGGCTGCGCCGATCAGGAAGGCTGCGCCGGCGAAGAAGGCCGCTCCGGTCAGGAAGGCCGCTCCCGCGAAGAAGGCGGCACCGGCCAAGAAGGCTGCCCCGGCCAAGAAGGCTGCGCCGGTCAGGAAGGCCGCACCCGCGAAGAAGGCCGCCCCGGCCAAGAAGGCTGCGCCGGTCAGGAAGGCCGCACCCGCGAAGAAGGCCGCACCCGCGAAGAAGGCTGCGCCGGTCAAGAAGGCTGCGCCGGTCAAGAAGGCTGCGCCGGTCAAGAAGGCTGCGCCGGTCAAGAAGGCCGCACCCCCCAAGAAGGCCGCGCCGGTCAAGAAGGCCCCTGCACCAGCGTCCGCGCCTGCTGTACGGCCGGCACCGGCTCCCGTAGCTGTCGCCACGCCCGCGCCCGCGCCGACTCCGCCAAAGGCGGCCGCTACACCTCCGCCGCCGAAGGTGGCGCCAGCACCTCCGCCGCCGAAGGCGCCGCCAGCACCGCCGGTGATCCCCGACGATCCGTGGACCAAGCGCGAACTCACTGCCATTCGGATCGAGCTCGAAGCCGAGGCACAGCGGCTACGCGGCGAGATCGAGACCGCAGAGACCGATCTTGCCGATCGGTTGCGTGACGGTGGTGATGGCGCGGGCGACGATCAAGCTGACGCCGGCACGAAGACGTTCGAACGCGAACACGAGATGTCGCTGGCGAACAATGCTCGTGACCTACTCGTTCAGACCGAGCACGCGCTCGCGCGCATTGACGCCGGAACATACGGTCGGTGCGAGAACTGCGGCAATCCCATCGGCAAGCTTCGACTTCAGGCCAATCCGCGTGCGACGCTATGCGTGACATGCAAACAACGCGAGGAACGCCGCTGAGCGGTGCGGGGCCGACTGGTGCGCTGCGGAGTGGGAGTGGTGCAGGCGACGAGCCTGACACCAGCGCGGACGCCGTCGCTGCCGTTGAGGGCGACGTGGCCGCAGACGGATCCGGTCGGCGGCGGCACATCGGCGTCCTGATCGTGGTCGCGGCGATGGTGATCATCGGCGACGTTGTCTCGAAAATTCTGGTGGTTGCGAATCTCACTGATCACGCGCCGATCAAGCTTCTGGGCGGCTTGATCACGCTGGAGGAGACCCGCAACCCTGGTGCAGCGTTCAGTGTCGGCACCAGCGCGACGTTGATCTTCGGCGTCGTCGCCATTGCCGTCATCGCGATCATCGTGCGAACGGCGCGACGACTGTTCAGCCGCCCTTGGTCGATCGTTCTCGGGCTGCTGCTTGGCGGCGCGACGGGGAACCTGATCGACCGCGTGCTGCGGTCACCCGGCGTGCTGCGCGGATACGTGGTCGACTGGATTCGGGTACCGCATTTTGCCGTCTTCAACGTTGCGGATTCGGCTATTACCGTCGGCGGCACGCTCGCCGTTCTGCTGGCCATCAGTGGCCGCCAACTCGATGGCTCCCGCGCAACCTCGGCGCGTCGCACGTCCGACGACGACTCGCAGTCGTGAGCCCCTCGCCGTCCGACAGTTCAACGGCGGCCGACCCAACAGCGGCCGACAGTTCAACGGCGGCCGACCCAACAGCGGCCGACAGTTCAACGGCGGCCGTGACCCCACGCGCGTTGGCGGTACCTGAGGGTCTCGAGGGCGAACGGCTCGACGCCGCGATGGCGCGGCTCTTCGGATTTTCGCGAACGCGCGCGGTGGAGCTCATCAGTCAGGGGCTGGTCCGCCTCGATGGTTCGGCGCCGGTGAAATCCGAACGCGTGGCCGCTGGGGCCTGGCTCGAGGTTGACCTCCCGGCTGTTGCAGTGGCTGGGCCGGCGATTGTTTCGACGCCGGTGGCGAACTTGATCGTCGTGTATGACGACGACGACATCGTCGTGGTCGACAAACCCGTAGGGGTCGCGGCGCATCCGAGCCCGGGGTGGGACGGTCCGACGGTTGTCGGAGCGCTTGTTGCCGCTGGTTATCGAGTGTCGACCTCAGGGGCCGAAGAACGTCAAGGTGTGGTGCATCGCCTCGACGTGGGCACGAGCGGCCTCATGGCGGTGGCGAAAAGCGAACACGCGTACACAGTCTTGAAGCAGGCCTTTCGCGACCGAACAGTCGACAAGACCTACCACGCGCTTGTTCAAGGTCATCCCGATCCGGCGCGAGGAACGATTGATGCGCCCATCGATCGGCATCCGGTGCACGACTACAAGTTCGCCGTCGTCGCCGACGGTAAGCCGAGTGTCACGCACTACGAAACGCTCGAGGCGCACGCCATGGCAAGCCTGCTCGAGATCAAGCTTGAGACGGGTCGAACTCATCAGATCCGCGTACACATGGCCGCACTAAGACACCCATGCGTTGGCGATCTTGCGTACGGCGCCGATCCCACGCTGGCGACGAAAGTCGGCCTCACCCGGCAATGGCTGCATGCGCAACGACTCGCGTTCGCGCATCCGCGCACCGGGCGATGGGTCGAGTTTGCCAGCGCCTACCCGGCTGATCTTGAGCACGCGCTGACCGTTGTCCGTGCCGGGCTCGAAGGCGAGCGACGTGCACACTCGTGAACTGTCGATTGCCAACGGTCGCGCGCTGGTGACCGACGTCACGAATGACGTCGCCGATTTCTGTGCGGGCCTCGGTGACGGATTGCTCAACGTCTTCGTGCCGCACGCCACCGCGGGCGTCGCACTGATCGAGACCGGCTCGGGCACGGACGTCGACCTCGCGGCCACCATCGAGCGGATGTGGCCCGTCGACGCCCGGTACGCCCACAGCCACGGGTCTCGCGGCCACGGCCGCGACCACGTGTTGCCGGCGTTCGTGTCGCCGTCGCTCGTCATCCCGGTGATCGGGGGTCGCCCGGCCCTCGGCACGTGGCAGAGCGTGGTGATCGTCGACTCCAACGGTGACAACCCGGACCGGCGGGTGCGGTTGAGCTTCATCCCGTCCTGAGGCTTCGACTCGTGCCGTTTGGTTCTGCTTCCGGCCTACTGCTACGGGCCGGTCGCGATATACATGCGCCAGCGGGTTTGAGGAGTCGCCCGGCTGAAGGTGAAGAACTCGCCGTTGTGCTCTTCATTCCAGTTCGCGCGCGCTGGGTCCCCGCGGAAGTGCAGGTCGAGGGTGACGGAAAGCGTGAACTGATCGGCTGACGTCCACCACCAGGGCTCGTAGGAGTAGACCGAGCCCGCGACCAACACCGGCATCTGGGGGTCGGCATCGGGCGCCGGCCACGCCGTGTCTGCGCCAGCGGGCGCTTGCTCATCGCCGTCAGGTAGGCAGCAGCTGCCGCATAGGGGCCCTGTTGGGCTTCCATCGTCAAGTACGACTGGATCTCGCTGATCGCCGCGGCGTAAATGGCCGGGTCGCCGCCAGTGGGCGCAACGTGGCTCGCGGGTGGCAGCGACGTCGACGTCGCACCCTCGCTCTTCTGGTTGGGGCCTGACGTGCACGCCCCGGTCAGACCGAGTGTGAGCACCAGCACCCCAGGAACCCAAGCCCGGCCCTGGCTCGGCATCCGGATACGACGAAGCACGACGAAGCACGACGCGGAGCCTAGACCGATGAAGGTCACAGCGTCCTGAGGTTTCGACTCACGTTGAAACGGCCGACACCATATGTATGGGCTACATCCTGGCGGCGCTCGCTGCTGCGTGTTACGGCGCCTACTGGGTGCTTCAGCAGCACGCGGCGGCCCAGATTCCGGCGACTGCTTGGCGCTCTCCGCGCCGGCTGTTCGGGTATCTCGGTCGCAGGCCCTTGTGGCTGGTCGGCCTCGCGGCACTCATCGTCGGCTCACTGCTGCAGGCGGCGGGGCTCGCACTCGGCAGCCTTGCCATCGTCGAACCCTTACTCGTCGCTAGCCTCCTCTTCGCGCTGGCGCTCGGGCGGCTGCTTTACCGCGAGCGGGTTGCGCTTCCGGAATGGCTCGGCGCGGCCGCGATCTGCGGTGGCTTGGCGCTGCTGATGGTGATCGGCTCACCCACGACGACGAAGGACGTCGGCAGCGACCCGCGCTGGCTCATCTTCGGACTGGCGGCCGCCGGCGGCGTTGTCGTCCTCGCGATGGCGTCGGCACGGACGCACGGCGCTGCCCGTGCCCTGCTGGCCAGCACCGCATCGGGGCTGACGTGGGGCATCTGCGACGCGCTCACCAAGTCGGCGCTTAATCTCGCCGGCCACGCAGCCCACGTCGTTGTCGCGCTGCTGACCGCGTGGCAGACCTATGCGTGCGCTTTCACCGCGGTTGCCGCGCTCGGCCTGGCCCAGGTCGCGTACAACGCGGCGCCATTGCACATCTCGCTGCCGAGTCTCGCCGCGGCCGAGCCGATTGCCGGCGTGATCTTGGGAGTCTTCGTTCTTGGTGAAAGATTCCAGGCCTCGCCAGGGTCGCTCGCGGTCGAAAGCGTGTGCGCGGTCATGCTGGTTCTCGGAGCCGTGCCGCTCGCCCGCTCACAGGGATTGCGAAGGTGACGGGCGGCGACTGCCGCGCGTTGCTCCTCTCGACTGACAGTGCCGACCGTTAGAGTCATGCGATCGGGTGCGGTCACTGGATTGGGCCGCCGAGATACGTGCAGTGATCATGCACGCGCAACGGCAAGGCCGCCTTCCCCCGGTCCCGTGGCACCACTGCACGATGCGTTGAACAGGCGCGCACGAAGGGGAGGCCGGGCAGCATGGCGGGCGCGACGACGAAGGCTGGCGATTCGTTCGTCCATCTGCATGTGCACACCGAGTACTCGATGCTCGATGGCGCCGCCCGGCTGAAAGACTTGTTCGCAGAAGCAGCCCGCATGGAAATGCCGGCGCTGGCCATGACCGACCACGGCAACGTGTTCGGCGCGTACGACTTTTACAAGCAGGCCAAGGCAGCAGGTATCAAGCCGATCATCGGCATGGAGGCCTATCTCGCGCCGGCCAGCCGCTTCGAACGCAAGCGAGTTGCTCTGACCGGCTCAGGCGACGACAACGCCGGCGAGATGTACACGCACATGACAATGCTCGCCGAAAACACGGCCGGCATGCACAACCTTTTCCGGCTGAGTAGCCTCGCCAGCCTCGAGGGCTACTACTACAAGCCGCGCGTCGATCGCGAGTTACTGCAGACATACAGCGCTGGCCTCATTGCCACCACCGGCTGCCCTAGTGGTGAAGTCAATCGGCTGCTTCAGCAGGGCCAATACGAACTCGCCAAGAAAGCGGCGTCTGACTATCGCGACATCTTCGGTCGCGACAACTTCTTCTGCGAGTTGATGGATCACGGCATCGAGATCGAACGACGTCACCGCGACGATTTGATTCGATTGGCCAAAGAACTCCAGCTTCCGTTCGTGGCGACCAACGACTTGCACTACACCTACGCCAGAGACTGGGAAGCGCACGAGGTGTTGCTGTGTGTGCAGACCGGCAAGACCTGGGCCGATCCAAACCGGTTCAAGTTCGATGCGCGCGACTTCTACCTCAAGACTTCGGCCGAGATGCGCGAGCTGTGGCGTGACTTCCCCGAGGCCTGCGACAACACCTTGGCGATTGCCGAGCGGGTGCACGTCGAGTTCGCCGAGGGTGCAAATCTCATGCCGCAGTTCCCGGTGCCCGCCGGTGAAAGCGAAGAGTCGTGGCTGGTGAAAGAAGTCGAGATCGGGTTGCGCAAGCGATTCCCTGCGGGCGTCCCTGACACGCATCGCCGTCAGGCCGACTACGAGCTCGGCGTCATTGGCCAGATGGGTTTCCCCGGCTACTTCCTCGTCGTCGCTGACCTCGTGCGGTACGCGCAGGCCAGCGCGATCCGAGTAGGTCCTGGGCGGGGCAGCGCGGCCGGTTCGATGGTGTCGTTCGCACTCGGCATCACCGAACTCGACCCGATTCATCACAAGCTGCTGTTCGAGCGATTTCTCAATCCCGAACGCGTGTCGATGCCCGACATCGACATGGACTTCGACGAACGCCGCCGCGGCGACATGATCCGCTACGCCACCGAGAAGTACGGCGAAGAGCGGGTCGCACAGATCATCACCTACGGCACGATCAAGGCCAAGCAAGCGGTGAAAGACTCTGCCCGCGTGCTCGGCTTCCCCTTCTCGACGTCCGACCAGATCACGAAGGTCATGCCGCCACCGGTGATGGGCAAAGACGTTTCTCTCGCCGGCATCTTCGACACCGATCATTCGCGCTACGGCGAAGCGGCGGAGTTCCGCGCGCTCTATGAGGCGAACCCCGACGTCAAGAAGGTTGTCGACACGGCGCGCAATCTAGAGGGACTCAAGCGGCAGTGGGGCGTGCATGCAGCAGGTGTGATCCTGTCGCGCGAGCCACTTCTTGATGTGATCCCGATTCAGCGTCGAGAGCAAGACGGCGCGATCATCACCCAGTTCGACATGGGTGCCTGTGAGGCACTGGGCCTGCTGAAGATGGACTTCCTCGGCCTTCGCAACCTCACTGTGCTCGACGATTGCCTCGCCAGCATCAAAGACAATCGCGGTGACGTGGTGGTTCTCGAGCAGCTTGACCTCGACGCCGACAGCAACACCTACGAATTGCTGGGTCGTGGCGACACGTTGGGCATCTTCCAGCTCGAAGGCGGCGGCATGCGGTCGTTGCTGCGGTTGATGCAACCGACATCGTTCGCCGACATTTCAGCGGTCGGGGCGTTGTACCGACCTGGGCCGATGGGTGCCAATGCGCACACCGACTACGCCGAGCGCAAGAACGGTCGACGACCGGTGACGGCCATTCACCCCGAACTCGCCGATGCGTTGCGCGAGATTCTCGATGAGACCTACGGCGTCATCGTCTACCAAGAGCAGGTCATGGCCATCGCGCAGAAGCTAGCCGGCTACACGCCAGCACAAGCCGACCTGTTGCGTCGTGCGATGGGCAAGAAGAAGAAAGAGATCCTCGACAAGGAGTTCGTGCCTTTCTCCCAAGGTATGCAGGCAAACGGCTACTCGGCCGGCGCAGTCAGAACGATCTGGGACATCCTCGTCCCGTTCTCCGACTACGCGTTCAACAAGGCACACAGCGCGGGGTACGGCGTCGTCTCCTACTGGACGGCCTACCTCAAGGCGAACTACCCGGCCGAATACATGGCCGCCCTGCTGACCAGCGTGCGCGACGACAAAGACAAGTCGGCGCTGTATCTGCACGAATGTCGGCGCATGGGCATCAAGGTATTGCCGCCCGACGTGAACGAATCCGACTCCAACTTCACCCCACGCGGCACCGACATTCGGTTTGGACTGTCAGCGATCCGCAACGTCGGGGAGAACGTAGTCGGCTCGATCATCGAGACCCGCCGGTCGAAGGGCAGGTTCAAGGACTTCGCTGATTTCTTGGCAAAAGTGGAGCCGGTTGTCTGTAACAAGAAGGTCGTCGAGTCGCTCATCAAATCGGGTGCGTTCGACTCACTCGGCCACACCCGCCGCGGCCTGGCGAGCGTGCACGCCGAAGTCATCGACGCGGCGATGGGCACGAAACGGGCCGAGGCAGTGGGTCAGTTCGACCTCTTCGGCTCGGGCGGCGACGGCGGGAGCGGCGACGACGCGGCCGCCGGTCTGGCCTTCGAGGTGGTGATACCCGCGACCGAGTGGGACAAGACGGCGCTACTCGCGGCCGAACGCGACATGCTCGGGCTCTACGTCTCCGACCATCCGCTGTTTGGCATCGAGCACGTGCTGTCGCGGCTGGTCGATTGCTCGATCAGTTCTCTCACGACCGACGAGCGACCCGAAGGCGGCGTGATCACGATCGGTGGCATCGTGTCGGGCTTGCAGCGGAAGATGACGAAGCAAGGCAACCCGTGGGCGATCGCAACCATCGAAGATCTTGAGGGTGCGATCGAGGTGCTGTTCTTCCCACAGGCGTACCAGCAGTACGCGATGTCGCTCTCGGAGGACGCCGTCATCTGCGTGCGCGGTCGGCTCACCCGCCGCGACGACGTCCCGAGCATCCAAGCGATCGAAATCTTTCTGCCCGACGTAGGCGAGGCAGCCCAGCGCGGACCGGTGGTGCTGCAGTTGCCAGCCGCCCGGTGCACGCCGCCGGTGATCGAGCGGCTGCGTGAGGTGCTGGCCACCCATCCCGGCGTCACCGAGGTTCAGCTTCAGCTTCGCAATGGGGCGCGTACGACCGTCTTGCGGCTCGATGAGAATTTGCGGGTCGAAGCGTCGCCCGCACTGATGGGCGACCTCAAAGCCTTGCTCGGCCCGTCGTGCCTCGTCTAGAAGCGCGCGGCGATGCATGATGGTCACATGTCAACCGTCGGCCGCCGTTCGATCTTTGCTTCGATCAGCCTCGCGATAGCCCGCTTCCTGCGCCGTCGACGGCGCGGCTTCTAGAGAACGGCAGAATTATGATCGGCTTGATCATCAGCCTCGTCATCATCGGGCTGGTTGCGGGCGCACTGGCCAGGCTGGCCGTTCCCGGCAAGCAGAATCTGACCATTCGCGGCACGATCGTGCTCGGCGTCGTCGGTTCGTTCGTCGGCGGCTTCCTGGGCTATCTGCTGTTTCATCACCACGCAAACCACGGGTTCATCCAGCCCTCAGGCATCGTGGGCTCCGTGATCGGCTCGATCATCGTGCTGCTGTTGTGGCTGCGATTCGGCTCGAAGCGTCCCCGCACCTGACGCACCCGTCGGGTCGCGCGGGGTTGTTCGCCGGTTAGGCTTCGGGCGAGATGACCGCCGTCGACGTGGGATGCGCGTACGCGGTCAGTGGCCTTTCGAAGACCTACCGCACCCGGCCTCGCCGTGGCTCTGGTGACGAGGGCGACGCGCAGCCTGTGGTCGGCTCTGCCAACGCGCAGTCTGTCGTCGGCTCGGACGAGATTGATCTGCGGATCGGTCGAGGTGAGGTTTTCGGTCTCCTGGGGCCGAATGGCGCGGGCAAGACCACCCTCGTCCGCCAACTCATCGGCTTGTTGCGGCCCGACGCAGGCCGCGTCGAGTTGTTCGGTCACGACGTCGTTGCGCAGCCACGCGTCGTCCCCGATTTTGTTGCCTACCTGCCGCAAGACGACGGTGCGCTCTCCGATCAATCAACCCGTGCCGCGCTGGAAACAACTGCGCGCCTTCGCGGGCTGACGCGGAGCCAGGCGAGGTCGGCGCGCGACGACGCGATCACCGAGCTTGGGTTGGAAGAGTTCGTTGATCGACCGATCGCCAAGCTGTCCGGCGGTCAGCGTCGGCTCGCCGGCGTCGGCGCGGCGCTGATCGCTAGCCGGCCGGTGCTTGTGCTCGACGAGCCAACGACTGGCCTCGATCCGATCGCGCGACGCGCGGTGTGGGCTGCGCTCGAACGGCGACGAGCCGAACTCGCGGTCACGGTCGTGTTGGTGACGCACAACGTGGTCGAGGCCGAGACGGTTCTCGATCGGGTGGCGATCCTCGAGCATGGCCGGGTGATCGCGAACGGCACCCCCGGCGACCTGAAAGCGATGGTCGACCGTGACATTCGGCTCGAACTCGCGTGGCGGCATGATCCGCCCGACGCCGACCCGCTGGTCTCGTCGTTGCGGGCGCGCGCGGTCGAGCATGGCCGTCGGTGGAGCGTGCGGCTGCCGGCCGATGAAGCCCGCGAGGCCCTCGCCGGCCTCACAAGCGGACCGCTGTTCGCCGCCCTCGACGACTTCACGCTGACGACTGCGTCGCTCGAGGACGTCTATCTCACCCTCGGCGGCGCCGCCCGCGACCTCGAGCGCACATGAGCGCGTCGACGGTGGCCGCCGATTCAGTCGTGCCGAACGCAGCCACCCGCCCCACCTTCGCGGCCAGCTTCGGCGCGATCTTCACGGGTCAACTGGCCCGCGCCAAGATCGCCGCGATCCCGATCTTTCTGGCGGCCACCTTGCAGTCGGTCGGGTTGGTCGTGTTGCTCAAGGGCTTGGTCGACAAGGGCAACACGGTGACCGAGCAATCCGTCGTCGCTGGTTCGTCGGTCGCTGTCGTGTCGTTCGTCGCCCTCAACCTGCTGGCGCAGCGGTTTGGTGCGTTGAAGGCATCGGGAGCGCTCGACTACTACGGCGCGTTGCCGGTGCGGCCGGCCGCCGTCGTCACGGCGACCGCAGCGGCCTGGGCCAGCTTCACGATCCCGGGCGCCGTGCTGGTCGCCGTCGGGGGAGCGATGTTCTACCGGCTGCCCCTTGCGCACGTATGGGTCATCGCGCCGGTGGTCGTTGGCGCCGGCATTTCGCTCGCGGGGCTTGGCGCGCTCATCGGGCTCGTTGCGTCCCGGCCCGAAATCGCGACCGTCGCCGGGCAGCTCGGCATGACGTTGGTGATGTTCCTCGGCATCGTGCCCGCGCATCGATTGCCCGGGTTCGTGCAAGCTGTGCGTGCGGTGGTGCCGTCGACCTACGCGGTCGACGCGTTCGCCGAATCGTTCAAACACGATCCCCGCTGGACGACGATCGCTGGCGACCTGGTGGTCTGCGCGGGTGTGTGCGCGGTTGCTCTCGCACTGTCGACCTGGGCCTTCCGCCGAGCCGTCACCCGACGCTGACAGTGGCCGGTTACGGTGAGCGAGTGAGCGACGCACCGGATTCGGGTCAGCTGGATGACTCCGAACCCACGCTGGCGTATTCGGAGCCTCGGCCGATGCCGTACGGGTCGTCGCCGTATGCCGTCACGCTCGGGCCGGATGCCACGATCGCGCCCGCAGCGATCCGGCGTCCCATCTTCGGGTGGGCGGACGCATGGACGGCGCTGCTCGGCAGCATCGGCATCAGCGTGCTGGGTGTCGTCGCCGGCCTCGTCTGGCTGGGGCTGGCCCCGCGCGCGACCGCGCATGTGCAAGGGGGCGATATCGCGTTCGGCTCGAACGTCACCAAGGTATTCGCCGGCGCCGACCTGAGCTTCGTCGTCATCTGCACGGTGGCCGGCCTGCTGTGCGGCGGGGTTGGTGCGATCTTGGCCCGCCGCCGGGGTCTTGCGGTCAGTCTGGCGATGGCGATCGGGGGCACCTCGGCGTCGGTGATCGCCTCCTGGCTAGGTCGGGAGATTTCTGGTGGACCAGCTTTCCGCTGGGCCGCGCACGCAGGCGCCGGCCCCCACCACTACTTCATCGCGCTCATCGACCGGCAGTTCTTGATTGCGTGGCCGCTCGCCGGGCTGGTGGTGACCCTCCTGGTGGCGTTGTTCACGCCCGATCCCATGGAGCAGCTCGAGGCAATCGAGCCGGCGCCGGTGGAGTCCGCACCTAGCTGATCTGTCGCGGGCGGGTCACGACTTCGCGATCGCGCTCATCGTCGCCCCAGTGAGCGTCACCAGGTCGGTTGCGGCGATCTCGACATCAAGGCCGCGTCGTCCGGCGGACACATAGATCGTCGGATATTCCAGCGCAGAGAAGTCGACCACAGTCGGCAGCCGACGGCGCTGGCCGAGCGGGCTGATCCCACCGACGACGTAGCCCGTTGCCCGTTCGGCGGCCGCAACATCTGCCATGGTGGCCCGCTTGCCGCCGACCGCGGCCGCGAGGGATTTCAGGTCGAGTGAGCCGGCCACCGGGACGACCGCGACGACCAGGCTGCCATCGACGTCAGCCACCAACGTCTTGAAGACCTGCGCGGTCGATACGTTCAACGCGGTGGCCGCTTCTTCGCCGAACGATCGACCGGATGAGTTGCCGAAGGAGACCGCAGGATCGTGGTGGTAGGCGTGCACGGTGTGCGGCACGCCCGCGGCGGCAAGGGCGACGAGGGCAGGAGTGCCATGACCGCTCACGAGGGAATTCTAAGAGCTTCGGGGCGGATTCCCCGAGCAGCGCGGCGGCTGAGTCGTGCACAGACGCGTACTGCTAAGCTCCTTCTCGACGACGGCGCATACGCCGTCCCTCCCGCGGGCGAGCCGCCCGCGAGGCTACGTCCCACAAACAGGATCGATTGCCGATCCTCGGCGCGCAGTTGGCGCCCTACGTCGCAAGACGTCGATGACGATGCCTCCGCAATACCGACGGAGCGTCACCTTGTCTGCCCCTGCTTATTCCAGCGCGTCCACGCGCTCGGCGTCCTCCAGCGCGTCCGCGCGCTCTTCTTCCCGCACCCCTTCGCGTGCTGCGGCTACGGCGCCCGCGCGCACTACATCGACCGCGCCCGCGCGGCCTGCCCGGCGGCGCCCCAACCGTGGTGCCACCAAGGCCGCCGTCCAATCTCGTGCACCGCGGGTCTCGGCCGCCTCCGAACTCGAGCGGTTGCTCGACCTGGCCATGGTGCAGCCCGCCCCGGCCGAGCGCACCTTCGCTCAGCTCGGTCTCCCAACCTCGCTTGTTATCGCGCTTGGCAAGCGCGGCATCACCTCGCCGTTCGCGATCCAGAGCCGAGCGATCCCCGACGCCCTCGCCGGCCGTGACGTTCTCGGTCGGGCCCAAACCGGTGGCGGCAAGACCATGGCCTTTGGGCTGCCGATGCTCGCCGGCCTCGCGACGTCCGGTTCGATGCGCATGTCGAAGGCGCCACGCGCGCTTGTGCTGGTACCGACCCGCGAACTCGCGATGCAGGTCGCTGATGCGATCAGGCCGCTCGGCGAGGCGCTCGGGTTGAAGCTGTGCTGCATTTTTGGCGGCGCGCCCTACGGCAAGCAGATCGATGCGCTCACCCGAGGTGTCGACCTTGTCGTCGCGACACCTGGCCGTTTGATCGACCTGCTCGAGCGCCGCTGCCTCGTGCTCTCCGCTGTCGAGGTCGCGGTCATCGACGAAGCCGACCACATGGCCGACCTCGGCTTTCTGCCTGCGGTTACGACGATTCTCGATCAGACCGCACCCGACGGGCAGCGCATGCTGTTCTCGGCGACTCTTGACCGTGGCGTCGACAAACTGGTGCGGGCGTATCTGAAGGACCCGGCCCTGCATGCGGTCGCCACATCGTCGTCGCACGTCGACGCGATGGAGCACAAAGTGTTCACGGTGAAATCCGAAGACAAGGTCGCGGTCATCACCGAGCTGGCCGCGCGACCAGCGCGCACGCTGATTTTCGTGCGCACCAAGCATGGCGCCGATCGGTTGGCGATGCAGTTGGCGCGCGGCGGCGTCCATGCCGCGGCGATCCACGGCAACCTCAAGCAGAATGCGCGACAGCGCGCCCTCGACGGCTTCGCGGCCGGCCACCCCCGGGTGCTCGTCGCAACGGATGTCGCTGCTCGCGGCATTCACGTCGACGACGTCGACCTGGTCGTGCACTTCGACCCGCCGAATGACTCGAAGGACTACCTGCACCGGTCGGGTCGCACCGCGCGAGCCGGCGCGAGCGGCACCGCATTGTCATTGGTGCAGCCGGGTGAGGTACGCGATGTCGCGGCGCTGCACAAGAACGCCGGAGTGTCGCCGACTTCGGTTGACGTGCATCCCGGCCATCAAGCCGTCCGTGACCTCGCCGCCTCAGGCGAGCCGGTCGTCGTTCGGGTCATGCCACGTCGCGAGACCCAGACCACGAGCGCTCGCCCCGAGACCCGGAAGTCGGCCCCACGGGCTGGCGCGGCGCGCGCGTACCAAGGGCATGGACGTCGCCCGCAGGGGTCGTCGTCAGGCCGACCGCGCGCCGACGGCGGTCGCCGCAGCGCTTAATCAGTAGCGCCGCGCCGATAGGCTGCCGGTGTTTCCTGAACTTCCCGTGCCCCCGAGATGCGACGTCGGACGACGTCCTGAGCCGCGGAGTTAGGCATGTTGCGTCGGATCGACCTGCGCGGTCGAACCCTGAGCACGATCGGCCTCCGCGAGTTGCTGCCGCGGGCGCCGATCGACGTCGACTCGGCCTTAGCGTCGGTGCGCCCGTTATGCGACGACGTCATGAAGCGTGGCGCGGCCGCAGTGCGCGAGCTCACCGAGCGATTTGACGGCGTCACCCTCGACACGCTGCGGGTGCCGGCGTCCGCCCTGGCTGAAGCGCTGGCCCGGCTCGACCCGGCGGTGAAGGAGGCGCTGGTCGAGGCAGCCCGGCGCACCCGCATCGTGCACGAGGCCCAGTTGCGCGACGACATCACCGTCGACGTCGCTCCCGGCGGCGTCGTGCGCGAGCGATGGGTGCCGGTGCGACGGGTCGGGCTTTACGTGCCGGGCGGTCTGGTCGCTTATCCGAGCAGCGTGGTGATGAACGTCGTGCCCGCGCAAGTGGCCGGCGTCGGGTCGATTGCGCTGGCCTCGCCGCCGCAACCGGGGTTCGGTGGGTTACCGCACCCGGCGGTGCTCGCGGCTTGCGCCCTCCTCGGAGTTGACGAGGTTTACGCCGTCGGTGGGGCACAGGCCATCGCGTTGTTCGCGTACGGCAGCACCGCCGACAACGGCGAGGTGGTCGAACCGGTCGACGTCATTACCGGCCCAGGCAACATCTACGTCGCGGCCGCCAAGCGCGTCGTCAAGGGCGTCGTCGGCATCGACGCTGAAGCCGGCCCGACCGAGATCGGCATCCTGGCCGACGATTCGGCCGACCCTCGCCACCTTGCCGCCGATCTCATCGCTCAAGCCGAACACGACGAGTTGGCCAGCTGCCTGCTGGTGACCGACGCGCCGGCGCTGCTCGATGCGGTCGATCGCGAGCTCGACATCCAGGTGCCCGCCACTCGACACGTCGCGAGAGTGCGAGCCGCATTCGCGGGTCAGTCGGCGTACGTCGTTGTCGACGACATCGAGGCGGGCCTGCGGGTGGTCGACGCATGGGCAGCCGAGCACCTTGAAGTGGTCACCCGCGACGCGCGCGGCGTCGCCGCACGGGTGCGCAACGCCGGCGCGATCTTCGTCGGACCGTGGGCGCCAGTCAGTCTCGGTGACTATCTCGCCGGCTCCAATCACGTGTTGCCGACTGGTGGTACGGCGCGGTTCACCGGCGGACTCTCGGTGCAGGCTTTTCAGCGCATGATTCACGTCATCGACTACGACGAGCGCGCACTGGCCGGCGTTGCGCCGCTGATCGACGCTCTCGGTGGCGCCGAAGATCTCGCCGCCCACGTTGCCGCTGTGCGCGTGCGCATACCGCCGCCGGCGTTGCTGCCATGACCTTCCTCCGTGCGTTGCCGTTGCGCGCTGACTTACTTGGCGAAATTCCCTACGGCGCACCACAAATCGACGTGCCGGTGCGGTTGAACGTCAACGAGAATCCGTATCCGCCGAGCGACGACCTGGTTGCCGACATCGCCGCGGCAGCGGGCTCGGTCGCGGCATCGCTTAACCGATATCCCGATCGCGAAGCCGCTGCCCTGCGGGCCGACCTTGCGGCCTACCTCAAGAACTTCGAGCACGTCGACGTCGACCCTGCCTGCGTGTGGGCGGCGAACGGCTCGAACGAAGTGATGCACCAGCTGCTGCAGGCGTTCGGCGGCCCCGGACGCGGCGTTCTCGGGTTCGCCCCGACATATTCGATGTACCCGCAGTACTGCCGTGACACCTTCACCACCTACGTCACCGAACAGCGCGAGGCCGACTTTCGTCTTGACCTACAGGTTGCCGTCGACGCCGTGCGACGCCACCGCCCGGTGATCACGCTGTTGACCTCGCCGAACAATCCGACCGGTACTGCTCTCCCGCTGGCCACGGCCGAAGCGGTGCTCACTGCTGCGGCCGAGCACGACGGCTTGGTCGTCGTCGACGAGGCCTACGCCGAATTCCGACGACAGGGCACGGCGTCCGCTCTGGGCTTGCTTTCGGCCTATGAGAATCTGATTGTCACCCGCACGATGAGCAAGGCATTCGCCTACGCCGGCGCGCGGGTCGGTTACCTCGTCGCCGACGCGTCGATCGTCGATGCTGTGCGCATTGTGCGGCTGCCGTATCACCTGTCGAGCGTCACCCAGGCGGTTGCGTCGGCGGCGTTGGCGCATGCCGATGAACTACTGGCCAAGGTCGACACGCTGCGCGCCGAACGCGACGCACTGGTCGAGTGGCTTCGTGCGCACGAGTTCACCGTGGCCGACTCCGACGCGAACTTCGTGCTGTTCGGTCGCTTCGACGACCGGCATGCGATCTGGCAGAAGCTGCTTGACCGCGGTGTGTTGATTCGCGAGACGGGTCCGCCTGACTGGCTTCGGGTGAGCATCGGCACCGCCATCGAGATGGCGGCCTTCCAGCAGGCTTTACTTGAGGCGACCAAACGAGAGGGCGTGTCGTGAGCACACGAGGGGTAGTGGCGTGAGCCGAAGCGCGCGAGTCCAGCGCACCACCAAAGAATCCGACGTGCTGGTCGAGCTCGAGCTTGATGGCAACGGCGTGGTCGACATCGAAACCGGCGTGCCGTTCTACGACCACATGCTGGCGCAACTCGGCAAGCACGCGGGTTTCGACCTGCACGTTCGCACGAAGGGCGACGTCGAGGTCGACCCGCATCACACCGTCGAAGACACCGCGCTCGCGCTCGGCCAGGCACTGCGCGAAGCGCTTGGTGACAAAGCGGGCATCAGGCGGTTCGGCGATGCACTTGTTCCGCTGGACGAAACGCTGTGCCAGGTCGCCGTCGATCTGTCCGGCCGGCCCTATCTGGTACACACCGAGCCAGACATCGTCGAGCTGATCGGCACGTACGAAACCACGCTGACCAAGCACATCTGGGAGTCGTTCGTTGCCGAGGCTCGCATCTGCCTGCACGTCACCGTGCTGGCGGGCCGAAATGCCCACCACGTGAACGAGGCTCAGTTCAAGGCTGTCGCCCGCGCGCTGCGCGATGCGGTGCGGCTCGACGGTGTCGCCGGCATCCCGAGCACCAAGGGCGTGCTGTAGGCGATGGCGCGAACGATCGTGGTGCTCGACTATGGGTCGGGCAATCTCCGGTCGGCCGAGCGCGCACTTCGTCATGTCGGGGCCGACGTTGAGATCACCGCCGACGCGACCGCAGCGCTCGCGGCCGATGGGCTTGTCGTGCCTGGTGTCGGGGCGTTCGCGGCCTGCATGCGCGGACTTGAGGCGATAGATGGCGTCACCACCGTACAAAAGCGCATCGCCGCGGGTGCGCCGCTGCTCGGGATTTGCGTCGGGTTCCAGGTGCTCTTCGGCTATGGCGAGGAGCGCGGTGTCCGCACCCCGGGTCTCGGTCATTGGCCGGGCGGCGTGGTGAAGCTCGACGCACCCGTACTCCCGCACATGGGGTGGAATGTGGTCGTGCCGCCCGCCGGCTCGGCACTGTTCAGGGGTATCGAGGACCAACGTTTCTACTTCGTGCATTCGTACGCACCGCGCGAGGCGACTGGCCTCGTCACCACGGCCCGCCATGGCACGCGCTTCGTTGCTGCGGTCGAAGACGGCACGGTATCGGCCACCCAGTTCCACCCGGAAAAATCTGGCGCGGCAGGTGCTGCGCTGTTGCACAACTGGTTGGAGACCCTCGCATGACCTCGCTTGAGTTGTTGCCGGCCGTCGACGTGGCCGGCGGCCAGGCGGTCCGGCTCGTGCAAGGCGAAGCGGGCTCGGCAACGCACTACGGCGAGCCGCTCGACGCTGCCTTGGCCTGGCAAGCGGCCGGCGCGCAATGGATTCATCTCGTCGATCTCGACGCAGCCTTTGGGCGTGGATCGAATCGTGAGTTGTTGGCTGCGGTGGTGGGTCACCTCGACGTCGCCGTCGAACTTTCGGGTGGCATTCGCGACGACGATTCGCTGGCATCGGCGTTGTCGACCGGGTGCAAGCGGGTCAACGTTGGCACGGCCGCGCTCGAGAACCCTGCGTGGGTACGGCAGGCCATCGCGACCTACGGCGATCGCATCGCGGTCGGCCTCGACGTCCGCGGAACGACGTTGTCTGCGCGCGGGTGGACCCAAGATGGGGGCGAGCTGTATGAGGTGCTTGCACGGCTCGATGCCGACGGGTGTGCGCGCTACGTGGTCACCGATGTGCATCGTGATGGCACGCTGACGGGTCCGAACCTGCAGTTGCTGCGCGATGTCTGTGCTGCGACCGACCGCCCGGTGGTCGCCAGCGGGGGAGTGTCGTCGCTTGCCGACCTGCGCGCGATAGCCGAGCTTGTGCCGGCCGGAGTTGAAGGCGCGATCGTCGGAAAAGCCTTGTATGCAGGCGAATTCACCCTAGAAGAAGCACTTGCGGAGGTGTCGTAGATGGTGCGTCGCATCTCGTCGGGCGCGAAGTGGGAACCGATTGTGGGGTACAGCCGCGCCGTGGTGGCCGGCCCATACGTCGAGGTGTCCGGCACGACCGCGCCGGCCGCAGGCGACACTGCGTACGCGCAAGCCAAGGGCACCCTCGAGATCATCGGTAAGGCGTTGAACGAGGCGGGCGTGGGTTTCGCCGACGTGATTCGCACTCGCATCTATCTCACCGACATCACGACATGGGAAGAAGTCGGTCGTGCCCATGGTGAGGTGTTCGGCGACATCATGCCGGCCACCTCGATGATCGAAGTGTCTGCGCTGATCGACCCCTCGATCCTGGTCGAGATCGAAGCGACTGCCTACCGGGGCGCGACGGCCGATGACGACGACTGACGCGCTGCTCGCCGTACGGGTGATCCCGTGCCTCGATGTCGACGCCGGGCGGGTGGTGAAGGGCGTCAACTTCGTCGACCTTCGCGACGCGGGCGACCCGGTCGAGATGGCGCGCGTCTACGACGCCGAAGGCGCAGATGAGCTGGTGTTTCTCGACATCACCGCGAGCAGCGGTGACCGCGAAACGACCTACGACGTCGTGCGGCGCACCGCTGAACAGGTGTTCATTCCGCTAACGGTCGGTGGCGGCGTGCGAGAGGTCGACGATTTCAACCGGCTTCTTCGCGCCGGCGCCGACAAGGTCGGGGTGAACACCGCTGCGATCAATCGGCCGCAATTGCTGGCCGAGGCGGCCGATCGGTTCGGTGCGCAATGCGTGGTGCTGTCCGTCGACGCGCGGCGCGGTGCGACCGAATCGGGGTTCGAAGTCACGACCCACGGCGGGCGACACGGCACTGGCCTCGATGCCGTGCAATGGTCGGCGCGTGCGGCTGACTTGGGTGCCGGCGAGATCTTGCTGAATTCGATGGACGCCGACGGGACGCTGGCCGGGTTCGACCTCGAGCTCATCGCCGCAGTTCGGGCGGTCGTGAGCGTGCCGGTCATCGCCAGCGGAGGAGCCGGGGCGGCCGCCGATTTCGCGCCGGCCGTCGCGGCCGGCGCCGATGCGGTGCTCGCGGCAAGCGTGTTCCACTTCGGGCAACTGCGTATTGGTGATGTCAAGGCGGCGCTGCGTGCGGCCGGCCACCCGGTGCGGTGATCCGTGCAGACGTGACACTTTGCGCCCTCCCAGGGCCAAAAGTGTCAGGGTTATTCGCTGGAAACGGCCGGCGTAGCACCGTGTTGATGTCGCGCCCGGCCGCCAATTCGCGCTGCAGGCGCCGCAGCATCACCTGTCGACGCACCCGTCGGCGAATTTGTTTTCTGGGCGCGTGCACGTTCAACGCGGCCACCTCTCTCCGCACCAGGTCGTCGCTTTCCGGCGTCACCACAGCGAGCCACCTCGCGATCCGCCGCGGTCCAGCTGGCTATCCACCGGCCTGACCTCCAGATCTCGCGCGCGGCGACGCCTCACCGCCCGGCACACTCACCCGGATGTGCCGGGCGACCGGCACAATGTCCTCATGCCCGATGCCTTCATGCCCGCTGACCGGGATGCCGCAAACGCGAATCCGGGACTCGACCCGACCATCGCGGCGCGGCTCAAGCGCGACGAGCACGGCCTGTTCCCCGCGGTCGCGCAGCAGTTCGACACCGGCGAGGTGCTGATGGTGGGCTGGATGAACGACGAGGCCCTCCACCGCACGCTCACCACGGGTCGGTGCACGTACTGGAGTCGGAGCCGCCGCGAGTATTGGGTGAAGGGCGACACGTCTGGTCATCAGCAGTGGGTCAAGTCGGTCGCGCTTGACTGCGACGCCGACACGGTATTGGTCAAAGTCGACCAAATCGGGGCGGCCTGTCACACCGGCGACCACACCTGCTTCGACGCCGACGTCCTCGACGCAGTCGTGGGCGCCGCAGATGTAGTGGTCGGCTCCCCAGAACGCGAGGCGACCACATGACGGCGACCGTATCTGCGGGTCCGGTCGGCCGGGTCACCCGCCGGTTGCTTGCCGACGGCGAAACCGCGGTGGGCCTCTACCGCAAACTTGCACAAGATCGACCTGGCACGTTCTTGCTCGAGTCGGCCGAGCACGGCCGATCGTGGTCGCGTTACTCGTTCATCGGCGTCCGAACCGCCGCGACGTTGACCGAACGCGACGGGCAGGCGCATTGGATCGGCACGCCGCCACCTGGCGTTCCGACGCAAGGCACGCCACTCGACGTCCTCGCTGGAACTGTGGCGGCGTTGCGTGGGCCGCGCGACGCGTCGCTGCCACCGCTCGCTGGGGGGATGGTCGGATTCGTCACCTACGACGCGGTGCGCCGGCTGGAGACCCTGCCTGACGACACGATCGACGATCTGCATTTGCCTGAGTTGGTCATGCTGTTGGTGACCGATCTTGCGGTGCTCGACCATCACGATGGCACCGTCTTGCTGATCGCCAACGTGTTACCCGGTGACACCACCGAACACGCGGAAGCACGGCTCGACGCGATGACACACGACCTCACTCGCGCGGCGCCCTCGACGGTGGCGATCATGAACGCTCCTGTGACGACGACGCCGGTGCGGCGCACGTCGACCGAGCAGTACATGGCGTGGGTCGAGCGCGCACGTGAGTACATCAGGGCCGGTGACATTTTTCAGGTCGTGCCCAGTCAGCGCTTTGAAACGACCACCACGGTGGGCGCGCTCGACATCTATCGCGTACTGCGGGCGCGCAACCCGAGTCCGTACTTGTACCTGTTGCGCTTCGACGGATTCGACATCGTGGGCTCGAGCCCGGAGGCACTGGTGACGGTGCACGATGGCCGAGCGACGATGCATCCGATTGCCGGCAGCCGACCACGTGGTGCCACGCCGGAAGAAGACAACGCGCTGGCTGAAGAGATCCTCGCCGACCCGAAAGAACGCGCCGAGCACGTGATGTTGGTCGACCTCGCGCGCAACGACCTCGGTCGGATCAGCACGCCAGGGTCGGTCGAGGTGGTCGACTTCATGAAGGTCGAGCGCTACAGCCACATCATGCACATCGTGTCGACCGTGGTCGGCCAGGTTGATCCGGCGTACGACGCACTCGATGTGCTGACCGCAACGTTTCCGGCCGGCACGCTGTCGGGAGCGCCTAAGGTGCGGGCGATGGAGATCATCGAAGAACTCGAACCAACCCGACGTGGCTTGTACGGCGGCGTCGTGGGCTACGTTGACTTCGCCGGCGATCTCGACACCGCGATCGCGATCCGCACGGCAGTCGTGCGAGACGGCACAGTCTTCGTACAAGCCGGTGCAGGGCTGGTAGCCGACTCCGATCCGGCCACCGAAGACGCCGAATGTCGGCACAAAGCCAACACCGTGCTGTCGGCGGTCGCGATTGCCGAAGCGATGCGCCCGCCCGACGCCCTCGGGTGACGGAGGTAGCGCCGGATCCGGCCGCGCCCAACCCGGCCGGGGCGTCCGGCCGGCGCGAGCTAACCGCGGCTGCGCTTGGGTGCCTCGTGGCGTCGGGTCTGGTGCTGGTCGCCGTCGGCCGGCCGTGGGTTCGGTTCACCGTCGGTACGGCGACCGGGCTCGACGTCCGGTCAACCGCCACCGGGTACGACCTGGCGGCCGCGTCGAGTGCGCTCGGCCTCGTCGTCCTCGCAGGCGTCGTAGCCCTGCCGGCCACGCGAGGTGTCAGCCGCGTGATCGTCGGTGCGTTGACGCTGCTTTCTGGGGTCGGCATCGTGCTGGCGACGCAGGCATCGGCGTTCGACCCGTCGGCAGCGGTCGCGTCGAGGGCCAGCCAGGTAGCTGGGTTGCATGGCGCGAAGGCGAACGACATCGCCGCCACCGGCTGGCCATGGTTGGTCATGGTCGGCGGCCTGCTCGCGGTGGTGGTCGGCCTGCTGACCATGGTGCGCAGTCGCCATTGGCCAGCCATGGGTCGGCGCTACGAATCTGGCCGTGAGCCCGTCTCCGAACGCTCGAGCGAGGCATCGATGTGGGATCGGCTCGATGAGGGCGACGATCCGACGGTCTGAGGTCTGTCGGCCGCCCGAACATTGCTCGAACATTTCTCGTACCCGGCGTTGCGCGCGTGACCCGACGATCAGAACGGCGGCGGTTGCTCTACCGTCCGTAGTTGAGCGCGTAGGGCCGTGGTTGAGCTGAGGGCCCCAGTGAGCCCTCCGGCTGAGTTGAGCCCGACGGGAGAGGAGGCATCGATGACAGACCCGGCCGGTGATGGCCACTCCCGCGGGCTTGTACTTGTCATCGAAGACGAGCGCGCGATCTCGGATCTCGAACGCATGTATCTGACCCGTGAGGGATTCGGCGTCCACGTCGAATCCGACGGGCGCGCTGGTCTGGCGGCCGCCCGTAACCTGCATCCGGTGGCGATCGTGCTCGACGTCGGCATCCCGACCATCGACGGCACCGAGATCTGCCGCACGCTGCGCGCAGACGGCAATTGGACGCCGATCCTGTTCGTCACCGCGCGCGACGACGAGGTCGACCGAGTGCTCGGCCTCGAACTCGGCGCGGACGACTACCTGACCAAACCGTTCAGCCCGCGCGAGCTGGTGGCGCGGGTCAAAGCGGTTCTGCGCCGCGGGGCCGTCGACGCCGGGTCGCATGAGCGGGTGTATGTCGTCGGCGGCGTTACCGTCGATCCGGCCCGCCGCCGGGTCGTGGCTGATGGTGTTGCGGTTGACCTGACCGCGACCGAATTCGAATTGCTGGTGTTCCTGTGCCGCCGGCCCGGCCGGGTGTTCCCGCGCGAGCACTTACTTTCTGAAGTCTGGGGTTACGAGGCCGCGGCCGGGACGCGAACGGTTGACGTGCACGTCGCGCAGCTGCGGGCCAAACTTGGCGACGCGAGTCCGATCCGAACTGTGCGAGGTGTCGGTTACAGCGCTGATGGCTGAACGCCGCACAGGCCTGGCGACCCGCATCGCCCTGGTCACCATGTTGGCGGCCGGCGTTGCGGTCCTCATCGCCGGTCTGCTGTCCGGTGTGCTGATTCGGGCGGCCACCCAGTCGAGCGGCAAGACCGCGTTGGCACAGAACGCCGAGCTCGCGGTTGCGGCAGCGGCGCAGTCGCGCACGGGCAGCGCGGAGGTGCCGGCCAAAATCACCGCGTTGCTTCGTAGCCGCGGCGTGCGCATGGTCATCGTGCAATCGAACGGCCAGGTCACCGGCCCGCAAGGAGCCGTGGCGCTCGCCGGTGTGGTGACGAGCGCCGAAATCGCCACGATCGAGGGCGGCGGCAAGGTCGAGGTGACCAGACGCTTGAACCGCGTGCGCTACTACGTCGAGGGTCGGCCGGTGACCACGGGCACGGCGGCTGGCGGCGGTGTCGTGCTGTTTCAAAAGGTCACGGCGGCCCGGTCCGCCGAGGGCTCGATCCTGCTGCGGCTCCTGGTCGCCCTTGTCGCCGGACTTGTGATTGCGGCGATCACCGGGATCTTGCTGGCCCGTCGACTCGCCAAGCCGTTGCAGCACGCCGCCGGTGCCGCGCACCGACTCTCGACCGGAGCGCGCGACGTCCGCCTGGTGCCTGAAGGTCCGGCCGAAGTCGCCGAGGTGGCGCATGCCCTGAACGCCCTGAGCGGGGCGTTGGCGACGAGCGAGGGCCGCCAACGAGAGTTCCTGCTGTCGATCTCGCACGAGCTACGCACGCCACTGACGGCGGTCAAGGGTTACGCAGAAGCATTGGCGGACGGCGTGGTGCCGGCCGCCGCGGTCGAAGCGACCGGCCAGGTGCTGCTGGCGGAGTCGAGCCGGCTGGAGCGGTTGGTATCCGACCTCCTCGATCTGGCTCGGCTCGGCGCCCAGGATTTTCGTCTCGATATCGGTCGCGTCGATCTTCGGGCGCTGCTGCACCAAGCCGCCTTGGTCTGGTCAGACCGGTGCGACAAAGAAGGCGTGCAGTTCGCCCTTGAGGTTCCCGACCAGCCGGTCATGCTCGATTCTGATCCGACCCGGCTACGGCAGATCGTCGACGGCTTGGCCGAGAATGCGCTGCGCGTCACACCCGCCGGTCGGCCGATCGTGTTCGCCCTGCAGACGAGCGCTGAGGCGGCGCACCTCCAGGTGCGCGACGGCGGCCCAGGGCTGACCGACGACGACTGCCGCGTCGCCTTCGACCGATCCGCGCTGTACGACCGCTACCGAGGGGTACGGCGAGTCGGCACCGGCGTCGGGTTGGCGCTGGTGGCCGGTTTAACGACCCGACTTGGCGGCCACGCGTCTGCCGGTCGTTCGCCGGAAGGCGGGGCTTGCTTCACGATCTCGTTGCCGCTGCGGCCATCTCGCTGACCCTCGCGCTGACCCTGGATCTCTAGGCCGTCGGCATCGGCCAGTAGCTGGGCCGCTACCCTGGGTCGGTTCGCAGTGCTCGCTGAACACCTGCCCGCACAGACTGCAGTACCTGCGTGCAGAGGCCGCCTCCAGGCGCATGAGGGGATCGCTACGTGAGCGTGCTCGACGAGATTCTGGTTGGCGTCCGCGCCGACATGGAACAGCGCCAGCGCGCAATGCCGCTCGATGAACTCAAACTGAAGGCCTCGAAGCGCGCAACCGTCATCGACGGTGTCGCCGCCCTCAAATGCGAAACCGTGACGGTCATCGCCGAGGTCAAGCGGTCGAGTCCGTCACGAGGTGAGATCGCCGCCATCACTGACCCGGCGGCGCTCGCGCGCGACTACGAATCTGGCGGCGCTGCGGTCATCAGTGTGCTCACTGAGCAACGCAAGTTTCACGGCTCGCTCGCCGATCTCGAAGCCGTCCGCAAAGCGGTCGAAATTCCGTTACTTCGCAAGGACTTCATCTATCACTCGTACCAACTGTGGGAGGCGCTTGCGTACGGCGCCGACTTGGTTCTGCTGATTGTTGCGGCCCTCGACCAAAGTGCACTTGTCTCGTTGGTCGAGCGCGCACATTCACTTGGTCTCACGCCGTTGGTCGAAGTGCACGATGAAACCGAAGTCGATCGCGCGGTCGATGCAGGCGCACGCGTCATTGGCGTGAACGCCCGCGATCTGCGCACCTTTGACGTCGACCGAACCCTGTTCGCTCGGCTGGCGCCGCGCATACCTACTGGCATCGTGAAGGTCGCCGAGTCGGGTGTCCGCGGCCCGCACGACTTGTTCGCGTATGCGTCGGCCGGTGCCGATGCCGTCCTCGTCGGCGAAGGGCTGCTCACCGACAAAGACCCGCGACAGGCAGTTGCCGATCTGGTCACCGCTGGCGCCCACCCCGCGCTGCGGCACGGCCAGTGATTCTCTCAACGGCGCGTGCGCCCGAGTGGCGTCGGTGAGCGCCCCGAAACTGCCCGATGCCGATGGACATTTCGGCCCGTTCGGCGGGCGGTTCGTACCCGAGGCGCTGGTAGCGGCACTCGACGAGCTCGACGCCGCGCACACCGCCGCGATGGCCGATCCTGCGTTCGGCGCTGAACTCACGCATCTGCTGACGACGTACGCCGGTCGCGCGACGGCGCTGACCGACGCGACCCGGCTGCGCGAGCATGCCGGGGGCGCGCGGATTCTGCTCAAGCGCGAAGACCTTGCGCACACCGGTTCGCACAAAATCAACAACGTGCTCGGGCAGGCCCTTCTTACTGTGCGCATGGGCAAGAAGCGGGTGATCGCCGAAACCGGCGCTGGCCAGCACGGTGTCGCTACCGCGACGGCGGCTGCATTGTTCGGGCTGTCGTGCACGATCTACATGGGCGAAGAAGACACCCGCCGGCAGGCGCTTAACGTCGCCCGCATGAAGTTGCTCGGTGCCGAGGTGGTGCCGGTGACTGCGGGCAGCCGCACCTTGAAAGATGCGATCAATGAGGCGTTTCGCGACTGGGTCTCGACTGTCGACGACACGCACTACCTCTTCGGAACCGTCGCTGGCCCACATCCGTTTCCTGCAATGGTCCGCGACTTCCAAAAGATTGTCGGCGAAGAAGCGCGCGCGCAGGTCATGGAGTTGACCGGTCGGTTGCCTGATGCCGTGACGGCCTGCGTCGGCGGCGGCTCGAACGCGATCGGGATCTTCACGACGTTCTTGCCCGACAGCGCGGTGCGGCTGTACGGGTTCGAAGCCGGCGGCGACGGCGTCGCAACCGGCAAGCACGCTGCCACGTTGAGCGCGGGCACGCGCGGCGTGCTGCACGGCGCACGTACCTACGTTTTGCAAGACGCCGACGGTCAGACCCTCGAGTCACACTCGATCTCGGCCGGGCTCGATTACCCGGGGGTCGGCCCCGAGCACGCGTGGCTGGCCGAGACCGGCCGCGTCACCTACCAGCCGGTCACCGACGCCGAGGCAATGGACGCGTTCCGTCTGCTCGCTCGCACCGAAGGCATCATTCCGGCGATCGAAAGTGCGCACGCACTCGCCGGCACACTGCACGTAGGTCGCCAACTCGGGCCGGACGCCGTGGTGCTGGTGAGCCTTTCGGGTCGCGGCGACAAAGACGTCGACACCGCGGCAAAGTGGTTCGACCTCGAGTCGGACGCGGCCCGATGAGGCGACCGTGATGGCGTCGGCGGCAACGACCGTGGCGCCGAGTCGGCTCAGCGAAACGTTGGCCGCCTGCAAAGCCGAAGGCCGCGCGGCCCTCATTGGGTACCTACCCGCCTGCTTTCCGACGCCCGAACGCGGTATCGCTGCACTGACGGCGCTGGTCGAGGGCGGTGTCGACGCGGTCGAGATCGGCCTGCCGTACAGCGACCCCGTACTCGAGGGGCCGATCATCGCGCGGTCGCACGACATCGCGTTGCGGTCGGGCTCCACGACCGCGCACGTGCTTCGTACCGTCGAAGCCGTCGCCGCGACCGGCGTCGCAACCGTGGTGATGACGTACTGGAATCCGGTGGAGCGATACGGCGTCGACCGCTTCGCCACTGACTTGGCCGCCGCCGGCGGCTGCGGACTCATCACGCCCGATCTATTGCCCGACGAGGCCGAGCCTTGGGTGGCCGCCAGCGACGCGCACGGCCTCGACCGCATTTTCCTGGTGGCACCGAGTAGCACCGACGCCCGCCTGGCAATGACCGCACGATTCTGTCGCGGGTTCATCTACGCCGCGTCGGTGATGGGAGTGACCGGCACCCGCGCACAGACCAGCACGCAAGCACCTGCGCTGGTCAGCCGCCTCCGCGCCACGACCGCGTTGCCGGTCGGCGTCGGGCTCGGCGTCAGCAACGCCGACCAGGCGGCCGAGATCGCCGGTTACGCCGACGCCGTGATTGTCGGTTCGGCGTTCGTGCGCCGGGTTCTCGACGCTCGCGGTACCCACGACGAGGCCGCTGGTGTGCGTGCTTTGGCCACCGAACTGGCCGCAGGCGTGCGACGCGGATAACGTCGAGTCCTCATGACTGTTGCAGCCTTGCCGTCGTACATTCCCAGTCCGAGTGACGGGGTCTGGCACCTCGGCCCGTTCCCGATCCGTGGCTACGCGCTGTGCATCATCGTCGGCATCATCGTCGGCATCATGCTGTCGGAGCGCCGCTGGCGGGCGCGCGGCGGAGCGCAGGGCGTAGTCGGCGAACTCTCCACCTGGGCCGTGCCGTTCGGGCTCATCGGCGGCCGCATGTATCACGTGTTCACCGACTGGTCTGATTACTTCGGCAAGGGTGGCAGCCCGATCCGGTCGGTCGAGATCTGGAAGGGCGGTCTCGGCATTCCCGGGGCGGTCGCGTTCGGGGCGGTCGGGGTTTACATCGGCTGCCGGCGCAAGGGCGTAAAGATGCCGGCGGCTGCCGACGTCATGGTGCCAGGGCTGGCGATCGCGCAGGGCCTTGGCCGGTGGGGCAACTGGTTCAACCAAGAGCTCTATGGCCGCCCGACACATCTGCCGTGGGCCGTGCGCATCGACACCAATCACCAGCTCGGCGTCATCGCGCAGAACTACCAGCAACAACCGTACGGCTACTACCAGCCGACGTTCTTGTATGAGTCGATCTGGGATCTCGGTACCGCGCTCGCGCTGATCCTTCTCGATCGCAAGTACAAGCTCGGGCACGGCCGGGTGTTTGCGCTGTACCTGGTGATCTACGGCCTGGGTCGCAGTTGGATCGAGGCGCTGCGCATCGACCCGGCACATCGTTTCTACGGGCTGCGACTCAACGACTGGACCAGCATCATCATCGTGGTCGCCGGCGTGCTCGGGTTTCTCATCTCGGCCAAGTGGCGGCCCGGCCGTGAAACGTCGCTGCTGCGCAAGCCTCCGCCGTCCGTCGACATCGACGCTTCGATCGACCCGACAGCCGACTCGAACGCCGCGTCGATTGAAACGGACGCCGAGCTGGCCGACGTCCGCCCGCCTGCTGGCGAGGCAGAGAGCAACGCGCCATGACGTCGCCCGCCAGGAGCGGACCGGTGCCGCGGCTCGAGGTGCACCACGACCACCGCGATGTCACCGGCGGCTGGTTGCGACCGGCAGTGTTCGGCGCCATGGACGGGCTCATCTCGAACTTCTCGCTGATCTCCGGATTTGCCGGTGCCCACGCGTCACGGCATCTGGTGATACTGAGCGGGCTCGGCGGGTTGGCCGCCGGGGCGTTCTCGATGGCCGTCGGCGAGTACGTGTCGGTGGCGTCGCAAGGCGACCTCGCCCGGGCTGAAATCGCGGTCGAACGGCACGAACTGGAGGTCAATGCGGCGGCCGAGCAGGCCGAACTCGCCGAGCTCTACGTCTCCCGCGGAGTAGATCGCGAACTTGCACTCGAGGTCGCCAAGCAGCTGTCGCGCGACCCCGAGCAGGCGCTCGAGATCCATACCCGCGAAGAACTCGGCGTCCACGCCGACGCACTGCCCTCGCCGTACCTCGCCTCCGGCTCCTCGTTCGTGGCGTTCGCGATCGGCGCCATGCTGCCCGTGCTGCCGTTCATGTTCGGGGCTTCCGCGTTGTGGCCGGCCGCCATCGTGGCCGGAGTCGCCCTGCTCGTGGCCGGTGCGCTGGTGGCCCGCATCACTGCCCGGCCGCTTTGGTATGGCGGCCTGCGGCAACTCGCGCTCGGTGCTATCGCCGCCGCAGTCACGTACGGGGTGGGCGCGGCTATCGGTACGCACCTCAGCTAGCCGGCTTTTTTGGGGACGACTCAGCCTGGCTCGATGCGCTAACCTGTGGGCGTATTCAGGGCCAGTGCCGTCCCTGTGTTGTTGGCAGAGCCCGCAGGAGACGACGGGAGAACGATGTCCCTCGCCGATGGTTCTTTCGTACCCGCGAACAGCGCCGCGACCGCCGTGCCCGCCTATCTGCGCCGGCCTGGTGCCGATTCGGGCGGTTTGTATGACCCGGCGTTTGAGCACGACGCCTGTGGCGTCGCGTTCGTCGCCGACCTTGCCGGTCGGCGCAGCCACGAGGTCGTTGCCAATGCGTTGACCGCACTTCGCAACCTCGAACATCGCGGTGCGACCGGCCGCGAGATCGACACCGGCGACGGCGCCGGGCTGCTAACCCAGATCCCCGACGAGTTCTTTCGTGGCGTGGTCGAGTTCGAGCTGCCGGCCCGCGGTTCATACGCCGTCGGCATCGTCTTCCTGCCGACCGACGACGAGGCCGCAACGACCGCCGTTGACTCGATCGAGCGCATCGTCGCCGAAGAGAGCTTGCGGCTGATCGGCTGGCGCGAGCTGCCCGTCGTCCCCGATCTTGCTGGCCCTAGCGCACGCGCGATGATGCCGCGTTTCCGTCAGTTGTTCGTCGCACCGATAGACGCCGCGATCGCCGACCTTGCACTCGAACGGCTTGCCTACCGGGCTCGCAAGCGCATTGAGCACGAGGCGCAGGTCTACGTCGCGTCGCTGTCATCGCGCACGATCGTCTACAAGGGCATGCTCACGGCGCCGCAACTCGAGCCGTTCTTTCCCGATCTTTCCGATCAACGATTCGGGTCAGCGCTCGCCTTGGTGCATTCGCGGTTTTCGACGAACACGTTTCCGAGCTGGCCGCTCGCGCATCCGTACCGCTTCATCGCGCACAACGGTGAGATCAACACCATCAAAGGCAACCGCAACTGGATGCGCGCCCGCGAAAGCCTGCTGGCCAGTGAGCTGATTCCTGGTGACTTGTCGGCGCTGTTCCCGATCTGCACGCCCGGTGGTAGCGACTCGATGAGCTTCGACGAAGCGCTCGAACTGCTGCACCTCGGCGGCCGGTCGTTGCCGCACGCCGTGCTGATGATGATCCCCGAAGCGTGGGAAAAGAACACCGAGATGGACGCCGCCCGGCGGGCGTTCTACGAATTCCACGCGAGTGTGATGGAGCCGTGGGATGGCCCGGCCTGTGTGACCTTCACCGATGGCACCCTGATCGGGGCGGTGCTCGACCGCAACGGCCTTCGACCGGCGCGCTATTGGGTGACTGACGGCGGCCTGGTGGTGCTCGCCAGCGAGGTGGGCGTGCTCGACCTCGACCCTGCCTCGATCGTGCGGAAGGGTCGATTGCAGCCGGGTCGCATGTTCTTGGTCGACACGGCTGCGGGTCGCATCGTCGATGACGCCGAGATCAAGTCGCAGCTGGCGGCCGAACACCCGTACGACGACTGGTTGCATGCCGGCCTGATGAAGCTGCCCAACTTGCCCGAGCGTGAACACATCATTTACTCGCATGAGTCGGTGCTGCGCCGCCAACAAACTTTCGGGTACACCGAAGAAGAGTTGCGGATCTTGCTGGCGCCGATGGCGCGCGCGGGAGCCGAGCCGATCGGTTCGATGGGCAATGACAGCCCGCTCGCCGCGTTGTCGGTGCGACCGCGCTTGTTGTTCGACTACTTCAGCCAGCTCTTTGCCCAGGTCACCAACCCGCCGCTCGACTCGATTCGCGAAGAGCTCGTGACCTCGTTATCAGGGGCGATCGGGCCTGAGCAGAACCTGCTCGAACCAGGCCCGGTTTCGTGTCGCCAGATTGTCGTGCCGTTCCCGGTGATCGACAACGACGAGTTGGCGAAGATCCTCCATGTCAACGACGACGGTGACCTTCCCGGTCTGGCGCCGTTCGTCGTCCGCGGCCTTTACGGCGTCGACGGCGGGGGAGCGGCGCTCGAGCAGCGGTTGGCCGAAATTTGCGCCGAGACATCGGCCGCGATCGAGGCCGGCGCACGCATCCTGGTGCTCTCCGACCGCGACTCCGATCGTGAACGGGCGCCGATCCCGTCGCTGCTGCTCACCGCGGCCGTTCACCATCACCTCATTCGCGAAAAGACCCGAACCAAAGTAGGTCTCATCATCGAAGCCGGCGACGTGCGTGAGGTGCACCACGTGGCGCTGCTTATCGGCTACGGCGCTGCGGCGGTCAACCCGTACTTGGCAATGGAAACGGTCGAAGACATGGCCCGCACCGGCGCGATCGCGTCGATCGACGGTTACGTCGCCGTGCACAACTTGGTGAAGGCGCTCGGCAAGGGTGTGCTGAAGGTGATGTCGAAGATGGGCATCTCGACGGTCGCCTCCTACACCGGCGCGCAGGTTTTTGAAGCGCTTGGCCTGTCGCATGAGTTGGTCGATCGCTACTTCACCGGTACCGCGTCGAAGCTCGGCGGCATCGGTCTCGACGTCATCGCCGCCGAGGTCGAGTCGCGGCACACGCATGCGTATCCGATTGGCGATGTGAAGCAGTCACACCGTCGGTTGCGAGTCGGTGGCGACTACCAATGGCGGCGTGAGGGCGAACCGCATCTGTTCAACCCTGAGACTGTCTTCCGCCTGCAGCATTCGACGCGAACCGGCCGGTACGAAGTCTTCAAGGATTACACCAAGCTGATCGACGACCAGTCGCGCGAGCTCATGACCTTGCGTGGCTTGTTCAAGCTACGCAGCGGCGCACGTACGCCGATCCCGCTCGACGAGGTCGAGCCGGTGAGCTCGATCGTGAAACGGTTCTCCACCGGCGCGATGTCGTACGGCTCGATCAGCAGCGAGGCGCACGAGACCCTGGCCATCGCGATGAACTCACTCGGTGCGAAGTCGAACACCGGCGAGGGCGGCGAAGACGCCGAGCGGCTTTACGACAATCGGCGATCGGCGATCAAACAGGTGGCCAGCGGCCGATTCGGCGTGACGAGCGAATACCTCACCGGCGCCGACGACTTGCAGATCAAGATGGCGCAGGGCGCGAAGCCCGGCGAAGGCGGCCAGCTGCCAGGCCACAAGGTCTACCCGTGGATCGCCAAGACGCGTTACTCGACGCCGGGTGTCGGTCTGATCTCGCCACCGCCGCACCACGACATCTATTCGATCGAAGACCTGAAGCAGCTCATTCATGACCTGAAGAACGCCAACCCGTTGGCGCGGGTGCACGTCAAGTTGGTCGCCGAAGTTGGTGTCGGAACGGTCGCGGCCGGGGTGGCGAAGGCGCACGCCGACGTCGTCCTGATCTCGGGGCACGACGGTGGCACCGGCGCGTCACCACTGACGTCGTTGAAGCACGCCGGCGGGCCGTGGGAGCTCGGTCTGGCCGAGACCCAACAGACCCTGATCGAGAACGGCTTGCGCGAGCGCATCGTCGTGCAGACCGACGGTCAGTTGAAGACGGGGCGCGACGTGATGGTGGCGGCGCTACTCGGTGCCGAGGAGTTTGGATTTGCGACTGCGCCGCTGGTCGTGTCGGGCTGCATCATGATGCGGGTCTGCCATCTCGACACCTGTCCGGTTGGGGTCGCGACGCAGAACCCCGAGCTACGTAAGCGGTTCAGCGGCAAGCCCGAGTTCGTGGTCAACTTCTTCGAATTCATCGCCACTGAAGTGCGCGAATACCTTGCTGAGCTCGGTTTTCGAACCTTGGGCGAGGCGGTGGGGCAAGTCGAACTGCTCGACACCGCTGATGCGGTGGCGCATTGGAAAGCCAGCGGCCTTGACCTTGCGCCGATTCTGCACGCACCGGCCGACCTCGATGAGCCGCGGTGTCATCTCACCGGCCAAGACCACGGGCTGGAGAAGGCACTCGACAACACCCTCATTGCATTGTCAGAAGGCGCATTGAACGAGCGCATACCAGTGGCCTTCGAGATCCCGATCCGCAATGTGAACCGCACCGTCGGCACCATGCTCGGCAACGAGGTAACCAAGCGGTACCGCGGCGAAGGCTTGCCCGACAACACGATCGACATCACGTTCACCGGTTCGGCCGGCCAGTCGTTTGGCGCGTTCATCCCGCGTGGAATCACGTTGCGGCTCATCGGCGACGCGAACGACTACGTGGGCAAGGGCTTGTCGGGTGGCCGCATCACCGTGCGACCGGCCGATGTGGCGACGTTTGCCGCACACGAGAATGTCATCGCCGGCAATGTGCTGCTGTACGGCGCCACCGGCGGCGAGGCCTTCGTCAGGGGCGTCGTCGGAGAGCGGTTCTGCGTGCGCAACTCCGGCGCTCGCGCTGTGGTCGAAGGTGTCGGAGACCACGGGTGCGAATACATGACCGGCGGAGTCGTCGTGGTGCTCGGTGCGACCGGCCGCAACTTCGCTGCGGGCATGTCAGGCGGGGTGGCGTTCTTGCTCGATGCCGACGAGAACCGGGTGAACGCTGAAATGGTCGAGGTCGAGCCGCTCGACGTCGCTGACCGTGAACTGCTCGAAGAGCTCGTTCGTCGGCACGCGGTCGAGACGGGCTCAGCAGTGGCGGGCAACTTGCTGGCCGACTGGTCGTCGGCGGTCGAGCGCTTCGCCAAGGTGATGCCGCGCGACTACAAGCGAGTGCTGGCCGCTCGGTCGAAGGCCGAGCAAGAGGGTCTCGACGTGAACGAGCAGATCATGGCCGCCGCACATGGCTGACCCCAAGGGCTTTCTGACAACGAGCCGAGAGGTACCGAAGACCCGGCCGGTCGACGTCCGCATCTTGGATTGGAAAGAGGTCTACCAGCCGTTCCCGCACGCCACGCTGGAAGAGCAGGCCGGGCGCTGTATGGACTGCGGAATTCCCTTTTGCCACAACGGGTGTCCGCTCGGAAACTTGATCCCCGAGTGGAACGACCTGGTTTGGCGGCACGACTGGCGCGAGGCCACCGAGCGGTTGCACGCGACCAACAACTTCCCTGAGGTGACCGGCCGGCTGTGCCCGGCCCCGTGCGAATCGGCGTGTGTGCTCGCGATCGACCCGACGCAGACGACGGGTGCAGTGACCATCAAGCAGGTCGAGCACGAGATCGCCGACCGCGCGTGGGACGACGGTTGGGTGACGCCGCAGGTGCCAGGCCGGCAGACCGGCAAGACGGTCGCCGTTGTCGGTTCGGGCCCGGCGGGGCTTGCCGCCGCCCAGCAGTTGACCCGCGCCGGCCACACCGTGGTGGTGTTCGAGCGGGCGGATCGCATCGGCGGCTTGCTGCGCTACGGCATTCCGGAATTCAAGATGGAGAAGTCGGTGCTCGATCGCCGCCTCGCCCAGATGTCGGCTGAGGGCACACGGTTCCGGCCTGGTGTCGAGATCGGCGTCGACATGACCGCGCGCGAATTGAAGTCGCGCTACGACGCCGTGGTGCTCGCGATCGGCGCCACCTCGGCGCGTGATCTGCCGATCGAAGGTCGCGCGTTGGGTGGCATTCACCAGGCCATGGAGTACCTCCCGATCGCGAACCGGGTGCAGCAGGGCGATCTGGCCGAGCCGACGATCACCGCGGCGGGCAAGCACGTGGTCATCATCGGCGGCGGAGACACGGGCGCTGACTGTCTCGGTACTGCGCACCGGCAGGGGGCCGCGACGGTGACGCAACTGGAGATCTTGCCGCGACCGCCCGACACCCGCGCCGAGATCACTCCGTGGCCCACCTGGCCGTTAATGATGCGGACGTCGTCGGCGCACGAAGAGGGCGGCGACCGCAAATTCGCTGTCAACACTGAGGAATTCCTTGCGGACGATAGCGGCAACGTGCGTGCGTTGCGGCTCGTCGAGGTGCAGATGATCGAGGGCCGCATGACTGCGATCGCCGGCACCGAGATCGAGATACCGGCCGAGCTGGTGCTGCTGGCGATGGGCTTCGTTGGGCCTGAGCGCGCACTCGCCGAGCAGTTTCGGCTCGACCTCGACACCCGTGGCAACATCGCCCGTGACCCGAGCTACGCCAGCAACGTGCCGGGTATCTACGTGGCTGGCGACGCCGGTCGCGGTCAGTCGCTGATCGTGTGGGCGATCGCCGAAGGGCGCGCAGCCGCGGCGGCAGTCGATCGCTTCCTGACCGGAGTCGAGCGGTTGCCGGTGCCAATCCCTCCGACCGCGCGGCCACTGGTCTAGGTCACACCACGCCAGTCTCTGCGTCGCTCGTGGAGTGCCACGCCGCCGGGCTCTAGGCTTCGCGCATGCGGGTGGTGATCCTCGGGGCTGGGTTCGGCGGGCTCGAACTCGCGACGCTGTTGTCGGGGGAGTTCGGTGCCGACGCCGACGTCGTGCCGATCGACCAGGCCGACGGATTCACCTTCGGTTTCTCCAAGCTCGACGTCATGTTCGGCCGGGCGACCGCGGCGTCGGTCAAGCACATGTACGCCGACATCGCTGCGCCGGGCGTTCAGTTCGTGCAGTCGACCGTTCGTGCGATCGATCCGGTGGCGCGGCGGGTGACGACTGACTCTGGCGTATTCGACTGCGACATTCTGGTGGTGGCCCTAGGCGCGGACGTCGATGGTTCAGCCACACCTGGCCTCGTCGAGGGTGGCCACGAGTTCTACAGCGTGGCCGGCGCGGTGGCGGTCGCGGACGTGCTCGACCGATTCGCCGGCGGCCGGGTGGTCGTCGGCGTGACGTCGACACCCTTCAAGTGTCCGCCGGCGCCAAGTGAGACGGCGCTGCTGCTGCACGACTACCTGGGCGCCCGGGGGCTTCTCGACGTGTCGGACATTGCGTTGGTGATGCCGTTTGGTGTGCCGATTCCGCCGTCCCCAGATGCGTCGGCGGCGATCCTCGCGGAGTTTGCTGAACGCGGCATCGGTTGGCACCCGGGGCGCACCGTGCGCGCGCTCGATCCTGCACGCAAGGTGGCGATGTTGAGCGACGATACGGAGCTGCCGTACGACCTCTTTCTCGGGGTGCCAGTGCATCGCGCGCCCGCGGTTGTGGGGGCGGCTGGCCTGACGGTCGACGGTTGGATTCCGGTCGACTCGTTGACGCTGCAGACGCGGTTCCCAGGTGTTTACGCCGTCGGTGACGTGACGAGCGTCGGCACTCCGAAGGCGGGCGTCTTCGCGGAAGGACAAGCCGTCGTCGTTGCCGCGCAGATCAGCGCTGTGGTGCGAGGTTCGTCGGCGACGAGGACCTACGACGGCCGGGGCATCTGCTACCTGGAGTTTGGACACGACATGGTCGCCAAGGTCGACGTGACCTTTCTAGGCGGGCAGGCACCCGCGGGAGTGCTGGTAGGTCCGTCGTCGGAGTTGGCCGCCGACAAGCACGCATTCGGCCACGACCGAGTCGCGCGCTGGTTCAACCGAGATTGGACGCCTGCGCCATGACGTCGGTGGCATGAGCGAACACGGCGACACCACCCTCGCCAGTTACGAAGCGGCCGCCGCCGTATACCGTGAGAATTCGTCGCCGTCCGAGGCTATGACGGCATTTCTTGATCGCGTCGTGGCGACCGTGGGCGTCGGGAAGCGCCTGCTGGAGCTGGGCAGCGGACACGGTTGGGATGCGGCCTACCTTGAAGCGCGCGGGTTGCTCGTCACCCGAACCGATGGCGCGACTGCATTCGTCGAGATGATGCGCGCCGACGGACACATTGCACATGTGCTCGATGTGCGGCACGACGACTTTGGCGGACCGTACGACGCTGTGTTGGCCGACGCCGTGCTCTTGCATCTCTCCCGGGATGAGTTCTCCGGTGCAATCGCTCGCGCACACGACGCCGTTGTGGCCGGGGGAGTGCTCGCTCTCACGTTGAAGGTCGGTGACGGCGAGGCGTGGTCAACCGCCAAGCTTGGCCTGCCACGATTCTTTACCTACTGGCGCGGGCCGGCGGTTAGGGCCGTACTCGGGGCGGCTGGCTGGATCGTCGACTCCATCGACCACGTCGACGGACACACGGAACCGTGGATATATGTGCTTGCCCACTCGAAAGCGTGAACGCCTCGCTTGCCGAGTGAAGAGTTCCGGGGCATTTCCCGCGACAAATTGCCCCGAAACTCTTCACTGGGCGCAGTTTGCCCGGCAGCATCGCCGTGGGTCGCCGTGGGTCGCCGTGGGTCGCCGTGGGTCGCCGGCGTAGTTCGATCAGGGTTTACCGCTCCGTAACCGCTTCCGGCCGCGTGCCGCGAGACACTGGCCGTATGCCCGGACCTAAGCTGACCACATGAGTCGGCGCGCCAAAATCGTCTGCACGTTAGGGCCGGCGACCTACTCCGCCGAGGCGATCCGGTCGCTGGTCGAGGCCGGCATGGACGTAGCCCGCCTCAACCTCAGCCACGGCACCCACACCGACCACGAGCAGGTCTACCGGCTGGTGCGGGCGGCCGCTGACGAGAGCGGCCGCGCGGTCGGCATCATGGTCGACCTGCAGGGTCCGAAGATCCGCCTCGGCCGCCTCGCGAGTGGCCCGGTCACTCTCGTCACTGGTGACGAATTCACGATCACCACCGACGCAGTTCCCGGCAGCAAAGTGCTCGCGTCGACGACGTACGGAGGCCTGCCCGGCGACGTCCGCCCAGGCTTGCGCATTTTGATCGACGACGGCCGGGTGTGCCTCGAGGTCAAGGCAGTCGACGGCCCGCGGGTGCGCACCACCGTCGTCGAGGGCGGCACGATCTCCGATCACAAGGGCATCAACGTCCCGGGCGCTGCGCTGTCGGTGCCGGCGATGAGCGAGAAGGACGTCGACGATCTGCGCTGGGGGCTGCGCATTGGCGCCGATCTGATCGCGCTGTCGTTCGTGCGATCGGCCGACGACTTCGAAGCGGTCGCAAAAATTATGGACGACGAGGGCCGGCGCGTCCCGGTCATCGCGAAGATCGAGAAGCCACAGGCGGTTGATCGGCTCGACGAAATTATGGCAGCGTTCGACGGCTTCATGATCGCCCGTGGCGATCTCGGCGTCGAGATGCCGCTCGAGCAGGTGCCGATCGTGCAGAAGCGCGCAATCGCCCTTGCGCGCGCACATTCGAAGCCGGTCATCGTCGCCACCCAGATGCTCGAGACGATGATTGGCGCGTCGCGGCCGACGCGTGCCGAAGTGTCTGATTGCGCGAACGCCGTGCTCGACGGCGCCGACGCATTGATGTTGTCGGGGGAGACCAGCGTCGGCATCCATCCGTCACTCGCGGTCGCGACGATGGCGCGCATCATCCGCACGGTTGAGGACGAAGCCCTCGCCTCCATTGCCGGCATCGTTGGCCAGGAGCGCACGACCGGTGGTGCGATCGGGCATGCCGCGGTTCAAGTTGGCGACGACCTGGGTGCTCGTTACCTCGTCGCGTTTACCCAAACCGGCGACAGCGCTCGGCGACTGTCGCGGTATCGGTCTGCGATTCCGTTGCTCGCCTTCACCCCCGATGCGTCGACCCGAAGTCAGCTCGCCCTCACGTGGGGTGTCGAGACGTTTCTGGTCGCGCCGGTCTCGCACACCGACCAGATGATCAAGCAAGTCGACCGGGCGTTGCTCGACCTCGAACGTTGCCAGCAGGGCGAGCTTGTCGTCATCGTGGCCGGTAGTCCGCCGGGCGTCTCTGGGTCGACCAACACGCTGCGCGTGCACCGCATCGGCGACACGCTCGAAATTGACGTGCCCGCCTACCACTAACGCCACGAGTACCCCGGGTCGGATTCGAACCGCCCGTGACATGAATCGGCTTCGAATCCGCCCCGCAAGTACCCCGGGTCGGATTCGAACCGACACTGGATGGTGTTTGAGACCATTGCCTCTGCCGTTGGGCTACCGGGGCTGCCGCCGGGCTTCCTGGCTTGCGGCGAACGCGAGCCAATCTATCGGTCCAGCTAGGCTGGCCGCGTGCGGGACGACGACGTGAAGCGGCCAGTGCCAACGCCGGCCGACGTCGCGGCGGCTCGACGAGCCATGCCGACGCCGTCCGTC
>OLLJ01000378.1_pt1 | contig 44793 bp, 35 predicted proteins | sample 1604521 | NCBI WGS metagenome assembly OLLJ01 (sample SAMEA104055714, study PRJEB20765) | soil metagenome | isolation source: soil
TGTGACATCTCTCGGCACCGGCGCATCGATTCGCCGCTTCGGAGTCGGTCGGCAGTTGGCCGCCGCCGGTTTGCTGGCTGCAGTGGGCGGCACGTTGCTGGCGACCGCAGCGGTGTGGGCGATGGTGTTGGTCGGCGCATTGCTCATCGGCGCGGCGGCCGGCTTGCTCGACACCGGCTTGAACACGGTCATTGCACTTGCTGGGCGGCTGCGGTTGCTCAACATGCTGCATGGTGCTTACGGAGTCGGGTCGGCACTCGGTCCGCTCGTCGTGACTGTGGCCATCCTGGCCACCTCGTGGCGGGCGGCCTACGTGTTGATGATCGCCCTCGAGTTGGCCTTGGCGTACGGGTGGTGGCGCACCCGCTCGCATTGGGATCCCGCGAATGCCGACACGGACGCCGAGGCCGAGCCCATCGACGTCCGGTCTGATGACGAACCGACCCGTCACGTTGGGGCGTTGATTGCTCTCGGCGTCGCGACGTTCTTCTTCTACACGGGCCTCGAAGTGACCGCGGGCCAATGGGCCGCCAGCTTCTTCCGTGGTCCGCTGCACCTGACGGCGGGCTCTACCGGGCCGGCCGTGTTCGTCTACTGGGGATCGCTGACGGTGGCCCGGTTTGCGATCGCGATCCCACGGCGAACGCCGTCGCCGAATCTGTTGATTCGCATTGGCTGCGTCGGTGGCCTGCTGGCATCGGCACTGATCTGGTGGGCGCCTTCGATTGGCGTCGTGCTGATCGCGTTCGCCGTGCTCGGCGCGACCCTGGCTCCGGTGTTTCCGGCCCTGGTCACGCTGACGCCGATTCGCATCGGTGCGCGGCGTGCGCAGCACGCGATCGGGTGGCAGATCGCCGCTGCAACCGTGGGTGCGTCCGGGCTGTCGGCCATCGCCGGCGTCATCTTGCAGCACACGGGCCTGTTGCGGTTGGGCCCATGCCTGGCAGCCATCGCACTCGCAATGGTGGCCTGCATCGTCGCGTCCGAACTGCTCAGCCGACCGACCTCTAGACTCGAACCTCTGGTACCGACGCCCGAGGGGGTTTCATGAGCACCGCCGGTGCCAACGCCACGGTGCTTGTCGTCGACTTCGGCGCGCAATATGCCCAGCTCATCGCGCGGCGGGTGCGCGAAGCCAATATCTACAGCGAAATTGTGCCGCACACCATGGCGGTCGCCGACATCGTCGCCCGCCAGCCGGCCGCGGTGATTCTGTCGGGCGGTCCGTCGTCGGTGTATGCCGACGGTGCGCCGGCGGTCGATGCCGCGCTGTTCGATACCGGCATCCCGGTGTTCGGTATCTGCTACGGATTCCAGGCGATGGCGCTGGCGTTGGGTGGCGTCGTCGAACGCACCGGGCTGGCCGAGTTCGGCGGCACCAAAGTGACGGTCGTTCCCTCGGCTGATGGCGTGCTGTTGAAAGACCTGCCAGCGCAACAATCTGTGTGGATGTCGCACGGCGATTCAGTAGTCGCTGCACCTTCGGGGTTCACGGTGACCGCTGCTTCCGATGGTGCGCCAGTGGCCGCGTTCGAAGACCTGTCGCGCCGGTTGGCCGGTGTGCAGTTTCATCCCGAAGTACGACACACCGAGCACGGCCAGACGATCCTGCGCCGCTTCTTGCGCGATGTCGCGGGCATCGATGCAAGCTGGACGACGGCGGGCATTGTCGCCGAACAAGTGGCCCACATTCGTGCTCAGGTCGGCAACGGCCGGGTGATCTGCGGATTGTCGGGCGGTGTTGACTCGGCCGTTGCTGCTGCGTTGGTACAACGCGCCGTTGGTTCGCAACTTACGTGCGTGTTCGTCGACCACGGCTTGTTGCGCAAGGGTGAGGCCGAGCAGGTCGAGCGAGATTTCGTTGCCAGCACAGGGGTTCGGCTGCACGTTGTCTCGGCCGCTGACACCTTCTTGGCCGCACTGGCCGGGGTAAGTGACCCGGAGGCGAAGCGCAAAATCATCGGCCGCGAATTCATTCGCGCGTTCGAGGCGGCAGCTCGTGAGATCTCGGCTGAAGCGCCAATCGATTTCTTGGTGCAAGGCACGTTGTACCCCGACGTGGTCGAATCGGGTGGCGGTACCGGCACCGCGAACATCAAGTCGCATCACAACGTCGGCGGCTTGCCTGACGACTTGCAGTTCGCTCTAGTTGAACCGCTCCGCACGTTGTTCAAAGACGAGGTGCGCGCGGTCGGTGCCGAACTTGGCTTGCCCGAATCGTTGGTGTGGCGGCAGCCGTTTCCTGGCCCGGGCCTCGCCGTCCGCATCATTGGCGAGATCACGGCAGACCGGTTGGCGATACTTCGCGAGGCTGACGCGATCGCGCGCGAAGAACTCACTGCAGCTGGGCTCGATCGCGACATTTGGCAATGCCCGGTGGTGCTGCTGGCCGACGTCCGCTCTGTTGGTGTGCAGGGTGACGGGCGCACCTACGGGCACCCGATTGTGTTGCGGCCGGTGTCATCGGAAGATGCGATGACCGCCGACTGGTCGCGGGTGCCGTTCGACGTGCTCGCCCGCATCTCGACCCGCATCACCAATGAGGTTCGCGAGGTCAATCGGGTCGTGCTCGACATCACCAGCAAGCCGCCCGGCACCATCGAGTGGGAGTAGGGCGAGCGCGCTGACCTGCGGTTATAGGAAGATCATCCGTACCGGTATGGCCGGACGGGCATCAAGGTAGCACCCCATCGTGGCGTGGCCTCAGGTATTTGGACGAGCGTCTGAATCGTCTCGATCGTCGAGCGGCTTCGCCCAAGTCGCAGCGTCGCTTTCATCGGTCGGTGTGCGTTCGAGTTCGAGTCGCACACGGCGTCGATCGCTTTCGGTGCACCAGCAGCGCCGGTGGCGTTTGCGCCCAGCGCTTCTATCGTCCAACGCCGACGGGGCCAGAAAGCACCCCTTGCAGTGCGCCACCACCGGGGTGCCCCGCCCGTCTCAGTACTCCTCGGGCCTTCATCGCGGGGTCAGACGCGGTTTCCCGAGGGCGCTCATTACCGCGCCTCGCGATCGTGACGTGCCGGTTGGGCGAGCACCTGATCCTTGCCCTGGGCCTGCGCGACGACGGTGTTCCGACCATCCGAACCGGCACCCTCGTCACCGACATCCCGCCGTTCCATGCCGCGACAGCCGGCGATCCCGATGAAGGGTGCAGAAAGTCGCCGTGAAGGCCGGCCGGCGGAAGGTCTGCATCGAGTTGGGGCCTCCCGGCGCGTCGCCCATCTCAGCACGCACCTATCGCGCACGACCGTGCAAGGAGCCCGCCGGGAGCGCCATAAGCTACCCGCTGTGATCACAGGTGCTCTGAAGGGCCAAGTCGACCGGATCTGGGATGCGTTCTGGAGCGGTGGCATCGCGAACCCGCTCGAGGTGATCGAGCAGATCACGTTCCTCCTGTTCATCCGCCGGCTCGACGATATGCAGACCCTCGCTGAAAACCGGGCGAGCCGCACAGGGAAGCCCGTCGAACGCCCGATCTACGACAGCCCGATCGACCCGCGCCGCTGGGGCGTCTTCAAGAACCTCCAGCCGGCCGCCATGTATGACGTCGTCGCGCAAGATGTCTTCCCGATGCTGCGCTCGCTCGGCGGCGAAGGCTCGACCTACTCCGAACACATGAAAGACGCCCGGTTCACCATCCCGACACCAGCGCTGCTGAGCAAGGTCGTCGACATGCTCGACGACGTGCCGATGGCCGATCGTGACACCAACGGCGACCTGTACGAGTACATGCTCAGCAAAATCGCGACCGCCGGGCAGAACGGCCAGTTCCGAACCCCGCGCCACATCATCGCGCTGATGGTCGAGATGATGGCGCCCACGCCTAAGGACGAAATCTGCGACCCGGCCTCAGGAACGTCGGGTTACCTCGTCGCTGCCGCCGAATACCTACGCCGCGAATACCCGAACCTGCTCCTCGACGCGGCAGACAACAAGCACTTCCACAACAGCATGTTCCACGGCTACGACTTCGACTCGACCATGCTGCGCATCGGCAGCATGAACATGCTGCTGCACGGTATCGACCAACCCGACATTCGATACCGCGACTCACTGTCGGACGGCGCGAGCGGCGATCGTGAGGCATACTCGCTAGTCCTCGCGAATCCGCCCTTCGCTGGCAGCCTCGACTATGAATCAGTCGCGAAGGACCTTCTGCAGGTCGTCAAGACCAAGAAGACTGAGCTGCTGTTCCTCGCGCTCTTCCTGCAATTGCTGAAGGTCGGCGGTCGTGCGGCGGTCATCGTGCCGGACGGCGTGCTCTTCGGTTCATCGAGTGCGCACAAGGAGTTGCGACGCACCCTGGTCGAGGATCACAAGCTGGACGGGGTGGTGAAGCTGCCCGGCGGCGTTTTCAAGCCATACGCCGGCGTCTCGACCGCCATCCTGCTCTTCACCAAGACTGGAGTCGGGGGCACGGACTACGTCTGGTTCTATGACGTCGCTGCCGACGGTTGGTCGCTCGACGACAGACGAGCACCGCTGCTGGATGATGCTCGCCTCGGCCCGGTTCCCACCGAGCCGCTGAGTTCCAATCAGCACGAGCGCAACAACCTCCCCGATGTGCTGGTCCGGTGGCGCGCCCGCGACGTTGGGGAGCGCGCGCGCTCGCGGCGCGATCAAAGCTTCTGCGTTCCGAGGGCGGACATTGCTTCCCAGGCGTATGACCTAAGCCTCAACCGCTACAAAGACGTCGTACATGGTGATGCTGTGCATCGCGCGCCGTTGGATCTCATCGCTGACATCGAGGCGTTGGAAATCGAGTTCGAGCGGCGTCTTCGCGGTTTGAAGGCGATGCTTTGATGACGACCCCAACGGCCGCGCTCGGTGACCTCATCCGGCCCGCGAAAGTGCGCCGAGCAGGTTCTGGCAACTTTCCCATTCTGTCGATGACAATGCACGACGGTCTCGTAGACCAAGCGACAAAATTCAAAAAGCGGGTAGCGAGTACTGACACGTCGCAGTACAAGGTCGTCGCGCGCAAGCAGCTCGTCGTCGGTTTCCCTATCGACGAAGGTGTCCTCTCGGTTCAGGACCTATACCCCGAAGCAATCGTGAGTCCGGCCTATAACGTCTGGGACATCGAGGAGGGAGTAGATGCGGCCTACCTGGAGAAGTACTTGCGATCTATTCCGGCGCTCGAGTTCTACGCATCAAAGCTGCGCGGCACGACGGCCCGGCGGCGCACGCTGCCGACCGACGTGTTCCTTTCGCTTCCCGTGCCGCTTCCATCCGCCTACGAACAGCGGCGGATTTCCGATATCCTGGATCGGGCGGATGGACTCTGCGCGAAGCGCCGCGAATCCTCTGCCCTCGTCAACAACCTCGCTGAATCTACCTTTCTCGACATGTTCGGAGACCCGGCTACAAACCCTCGCGGGTTGCCGTTGGTCGCGCTTGGAGACCTCGGTTTCTGGTCGAGCGGTGGCACGCCATCGCGGAGCCGCGCCGACTACTTCGTGGGCGCCATTCCATGGTTCTCGTCGGGTGAGTTGGGTGATCTGCACGTTACCGACAGCGCGGAGCACATCGGCCCCTTGGCGCTCAAGGAGACGAGCGCGAAAATGGTACCTGTCGGATCGATACTCCTGGGGATGTACGACACAGCCGCGCTCAAGAGCAGCATCGCCTCGATCGGCTGCTCATGCAACCAAGCGATTGCATTCGCGCGAGTCGATGAGCAGTTGGCCGACACGTACTTTGTCTACTACGCGGTACAAGTCGCGAAGGATCATTTCCGCCGGCTCCAACGGGGTATCCGCCAGAAGAACTTGAACTTGTCAATGATCCGAGATATTCGGATCCCCCTTCCCTCGCTCGAACGCCAACAAGAGTTCGCGCAGCGCGTACTCCAGATCGAAGAAATCAAGGATGCCTCGCGCTCCAGCGCGGCCGAGACGCGCTCTCTTGCGGAGACCTTGGCACACCGGGCGTTCGGAGGGCAGTTGTGACGGACTTAGTCATGATGCCGCCGTGGGAAGGGTTCTTGGCGCCGGTCTTGCAGGTACTTTCAGACGGGCAGCAGCGGGCCCGGCGTGAGTTGATGAGCATGGTTCCGGACCGGATCGGGATGCCTGAGGACCAACGCTTGGAGGTACTCGGCTCGGGCCAGGCTAAGTCTGAGAACAGAATCGGGTGGGCGCTCTCGGGGTTGGCTCGAGCTCAGGCGGTCGACCGGCCGACGCGCGGCCACTACATCATCACGGATGTTGGTCGGTCACTTCTTGCCCAACATCCGGTTGAGCTGACCGAGGGTCATCTTAAGGAGATCCCGGCGTACAACGAGTACACGCCACGGCCGTCTCACTCTCCGGCCGGCGCGGTGGTTGGTCCCGAGGATGTGAATCTGGATCCGATCGAGCAGATTGAGCAGGGCGTTGAGCGCCTGAATGCCGATGTGGCGACGGAGTTGCTCAAGAGGTTGCGTGAGCAGAATCCGCAGTTCCTCGAGCAGTCTGTGCTCGACGTTTTGGTCGCGATGGGCTATGGCGGGACGGAGCAGCGCGCGCGCCGGATAGGTGGCACGGGCGATGGCGGTGTCGACGGGGTGATCGACCAGGATCCGCTTGGCCTCGAACGCATCTACGTGCAGGCGAAGCGGTACGCGGCCGACAGCGCCATTGGTCCGGAGGTCGTCCAGTCGTTCGTCGGGGCGCTGCACGGCAAGAATGCCACTCGCGGTGTGTTCATCACGACGAGTCGGTTTACTCAGGGTGCGCAGGACTACGCAGCAGGTATCAGCTCGCGGGTCATCCTGATCGACGGCCCGCGCCTCGCGGACCTGATGATCAAGTACGGGATCGGAGTCCAAACCAAGCAGGCGTACACCGTCGTTGAGGTAGACGAGGACTACTTCGAGTAGCGGGCGCCGGGCTGCGCAAGACCGGCCGGCTTGATCTCGCCAGCAATCGTGCCAGCCGGCACCGCTGCGCCCTACGCTGCCGTTTGTCGGATCGCAAAGGGGAGGGAGCGCGTTGAGCAACTTCGCGTTCCTGCGTAACGACTGGCCGGGCATCTTCGAGGAGGCCGCGCGGGCCGAGCGCAGTGCAGTCGCTGATCCGCGGACATCGTGTTTTTATGCGCGTCGTTGCCTGGAGCTGACGCTAGCGTGGTTGTACGAGTTCGACCGCAGCCTGCGGCGTCCGTACCAGGACGACTTGTCGGCGATGCTGTTTGAGCCGACCCTTCGTGCCGTTACCGGCAACGGCATTCACACGAAGATGGACATCATCCGCCGGCAAGGCAACGCGGCCGTGCACAAGAACCGGCCGGTGACCCCGCAGGAGTCGCTGACCGTCGTCTGCGAGCTGTTCCACGTCCTGTACTGGTTCGCCCGGAACTATTCGCCGAATCCGCCGCCGTCGCGAGAGTTTGATCCGAACCTGATTCCGCGGCCGCTCCCGGCGAATGTGCGCCTACAGCGGCAAGCGGAGTTGGTTGCGCAGGCTGAGCGCTACGCGGCTCAGGACGTGGAGCTGGCGAGGACCCGGGAGCTGAGCGCGTCCTTGGTGGCTGAGCTCGAACGGCTAAGGACTGAGGTCGCCGCCGTCAAGGCCGTGAACCAGAGCTTCCCCGATCAGCATGACTACGACGAGGCGACGACCCGCGATCTCTTCATCGACCTGCTGCTGCGCGAGGCGGGCTGGCCGCTCGATGAGCCGCGTGACCGCGAGTTCGAGGTCGCCGGGATGCCGAACAACCACGGCAAAGGGTTCGTCGACTACGTGCTGTGGGGCGATAACGGGAAGCCGCTCGGGCTGGTCGAGGCCAAGCGGACCCGGCGCGACCCGTCCGCCGGACAGCAGCAGGCGAAGCTATACGCCGACTGCCTGGAGGCCGCGTTTGCGCAGCGGCCGGTCATCTTCTACAGCAACGGCTATGAGCATTGGATCTGGGACGACGAGAACTACCCGCCGCGCCAGGTCGAAGGTTTCTACACCAAAGACGAACTGGTACTGCTGATCCAGCGCCGCACCACCCGCAAGCCGCTCGCCGGCATCGCAGCGAACCCAGGCATCGTGCAGCGGCACTACCAGCTGCGGGCAATCCGCCGCGTCGGTGAGGTGTTCGAGCACGGGCAGCGTGAGGCGCTGCTGGTGATGGCGACCGGCTCGGGCAAGACGCGCACCGCGGTCGCGCTGGTCGATGAACTGATGCGCGCGAACTGGGTCAAGCGGGCGCTGTTCCTGGTCGATCGGGTCGCGCTTGTGAACCAGACGGTCGGGGTGTTCAAGACGCACCTGCCCGACGCGGTCACGGTGAATCTGGTCAGTGAGAAGAACGTCGACGGCCGGGTGTATGTGTCGACGTATCCGACGATGATGGGCCTGATCGACCAGACCGACGACGAGCAGCGCCGCTTCGGGCCCGGCTACTTCGACCTAGTCATCATCGACGAAGCGCACCGGTCGGTGTACCAGAAGTACCGGGCGATCTTCCGCTACTTCGACTCCCTGCTGCTTGGCCTGACCGCGACCCCGAAGGACGAGATCGACCGAAACACGTACACCTTGTTCCACCTCGAAGACCGGGTGCCGACCGACCAGTACGACTTGAACGTGGCGGTCAAGGAGGGCTATCTGGTCGCGCCGCGGGCGGTCTCGGTGCCGTTGAAGTTTCTTCGCCGCGGGATGCGCTACGACGAGATGTCGGAGGCCGAGAAAGAGCAATGGGACATGCTCGAATGGGACGACGACGGCGACATCCCGGACGCCGTCACTTCGGACGCATTGAATAGCTGGTTGTTCAACACCGACACCGTCGACAAGGTGCTCGAAACGCTGATGACCGAAGGCCACCGTGTTGCCGGTGGTGATCGGATCGGCAAGACCATCATCTTCGCGAAGAACAACAATCATGCGAAGTTCATCGCCCAGCGCTTCGACCTGAACTACCCAGAACACCGGGGGGCGCTGGCGCGGGTCATCACCTACCAGACCGAATACGCCCAGTCACTGATCGACGACTTCTCCGTCAAAGACAAGGCGCCGCACATTGCGATATCCGTCGACATGCTCGACACCGGCATCGACGTGCCCGAAGTTGTCAACCTGGTGTTCTTCAAGATTGTGCGGTCGAAAACCAAGTTCTGGCAGATGATCGGCCGCGGTACCCGGTTGTTCCCCGACCTGTACGGGCCACGGCAGGACAAGGAGGATTTCTTCGTCTTCGACTTCTGCCAGAACTTCGAGTTCTTCAACCAGGCGGTCGCTTCGGCCGAGGGCTCGCTGGTCGAGCCGCTGAGCCAGCGGCTTTTCAAGGCCCGGGTCGAACTGTTGGCCAGACTCGATGCCACAACGCCGTCTGACGACGAGACCGGGCTTCGACTCGATGTTGCGAAGCAGCTGCACAGCCAGGTCGAGGGCATGAACCTGGACAACTTCGTCGTCCGACCGCAACGCCGATGGGTGGAGGTGTACGCCGACTTCAACAACTGGCAGCAGATCACCTCCGCGAACGCGAACGAGATCGACGAACACCTGTCAGGGCTGCCGACCGCGGTTCGCGACGACGACGAGCAGGCCAAACGCTTCGACATGCTGATCCTGCGACTGCAGCTGTGTGTGCTGGGTGCTGAGCCTGGGTTCGACCGGCTGCGTACCACCGTGCAGGAGATCGCATCCGCATTGCTGTCGCAAACCAACATCCCCGCCGTCGGTGCGCAAGCCGAGCTGCTCGACGACATCGCCGGCGACGAGTGGTGGGTCGACGTCACGCTGCCACTGCTGGAATTAGTGCGGCGCCGGATCCGCGGCCTGGTGAAGCTGATCGAGAAAAGCAAACGCCTGCTCGTCTACACCGACTTCGAAGACGAACTCGGCGAGTCAGCTGAGGTGCCGCTCTCCGGCGTGTCGATTGGCGGGGACTTCGAGCGGTTCCGATCAAAGGCGCGCGTGTACCTGCGCGCACATGAAGACCACGTCGCGCTCCAGAAGCTTCGCCGCAACAAGCCACTTACCGCCGACGACCTCAGTGAACTGGAACGGATGCTCACCGAAGCCGGCGTCGGAGCCGCGGCAGACATCGAACACGCACGCCGGCAATCACACGGGCTCGGGCTGTTCATCAGAGGCCTCGTGGGGCTCGACCGCGTCGCCGCTGTTGAGGCGCTCGACACGTTCGTTGCCGGCAAGACACTGACTGCAAACCAGCTCGACTTCGTCAGCCTGATCATCGAGGCACTCACCCACAACGGTGTCATCGACGATGTTGTGCTGTACGAGTCGCCATTCACGGAACTGGCGCCGCGCGGTCCGGAGTCGCTATTCGCGCCAGCCGAGGTCGACCAGCTGATGGCCGTCTTGCGCTCGGTTCGCGCCACCGCAGCACCAGACGACGCCGTGGCCTAGCTGCTGCGGTCCGCCAGCGGAGCCGTGATTGGACTCAATGGCCCGGGCTGATGCTGCCCATTGTCGTGAGTTGGCCTCAGGGGCTTACGGGATGGCATATTCGACGCAGAGAATGCTCCATCGGTGGAAGTTCCTTGGTTTGTGCCCAATCGGCTCGAACGGCCGCGATGAGCAGGCGGTGAATGTACGGAGGGGGATTGGGTGACGCGAACGCCCCGCCTTCGGCAGGTCGCGACCGCAGTCGCGGAGTGGCGCGCACAACTTATCAATGTCGACGCGACGAATCGCCTGCTGTACTACAAGGACCTCAAGGTCGGAACACTCGACCTCGTCGACGCGAACCTGATCCGCGTGGCGCAACTGCGCGGCGGCCAGCCCGTGCGCCTGGGCCGACTTTTCGAGGACCCCGCCCGGCTGATTACCGCGCAGCGATCAGCCCGGCAGATCGCGACGAAGGCGCGGGCCGCCGAGGAGGAGTTCGGCGTTCCGATCAGTTTCGTGGCCGCCGGGTTGGCCACCTGGGACGACGGCCGCGCGACCAGCCAGCCAGCGGGCCGCAGCAGCCCAGCGCCCGCGCAAGGACCGGAGCCGGTGACCCGTCGCGTGCCGGTGCCGGCAGCCCCGGTGTTGCTCCAGGCGGTCGAGTTCGAAGCCCGACCTGGGACCCCCGACGGGTACCAGCTATCCACCCTTGGTGACGCATTCGTGAACCCCGTGCTGGTCCACGTCCTGTCGACCCAGTTCGGTGTCGACATCGACGAAGCAGAGCTGCTCGAGGCCGGCGGCGATGACCCCACAGTCTTCGCGCTACTCACCAAGGCCTGCCAGGCCGCCGAGGTGCCTGCATTCGGCGTGACGGATCGGGTTCTGATCGGCACATTCTCCTACCTCAAACAACCCATGGTCACTGATCTTGACGACGAGCAGGTTGAGTTCCTTGCCGAGAACGACCTGATCGCCGCTATCGCTGGGGTCGCCGAGGCCCGCGACGCAGTCCGCGGGGCAGGTGGCGAAGTGTCGGAGACGGCGCCAGACTACGAGCCGCCCGTCAGCGAGTTCCTGGTACTCGATGCGGACGCCTCCCAGTCTTACGTCATCAACGCCGCGTCCGCAGGTCAAAACCTGGTCGTTCAAGGCCCGCCGGGGACCGGCAAATCGCAGACGATCGCGAATCTCATTGCGGACCTCGTCGCGCACGGTAAATCGGTGCTGTTCGTTGCGCAGAAACGCGCCGCGATCACCGCAGTGCTGCGCCGCCTCGACCAAGTCGGACTAGCCGGCCTCGTACTCGACATGTTCGAAGGCGGCGGGTCGCGCAAGTCGGTTGTCGCCAACCTCGGCCGAGCCCTGGAAGAGAAGGCGTACGCCCGCACGGTCAACTTCGACGCGCTGCACGACCGCTGGACGGCGGCACGGGATCAGCTCACCGCGCACCAGACCGCGCTCCATGAGCAACGGTCGCCTTGGAATGTGACCGTTTGGGAGCTGCTGGCAGTCGAACGCAGGCTGGCTGCGACAGCTGCCAGCCAACAGCGGGTGCCCGCCTCAGCATTGAAGGCGTGGACGTCGACAACGGCGGACCAAGCGGCCTCCGCGGCTGCCGAACTGGCCGCCGCCGGCGGCAACGACCCAAGCCTGCTGCATCGCAGCGGCTGGGGCATCGACGCGTTCTCCACACTCGATGAGGTCTCAACGGCCCACGACCTCGCCGAGCACATCAGGCGACTCGCGCTGCCCCACGCCTACACCGCCCTAACGGTCATGACGCGAGGCTGCGGCTTACGGTCCGCGGGCAGCATCCCGGATGCCGCGGTGCCGCTCCAACTGCTCGACGACACCGTCGAGGCGATGGCAGCAGGTTGCGCTCCTGGGTTGAGCTCGCAGCTGACCGACGAGCGGGTGCAGAACCTCATCAGTGCGACCGCCCCGCGGGAATGGCGAAAAGCCCAAGGCGTGACCATGTCCTGGTCGGAACGGCGCGCCGCCAAGAAGGCAACGCGACTGTTGTTCGGCAAGGAAGCCGACCTGGCAACCGCGAACGCCCGACTGGGTCGCGCCCAGCAGCTTCGCGCCGCGTGGCGCGCACTAGGCGCGCCTGGCGTCCCGGCCACCCCTGCGAGCGGTCTCGCTGAGACGCACGACGCGCTACGACGCCTCGACGAGACACTTCGCGCACTCCAACAGTGGATCCAGGGCCAGACCCTGCGCGATATGCCATTCGCCGAGCTCGACATCGCCTTGCAGAACCTGATTACCGACCAGCACCGCACCCGGCTTCCACGCATCCACCAACTCCGCGATCAGCTCCGCACAGCAGATCTGGGCAATGTGCTGGCCGAACTAGACGAGCACGCACCCGACCCGGCGACCGCCGACGGGCGGATTCGGTACGTCTTCGCGATGAGTGTGACCGACCACGTGCTAACTAGCGACCCGCGGCTAGCCGGGATCTCCCGCACCCAACTCGACCGATGGGCCGCGGAATTCTTCACCACCGATCAAGAACGCCTGACGGTCAACGCCAGCCGCGTGCGCCGAATCACCGCCGAGTCGATGACCGCGACCCTCAACGACTTCCCCGACCAACACGCTGAAATCAAGCGACAGGTACGACGCAAGCGCGGCTACTCCTCCGTCCGCCGACTGTTCCACGACGCCCCACAGGTACTGGTCGCAATCAAGCCGTGCTGGGCGATGAGCCCGCTCATGGTCAGCCAGATCCTGCCCGCCTCACGTCTGTTCGACATCGTCATCTTCGATGAAGCCAGCCAGGTTATGCCCGCCGACGCCATCCCCGCGATCGCGCGCGCTGCCCAGATCGTCGTCGCCGGTGACCGCCACCAGCTACCACCGACCGACTTCTTCAGCCGGCTGTCGGTAGTTGACGATGCTGACAGCGAACCTTCCGATGAGGAGACCGACGAACCGGAGGAGGAGCTGGGCACGGCGGCGCCAGAGACCCGAGATGTTGAGTCGATCCTGGACACCCTCGACGTCGTACTCGCCGGGCGCAGTCGCACGCTGACGTGGCACTACCGCAGCAAGGACGAAAAGCTGATCGCCACCAGCAACGCCTACGTCTACCAACACCAACTCATCACCTTCCCCGGCGCCGACGGCGCCGATCGGATCCGATACGAGCCGGTTGAGTTCTCCACCGGCATCGGGCGCAACAACAAGAGCCCCGCCGCGGAGGTCACCCGCGTCGTCGAACTCGCGGTCGCACACGCGCGCGCAAGGCCCCACGAGTCACTCGGCATCATCGCGTTCGGCTCCGACCATGCGGCCCGGATCGAGCGCGCGCTCGACGTGCGCCTCCAGGAAGAGCCGGACCTACAGCCCTACTTCCAACAGTCCGGTGACGAACCGTTCTTCATCAAGAACATCGAACGCGTCCAAGGCGACGAACGCGAAGCAATCATCCTCACCGTCGGGTACGGCAAAGCCAACGACGGCCGGATGCGTTACATGTGGGGCCCGTTGCTCACCCAAGGCGGACAACGGCGACTCAACGTGGCGATCTCCCGCGCCCGGTCACGAATGACATTGGTGACCAGTTTCGCTGCCTCCGACCTCGACCCCACCGCCAACAACTCCGCCGGGTTCCAGCTGATGTACCGGTTCGTGCAGTTCATGAGTTCCGACGGTGGCAGCTTCGGCGACAACCCCGGGCGCGATGTCGAGCTCAACCCGTTTGAAGCTGACGTGCTTTATTACCTCACCTCAGCAGGGCTAAGCCTCGAGCCGCAGTGGGGGGTCGGTCATTACCGCATTGACTTCGCCGCCCGACACCCCGACACCCCCGGCCGGTTCGTGCTAGCCATCGAATGTGACGGTGCGATGTACCACTCGGGCATCGTCGCCCGAGAACGCGACCGCATCCGTCAGCAGCATCTCGAGCGCTTGGGTTGGCGCTTTCATCGCATCTGGTCCACCGACTGGTGGTACGACCCGCGCCCGCAAATCGACAGCGTGCTCGCCAGCTATCGCCAAGCGCTGGCCGACATTGCCAGTCATGCGATCTACGACGAGAGCGAAAGCGACAGCAGCGAACCGATCGATGCCGATCAAGACCACCAGGCGGCCGACGCGCCGGTCGCGGCGCCGTCGCGCTCGGGACCCGTTCCGCGAATCTACGCAGGCAGCCCAATCACCGACTACACGCACCGGCAGCTCGTGGCATTGATTCGCTGGATCAAGTCCGACGACATCGTGCGCACAGAGGAGGAACTTCTCGACACTGCCGTCATCCACCTCGGCTATCGTCGCCGCGGACAGAGGATCATCGACGCACTCCAAGCCGCAATCGCAGACGCTTAGCTGTTGCGGCGAAGCCGTCAATTTCGCGTTCGCACCCCACTGCTGAGTAGGCGGTGACAGGCACAATCCCTCGCAACGACATCTGCGTACGGCCTCGAGCTCCGCCTTCGCCGACGATTGACCCGCCCCCCGACGCGGTCGTCACGCCGGCTGGCCTCGCCAGCAAGCGCGAACTCGCGTCTCCATCACGCGGCTGCGCCCGCCACTCGTCTTCGCTGATCGGCACCAGCTCGTCCACCCGACCAGGCTCCGAGGCCGACCTCGTTGGCACACGAGACAGAACAGATCGCCCGATCGGCACCGTTAGGTAGAGCCAGCGGAGAGGGCTCGCTGGCGAATCGGCTAGCGGCAAGCGGGCTTCCCGCTAGCCAGCTACAAGCGGACGACAACGCGTTCAAGTCCTACTGCACCGGGGTCGCCGATACGCGCCTGACGTTGAGCGGCGTCTTGGCCGGTATCGGTCTCGTAGTCTGCGTAGGCACTTTGGTTGGACTCGCGAAGATCGACTAACTCGCGATTCCACGTACGGCTGCGCGTCCATAAATTGTCCCGTGAGCGAGCGTTGCGCCGATCACCCTGCACGACGTAGAACTGGCGCCATGACAGACACCCTGCACCCAAGAGTCTCGATCAAGCTGACGTTCCAGCGCACTTCACCAACACCGATTCCAGCACACGAGGTCGAAGAGGCTGTCGCCGCCATGTTCGACGCGGTGGAACACGCCACGTCGCTAGCGGCGTCGTTGACCACGGAAAGCCGCGGGCAGTTCGCGCTGACCGGGTCCAGCCTGGAAGCAGACGATGACGAACTCATCTGAGCACGTGAGGACCGAGGCCATGACCGAGTACCTGAAGCAGCAGCTTGCCGAACAACTGAGGCTGAACGGCATCGATCATGTGCGGATCGAGGGGTACGAACGCCAGATCGCACAGCGTCGAGCCGACATCGCCGAACGGCAAGCGATCATCGAGCACCTGAAGTCGCAGCTCGACCCAGCCGACGTTGATGCCACGGTCGCGGCGCAACCAAGGGGTGTCTCCGTGAACCAGTTACTCGATCGGGCGTGGGCGGGAAAGCCGTGAACGTAACCGAATACGTGGTGACGTTCGCCACCGACGATGACGTGCTGATGCCCGACGAACAGACCGTGCGCGAAACACTCGCTGCACGCTGGCCCCAGTTCCAGGGTGCGCAAGGTTCGCGCGTTGCTGGCGCGGCTGGCCAGATCGGTGTCGAGCATGTCCACGAACACGTCAAGTTCGACGGCGTGTACCTGACAGCAGAAGCCAACGACCTGCATCTGGTCGAAGAATAACCGAAAAAGTTCGTGATGGCCGATGACCGCGAGCATGACGATGAGCGTCGTCGAGCACGAGGTACCGCGGTCCATTCGGCGTGTGGATCTCGGCGATCCAGTCACCAGTTGCGACAGCATTCACGTGGACGATTGCCGGCGACCTGTTTCGTTTGGACTTGACGAGCGCGGGTTCACGTCTAGCTCGGGTTGGCGTCTGCTAGCGATGCCGCTCGGATCACGACCGACCTCACCGACATCGCCGACCAGCTTCCTGCGCGTCGTGGGAGGTACCCGTTGCCGTCGAGTTCCGATGCGATCTGACGGTACGAGCGGCCGAGTGCTCGCGCCTCGAGGATCACCCGTACGGCCTCCTGCTCGGCTGGATGCAGCGCAGAGTCCCGAGCACGTCCCTTCCCCGACCCCGCATAGCCGTAGGGATAAGAACCGACCGCCTTACGACCAGTCGCCGACTTCGCCGCGCGGCCGTCGCGGAGACGTTTAACCACCATTCGCCTATCAAGCTCAGCGAATACACCGACGACCTGGCGCAAGGCAGTTCGCATCGGGTCATCAGGATCGTCACGCAGCACCTGCCCGGCATCGGCAGTGAATACCTCCGCGCCGATGCGCCAGATGAACGCGAGTGCGGCTTCCTGGACGGTGAGGGCGCGGGCGAGTCGGTCGAGTCGTGCGATGACGAGGCCGTGTGCCTCGCGGGTGTCGAGTGCTTCTAAGGCGGCCGATAGTCCGGGCCGGTCGACGGCGTCGGTCGCGCCCGAGACGCCGACGTCCGACACCTTTCTAATGATGCGGTGGCCGTGTGCTTTCGTCCAGGACGCGATGGCGCGTTCCTGGGTGTCGATGCCGAAGCCGTCGAGCTGTCCGTCACTCGACACACGCGTGTACGCGAGCAAGTTCATGTTTGCCTCCAAGGGCATGAGGGACACCGCAGGCTTCTGACCTGCGGTGTAAGGGAATCTGTGGAATGGTGAACAGAACGGGTGGCGGATTACCGCCGGTCGCGGTTGCTCGACGAACCGATGGCTGCGCCGATGGCGATGGCGACGAGGCCGAATAGCGGGTGCGCGAGAATGCTGTCGCCGCCGAACAGGAGCCAGAACACGAAGGCGAGCACTACTGCGACGATCACGCAGAACAGCGCCAGCATGGTGTGTCTGATGCACAGCCACACCACACCGAGGACGAGTGTTACGGCAACGACTGCTGTGCTCGGCCCGACGTTTGCGCTCGGGCCTCGGTCGCCCTTGTCACCGAACATCTGAACAGTCCGATGCGATGTCGAGCACGGTGGGATCGAGTTGTCGGTCGGTGTTCTGGTTTATGGTTGACACGCGGATGTCGTCCGCTTTGGCTCCGGACATGGCTGTACTCGCTTTCTGCTAGATGGCTGGTTGGGTTCGAGTCCGTACGTGCGTGCACGATCGGCCGACCCCGAATGCGTGATCGGGGTCGGCATTGGCCCGTTAGGCCAGTACGAGCACCTTCGACAAGTCCGCCCAGACGGAGCGGTCGAGGTTGCCGAAGTCACCAGTTACGGTTCGCAGCATGTTGCGCTCGGCACGGTCGACTCCACGCACGATGCCCTCGTGATGCTCGTATGTATTGACTGCCTGAATGACTCCGTGCGCGGTGCCTGCCCACGGTGCGACTCGCAGGTCATGGCGGTACAGCTTGTTGAGCGTGTCCCGCTTGTTGTCAGCCATCGTCTTCGCTCGACCCATCAGGTCGAGACCGGTCTTCGTGTCGACCGCGGGCACCAATCCGTCCAGGAACTGCTGCCACTGTCGCGGGCTGACCTCGACCGCGCACAGTGTCGCGATCTCGGCCGCGAAATCGTCGCCGAGCGTGTGGATCATCGCGAGTGCATCGCGTGCCTGCGTGATCCGCATACCGGAGTACTTGCTGTGCTTCACCTTTACTTGCTGTCCTTTTTCAGCCAGGGCGAGTTCGCGGGTGTTGTCGCACACGACATCAGTCACCGTGCGCTTGAACGTCGTCGCGATCGAGCCGTCGAAGCTCGTTGTCGCGAGTAGGTTCGGCCGGAACGTCACGCCCTCGGGCGTGGTGATCGACTCGGGCACGGAGACCTCGACCCAGGCGACCGCGCCGCCGCGCAGCAGACCCGCAGAGCTGATCGACAGGTCGTCATCAAGCACGTTGGCGACCGTGGTTAACAGCCATTCGCGGTACTGGTGACGGGCGTAACCGTCGGTGAAGATCCCGAGCACCGTGCCGTCGTCGCGGTCCGATCGGCAGATTGCCTGCCGACCCGTGACGATGGCCCAGCGCACCGGCATTCCGTCGGCGGACAGGTGCGTCATGGTCTCGAAATCCGCAGGTGTCTCGACTGCTACCGGCCGGGAGTCCGCCGACCACGAGAACAGTCGGCGCTCGACGTCGGCGACGGGAACCGGTCCGGCGTAGTGATTTGATTCGAGCCCCTGCTCCTCGGCCCTGTAGTGCCATGCAGTGCCCCGGTTCGCAGTGTTGCCGATCAAAGTGTTCGTGTTCAAATGCCGCAGTGTTTCCTTGCTCATGATGGCTCCTTGACATGACCTCGGGAGTCGAGGCGATGCCAGAACCTTCGGGCTGGTCCAGATCTGTACGGGGTCTTGGATGAAAACCCACCCCCCGGTTATCTAGCGAGAATGCGCTAGAACCCGTGGTGACGCCCGCGTGGTCAGCGCACACGATGAGGGTGGTCGAAAACCATTGTTCGTCTCGTGAACGTCGAGCGTCGTCAGCCCGGGATTAGCGCCAGGCCGTCGCAACGCATCGCTTTGTAGGGGCGACCGGTTTTCGCCTGCGGCAACTATGCTTCGCTGCGATGGCCGCCCGGGTTCAGATTCCCGTTCGGTCGCTCGAGTCGTCTGCACATCGCTGTGCAGGTTGGGACAGGTGCCCATGAGCAATGAACGAGTCCAACGTCGCGACGGCCTTCGATGGCCCGTCGGCATCGCGCGGATCAGACTCTGATGAGTGGCGTGTTGAACTCCGGTGCCTCGTCGTATTCCACAGGTGGTGGCGGAGTACGACTGGAGCACAGATACGCAGGCTCGCTGCTCGCGGCGCTTCTGACGGGCGATCCGGTTAGCGAGCTCGGTGACGATGTGATGCCGGTCCTGGTTCGGCTGCAAGCCAGCGATGTGAGCCCCGTAGACGATGTCGTCGTCGAAGGGCGCACCCTGGACGGCGGGTTGCGACGTGTGTCGATTGGTGTACGTCGAGATCCGGCGTTGACACGGAGCGACGAGCGGTCCGTGCCGTTGGTGCGGTCGTTTCTGCACGTCGTCGTCGACGAGTGGGACGAAGTGCGGGCGGGGCGCCAGCGGCTGGCATTGGTTGTAGCGAAATCCACTAGTGCTGTTGCGCAGACGAGCGAGTTGGCGACGATCGCGCAATCCGTGCGATCGGAGCTGGAGTTCCGGCAGAAAGTCGCCCGACCTCGTGCGACGAACCAGGGGGTACGACAGCGTTTGAAGCACTTGGATGCGCTGGTCGCCACTGCCGCCGAAGGTGAGTCCTCGTTATCCGTGGTCGCTGCCGGCGAGCTGACGTGGCGTTGGCTGTGGGCATTGCGGGTGCGGCAAGTGCGGCTGGAAGGCGTCGACGAACAAGATCGGACGGTGTCAGTCACGAGCTTGCGGCGTGCAGTGGCGGACGAATCCGCCGCGACCGCAGACGCGCTGTTCGCGACGTTGGCTGAGCGTGCCGGCGGGTGGGCATCGGCCGGTACGCGCGTCGACCAGGCAACGTTACGTCGAGCGCTGAGCGGATTTCCGCTGAGACGACATTCGAGCCATGAACAGGGATGGGTTGTTCTGGACGGGCTGTCTCGACGGCTGCGAGAAGGAGTCCGGCCTGACCTGGCCCAGGACGAGATCCGGCTGGAGCTGGATCGATCAGACGAACGGGTCAGACTCGCAACCGCAACAGCGGTGGCGGGCGCCACGCCGTCGTGCCTGGTCGTCACTGGGGAGCCCGACGTCGGAAAGACGGCGTTGACACTGCGCGTCGCTGAGCAACTGGTCGCCGATGGAGCGGCGGTCGTCTCACTGAGCCTAAGAGACCTGCCGATCGCTTTGGTTGACGTCGAGCAGCTGCTAGCTGCGCCGATCGCGGACGTGCTGGCTGCCGGCGAGGTGCGACCTCTGCGCCTGATTGTCATCGATGGCGCGGAGTCGGTGTTAGAAGCGCGAGCCGGCTTGCTACGCGAAGTTGCGACGGCAGCCCTCCGGGCCGGACTCGGCGTGGTTGCCGTAACCCGAACGGACGGCGCACCGCGCGTACGGGAAGTCCTGCAGGCAGCAGCGTCGATGACCGGTACACCGTTGCCGATTGAGCACGTCGTGTCACGGCTCACCCAACCTGAGCGGCAAGCACTTGTCGAGGCGTTCGCATCACTGGCTCGGCTCCAAAGCGACTCCCGTGCGGAGTGGCTGGTAGGTCGACCGGGACTGGTCGACCTCCTGCTTCGCGCGGGCACGGTGGCCGAGTCGACGTCGCTGCTCTCCGAAGCAGACGTGTTCATCGCGGTGTGGAACGGACTGGTTCGAGCTCAGGAAGAGATCTCTGCGGGTGGGGTATCACCTGACGATCGTGAGCGTGCGCTGTTGACGGTCGCAAACCGCGCCCTCGGTCTGCCCGTCGCGGGCGGTAGTCCAGGCGGGGGCGTGTGGGGCGGACTGCGGTCGGACGGCTTGCTACGAGTGCCCGGATCGGCGGCGCTCAGTCGTGGAGACGAGTTCGCGACGGACCTGATTCGAGATTTTGCACTATGCCGGCTTTTCCTTGTCGCTGGCTGGGCAGCGTTGCGAGACGCCGGGGCGCCGCGGTGGACGATCCGCTCCGTCCGGCTGGCGTGTCAGGCGAAACTCCTCTCAGCAGACCGCGCGTCTGCCTGGCGGGAGTTGCGTGGCGAGTTCGATGACATCGGCGCCGCCGAAGGCGAACGTTGGACAGAGCTGCCGATCGAGGCACTCCTGACGTTGGGAGATGCGCGAGGCGCGATCGAGTCGGTCTGGGACGAGCTCAGTGCCGACAATCAGGCGGGACTGAAGACATTGCTGAGACTGGCGCGGCAGCGTTACGTGCACCACTCTTTTGGGGATCCCTTCGCGTTGGCACCGATTGTGGCGGTCACGTTCTGCAGCGATCGCGACCTGAGGCAGCACGACAGGTACGACCACCAAGGCACCATCGGGAGCACCATTCGTGACCTTGTGCTGGAATGGCTGCGCGGGCTGATCCAGCACAGCGAAGGACCAAACGCGCTCCGACAGCAGGTCCGCGACCAGATCCTGGCGAACGACCCGAATGCTCACGACGAGTTCGCGGTTGAGGCGTTGGCAACGCTTGGACATGACATCGACGCTGCGACTGAAGAATTCCTTCGTAAGGTCGCGGCGGACGATCCATATCGGCTCAGCCCAGCCGTCGAGTCCGTAGGTGCGATTCTGAGCATGACGGGGAACCGGCCATCGCTCATGGTCGAACTCGCCGAAGCTTTCTACGTCGAACTGCCAGACGACGATGACGACCACTTCGGGTCGGCGCACTGGGAACGTGAAGGCATCCGGGACCACCAAGCGTTTCGCGGGCTGAACGCGCCGCTTGCGGGCTGGCTCCACGGCCCCTTCTGGAACCTTCTGAACACCGTACCCGTCGAGGCGATTGCGATGATCAACCGAATGCTTGATCACGCAGCGTCAGTCCGGGTAAACGGACCACTACTGTTCCAAGACGTCGCTAACGATCCCGCGGAGACCTTCGATGGTCTTGACCTCGACCTTGCCGGTATAGGGCTCCGCCGCTACATCGGTGATGCAAACGTGTGGGGCTGGTACCGCGGCTCGACGACGGGCCCGTACCCCTGCATAAGCGCCTTACTTGCCGTTGAACGGTTCGCCGACCATCTGGTCGACACTCTCGGAGTTTCGACCAGGGCGGTCGTCCAGCTGCTGTTGCGTGACTGTCACAACTTAGCGATGCCGGGCCTCGTCTACGGGCTGCTAGTGCGGCATCTGGACAGCAGTGGCGATCTGCTCGATGCGTGGCTAACCAACCCGATGTTGTGGAGTCTGGAATTTTCCCGCACAAGCACTGAAGGCGTTCTGCATGTGCAAGGACCAGACCCCGATGACCTTGTCGGGCCCGCCCGACGCCACCGAACTCCGCGAGACGTCGGGGCAGAGATCGTTCTAAAGGCCATCCGTGATGGCGATACCGGGCGGCTCAACGCAGCAACCGCAGTGGCCGACCAGCTCATTGCGAACGCGCGAGCATTGCTCGCTGACGACGCTGATGGCACGGATCAGATCGTCGTCGTCGAAAGCTGGGCATCAGTCTTGCGACCCGAGAACTATCACGCGCACGACGTGGCCGGTGGAGTCGTCGTGCAATACGAGCCGCCCACGCCGATCGCTGAGGCACTTGCGCCGGCCGCCGCCGAATTCACGGTTACGAATGATGCGCTTCGTTTGCAACTGACCTACGCGTCACGCAACGACGCTTCCGGCGGGTGGCCAACCGAAACCTTGCAGCAAGACATCGCACTCGGTCGCCAACTCGCAGCCAACCCGCCCGCGTACGGGCCGCTGCACCCCGAAGACCCGATTGCCGCAGTTGCCGCCGCCGCGGTGCGCACTCACGCGGCCGGCGGCGTCGTCGTCAGCGACGACGATTTGCGGTGGGCCATCGACACGATCCTGTCGGCAGCACTACACCCGCGGGTCGATGCCATGAGTTACGAATCGACCACCTACCCAATGGGCGCCGACCGAGCAGCCGCGAAGGCCGTGCCATCACTGCTGCGTGCGGTATTCGATCATCTCGACCTCGACCGCACTCGCATCGGCGAAGCACTCACCGGACTAGCGGGTAGCCTTTTCAACGAAGTCCGTACCGCATTCGTCGCCGGTGCTGCTCCTGTCTGGAGCGAACCGTGCGGGCCAGACGCTTTGAGCGGAGCCGCCTGTGATCGACACGCTTTGGCGTGGGCAGCGGTACAGGCAAGTCTGGGCGACTGTCGACTTGGCCCGTGGAACTCCGACACCCAACGACAACCCCTTCACCTGCCGGCTCCGTATACGACAACACTGCTCGATGTGCCCGCCGAGGACCTTCGTGTCAACCGACTGGCGGCACCGATCGCCTGCGTCGCCGCGGCTCGAACCAGCGAGTGCATCAGGCACGAGGCGAGAGCCTTGCTGCCGATCCTGCTCGACACGCACCGACGCGGAGCCGACCACTGGATGGCGAAGAGCTACAGCGGCTACGAGGATGCGCAGCGTGAACTCGTAGCACGCGTGCTCATCGAACTGACCGTCGCGGGCGACGACGAGGCGCTGGCTCAGCACGTTCAAACGTTCGCCAGCAACGCGAACGCGCTTCAACACCTACTTCGCGACTTCGAGATCCTCTTCACCTATGACGACGAGCTCCGCTCCGTCCTGCCTCTCGTTTGGCCGGTCGTGCTGGCCACGGCACTGGACGCAGTTGACGCGGGCGCTGATCTGCGTGGAAGCCGGCACTGGGCTGACGACGCCATCGGTGCGCTGCTACCCACCCCACAACTGCGGGCGGGCGACACGAACCCTGACGCCACGTTGGATCGCGCACGGGCTGGATGGCTAGCAGCGGGCGACGTCGAAGGTCTCATCGATAGATGGATCACGTTGGCGGAGGGAGAACCCAAGGCCGCAGACGCCGTCGCGCAGTTCGCCCGCACCAGCCCTACCGGGTGGCAGGTAACGGGCGGGCTCGACTGGCTCGAACGCGTCATCCACAACCGCTACAACCTCGTCGCCAACAGATGCTGGTTCGTCACGCACTGGCTCGCCGAACTCCGCGAGACGACACTCAACGCGGATAGCACAAGCCGCTGGCGGCGCGTCGTTGACGGGCTCGCCGTAGCCGGCGACAGTCGCGCCGTGGTTCTGCAGCGGATCGATGAATAGCGCTTCTGCTAACAGTCCTGCCGAGTGGGTGCGGCGTCGCGGGTTCGTCTGTTCGCGTTAAGAATCCGGTTGAATCCTCGTGCGGATTCACCCCGCGATATGCCGAACATCGGTTAGCGAATTTCGTCGAGTGATGGACGAGCTGCTCCGCACGCGCACGGCGAAGGCGTAACGAAATCGGCGGCGAGCCGGCCGAAGGCGTTCTGGTGCTACTCGTCGTCGTCCCATGTGTCGACAGTTTGCGCCCGAATCTCGGCCACCGGACGGGCTCCGTAAGGGCATCTCAGTCTGATGCCGTGAATCTTGTGGAGTTGGGTCCAGCCGCCGTACTGGTGAATGATCTGGCCGCAGCCAGGGCAGAACACGCGGCTGATGTTGTTCGGGTCGCCGTAGTAGGCGGCCTCACGACTCGTCGGCCCGAACAGCTTGGCGATCCGCGCTTGAATTGCACCTTGCGAGCGACCGAGTTGGTATGACATCGAGTTGACGTCTGACATCGGCTCGTGCCGACATTGGAGAGCGTCGATCTGCACCGAACCAAGCTCGACCTCCCGTCTCAAGATCTGATCCTCGCGAGCCGACCAGCGTGCACCAGCGCGCAGTGCGCGGTGCTGCTCATCGACATGCTGGGTGCCCGCCCGCACTTGATGCCACAGCACCGCGCACATATGCCGGTACTGCGCACCTGGATCGGACACTCTTGCCAACGTAATCAACACGGCACGACGGACGGCGTCCAGCGTTACACCGCGCCGCCAGAAGTTGCGGATCGAATGTCGATCCTCCGGATTCGTCCAGTCCAGCGAACGTAGCTGAGCCACGATGCTGATGTACGAACGCCCGAACTCGGAAAAGGGACGATCTGAATCCTGGGAAGGGTAGTGGTCGTCCGGCCCGGTACTCGTGGCCGTCGGTTGGTGACCGGAAAGGGACCTCGGGGCGCTGCGCGCCGTTGTCGGCTTGTTTGGCGCGAAGCGCCCCGATGTCGTGCGACCCGCATCCTGCGTGACCGGTGGTTGCGTGACGTGACCCTGACCACCTTCCCCAGGACCATCTCTGGTGATTCGGCACTCAAGTTGATGCTCGAACTCATCCACGGCTACGTACCTGGTGTGACGATCGGCTGCGGACTCCGCTGCTCGGATGGGCGTCGTGCACACTTCTCGCCCCCCTGTAGTCCCCCCTGCGAGGAACGTCGGTCTCCTTGTTCGGTCGTGATATTCGGTAGGGCGGCAGGCGGTCAGGGTCTCCTGGGCCGGTATGCCACAGTCCGTCGCGATCTCTCGCTGGCTTCGCTGCGCCCCTGTTGGGGCCGGTCACATGTCGCGCGCCTTCGCGACGTCGACGCGCTGCTGGTGGTTCGACTTCCGCGGCGTGACGTTGTCGTTCATCAGACATGCCTGGTCTACGCCGGCGTGGCACAGCGGACACGCGAACCGACGAACATAGACGGGACTCAGCGGCGGTGGCGTGATTCGCGACGGGTCGATCCGACTCGTCACGGCCCGATCTGGCCGCGCTTTAACCAGGCCGGAAAGAGTCGATTCGGAGTCGGCTCGGGCACGATCGCTCGGTGGTTGGACTCGGGCGGTGTCGGCCCTGCGAGTGTGGCGCGGTCGCCGAGGACGTCGCGTCTTGGCGGCGGCCAGCTTGTACTTCACTTCCGGCCACCCGGCAGCGGACACCCGGTGCGTATGCAAGCGAGAACAGCGGCAGTTCGAAGGTAGAAACCGAACAACGGGTGTGACACGATAGCTCCATCGAGATGTTCGAAACGAACCACTTGGTCGTGCTATCCCGAGCTACAACTCGGGACGACCCGGTGGTTCGTTTTTTCCTACTGCGGTAACGATGACACTGTCGGTCCGCGAAGACAAGTACTGTAGCGTAAGGGAAAATCACTTGGAAGCAGTGCGTTCACACCGAACACAAGCGCATGAAAAATGGACGCACGTCTATATTTCAAAACAGCAGTTCTCGATCGCTGCACTGCCATGGTGCGGCCGACGTACATCTCGGCGAAGGGCCACATGGTCGGCCGCGTCGCGCGTCGTCTAGTTCTTAACGGTGGCGGCGCGTGGTGCGTGCGTCTCTTCTTGCGGATGGGCTTGGTGATCACCTACCGAGCCGATTTGAGCCTGGTGACCGCGCTGACCTGCTCACTCGGCAGGAAGTCCTTGGCCTTCAGGAGATCGTCACGGCGCCGGCGATCCTGGTCCGTCCCGATGTATAGCTCAGTCGTGGCGACATTCTTGTGACCCAACAATGCGGCGGTGAGCCGCAGCGCCGAGTCGTGGTCCGAGGCCGACGCGTGGTCGAACACAGCGCGACCGACGCTGCGCCTGACGGTGTGTAGACCTTCCTGCCAGATCGTTTCGACGTTCATCGCGGTCAGTGCACGTTGGACCACCGCGTGTGGCTTCCGGATCCGTGCCCGTGGGTTCAGCTCGCCGAGCCCCCAACCTTTGACGGCCGCGTCGTACTTCGGGACATGGCGTCCCGGGACCAACAGCATCTTCGCGTCGAGAGGGCCGACTTTTTCGGTATAGCTGGTTAGCCAGCGCCGCAGCTCGCGATCCAGCGTGGCGGTGATGGGTAGCCGATCGTCGCGCTTCGACTTCGACCGGTACACGTACAGCTCGGCGAGGTCTAAGTCGACATCGCCGATCGTTAAGGAAGCGATCTCGCCGCTTCGCAGGCCCGTGTTGACAGCGATGGCGAGTAGTGCCCGGTCGCGTGGATCCCCCACGAGCCCAGGCAGTTCGACCAGCTCGATTGGACTCAAGCGCAACCGTTCGATGGCCGGAACCGTGCGCTTCGGGACGTCGCGGAACCAGTCTGGCCCGTGAACCCAGCCGTGGTTGCGCGCGTACACCTGAAACAGCCCGATCCGCTGTCGCGCCTTATTCCACGACGACGCCCTCTGGCCGTCCAGGGTCCGGAAATGCGCCTCGATCTGTTCGGGCGTGACGTAGCCGATCTCGCGATCCGCGCCGACACCGCGTGCAAACTTGCGAAGTACCGCCTGGTCGTTCAGGAGTGTCGAGGTTGCGAGGTTTCGTCGGCTGGCGAGGTACTGGACGACGGCGTCGGACAGATTCGGGGTGGGTTTGCGCGGCACTTCGGGTCGCCTCCATGGGCATGGAGTCAGCCACGCCGCTACCCCTTCTATCAGCCCAAAGCCCCTGGTACCAAAGGAAAGTTTGGGATTCAGCGGATTCCCTTGCTGAATCCTGTAGGTACAGTGGAGTGGGAGTAAGCACCAGTAGCTGACTTAGTAAGGATTTGACGGTGATGGTGGCTCAGCCGTTGGTGGTGCAACCGTCGTCGGCGCAGGCGGTGCAGGTTTCTTTGGTGCAGGAGCCACCGTCGCACTGGCAATCTTGGCGCCTGAAGCGGACACCATGAACCAGGTTCCTGCCTTGCCCTGCCCGCTCGTGTCGCCAGCGGCCTTGTCGCCCTTGAACATGTACAGCGGGTGGCCGTTGTACGTGACCTGCGTGGTGCCGTCGGTGCGAGGACTGGTTCCGAGCATGCTCGCGGTTGCACCTGTTCCGGCTTGCGGTGCGGCGTTGGTTACGTACGCCGGCCAATTCGCGATGCACGTTCCGTAACAGGTCGACGCCGAGCTGGTGTCTGGCGTGAAGATGTAGAGGGTCTTCCCGGCCGCGTCAATCAGGTACTGGCCGAGCGGTCCCGCCTTGACGTTGACGGACACTCCGACGGCCGGGGCAACTGACCCAGCCGAACTCACGGCGGCGACCGCCGGGGCAATGCTCGCCGCACTGCTGGGCGCGGGAACTGCTGCCGCACTCGTGGCCGGCTCCGCTGCGGCTGCGCTGGTGGCGGCCGCAGCACTCGATGGCGTTGCGCTACCAGCGGACTTCGTACTGGCGCATCCGGCTAGCAACAATGCCGCCATCCCGAGGAAGACCGTCGTCTTGACCGCCGGTGATATTGCTCGCACCGAATTCTTCATCCTGAAACTCCTGCGCATATGTGGATGCTCACTGCCGAGGTTGGTCGGTGGTGACGCTGCTACTTCCCTCGACGGCTCCGGACGACGTCCCGTTCAATGCGGCCCAAGATCGATTTGCGTTCGTTCCTGGGCAGCTACGTGTTGCGGTGTCAAGGCATAGAAACGTGTTTGAGCGGGCAGGAGTGGCTTGTCGCGCAGTCGACTCCGGTGCCCTACGCGCCGGCTGGAGCCAAGCCCTCGCTCGCATCTGCGTAGCTACTGCCGCGAATCGCAACAAGAAAGCGTGCCTTCATGGTGACTGCCGCACCCCCCGTCGTCCGGATTGAAAAGACGATCGCCGCCACTCCGCATGCCGTATACCGGGCCTGGCTCGAACCCGAGGTGCTCAAGACTTGGCTGGCGCCAGGAGACCTTGAGGTGAGCTGCGCGGAGGTCGATGAGCGAGTGGGCGGCGACTATCGCATCTGGCAGTCAGCCTCAGGTTCCGACATCGGCGGCTTCGATTGCACGTTCCTCGAACTCGTGCCCGATCAACGCATCGTGTTGCAGCTGGCGTTCGTCGGCCCGAAGCGAAGCGATGGTCCCACCTATGACTCGCGACTCACCATCACGTTCGCCGCGGCTCCAGACAGATTTACGGCGCTCACCCTCGTTCACGAGCAGTTGGGCGAGCTCGCCGCTGCAGCGCCTGACGCGGCCGAAAAGGTGGGCCCAGGCTGGGAGCTGGTTCTCGACAAACTGAACGCCACGTTCGCCGCCTGAACACTCCGCGCACGACCGAACGGCCGTAAGGCCGACAAAGGTAACGACATGCGCAAGGTCATCGTTACCGACTGGGTCAGTCTTGACGGAGTGGCGCAGGGTCCCAACTCCGCCGACGAGGACACGAGCAACGGATTCACGCATGGCGGCTGGCATCCGCAGTACTTCGACGACGTTTCGATGAAGTGGACGATCGACAATGTGTCCGGGGCTGGTGGCTACCTCTTCGGCCGCCGCACCTATGAGATCTTCGCGGCGCATTGGCCGAATGCATCAGAGGAGGAGCAGGCGCTCGCCGAGCCGCTGAACACCCGGCCGAAGTATGTGGCGTCGACGACGCTTACCGAGCCGCTCGCGTGGAAGAACTCGACGCTCCTGGTGGGCGACATCGCGCAGGCTGTCGGGGCTTTGAAGAAAGAGGCCGGCGGCGACCTGGTGGTGATCGGTAGCACAGAGTTGGTGCACACGCCGATCGAGCATGACCTCGTCAACGAGTTCCGCCTGATGATCGATCCCGTCGTCGTTGGCGGCGGCAAGCGCATTTTTCCGGACGGCGGGGTGCTGAGGTCGCTCGAAGTCGCCGGCACCCAGGTGGTGACGACCGGCGCGATGCTCGTGACGTACAAGGTCAAACGGTGACCTGAGGCGATCGCATCAGGTCACCCTGACGTCAACGGCGGCCTATTTGCCGCCCTTGCCTTCATGTTCGGCGACGTACTCGGCCGGCGTGCCTTCGCCGCCGCCCTCAGGGTCAGCGTTGCCGAGTGCAGTCTCAGCGGGCATGTCGTCGATGTGCTGCTTCGCTTGGGCTTCGAGGTCTTTGGCGGCGTCGTCGGGCATCGGGCTCTCCTTAGTTAATCCTGCTGGCCAGGTACTACCCCATCGCGCATCGCGGGCAAACCGATATGCCGAGCCCGCACTCTTGGCAACGAGTCGCTCAACAGCGGCACCCGACGGCGTGCACAGCTGCAACGAGACCAGGCCTTTGCGCTGTCGCGGATGTCGCACGATCCGCGCATCGCGGGCGCTGCCGACTCCTGCGGCCAGAGTGCGCTTCGCCACGACGTACGAAAACTTCTCGTCTTCGTACGAAATGTCGCCGCCTTTGACCTCGCGATGCAGCCGCGACCGATCGAGGCGCGCAGCAAAGTGACACCAATCGTGTTTCGCCACCATCGGGCACGCGAATTCATGAGGGCACGGCGCGACGATCGTGTGCCCGCTGGCGATCAGCGCATCGCGAGCGGTGATGATGCGCGCGAATCCAGCGGGCGTGCCCGGTTCAATCAGGACGATGACTGGTGCCGTCGCTGCCATCGTGTCGAGCAGTCGGGCTTGCTGGTCAGAACTCAGTTCACCCAGGACGTAGGCCGCACTCGCAACGTCAGCGACGATGCCGTGGCCGTCGTCACCAAGGTGCCACGAAACCCAACGTGCGGTTTGCAACGTCGAGCGGCCCGACGCCTGGGCGAGCGATTTTCCCAGCGCCACCGCATGTTCTGCCTGCTCGAGCAGAGACAGCTCGGTAACCGTTGGCCATAGCTCGGTCGCCGCCCAACCGAACGCTCCGGTGCCCGCACCGAAATCGACAAGCGTTTGCGGCTGCATGTCGGGGTCGGCAGCTTGCATCGCTGACAGCACCGCGTGTGCGACCGCATAGGTTGCCGGCATGCGGTACGCCGCATAGGCCAATGCGTCAGCGGCCGTCGAAAGAATCGGTGCCGTGGCGGCATCACCGGATCGGTAGGTCGCGATCAAACGCTCGACGGTTGGTGCGAGCCGCTTGGCCGATGTCGCCATGAGTGCTTCGTCGATGCATGCGCGAAGGCTCGGCACAAGCCGACCCTACACATATGCTGCTCGCGCTGATCGCGCAGCACGAGGCACCCTGTAGGCCGTGCTTGAGCCTCGGCTAGGGTGCGGTCAATCGACTCCCTGAGGAGAACGCGTGACGATCGAGACCGGTCGGCCCATTCGCTGGGGCATCATCGGCACTGGCGGGATCGCCAAGGCGTTCGCCCGCGATCTCACCCGGCTGACCGACGCCGAGCTGGTGGCCGTCGGTTCGCGCAGCCAATCGTCGGCCGACAGCTTCGGTGACGAATTCGCCGTCGCCCGGCGGCACGCGAGTTACGAAGACCTGGTAACTGACGCCGAGGTCGATGTGGTCTACGTGGCCACGCCGCACCCCAGTCACCACGACAGCGCGATGCTCGCGATCGACGCGGGCAAGGCGGTATTGCTCGAGAAGCCCTTCACCATCAATGCGGGCGAGGCACGCAGTCTCATCGATGCCGCGCGCGCCAAGGGCACCTTCTTGATGGAAGCGATGTGGACGCGGTTCCTTCCACATGTCGTGCGCATCCGCGAAGTGTTGGCCGAAGGGCGTTTGGGCGACGTCAGATCGATGACCGCCGACCACGGTCAATGGTTCCGCAACGATCCGAGCCATCGGTTGTTCGCACCCGAACTCGGTGGGGGAGCGTTGCTCGATCTCGGCATTTACCCGCTGTCGTTCGCCTCGATGGTGTTCGGGTCACCGACGCGGGTGACCGCGACGTCCGATGCGACTTCTACCGGCGTCGACGCACAGACCGCGGTCGTGCTCCAGTACGAGGGCGGGCGGCAGTCGGTGTCGTTCACCACGCTCGAAGCGAGGTCGGCGAACCGCCTGTGCATCAACGGCACGGACGCGCGCTTGGAGATCGACAGCGTCTTCTACACGCAGGTCAACTTCACTATCACCACACGAGATGGCGTCGCCGAACGATTTGAGTTCGACCACGAGGGCCACGGTCTTCGGCACCAAGCCGTCGAGGTCGGCCGTTGCCTGCGGGCCGGACTCACCGAGACCCCGATTCTGACTCTTGACGAGACACTGTCGATCATGGAGACGCTCGATGAAGTGCGCCGCCAGATCGGCCTGCGTTACCCCTCCGAATAGGGCAACGACTCGTCGGCGACGGGCGGACCCTCAACAACCACACGCGAAGCCTCAACTACCGGCGCGGTCTGCCTGAGGGCGCGAACGAGGGTGCCGGCGACGCCGGCTGCACCGAGACCGATGAGGAGGAGCGGCGCCACCCAGCGCAGTTCGAGGCTGCGGCCCGTGATCTCGCCGCCGAGGTAGGCGACGGCGATGACGGCGAACGTCAGGCCGGCGATCAACGACGTCCAGTCAGTGTCGTGACGCTTCATCACTGTGGAACCTCCGGAGCTCTGGGTGTGGGCAGAACCGGCACAGGTGCGGTGTTCGACAGCTGGATGACCTCGACATCGCCCATGCCCACTCGCAGGTCTAGGTCGAGTTCACCCGCGCCCGCAACAGTCGGCCCTTGGGGGTCAAGCACGACGTTTCGGTTGAGGTGAGTGCCGTTGGTGACGGTCCCGAGCAACCGCAGATCGCCGGCACCGACACGTCCGTGGACTTTGACCACGGCATCGCCCGGCACAAACACCCGGAGTTGCCCAAGTCCGACGCTGGCCGCGACTTGGACCGTCTTCCCACCGGTTTTCAGTTGCGTGAGATCGACTGTCTGGTTGCCGATTCCGAGGTGGTACGTCGCCGGCAGATCGCTCAGCGCTAGCGGCGTGTCGTTGTGAACGCCAATGCCACCCCGAAGTGGGACGTCGAGGGCAGCCGTCGCGGCTAGCGCGACCGTCAAGATGACCCCGGCGGCGATCAGCGCACGTGCGCGGCCGATCCAGGTTCCGATGATCAGAGCGATGCCAACTGTGAGCAGCGCGGCCGCGAAAACGGCCTGCGCGCTGATGTCGATGGCGTGCGCGGCGTCGAGCGCGAACAGGACGCCGACCACGACGATGCCCGCACTCAGCGCTAACGGCCCGAGCACCGACGGCTGCCTCGGTGGCTTCGGAGCTTTCGGCGGCGCGGGAGGTACCGGAGTCTCGAGAGGTCGCGATGGGGCGAAGCCGGCTGGAGGCCCGAGCGGTGCGTAGTTGCCAGGTACCGGTGGCGCGTACGACGCCCCGGTAGAAGGGGCTGCGTACGGAGTCGCGGTGTACGGCATTGCCGTCGGGGCGGTGGGGGCTGCGTACGGTGTCGCGGTCGGCCCGCCGTGGGACGCGGCTATTCGCTCGCTGTGTCGCCGGTTGAGCGCGATGACGACGATGACCGCAAGCAAGATGAAGACCACGGCCTTGCTGCGGTGGCCGTGATAGGCGATGTCGGTCAAAGCGAGGACGCCGAGGGTGCCCACGACGATGGCAGCAACGGTCGTCAGCGGCGTCGCGCGACCGCGGAATAGCCGCTGCGCTTCGGAGGTGTCGCTGCCGTCCTCCGCCACCAATAGCCAGGCGAGGGCGTACAGCAGCAGCCCGATGCCGCCGAAAATGGCGAGGGCCGCAAGGACGATTCGGAGGATCACCGGGTCGATGCCCAGGTACCGGCCGAGGCCGCCGCAGACTCCGCCGATCATGCGGTCGTCGCGGCTACGTCGCAGATTGCGGAGGTCGTGCCGGCCGCCAGGGGGGACCGAGCCTGGTTGGTTACTGGTCGTGAAGTCTTGTGTCATAGCCACGATCTTGGCCCGCGCGCGTCGCCACTCCCATCGGGAACAACCCTGGCCTGACCCTGAGTTTGCGACCGCATCGCTGCCAACTTGCTGCCGACGTGTGACGATCGTGGAATGCAATCCGCCCCCCTACCCAAGCTGATGCGCGCTACCCAAGGCCAGCTTGTCGCCGGCGTGGCTCGGGGTCTGGCCACCCACCTTCGGGTCAACGTGCTCGTCGTCCGCCTTGCTTTCGTGGCCTTGACCTTCGCGGCCGGAGCCGGGCTTGCGATGTACGCCGCGTTCTGGGTGTTCGTGCCGCCACAGCCGAGCGGGCCGGCGGCGCGTGGCCGACGGCTCAATGGGCGCAGCCAATACTTGGCGATCGCTGCGCTGACCGTCGGCGGCGTCCTGGCCGTGCAGTCGTTGGGGCTCGGACTGCCAGGCGAATTACTGTGGCCGCTGGCGCTGACCGGCTTCGGTGCGGCCGTGTTGTGGCGGCAGGCCGACGAGGCGCAACGAGCGAGCTGGCGCAATGCCGCGACCGGCCGTGCTGGCCGGTCGGCACCCGTCACCACCCTGGGCGGTGCGGCTCTCGTTGTGGCTGGCGCGGCAACTTTCCTTATCTACCAAGGACAACTGGGCCAAGTGCGCAACGGCTTGTTGGCGTCTTTCGTCATCATCGCTGGTGTTGCGGTCATCACCGGCCCGTGGTGGCTGGGCACCTTGCGCGAGTTGGCGGCCGAACGGCGAGCCCGAATTCGCGAGCAAGAACGCGCCGAACTTGCTGCGCACCTGCACGACTCGGTGCTGCACACGTTGGCGTTGATCCAGCGGCACGTTGACGACCCGCGTGAAGTGCAGCGGCTCGTGCGCGGCCAAGAACGCGAGCTGCGCAGCTGGTTGTACCGACCGGCGGCCGACCACACGCAGGATTTCGGCGGCGCCCTCGAACAAGCCGTCGCGGACGTCGAGGATGCGCACCGAGTCACGATCGAGACTGTGGTCGTCGGCGAGCGAAAGCTGGACGAGGGCCTAGTTGCGATGGTCCAAGCTGCTCGCGAGGCGATGATCAACGCAGCCAAGCACGCCGGCGGAGCCGCGATCTCGGTCTATGCCGAACTCGACGCCGCAAAGGCGACCGTGTTCATTCGCGATCGGGGCCGGGGATTCGCCGCGGCCGCGGTGCCAACTGATCGTCTCGGCGTGAAGGAGTCGATCATCGGACGGATGGAACGGCACGGCGGCAAGGCCATCATTCGCAGCTCTCCTGGGTTCGGCACCGAGATCCAGCTCGAGATGGCGACAGCGATGGCCCGATCATGACGCGAACCAACCCGGTGCGGGTGGTCATCGTCGACGACCATCGGCTGTTCCGCTCCGGTGTGCGCGCCGAGCTCGGCGACAGCGTCGAGGTCGTCGGTGAGGCGGACGACGTCGCGACGGCAGTCGCGGTGATCAGCCGCACCGCACCCGACGTCGTGTTGCTCGACGTCCATCTGCCGGGCGGAGGTGGCGTCGAAGTGTTACGTCAGCTGCTGCCCGCGCTGCCCGACGTCCGCTTTCTTGCCGTTTCTGTTTCTGATGCGGCCGACGATGTGATCGGCACCATCAGGGCGGGCGCGCGGGGTTACGTGACCAAGACAATCTCGGGCGTCGAGCTCGCTACTGCGGTGAATCGTGTCGCCGACGGTGACGCGGTGTTTTCGCCGCGCCTCGCCGGCTTCGTGCTCGACGCATTCGCCGCGACCGATGCGCCTTCGATCGATCCCGAACTCGACGCGTTGACCGCGCGCGAACGTGAGGTGCTGCGGCTCATCGCGCGCGGCTATGCATACAAGGAAATCGCAAAGGAGCTCTTCATCTCGGTGAAGACGGTCGAGACGCACGTGTCGAGCGTGCTGCGCAAACTGCAGCTTTCCAACCGGCACGAACTCACCAGGTGGGCCACCGACCGCAGGCTGGTGTGACGGCCTAGGCGCTCGTTCCGGTTCCGGTCGGCGCCGTGCTCGCAGTCGGGACCGGGCCGGCCGACCCACCGGGCGCACCGGGTCCGCCGAAACCGTGACGGTCACCGAAGGCCATCGTCGGCATCTTGCCGTCGTGCAGAGCCGCGATCACGGTTCCGCCGTCGGTGGTGGTGCTGAAGAACACTGTGTCGCCGACCTTGACGTCGGCCAGGGTCGCCTTGCCGTTCTTGTCGATACGGCTCGTGCTCGTGGTGCTGAATGTTGTTGTCGCCGTGCTGGTCTTGATGGTTACCGTGTCGGAACCGACTGCGGTGACGGTGCCGGTCTGCGGCTTGACGCCGGCGAACGGGCCGGCCGCGCCACCAGGACCGCGACCAGCAAAGCCGCCAGACCCGCCGGGGCCACCAGCGCCACCCATGCCACCCATGCCACCAGGACCGCCGGGGCCACCCATACCGAAGCGGCCGCCGCCGTTGCCGTCGAGCAGGTCAGCGATCACCGTGCTCGTTGCCGTCGTTGTCGTGAAGTGCACCGTGTCGCCGACCTTTACGCCACTGAGTGCGCCCGCGCCAAGTTCGTTGATCGAAATGTGGCTGGTGCTGGTGACGCTGTAGGTCGTGGTGGCGGTGCTGGTCTTGATCGTCACCGAATCGGCGGTCACTGCAGTGACCGTGCCGGTGAGCAGGTTCGCGCGGATGCCCGCGAACGGGCCGTGCTTGGCACCTGGCGCCGGCGATGCGGGCGCTGGGGCTGACGGGTTGGGTGTCGGGCTGGTGGCCGCCGAGGCGCCCAGGGTGCTCGACAAGATGCCGCCGGCAACGGCGCCGCCGGCGACCAACACGATGGCGCCGGCGATCGCACGGCGCGATCGCATGCGTCCGCCGAGCGGTGCGGATGACAGCTCGTCGGGCAGCGGGCTTTCGGGTGACGTCACAGCGGGCTCCTTTGCGCGGCACGACAGTCGCGTCTGCGAAGGCTGCCGTTTCACCAAGCATCGGTGCCGAACCTGGGAATCAGCTGATCCTCTGCCCCCGGGTTGCTCTGATTTGCGCTCAGGGGATGGAAATCACCAAGAAAGATTCAGCCTTTCGGCCCTCTGCGAAGCCGGCAGCCTTGGCTTGCAGGGTGAGCCAATTTCCGACGAATTCTTCGAGGTTGTCCATGTGTGCGGTCTGGCTTTCGTGCGCGCGCAACGCGGATATCTTGCGGTCGAAGGTGTCGGTGACGTCGACGTAGTGCAGCGTGTGCCCGGCGATGCCGCCCATGATCCACACCTCTTTCACCGACCATGCTTCGAGCTCTTCCTCGAGCCGCAAAATGCTGTGCGCAAAGGGGTTGCGTGCGTCGGGATAGATCGCGTCAAGCGCGGCGTCGCCGGCAGCGCGGTGGTCGGGGTGGCTGCGCCCGATGCGTTCGTAGTCACGCTCGGAACTCGGGATCAACATGCGCTGCGGTTGCACCTGACGAATCACCCGGCTGATGTCGCGTCGCAGCTCCATGCTCGCGACTAGCGCGCCATCGGGATAACCCAAGAACCGAACATCATGGACGCCGACCCGCTTGGCCGCCTCGATCTGCTCGGCTCGTCGCAACGCGGCCATCTGGTCGCGCGGGAACTCGAGATCGAAGCCGCCGGCATCGCCGTCGGTGCAGATGCAGTAGATAACTTCGATACCGGCGTCGGTGAACATGGCGATCGTGCCCGCAGACCCGAAATCGACATCGTCGGGGTGCGCGGTCACCACCAAGACGCGTTCGATCTCGGCGTCGGGCAGGGGCTCAACAGGCATTGCGTCATTCTAGGTGTGTCCGCGCGGCTCTCTAGACTAGGCGTGATGTCCGCCGCCACCGAAGAACTCCTTGCCGATCTCAACCCCCAGCAGCGCGCGGCCGTCGTGCACGAGGGGGGTCCGCTCCTCATCGTCGCCGGCGCGGGCTCTGGCAAGACCCGCGTGCTCACGCGCCGCATCGCGTACCTGCTGGCAGCGCGCCAGGTCGCGCCGTCCGAGATCTTGGCTATTACGTTCACCAACAAGGCCGCCGGCGAGATGAAAGAACGCGTGGCGGCCATGGTCGGCAATCGCGCGAAGATCATGTGGGTGATGACGTTCCACGCCGCCTGCGTGCGCATCTTGCGTGAGAACGCGAAGCGGCTCGGCTACAGCACCACGTTCTCGATCTACGACTCGGCTGATTCGCAGCGGCTGATGGCGTTGGTGTGCCGCGAACTCGACCTCGACCCGAAGCGATACCCGCCGCGGGCGTTCAATGCGCAGGTATCGAACCTGAAGAACGAGTTGGTCGACGACGAAGACTACGCACGCCGTGCCAAGAATCATCACGAGACCACGCTGGCCGAGGCATACACCGCGTATCAGCGGCGGCTGCGCGAGGCGAATGCCTTCGACTTCGACGACCTCATCATGGTCACCGTCAACTTGTTCCAGGCTTTCCCCGACGTTGCCGAGCACTATCGGCGGCGGTTCCGGCACGTGCTGGTCGATGAGTACCAAGACACCAACCATGCGCAGTACACCCTGGTGCGCGAACTCGTCGGCGGCACCGCCGACAAGCAGGATAAGCGCACCGTCGACGGCGAGCTCGTGCGCGCCACCGCCGACGCCGGTGATGGTGTTGGCGGGCCAACGCCGGGCGAACTCGTTGTCGTCGGCGACGCCGATCAATCGATCTACGCGTTTCGCGGCGCGACGATCCGCAACATCATGGAGTTCGAACGCGATTACCCCGACGCCACTGTCGTGCTGCTCGAGCAGAACTACCGATCGACCCAGACGATTCTCACCGCGGCGAACGCCGTCATCACCAAGAACGAGGGACGCAAGGCCAAGAACCTGTGGTCAGACTCGGGCGACGGCGAGCAGATCGGCGGGTATGTCGCCGACGACGAAAGAGGCGAAGCGTCGTTCGTCGCCGAGGAGATCGACCGGTTGCACGATGCCGGAGCCGCGAAATTCAGCGACGTGGCGATCTTCTATCGAACCAACGCGCAGTCGCGCATCTTCGAAGAGATCTTCATCCGCGTCGGGATGCCGTACAAGGTTGTCGGGGGAGTGCGGTTCTACGAACGCCGTGAAGTACGCGATCTGCTTGCGTACCTGCGCGTCGTGGTCAATCCCGAAGACACCGTGTCGTTGCGTCGCATCCTCAACGTGCCACGACGTGGCATCGGCGACCGGGCCGAAGCCTGCATCGAGCAGTTGTCGGCGCGCGAGCGCATTTCGTTCTCACAGGCGTTGCGACGAAGCGATGAGGCGTACGGCATCACCACCCGGTCGGCGTCCGCAATCAAGGATTTTGTTGCCCTGCTTGAGGAATTGAGGGTGTTGGCCGAATCGACGCCGCCCGCCGAAGTGATGGAAGCCGCGCTGACGAAGAGCAGCTACCTGGCCGAACTCGAATCGAGCATCGACCCGCAAGACGAATCGCGGCTCGAGAACTTGCGTGAGCTCGTCACTGTCGCTCGCGAGTTCGAAGAGGCGAACCCCGACGGTCGGTTGTCCGACTTTCTTGAACAGGTGGCGCTGGTCGCCGATGCCGATCAAATCCCCGACGCCGATGACAGCAGCGGAGTCGTCACGTTGATGACGTTGCATACCGCCAAGGGCCTGGAGTTTCCGGTCGTGTTCCTCACCGGGTTAGAAGACGGCGTCTTCCCGCACATGCGGTCGCTGACCGAGCCGAAGGAGTTGGAAGAAGAGCGTCGATTGGCCTACGTCGGCATCACCCGCGCGCAACGCCGGCTCTACCTCACCCGGTCGATGCAGCGCAGTACGTGGGGGGCCCCCTCGTATAACCCACCCTCGCGCTTCCTTGATGAGGTACCGGAGTCTCTCATCGAGTGGAAGCGCGTCGCCCCCCCACGTTATGCGCCGACCGGTGGCGGCCGGTCGTACGCCGGCACGTCGCCAGCTGCGTTGCCGGGCATGGCCACGAAGCCGTCGGGTGTCGGCAATCGACCGGTGCCGTCACTGAAACCTGGTGATCGCGTCAATCACGACAGTTTCGGTCTGGGTACCGTCGTGTCGACCTCAGGTCTTGGCGACAACGCGCAAGCCAAGGTTGATTTCGGCTCGAGCGTTGGCGCCAAGACCTTCGTCTTGCGTTATGCGCCCCTGGAGAAAATCTGACCTAGTGGTGGTTCGGCCCCTGGCCGTTCCCTTGGCCGTGACCCTGGTCGCCACCGTCATGGCGTGAGTCGAGACCGGCCGCGGCGGAGGGCAGCGGGATCACTTTCGGGTCCACGTGGTGGCCGTCCCCAAGGCCGCCACACCAGAGCCCGAAGGCCCAGCCCTGGCCGTGACGATCGCCCAGATTTGGCGTCGGGGTTGCAGTCGCAGTCGCAGTCGCAGTCGCAGTCGCAGTCGCAGTCGCAGTCGCCTTGACCTGCGGGCAGATGCCACACCACGGGCCCCAGTGCTTCTTCGTTGGGTCGGCTGTCGCGGTGGCCGTCGCGGTCGGCGTTGCCGTCGCCGAGACGCTGGGACACGTGGTCGGCAACACCGGCAGTGAAGCGCAGAAAGCCGGGATGCCGGCGGCGGTACCCGCGGCCTTCACCAATGCGGCAAGGCTCTTCGGATCGAGGGTCTTGCCGGCCGCGCTCGCGGTCGCGAACTCACGGCACAGTTGGTACACGACCAGCTTCTGCTTCAGCGTCGCCTCGGCAGCTTCAGCGGCCGCCTTCTTGGCCGCGAGAGCAGCTGCGGCCGCTGTGTTCGTCGGTGTCACCGTAGGAACGGCGGCCGGGCTGCTCGGGTCATCCTTGTCGGACTTCGGCTCCTGGCTGTCATCGGCCTTCACTGCGTCCGCAGCGAGAACGGCGGTGCTGGCCTGGTGGGTGCCGGATCCGTTGCCGCTGCCGCTGCGGAGCGGGGCGCCAATGGTGTCGTGGGCGAAGTTCTGGATCGGGCTGGGCAGGACGCACGCGTACGCCGCAGTTGCGGCGCCGGTGAGCGTCACCACGCCGGCCACCAAGCCAGCGGCGAGCCGGCCGGTGCGGAGCGCGGAGAGTCTGGTCGACAGCATCGTCTTGTACCTCGCGATGGTTTGGGGTTGACGGTGCCGGATCCCCGCCCGCTCGTGCCGGAACGCAGCCAGAACGGCTGCCTCGCTCGCACGTTCCGAGGGGGCTACTGCCGACCCGGCGCTAGCCGCGGCCCGCAGCAGATCCGAAACCGACTGCCATTCCGGAGCCGGTGCCGGCAGATCGCTGGCACCGAAATTCGCGACGAACGTGGCGTCGAAATTGGATTCCGAATTGCCGGCCTCGAGCAGCGCATCGAGCTGCTGTTCGTCGGCCGGGTCGCCATGGCGTCGCCGGAAGGGCAGATTGGGCATCTCACCTCCCCAAACGTCATCGTCGTTCATCGCGTTACACCCCTGCCCGCGGTGACACCGGGTTCACCGGCGAAACGCCGGCTCACAGCGACACCGGGGCTCACAGCGACACCGGCGGGCGGCCGACCAGCTGTTGCAGTCGCCGCAAGCCGCGGTGCCCGTTGACCCGCACCGCGCCCGATGTCTTGCCGAGGATGCGCGCGACGGTCGCGACGTCGAGCCCGGCCACCACCCGCAGCAAGATCACTTCGGCCTGGTCTCGCGGCAGCACCGCGATGAGCGCAAGCGCCGAATCGGTGGTCAGGTTCTCCATGGCCAGCAGGGCGGTGTCGTCGGGTGCCGCCATCGCGTCGAGCGCCGTGTCGCCCGTCGTGCGCGGCCGACGCCGGTCGTGGCGCTGCGCGTCGGTCACCTTGTTACGCGCGATCGTGAAGATCCACCCACGGAACGCGGGCTCGTCACCGGCGAACTTCGACAAATTGCGAATGACCTGGATCCATGTCTCCGAGGCCACATCGGCCGCATTGGACGGCGTCAACGTGCGCAAATAGCGCACGAGCCGAGGGTTCACCGAGCGCCAGAGTTGGGCGAACGCGAACTCGTCACCGCCCTGGGCGGCAACGAGAACATCGTCAAACGGCGCTTCGGTCATCCCTGCCGATCATCGCGATGGTCTGAGCAAGACTTGAGACCCTAACCCGATCGAACCGCGCTGCGCATGCCGATGCAGGCATATCGTCGAATCAGAGCCGCCTGGTGTCGGCGCAAGCGGCGGGCATACAGAGGCGTACCCGGGGGCAAACACAGAGGCGCAAGCGGAGGGCCCGCAATGACTGAGTTCACGCCCGGCTCGAGAGAGCTTTCGGACGCCGGGCGGGTGCGGATCGTCGTCGCCAAGCCGGGCCTCGACGGGCATGATCGCGGCGCGAAGGTGGTCGCTCGGGCGCTGCGCGACGCCGGCGTCGAGGTGATCTACACCGGCCTGCATCAAACGCCTGAGCAGATCGTGGCCACCGCGATTCAAGAGGACGCCGACGCGATCGGTCTGTCGATTCTTTCCGGCGCACACATGACGATGTTCGCCCGAGTGCTCGACCTGCTACGCGAAGGTGACGCCGCCGACATCGTCGTATTCGGTGGCGGCATCATCTCCGCAGACGACATCGCCACCCTCAAAGGCATGGGTGTCGCCGAGATCTTCACTCCCGGCGCGAGCATGCACCTCATCGTTGATTGGGTGCATGCTCGCTTTCCGAGGCGGGACGCCGAGGCGGAGGACGTCAGCGGCGCGCCTGCCAGCTAGTGCACGGGCGACGAGGGTGGTTCGGCCGGCGGCGTGCTGCTGTGCGTCGGTTCCGGACCTGTGGTCGGCGTTGGCATCGCGGCGCAGAACGCCGAGACGTGGTCGGCTCCACCGGCGAGCTCGTTGAGCCTGCCGATGTACTGCATCGGCAGCGTGCCGTGCCGGTAGGCGTTGCACAAACCGACGGCTACCGACGTCGTGACCGGGTGCTCGGCGGGCGTCGGTGTGGCAGATACGTGCGTCTCGGAGTGCGTCGCGGTCGGTCGCAGGATCGGCGTCAGCAGCTTCGTGCAGAACGCGACGATGTGCTCGGTGCCGCCCGCGAGGGTCACCAACCGCGCCTGCATCGCCGCAGCTAACGCGGTGTGGTGCTCGACTGCTGCGTGGTAGGCGAGGCAGAGGCTGAGCGGGCCGACGTCCGCCGATGTTTTGGTTTCGGTCGAGCCGGTCTGCGTCGCCGGGTGGCTCGAGTGTGTTTGCCTCGGCCTCGGCGGCTCGGAGTGGTGGGTCGGCGTGGCCGTGATCTCCGGGCGGTGCGAGCTCGGCGGGGGGCTTGCTGGCGCGACGACCGGGCCATCTGCGTGGTCGCTGCTCTCATGCGGCGCTGGCGCGCCGATCGCGGAGTGGGCGAGGCCCTGAATCGGGGTGGGCAGCGCGTTCGCATAGGCGGCAGTCGCGACAGTCCCGACTCCAGCGGTGGTGCACAAGGCCAACGCGGCCAGTTTTCCGGTGATGAAAGCAGACAACATGCGGGGCCTCTGGTGGGGTCGACGGGACGGGACGCCGATCTGCGCTTGCCGGAACGACGACAGCGCCGCCGTCTGCCCGGCCAACTCGGTCGGCACTGCGGGCGCTTTCGCGTCCCGCAATACTTCCGAGACCGCCTCCCAATCGCTGTCCAATCCGGCGGGTACCGTGCCGGTCGCCACCAGCTGGTCGAGCTGGTGGAAATCGGTCGGTTCGACGGAGCGGCGCCGAAAGGTAGGCGATGGCATCGCGCCACGAAGAACGCCGGACCACCACTTAGCGTTACGAAGTCGCTTCATAGCGTGACCGCCTCAGGCGCGTAGGTCCGCTCGAACACGTCATCCGCGAGGAGTTGCCGGAGTCGATGCAGCGCCCGATGGGTGCCGACACGCACCGCTCCGGGGCTCTTATGGACGATGCGGGCCACGTCGGCCACCTCGAGCCCGGCCACGACGCGCAAGATCAGCAACTCCGCCTGATCGGGCGGTAGCGAGCCGATGAGCTTCAGCGCAGCTTGCGTTCCCATGGCTGCGATCGCCGACTGTTCGGTGTTGTCTGACCCCTGAATCGCAGCGGCCGCGACGTCGTCGAGCGGTGCGGTCGGACGTCGCCCCTGCTGGCGGTGCCAGTCGTGCGCCTTGTGCCGGGCGATGGTGAAAAGCCACGAGCGGAACCCGGCTTCATCGCCCCGGAAGTCCTTCAATCCCCGGACGACCTGCAGCCAGGTCTCAGAGGCGAGATCTTCGGCCGCGCCGGCGGCGGCAACCTGGAGGTAGCGCAGCAGCGGCGGATTGAGTTCGCGCCAGAGCATGGCGTAGCCGGTCTCGTCGCCGAACTGTGCGGCGACGAGATGCCCCTCGAAGCTGGTAGCCCCGGTACCCATTGAGACATGTCATCGGCCACGCGGCGCCAGCGCCGATGGGCCGGTCGGCGCATCCGCCGTCCCCCTGGTCGGCTGCCGATGAGGCCCGGAGTCTCGGCCGCCGCCCTCCCACACTCGAGGCGAGGCGAGGCGAGGTGAGGCGGGTCGGACGCGGCGTGTCGGGACGGGGTCGACCCATGCGGTGCGACAAAATCGGCAAAAGCGTGAGGCCCCTCTATTTACGAGATAGAGGGGCCTCACTTAGGTCCGGCGTTGCCGCCTGACCTGCCGCCGACCAGTAGTGGCGCTCGTGGCTCGACCGCCGTCAGTCGCGTTGCAGGAGTTGCCTCCTACTGTGCGGTCCGAGGTTTCTGAACCACGATCCCGGCACCAGCTGCGCCGACCAGCTGAGGTTGCCCTTAGCCGATCCTTGCTGAAGGCACCGAGCCGGCAGTTGTGCCCGTTCGACGCGACCGCGGGTTGCCCCGCAGCCTGCTTCCCGAACCCAGATCCCGAGTCGCTCCGCTCGCGCCCCCCGAGGGTGACGCCAGCTTCGCTACCCGGAACTTTCTCCCGGAGCCGCCGCCGTGATCGGTGACGTGGGAGATTTCTAGCGGTCCCAGGAACCAGCCGCAAGGCCTTCGGCACAACAACTTTTTCTATTTTTCGCGGTCCACAGAACTTGGTCGGTTGTCCCCCGAATTGGCCGACTTCTCCACCGGTTGTGCACCGGTCCGTCCACAGCTTCGCCGTCAGGTCGGCGCTCCGGTCGGCACTCCCTTCGGCGCTCCGGTCGGCACCCCTGTCGGCACCCCTGTCGGCGTCAGCCCTGCTCGCTCGATAGCCTCACACCCGAACCGGCCGGCGGTATCAGGCAGGTGGTGACCACCCTGTCGCAACAGCCTCGAAGGACGGCCCTCGTTGGACCTGTTCGAGTACCAAGCGCGAGACCTGTTCGCCGCCCACGGCGTACCCGTGCTTCGTGGCGGTGTGGCCACAACCCCCGAACGAGCGAGTGAGATCGCGGCCGATCTTGGCGGCACCGTGGTCATCAAGGCGCAGGTCAAAGTCGGCGGTCGCGGTAAGGCTGGTGGCGTCAAACTGGCTGACGGCCCTGACGACGCGAAGGCCAAAGCGACCGCGATCCTGGGCATGGATATCAAAGGCCACACCGTGCACCGGGTGCTCGTCGCTGAGGCAAGCGACATCGCGGAGGAGTACTACTTCTCGTTCTTGCTTGATCGCTCGAACCGCACGTTCCTCGCCATGGCATCGCGCGAGGGCGGCGTCGAGATCGAGCAGATCGCCGTCGAAAAGCCCGACGCACTAGCAAGAATCCCGATCGATGCGATTGT
>OLLJ01000101.1_pt1 | contig 43807 bp, 41 predicted proteins | sample 1604521 | NCBI WGS metagenome assembly OLLJ01 (sample SAMEA104055714, study PRJEB20765) | soil metagenome | isolation source: soil
CAGCAGCGCCGCCTTTCCGCCGGGCCCTGCGCACATGTCGAGCCACCGGGTGTCGCGGCCCTCGATTGGCACGGCCGCGAGCGCCAGGGCCACCAGCTGGCTGCCTTCGTCCTGCACACCGGCCCGGCCATCGCGCACCGGCGCCAACGACGCGGGCGCACCGCCGTCCAGAATTGCGGCCGTCGGTGCCCAGCGGCCGCGGGTCGCACCGTAGGTCAGCAGCTCTTCGACGTCAGACCGGCCGGGTCTGGCGACCAGCGTCACCGTCGGCCGCACGTTGTTTGCGATGAGCACGGCGCGGGTCTCATCGAGATCGCCGTCGAGCGCGTCGCGAAACGCTTCGACGATCCAGCGCGGGTGGCTGTACATCAGCGACAGGTGACCGATCGGATCGACCTCGAACAGTGGAGACACCGCCGTGCACCACGCGCCGAAATCACGCGCGGCGACCTTGCGCAGCACCGCGTTGACCAAGCCGGTCGGGCCGTGTCCGACCTTTTCGCGCACCAACTTCACCGACTCGTCAACGGCTGCATGCGTGCTCACGCGGGTGGCCAGCAATTGGTGCGTGCCCAGCCGCAAGACGTCGAGCACCAGCGGGTCGAGCTGGTCGAGGGGACGGTCGACGCAGTCACCGAGGATCGCGTCGTAGCTGCCCATCGCGCGCAAGGTGCCGTAGACGAGTTCGGTGACAAACGCGGCGTCGCGAGTGTCGAGCCTGCGGGTGGCGAGCAAGCCGGGCAGCACCAAGTTGGCGTAGGCATCGTGCTCGCGAACCGCGCGGAGCGCGTCGAGTGCGACCACGCGCGCCGGGTCGGCCGGCACTCGGACGGTCATACGAAACTGTCGTCGGCAGTCAACCGAGCGCCACGGGCCCACGCGGCCGCCGACGTCATCGCCTTGCCTTCGGTCTGTACAGCGGTAAGCAACACCGGCGAAGTGGCGGTGCCCACGAAGACCGCCTCACCGCCATCACGGACAACGGTGACCGAACCTGCGCCCATCGCCTCTGCATTCGACGTCGCCGGCGCAACCGGCGGGGCACTCGACGTCGCCGGCAATACCGGCGCGATCTTCATCCGCCGGCCACGAAACGTCGTCCACGCCCCTGGTGCTGGCGTGCAGGCGCGAACGAGCCGATCAACGCGCATCGCCGGCGTGTTCCAATCGATGCGCGCATCACCAGAACTGAGCTTGGGCGCCAGGCTCACGCCGTCGGCGGACTGCGCGACTGCCGACAGCGTTCCGCCGTCGAGGCCGTCGAGGGTGGCCAGCAGCAAGCCGGCGCCGGCGATCGCCAACCGCCCGAGCAGGTCACCAGCGGTATCGCGGACGCCGATGGGCTCGGTCACCACACCGAGTACCGGCCCGGTGTCGAGCCCGGCTTCGAGCACGAACGTGGTCGCGCCGGTGATGTCGTCGCCGTGCAGAATCGCGTGTTGCACCGGCGCCGCTCCACGCCATGCGGGTAGCAGTGAGAAGTGCAGGTTGACCCAACCGTGCACCGGTATCGCCAACGCGGACGCCGGAATCAGCGCGCCGTACGCGACGACGGCGATGCAGTCGGGCTGCAGCGCGGTCACCTGGTCGAGGAACGCCGGATCGGACGGTCGAGCCGGGGTAAGGACGTCGATCCCAGCGGCGCGGGCACGTCGCCCGACCGCACTGACCACCTCGTGCCGGCCCCTACCCGCTGGTGCATCGGGCCGGGTGATGACGGCCACTACGTCATGCGGTGAGTCGATCAGAGCCTCGAGTGCGGGCAAGGCAACCGCCGGGGTGCCGGCGAACAAGATGCGCAAGGTGGTTACAGCGCCAGACCACGCGTGGGGTGCGGCGACACCTTGAGCGCGGGCGTTCGGATCAGATCGCCTGACCAATCAGAGTCGCGGACCGCCCGCATCGCCAACTTGCGTTGATCGACGGCGAGCCGATCGATGAACAACACACCGTCAAGGTGGTCGGTCTCGTGCTGCACGCACCGCGCAAGAAGGTCGCTGCCTTCGATGACGATCGGATCGCCGAACTCGTTGAATCCCTTCGCCACCACCTGCTCGGCACGAATGCAGGGATAGCTCAGGCCGGGAAACGACAGGCAGCCCTCGTCGCCATCTTGCAGTTCGTCGGAGAGGTCGAGGGAGGGGTTGATGAGGTGACCAACGACGTCGTCGATCGCGTAACTGAACACGCGCAGGCCGACGCCGATCTGCGGCGCAGCCAACCCGAGGCCGGGAGCGTCTTGCATCGTGTCGATCAAGTCACGCACGAGCACCCGCAACTCTTTGTCAAACGTCGTGACCGGCTCCGCCGGTGTGCGCAACACGGGATCACCGAAGAGACGGATCGGCTGGACGGCCACATAAACTCCTGATCGCCATGTCGCGTGCGGGAACGGCTTGCCCGCCGATTCTACGGACCAGTGCGGCCCGGACGCCCGCCGATCAACCGAGGTCGAGCGGATCGATCCGCACCCGCACGGGCAACGCCTTGCGGGCGCTGCGGACGCCTTGGGCTTCATGTAATGCCGATGCCAAGGCCGCGCCGTCCGCGCGCGAGACTCGAATCAGCGCGCGCACGGCGTCAGCCGACTCACTGTCGTAGGAATGCAGGGCGGTGCTGACCGGCAGTGGCCCGAGGGTGTGCGCGCTGGCCGGCATGACCGCCGCGTCGAGCAGCTCGGCGACCGCTGTTGGCGAGCCGAGCAGTTCGGCAAACGTCACGGCGGGCGGAAACCCGATGGCCGCTCGCTCGGTCAACTCGCGCTCGGCGTAGCCAGCGGGATCCCAGCGAATCAAGGCCTGCACGGGACGCAGCGAGCTGTCGGCCAGCACCACGACGCGGCCACCCTGCGAGCCCGGCTGCACGAGCGCCGCCGCGTTCAACCAGCGGCGCAACGCTTCTTCGCCGGCCCGCAAGTCGGCGCGACCGAGCAGCGCCCAGCCGTCGAGCAACACGGCCGCGCCGTAGCCGCCCTCGGCGATCGGTTCGGCGCCCGGAGTCGCGATGACGAGCGCTGCGCCGCCCGGCACCCGCGCCAGCACACTGCCCTGCGCGGACGTGCGCACGACCGTGCCCGGAAAGGCCCGGCCGAGCTCCTCGGCCGTGCGGCGCGCACCGACCACGGTGGCCCGAAACCGCCGGCCGCCACACTCAGGACAGGTCCACCCGGCGGCGATTCGCCCACACCACCGACAGGCCGGCGTTGACCCGGTGTCGGTACTGGCCAGTGGACCGGCACAGGCCGGGCAGCGCAACGGAGTTCGACAATCGTCGCAGGCCAGGGCCGGCAGGAAGCCGCGGCGAGGCACCTGCACCAAGACCGGCTGGCCGCGTTGAAGTGCGGCGTGTGCCGCCTCCCATGCGATCGTCGGCAACCGGCCACCCGCTGATGGCTGGCGCGCCCGGGCCGCGTCGTCACCGGCCTCGACGCGCGGCACCCGTACGCGCAGCTCCGGGCGACGAGCCGCCAGCCATCGGGCCCACCCGGTCGACACCAGCCGAGCTCCCTCAGCAGTGACCGCGTGCCCGCCAACGACGGCCGCCGCGCTGGCCAGGTGGGCACGCAGGACGAGCACATCGCGCGCATGCCAATACGGTGCGCGCGGTTCGGCGTGCAGGTCGTCGCCGTCGTCCCAGATCAGCACGAGTCCGAGATCGCGTACCGGTGCGAACGCGGCGGCCCTTGTGCCCACCACCGCGGCGACCTCGCCACGGCTGAGCATGAGGAACCGTCGATAACGCTCGGCCGGACCGACATCGGCCGCGAGCACGACGTGGCGGCCAAGCCCGAGTCGATCAAGCAGCGCGGCATCGACCCGATCGACGTCGCGGCGATCAGGGACGACCACGACCGCGCCACGGCCACTCGCGAGCGTGGCGGCAACCAATGCGCTCACCGCCTGTGGCCACTCAGGGCCGGGCATCGCCGGCCAGACGGCGCGCGGTGCCCGGCCCGCGCGGAGCGCGAAAAGAAACGTGCCGCTGGCCGCGTAACTCGCCCACACCTCGTCGTCCGCCGTATTCGGTTCTATCGCCCCCCGGGGCTCGCCGGTCACACCCTCGCCATCCGCAGTCTCGGCGCGCGCATGGCGAGGCGGGACGGCGAGCCGGAGCACGTCAGCCACGCTGCCGGCCCAACGATCGGCGACGGCGCGGGCCAATCGGCTGATCTCGGCGGTCAGCACGACCTCGGGTGACACCGACCGCTCGATAAACGCGAGCCGGCCCGCATGTTCAGACGCCGGCGCCCGCTCGAGGACGTACCCGTCGACGAGTTGCCCCGCAAAGCGCACCCGAACCCGGCTGCCCGGGCGCACGCGGTCGGCGAATGCCTCGGGCACCAAGTAGTCGAAAGGTCGGTCGAGGTGCGGGAGCGCGACATCGACGGCGACGCGCGCGATTGGGTCGACGCTCGCCGCGACCGTACTGCCGGGTCGGCGGGCGGCCCTAGCCATCGTGCGCCGTCATGGGCGAGTCATACCAGAACCCGCCACCGGCAATGGATCGCCTGCCGCCGGCGGTGGATAACGACGGCGCGGTTCAGGAACCGGCTGCAGCCCGCAGGGTGTCCGAGCGGACGGTCGACTCCCAGGTGAAGTCAAGCTCGGGCCGACCGAAATGCCCGTACGCAGCGGTCTGCAGGTAGATCGGCCGCAGCAGATCGAGGTCGCGAATGATCGCACCGGGACGCAGGTCGAAAACCTCGACCACCGCCTGCTGAATGCGGTCGTCGGGGACAACGCCGGTGCCGAAGGTCTCGACGAACAGGCCGACCGGGTGCGCCTTACCGATGGCGTACGCGACCTGCACTTCGCAGCGGGTGGCTAGGCCGGCGGCGACCACGTGCTTGGCGACCCACCGCATCGCGTAGGCGGCGGAGCGGTCGACCTTCGACGGGTCTTTGCCGGAGAACGCCCCGCCGCCGTGTCGGGCCATGCCGCCATAGGTGTCAACGATGATCTTGCGACCGGTGAGGCCGGCGTCGCCCATCGGCCCGCCGATCTCGAACCGGCCGGTGGGGTTGACCAGCAGGCGGTAGCCGTCAAAGTCGATGCCGAGACCCTCGAGCTCGGGCGCCACGACGAACTCGGCGATGTCGGGGGCGAGCAGGGTGTCGATGTCGATGTCGGCGGCGTGCTGGCTCGAGACCACGACCGTGTCGAGGCGCACCGGCTTGTCGCCGTCGTATTCGATCGTCACCTGCGTCTTGCCGTCAGGCCGCAAGTACGGCACGACGCCAGACTTGCGGACGGCGGACAGCCGCCGGGCCAGTCGATGGGCCAGCGCAATCGGCAGCGGCATCAGTTCAGGTGTGTCATCGCAGGCGTAGCCGAACATCAGGCCCTGGTCGCCAGCGCCCTGACGGTCGAGATCGTCGACGCCTTCGCCATGGCGGCGTTCGTACCCCTCGTCGACGCCTTGGGCAATGTCGGGCGACTGCGAGCCAATCGACACCGACACCCCGCATGACGCGCCGTCGAAACCCTTCTTCGACGAGTCGTAGCCGATACCCAAGATCACTTCGCGCACGATGGCGGGGATGTCGGCCCACGCTTCGGTCGTGACCTCGCCGGCCACGTGCACCTGACCGGTCGTGATGAGCGTTTCGACGGCGACCCGGCTCTTGGGATCGTCCTTCAGCAGCGCATCGAGAACGCCATCGCTGATCTGGTCGGCGATCTTGTCGGGGTGACCTTCGGTCACAGACTCCGACGTGAATAAGCGGCGGGACACGGGCGCTCCCCTTGTGGCAGTCGAAAGGGTGTGGCGGTCGGAAATGGCGACCAGAGTCTAAGACACGTGCGGGGCAGTTCCATGCGCAGGTGCGAGCCGCGCCACGACGAGATCCCAGACAGCATCTGCGAGCGCCGCCTTAGGACCGGTGGGGACGTCGGTCGAACCGCCGTCAGCGTGCAAGATCGTGGCTGCATTGTCGGGCACTTCGAAGCCTAAGGTGGCGCCAACCTCATTGACGACGAGCAGGTCGGCGCCCTTGGCGACCAGCTTCTCGCGGCCGTGCGCGAGCACATCGTCGGTCTCGGCCGCGAACCCGACGATGATTTGGCCGGCCGGTCGCGTGCGGGCCAACTCGGCCAGCACATCGGGCGTGCGGGTCAACTCGAGCGCCAACGCGTCGGCGTCCGTCTTCTTGATCTTGGAGTTCGACGTTGTGACCGGCCGGAAGTCGGCAACCGCAGCGGCCATGACGACCGCATCGGCGCCGACGGCGGCTTCGAGCACGGCCAACCGCAACTCATCGGCCGAGGTGACGCGCACTACCTTGGCTCCGGCGGGGTCAGGCAGCCCCACGTTGGCGGCCACGACCACAACCTCGGCACCGCGCGCGATGGCGGTACTCGCGAGTGCGTAGCCCTGCCGACCCGAGCTGCGGTTGCCCAGAAAGCGCACCGGGTCAAGCGCTTCTCGGGTACCACCGGCAGCGACGACGACGCGGCGGCCGGCCATATCGGGACGCAATCCCGCAGTGCCGCGGGCCAGCACGCGGCGGGCTACCTCGACGATCTCGGTCGGCGCGGGCAACCTGCCGGCACCAGAATCTGCACCGGTGAGGCGACCGACCGCGGGCTCGATCACGATCACGTCGCGCGATCGCAGAGTCGCGACGTTAGCTCGGGTCGCGGCGTGGTGCCACATTTCGGTGTGCATCGCGGGGGCGAACACCACCGGACACCGAGCGGTCAGCAAAACGTTCGTGAGCAGATCGTCGGCCAGGCCGTGCGCCGCGTGGGCCATCAGGTCAGCGGTGGCGGGTACCACCAGAACGAGATCGGCATCTTGGCCCAAGCGCACGTGTGCAACGTTGTGCACGTCATCGAACAGCTGTGTCAGCACCGGCTGGCCCGATAGGGCGGCGAAGGTTGCTTCGCCGACGAACTTCAGCGCGGTCGGCGTCGCGACAACGGTGACGTCGTATTGCGCCTCGGTGAGCTGGCGCACGACTTCGCAGGCTTTGTAAGCCGCGATCCCGCCGGACACACCAAGCACGATGCGCGGGCGCGCGACCGGCGGGCCGGACGGCGCTACGAGCGGAGCATCATCGGGGGTCATCACACCCGCCGGTGTCAGGCCTCGACAGGCTCAGCGGTCAGCATCTTGGCGTTGATCTCGCGCAAGGCGACCGAAAGCGGCTTCTCGTGCGGGTGCGTCTCGACCAGCGGGCCGACGTATTCGAGCAAGCCTTCGCCCAACTGGGAGTAGTAGGCGTTGATCTGCCGAGCGCGCTTGGCCGAATAGATCACCAACGCGTACTTGGAGCTGGCGATCTCGAGCAGGTCGTCGATGGGCGGATTGGTGATGCCCTCGGGACTCGCGACAATGCCGGACACGGAAAGCCCTTCGTCGGAGACGGACCCGAACGACCGCTCGGGAGGACCGGGCCGTCAATGCTCCAGTCGAAGCAAGGTTACCAGTTCAGCGCACGCCTGCTCGACTGACTCATTCACGACGACCGCGTCAAACTCCGACTCGGCCGCCAGTTCGAGGCGCGCCCGCTCGAGCCTCGCGGCGGTGACATCGGGCGGCTCGGTGCCCCGGCCGGTGAGCCGGCGCACGAGTTCAGCCCACGACGGTGGCTTCAAGAAAACGCAGAACGAGTCGGGCATCGCGGCGCGAACCTGCCGGGCGCCTTGCAGGTCGATTTCGAGCAGCGCGGGAATGCCCGCCGCCACTTTCTCCTCGACCGGCTGCCGCGGCGTGCCGTAACGATGCAGGCCATACGTCGCGTGTTCAAGAAATTCTCCGGCGACGACCATCGCGTCGAAGTCGGCCTCGCTGACGAAGTGATAGTCGACGCCGTCGACCTCGCCGGGTCGCGGGCGCCGGGTGGTCACCGAAACCGACACCCAGAGCGTGGGTGCGCGCAACGACAACGCGCGTACGACGGTTCCCTTGCCCACACCGGAAGGCCCCGACAGAACGGTCACGGGGACCGGTGGTTCACGAACGTCCGCTCCCGAACTCCGCGACCAGTGCGGCCCGTTGCTTGGTGCCCAGGCCGCGGACGCGTCGGGTCGAGGCGATGCCGAGCCGTTCCATGATCTGGGCTGCGCGTACCTTGCCGACACCGGGCAACGATTCGAGCAACGCGGTCACGCGCATCTTGCCAACGACATCGTCGTTGTCGCCGAGGTCGAGCACTGCGCCGAGCGACTCGCCGGAGTGTTTGAGTCTGGCCTTGATCTCGGCCCGTCGTTGACGAGCGATCGCTGCTTTGGCCAGCGCGTCGGCGCGTTGTTCGGGAGTCAGTGTCGGGAGTGCCACGAAGGTCACCTCGAACGAACGGCGGCGCAGGGCCGGAGTGGTCAAGACGTTGAGCATCGGCAGATGTGCGAGCCCGACGGATCGCAACCTAGCGACAATCACCACCTCGGGCAACGCTGGTTGCATGCCCCTGGAGAGTCGCGCAGTTACTTGGTTGTCTTGGTGACCCGCCGCAACGCTGATGCAAGCGATGCCGCGGCCGCACCTGGGTCGGCCACCCCGGTGATCTGGCGACCGATCACCAGGAGGTCGGCACCATCGGCAAGCGCCTGCTCAGGAGTGGCCACACGTGCCTGATCTTGCGTGTCGGCACCCGAAGTGCGTACGCCGGGCGTGATGAGCACGATCGTCGGACCCACCTCGGCGCGGACAGCCGCGACCTCCCGGGCCGAACACACGATGGCTTGCGCACCGGCCGCGACCGACATGACGGCCAGCCGGCGAACGGCGTCTTGCGACGTGCCGGCAAAGCCAAAGGCAACGAGATCGGAGTCGTCGAGACTCGTGAGCACCGTGACCGCCGTGATCAACCCCTCAGGCAGCTGGGCCACAGCTGCCTCGATCATGGCGCGACCGCCGAGAGCGTGCACGGTGAGGTACGTCGGGCGCAGCCGCGCCATCGACCGCACCGCACCTGCAACTGTGTTGGGGATGTCGTTCAGCTTCAGATCGAGGAACAGATCGATGCGGCTGCCGCCCCTGACACTGGCCACCGCTTCCGGCCCGTATCGACAGAACAATTCAAGGCCGATCTTCAGGGTGCTCACGTGCGGTTCGACGGCGCGCGCCCACGCACTCGCCGTGTCGAGATCGCGCGCGTCGAGCGCAACCGCGATCGGTGCGGTGCCGCTCATCACTCACCTTCCGCGGACGTACTTGCGCGTTCGTGGTGGGCCAAGCCGACGGCGTCCAGCATGTTGGTGAAGCCGCGCTCGGCGAGGGCCGTCTCGAGCTCGGCCAAAATCCGCACCGGCGCAGTGGGATCGTGAAAAACCTCGGTACCAACGGAAATTGCGCGTGCACCGGCAAGGATGAACTGCAACGCATCAAGTCCGGTACGGATGCCACCCATGCCGAGGATCGGCACTTCGGGCATCGCCGCATGCACCTGCCATACACAGCGCAAGGCAACGGGTCGGATCGCCGGCCCCGACAACCCGCCCGTCACGCCCGCGAGAACCGGCCGCATCGTGTCGGTGTCGATCACCATGCCGAGCAGGGTATTCGTCATCGACAGCCCGTCAGCGCCGGCGGCCACGCACGACCGCGCGATTGCCACGATGTCGGTGACGTCGGGCGACAGCTTGGCAAAGACCGGTATGTCTGAACGCGTCGCGCGGCGCACCGCCTGAATCACATCGGCGGCCGATCGGGCATCGCAGGCAAACACCTGATTGCGGTCGTCGACGTTCGGGCAGGAGATGTTTACCTCGATCATCGAAACTCCGCCGGCCTCGCGAAGCCTGGCGGCCAGCTTCGCAAATTCATCGATCGTGCCACCGGCTATCGACACCACCGCGCGCGCACCACCGTCGATCAGCCAGGGCAGATCGCGGGAGAGGAACACGTCGATGCCCGGCCCCTGGAGGCCGATCGAGTTGAGCATGCCGCTCGGCGTCTCGGCCATGCGCGGCGTCGCCCGACCCGAACGAGCGTCGAGCATGATCGATTTGGTGACGACGCCACCCAACAACGAGATATCGAAGAACGCAGCGAGTTCCTGTCCGGCGCCGGCGCAGCCCGATGCCGTCAACACCGGATTCGGCAGCTCGAATCGACCAAGCGTCGTGGCCATGTCGACGTCGGCGGCGACTTTGACGGCCGGTCGCGACGTTCGGACAGTAAGAATCGAACTCATCGGTGCGCCTCTGCTGTCTCGGTCTGGGCCGCTTCGGTGGGGGCTTCAGAGCTGACTGGTTCGGTCTGCGCTGCGTCGCCGTCGGGCGCTTCGCCCGAACGCGCGCGGGTCGTAGTGGCCGCAGTCCGTCCCCTGCCTTTCGCCGACGCCGCCTGCACGGTTTTCGCTGCGGTGCGGGCAGCCGCGCGAGCCGACACTTTCGCCGGCACCAGCGGCGCGCCGACCGTGTCGGAGGGAATCGTGCCGATGTCGTCGAACCGCACTCGATCGCCGCGGAAGACCGGGCCGTCGACACATGAGCGCACCATGCGCGTCTGGCCATCGTCACCGATCACCGGCAGGACGCAGGTCATGCACACGCCGATGCCGCAGGCCATCAGCTCTTCGACCGCGATCTGGCACGGCACGTTGGCCGTCTCGGCGATACGGCTGACCGAATGCAACATCGCCATCGGACCGCACGCGTAGACCACGTCGGCCTTGCTCGACGTCAACACATCAGGCAGGACGTCGGACACCCACCCGCGGTGACCAACCGATCCGTCGTCGGTCGTGACCGTCAACGTGGCCGAGATCCGTTTGGCATCGAGGGCGCCGAAGAGTCGTTCTTCCTTGGCCGCACCGATGACGAAGTCGACCCGGCAGCCGCGCGCTCGGAGTGCATCGGCCAGCGGGAAAAGCGGAGCCGTGCCGTAGCCGCCGCCGACGAGCACGCACGTCGCCGGCTCGCGGGGCAGCGAAAATGGCCGGCCCAGCGGGCCGACGATGTCGACGAATTCGTGCGCTTGGCGGGCCGCCAACCAGGAGGTGCCACGACCTTCGATCGAGAAGATGATTTCGACGGTGCCGCCGTATACGCCGCGCTCGCGGATTTGGTAGATCGAGAATGGGCGTCGCATCAGCATGCCGGTGTCGGGACCGCCAACTGCGATGGTGACGAACTGGCCGGGCTTGGCGACTTCAGCGACACCAGGCGCCACGATCGTCATCGCGTAGTAGGCACCGACGCGGCGTAACGAGAGCACCTCGCCGTTCACCTGGACGGGCATGGGCTCGGCTCCTTGCTGGCAATCGGACGGCGGCTCATGGGACGACCGGCACAGCCACATCGCGGCGCCGGCTGGGTTCGAGAATCGCGGCGTGCTCTTGCAACGACCGAACCGAAATCTCGCCGCGCTGCAACGCCTCGATGCCTTGCACACACGCGGCCAACCCCTGCACGGTCGTCATGCACGGCACCCCACGCATGACCGCAGCGGTGCGAATCTCATAGCCGTCGACCCGCGGGCCAACACCCCAGGGCGTATTGACAATCATGTCGACATCGCCGGCGATGATCTGTTGCACGATCGTGGGCTCACCGTCGGGGCCCGGCCCGTCACTGTGTTTGCGGACGACGGTGGCCACCACGCCGTTACGACGCAGCACCTCGGCAGTTCCGACTGTCGCCAAGATCTCGAAACCCATGTCGGCCAGGCGTTTAACCGGGAAGATCACCGCGCGCTTGTCGCGATTGGCCACCGAGACGAATGCTCGCCCCTTTGTGGGCAACGAGCCGTACGCGGCCGCTTGTGATTTGGCAAACGCGGTGCCGAACCCCGTGTCGATGCCCATCACCTCGCCCGTCGACTTCATCTCCGGCCCCAGCACAGTGTCGACTCCATGGAATCGGCCGAAGGGCAGAACCGCTTCTTTCACCGAGATCGATGCGTTGGGCGGCAGATCGGCGCCATCGCCGTGTGGCGGCAGGAGACCTTCGATGCGCAGCTGGGCGATGGTGCTGCCGGTCATGATGCGAGCAGCAGCCTTCGCGACCGGCACCGCAGTTGCTTTCGAGACGAACGGCACCGTGCGGCTGGCGCGCGGGTTTGCCTCGAGCACGTACAACACGTTCGATGCGAGCGCATATTGCACGTTGAGCAGCCCGAGCACGCCAACGCCTTTCGCGATGGCGATCGTCGATTCGCGGATACGACGGATTTCGGCACTGCCAAGTGTGATCGGTGGCAGCACGCAGGCCGAATCACCGGAGTGGATCCCAGCCTCTTCGATGTGCTCCATGACGCCGGCGAGGTAGAGCTCGGTGCCATCGAACAGGGCGTCGACATCGATCTCGACCGCGTCGTCGAGGAAGCGATCGACCAGAACCGGATGTTCGGGGCTGGCTTCGGTGGCCCGGCCGATGTACGACTCGAGCATCTCTTCGCCGTACACGATTTCCATGCCGCGGCCACCAAGCACATAGCTCGGCCGCACCAGCACGGGATAGCCGATCTCGTCAGCAATCGCCTTCGCTTCAGCGAATGACGTCGCGGTGCCGTGGCGCGGCGCGGGCAAACCGGCCGCAGCGAGCACGCGGCCGAACGCCCCACGCTCTTCGGCGAGGTGAATAGCCTCTGGGGTAGTACCGATGATCGTGACCCCGGCGTCCTTGAGCGCCTGGGCCAGCCGCAGCGGAGTCTGCCCGCCGAGTTGCACGATGACACCGACGATCGGGCCGGCGACCTGCTCGGCATGCACAACTTCGAGCACGTCTTCGAGGGTGAGTGGCTCGAAGTACAGCCGATCGCTGGTGTCGTAGTCGGTCGACACCGTCTCGGGGTTGCAGTTCACCATGACGGTCTCGAAACCTGCCTCGCGCAACGCGAAACTTGCATGCACGCATGAGTAGTCGAACTCGACGCCTTGACCGATGCGGTTGGGTCCTGATCCAAGAATCAGCACCGCGGGCTTCGACCGCGGTGCCACCTCGGTTTCATCGTCGTAGCTCGAGTAGTGGTAGGGCGTCGACGCGGCGAATTCGGCTGCACAGGTGTCGACCGCCTTGTAGATCGGCCGCACTCCGAGTGCATGCCGCAGCGCACGCACCACGGGTTCGTCGAGACCACGCAGCTGGCCGATCTGCGCGTCCGAGAATCCGTGGCGCTTCGCCTGGCGCAGCACGACGGCATCGAGAAGGGGCGCGGCGGCGACACCGCTGGCGATTTCCTCGATCAGCAGCAGCTGATCGAGGAACCACCGGTCGATACCGGTCGCGTCGTGCAGTTCATCGACAGTTGCGCCGGCCCGAATGGCCTGCTGCACGGTGACGATGCGACCGTCGGTAGGGCGCCGGGCCTTGTCGATGAGGGCTTGTTTGGCACCTACGGCACCCGACCAATGAAACGACGACCCGGCTTGTTCGAGCGAGCGCAGTGCTTTCTGCAATGCCTCGGTGAAGTTGCGCCCGATGGCCATCGCTTCGCCGACGCTCTTCATCGTGGTCGTCAACGTGTCGTCGGCACCCGGGAACTTCTCAAAGGCGAAGCGCGGCACCTTCACGACGACATAGTCGATGCTCGGCTCAAAACTGGCCGGCGTCTTCTCGGTGATGTCGTTCGGAATCTCGTCGAGGGTGTAGCCGAGCGCGAGTTTGGCGGCAATCTTGGCGATCGGGAAGCCGGTCGCCTTGCTCGCCAGCGCCGACGAACGTGAAACCCGCGGATTCATTTCGATCACGATGATGCGGCCGGTCTCAGGGTGCACGGCGAACTGAATGTTGCAGCCGCCGGTGTCGACACCGACCGCACGCAGTACCGCAATCGCGATGTCGCGCAAGTCTTGATACTCGCGGTCGGTCAACGTGAGCGCAGGTGCAACCGTGATCGAGTCGCCGGTATGCACGCCCATCGGGTCGACGTTTTCGATCGAGCACACGACGACCACGTTGTCGTTGCGGTCGCGCATGAGTTCGAGTTCGTATTCCTTCCAGCCGAGGATCGACTCTTCGAGCAAAACCTCGGTGGTCGGGCTAGCTTGCAACCCGGCTCCGGCGATGCGGCGCAGGTCTGCCTCGTCGTACGCGATACCGGAGCCGGCGCCACCCATCGTGAAGGACGGCCGAACGACGACCGGGTACCCGAGCTCGGTCGTGGCGTCGATGCAATCGGTGACCGAATGGCAGATGACCGAGCGAGCCGACTCGGCGCCCACGCCAGCCACGATCTCTTTGAACTTCTGCCGGTTCTCCCCTGCCTGAATCGCGGCGATGTTGGCACCGATGAGCTCGACGTTGTACTTCTCCAACACTCCAGATTCATGCAGCGCGACGGCGGTGTTCAGCGCGGTCTGGCCGCCAAGGGTGGCCAGCAACGCATCGGGTCGTTCTTTCGCGATGATCATCTCGACGTACTCAGGGGTGATCGGTTCGACGTACGTCGCGTCGGCGAACTCAGGGTCGGTCATGATCGTGGCCGGGTTCGAGTTCACCAGCGAAACGCGGAGCCCCTCGGCCCGCAGCACCCGGCATGCTTGCGTGCCCGAGTAGTCGAACTCGCAGGCCTGCCCGATCACGATCGGGCCAGACCCGATCACGAGCACCGATTTCAGATCGTCGCGGCGTGGCATCAGCGACCCGCCGACATCAGCGTGGCGAACCGATCGAACAGATATGCCGCGTCGTGCGGGCCGGCCGCCGCTTCGGGGTGGTACTGCACCGAAAATGCCGGCGTATCAAGGCATTCAAGGCCCTCGACCACGTTGTCGTTCAAGCAGACGTGACTCACCCGCGCCCGCCCGAACGGCGTCGCGCTGTCGCCATCGAGCGGCGCATCGACGGCGAAGCCGTGATTGTGGGCGGTCACCTCGACCTTGCCGGTCGACCGATCGATGACCGGCTGGTTGATGCCGTGATGGCCGTAGCTGAGCTTGTAGGTGCCAAACCCAAGCGCCCGGCCGAGTAGCTGGTTGCCGAAGCAGATGCCGAAGAACGGCAGTTGCCGGCCGAGCACCTCGCGCAGCAGATCGACCGGCCCGACACTGGCGGACGGATCGCCCGGCCCGTTCGAGAAGAACACGCCATCGGGCTGTACGGCGAGCACGTCGCCGATGGTCGAACGAGCGGGCAGCACATGTACCTCGATGCCGCGTTGCGCCATGCGGTGCGGTGTCATCGTTTTGATGCCGAGGTCGAGCGCGGCCACGGTGAAGCGCTTCGTTCCAATCGCGGGCACCAGGTAGGGGTCGGCGGTCGACACTTCGCCGGCAAGGTCGGCGCCGGCCATCGGATCGATCGCGCGAACCCGATCGAGCAACTTCGCGGCGTCCGGCTCAATCGTGGAGATACCCACCCGCATCGCGCCACGCTCGCGCAGATGGCGAGTGAGCGCACGGGTATCGATGCCGCTGATGCCCACCACGTTCTGGGCCGCAAGTTCATCGCCGAGAGCACGCTTCGACCGCCAGTTTGATGGCACCCGAGCGGGATCTCGCACCACGTAGCCAGACACCCAGATGCGCGACGACTCGCCGTCTTCGTCATTCACTCCGGTGTTGCCGATGTGCGGGGTGGTCATGACCACGACCTGCTTGTGATAGCTCGGGTCAGTCAGCGTCTCTTGGTATCCGGTCATGCCGGTGGCGAACACGGCTTCGCCGAACGTTTCGCCTGACGCACCATAGCTCTCGCCTTCGAACGTGCGGCCGTCTTCAAGCACCAGCAACGCCGGCGATATTGAGCCAGTCATGCGAGCTTCCCGTCGAGAACCGTGGGCCGGCCCCGAAGAAATGTGTGCATGACCCGCACGGGCAGCTCCTGACCGGCGTAGGGAGTGTTGCGTGACTTTGACGCGAGAGCGCGCGGATCGACAGTGCGACGGACGGCGGGATCGATGAGCACCAGGTTGGCCGGGCTACCAATCGCAACCGGTTGCCCCTGGCCGGCAAGTCGAGCGATACGTGCCGGCCGCACCGACATGCGGTCGGCGACACCAGCCCAATCGAGGTGACCGGTCTCGACCATCGTCAGCGCGACCACCGACAGCGCAGTTTCGAGCCCGAGCATGCCGGGCGAAGCGGCCTGCCATTCGGTCTCTTTGTCTTCGAGCGCGTGCGGTGCATGGTCGGTCGCCACCGCGTCGATAGTGCCGTCGGCCAGCCCCGCCCGCATCGCGTCGACGTCGTCGCGGCTGCGAAGCGGCGGATTGACCTTGTAGATCGGGTCGTACGTCGCAGCCAGCTCGTCGGTAAGGAGCAGGTGGTGTGGCGTCACCTCGGCCGTGACGTTGACACCGCGTGCCTTCGCCCACCTGATCAGTTCGACCGAACCCGCTGTCGAGACGTGGCACACATGCAACCGCGAGCCCACGTGTTCGGTGAGCAAGATGTCGCGCGCGATGATCGCCTCTTCGGCGACTGCCGGCCAGCCACGCAGACCGAGCACCCCTGACAGCTGGCCTTCGTTCATCTGCGCGTCTTCGGTCAGCCGTGGTTCTTGCGCGTGCTGCGCGATCACGCCGTCGAACGCCTTGACGTATTCAAGTGCGCGACGCATGAGCAATGCGTCTGATACGCATCGGCCGTCGTCGGAGAAAACCCTTACCCGCGCATGTGAATCGGCCATCGCGCCCAGCTCGGCAAGCTGTTCGCCGCGCAGGCCGACACTCACTGCTCCAACGGGATGCACGTCGCAGTGACCGGCGTCGCGACCGGCCAACCACACCTGCTCGACCACCCCTGCGGAGTCGGCCACCGGGTCGGTGTTCGCCATCGCATGCACGGCGGTGAAGCCCCCGAGCGCGGCTGCTCGCGTGCCGGTCTCGACTGTCTCGGCGTCTTCGCGGCCGGGCTCGCGAAGGTGCGTGTGCAGGTCGACCAGGCCGGGCAGCGCGATCAATCCATCGGCATCAATGACGGTGGCTGAACTGTGCGACAGCCCCGCGCCGATGTCGACGATCACGCCGTCTTCGAGCCGGACGTCGAGTGGTTCGGCACCGAGAATGCGTGCGCCTTTGAGCAACCAACTGGTCATGACATGTCCGCCGATGCTTCGACGGTTTGCGGCGGTTCATTGCCGGTGCCGATGGCCGACTCGTTGCCGCCGAGCAACAGGTAGAGCACCGCCATGCGCACACTCACACCATTGGCCACCTGTTCGACGATGACCGATCGCGATGAATCGGCGACCTCGGCGGCGATCTCCATGCCACGGTTCATCGGCCCGGGGTGCATGACGATCGCGTGGTCGGGCAACACCGCCATGCGCGCGGCGTCGAGGCCATAGCGCCGACTGTATTCGCGCGCGTTGGGGAAGTACGAGGCGTTCATGCGTTCGCGCTGCACCCGCAGCATCATGACGACGTCGCTCTTCGGCAGTACCGCGTCAAGGTCGTAGGTGTGCGCGCACGACCACCCGTCGACCCCGACGGGCAGCAGCGTCGGCGGCGCGACGACCGTGACCTCTGCGCCGAGGGTGTGCAGGAGCAAGACGTTGGAGCGCGCCACCCGGCTGTGCAGGACATCGCCGACGATGGTGACCCGACGGCTGTCGAGATTGCCGAGGTGGCGGCGCATGGTGAACGCGTCGAGCAACGCCTGGGTCGGGTGCTCGTGCATGCCGTCGCCGGCATTGACCACGCTGCCTTTGATCCAGGTCGCCAACCGGTGTGGAGCGCCGCTCGCTTCGTGCCGGATCACAACTCCGTCGGCGCCCATTGCCTCGAGAGTCAGCGCGGTGTCTTTCAGGCTTTCGCCTTTGGAGACGCTCGAACCCTTGGCGGTGAAGTTGATGACGTCGGCCGACAGCCGTTTGGCGGCCGCCTCGAACGAGCTGCGGGTGCGGGTGGAGTCTTCGAAGAACAGGTTCACGACCGTGCGCCCGCGCAGCGTGGGCAACTTCTTGATCGGGCGGTCGGCCAGGCGGGCCAACTCGGTCGCGGTGTCGAGGATCAGAAGGGCGTCGTCGCGACTGAGGTCGCCAGCCGACAGGAGGTGTCGGCTCATGGCGCGGCCGACGGTGTGGGTGTGGATGTCGGCGCGGCTGTGGGCGCGGGCGCGAGCACGACGGCGTCACGACCGTCGAGCTCCTCGATCAGCACGGTGACCTGCTCGCGCACGGCGGTCGGCAGGTTCTTCCCGACGTAGTCGGCCTTGATCGGTAACTGGCGGTGACCGCGGTCGATCAGCACGGCCAGTTGCACTGCGCGCGGCCGGCCGACTTCGCCGAGCGCGTCGAGCGCGGCCCGCACGGTGCGGCCGGAAAACAACACGTCGTCGACCAGCACCACCAGCTTGCCGTCGACGCCGTCGCCCGGAACTTCGGTGCGAGCAAGCGCGCGAGCCGGGCGCAACCGAAGGTCGTCGCGGTACATCGTGATGTCGAGCGAACCGACCAGCACCTCGCGGCCCTCGACCGCCGTCATGCGGGCGGCCAGCCGGCGGGCAAGGCCCACGCCGCGCGTCGGGATGCCGAGCAGCAGCACGTCGGTGCCGCCCTTGGTGCGTTCGAGGATTTCGTGCGCGATGCGGGTAAGTGCACGGCTCACATCGGAGGCGTCAAGTACCTCGCGCGGTTCGGGCACCGGCCCGGGTGACCCGCCCACGGGACCTGATGAACCCGGCGGGTGCTGCTGGGCAGCCGTCATCTTCGGGACCTCCTTCCCCGCCTCACTGGACGGGCCTTAAAGGATGTCGAGCAGCGCACACGTTAGCAGGCGGGCCGGCCTGCCGGACCAGTACCGGAGTTCTGCTTGACGCAGAGTAATCGCGCCCCGTACCGTCACAGTGTGTAACGAGCGCGGCTTTGACTTCGGGATGTTTTCGGTCACCATGTCCTGCAATGGGCATCCTCCGAGGTAGCCAATGGTGAGACCGGCGCACGGAGAATGACGGGGAGAGCCCCAGGCCTGATGGGCCTGTCGGCCAGGTTGGGCCTGTTGGCCTTCTTGACCTCCTCGGCACTCTCGCCGTCAGTGCCGATGTTTCGCTTCGCTTCGTACCGATGTATCAGTGGGGATCCCTTGTGAACGACTATGCCAAGGCGCTTGGCGCCAGGTTGCGCGCGATTCGAACCCAGCAGGGCTTGTCCCTGCACGGCGTCGAGGAGAAGTCGCGCGGGCGCTGGAAGGCCGTTGTTGTCGGCTCGTATGAGCGCGGCGACCGAGCCGTCACCGTGCAGCGACTCGCCGAACTGGCTGACTTCTACGGCGTGCCGGTGGCCGAGCTCCTGCCCGACGCGACGCCGAGCGGCGCCAGTGAACCGCCGCCACGGCTGGTCATCGACCTCGAGCAGCTGGCCGACGTCCCGCCGGAGAAGGCCCGCCCGCTCGCCCGTTACGCCGCCACGATTCAAAGCCAACGCGGCGACTACAACGGCCGGGTGCTATCGATCCGCCAGGACGATCTGCGTTCACTCGCGGTCATCTACGACGAGTCGCCGAGCCTGCTCACCGAAGAACTGATTTCGTGGGGCGTCCTGAACGCCGAAGCGCGACGGGCAATCGAAGCGCTCTAACGCTCCGGTATTTGCAGCACCTTGCCGGGGTTCAGGATGTTGAGCGGGTCGAACGCCGCTTTTACCGACCGATGCACCTGCAGACCAACGTCGCCGAGCTCGGCCGGCAGCCAGTCCCGCTTCAATGACCCGACGCCGTGCTCGCCGGTGATGGTGCCGCCGAATTCGAGTGCCGCTGTGTACACCGCCTCGGCCGCTGGCCACGCCCGGTCTGAGTCGACCACGATGCTCGGATGCAGGTTCCCGTCGCCCGCATGACCAACGGTGGCGATCACGACCTCGTGTTCGCGGGCGATCTCCTCGATGCGCTGCAACATCTGCGCCAGCTTCGATCGCGGCACCGCGACATCTTCGGTCAGAATCAAGCCGAGCCGTTCGATTGCCCAATGCGTCATACGTCGGACGCCGAGCAGCTCGGCCGCTTCGATCGCATCGCTGGACACAGTGGTGTAGGTAGCACCCGCATCGGTGAACGCCTTCTCGATCGCCAGCGCCGGTTCGCGCGGAGCATCGACATCGACCTGCGCGATCAACATCGCCGCGGCATTGGTGTCGAGCCCTGCGTGCTTCCAGTCCTCGACGGCCCGGATTGTGGTGTTGTCCATGAGCTCAAGCAGGCTCGGCTGCAAACCCGCGCGCATGACGTCGTTGACGGCCGCACCCGCGGCCGGCAACGACGCGAACACGCCCACGACGGTGACCGGATCGGTGCTCGGCCTCGGCCGCAGCTTTACGGTCGCCTGCGTGACGATGCCGAGAGTTCCTTCTGAGCCAACAAAAAGCGCCGTGAGGTCGTAGCCGGCGACTCCTTTGACGGTGCGGTGTCCGGTGGTCAATACCCGGCCATCGGCGAGCACGACTTGGAGGCCAAGCACCGACTCGCGGGTGACGCCGTACTTCACGCACCGCAAGCCGCCGGCATTTGTCGCGATGTTGCCGCCGATCGTCGACGTCTCAAAACTGGCCGGGTCGGGAGCAAACATCAGGTCCACTGCGTGGGCGGCCTTTTGCAAGTCGGCGTTGATCACACCTGGCTCGACAACGGCCAACTGATCGTCGGCGTTGACCGTCAAAATCGCGTTCATTCGCGCCAGCGAGAGTACGACGCAACCGTCGCTTGCGGCCGCACCACCGGCTAACCCGGTTCCGGCGCCGCGCGCGACTACCGGAACCCGATGTCGAGTGGCCCACCGCATCGTCTCGACCACGTCGTCAAGATGGCTGGCGAGTACCACGCCGAGTGGGTGCCCGGCCTCGACCAACCGGGCTTCGTCACGCCGGTATGCCTCGACCGCGTCGGCGTCGGAAATGACGCGACCGGCAGGCAGCGCTGCCGCGAGTTCGTCGATGGCGTGCACGAGACCTGAGATTAGCGGTCGAGCGGCGCGAACCTTCGGAAGTCTGCTGTCGCCAGAGCAACCGTAGGACGCCGAAGGTTGCGCAAGGGTTCGGTGAATTAGACGACGAGGGAGGGCTTTTCTTGCAGCAGTCGGGCAAGCACGCCGTTGACGAATGCCGGTGACTCGTCGGTCGACAGGTCGCGTGCGAGGTTGACCGCCTCGCTGAGCACCACGCCGTCGGGCACGTCGTCAGACCACAGGAGTTCGAATGTGCCGATGCGCAACAGGTTGCGATCGACCGCTGGCATGCGGTCGATCGTCCACCCCACCGAGTAGGTGGCGATCAACTCGTCGATGCGCTCGCGATGCGCGACAACGCCCTCGACCAACGTGACGGTGTATTCGGGAACGGTCGGCGTGCCCTGTACGACCCGCTGGGCGAGGGTGTCGAGCGCATCGGAGCTGCGCAGATCGCACTCAAACAACACATCGAGCGCGCGCTTACGCGCCTTGGTACGCGCGCTCATTGGCGCTCGGCGTCAGCATGGATGGCGGAAACTTGCTGGGCACACACGCGTCAGCTGTTGATCCGGCCGAGGTAATCGCCCGTGCGGGTATCGACCTTGACCTTCTCGCCGGTGGTGATGAACAGCGGTACCTGGATTTGTGCACCGGTCTCGAGCGTTGCCGGCTTGGTACCGCCGGTCGAACGGTCGCCCTGCATACCCGGCTCGGTATACGAGATCAGCAGCTCGGCTGACGCCGGAAGCTCCACGTACAGTGCGATGCCATCGTGCAGCGCGATCGTGGCGTCAGTGTTCTCGAGCATGAAGTTGGCGGCATCGCCGACCGTTACCGCCGGCACGTGGTGCTGGTCGTAGGTGTCGCTGTCCATGAAGATGAAGTCAGTACCTTCTTTGTAGAGGTACTGCATCGTGCGCTTGTCGACCGTGGCGACGTCGATCTTGAGCCCGGCATTGAAGGTCTTGTCGACGACCTTGCCGGTGAGCACGTGCTTCAACTTCGTACGAACGAACGCTGGGCCCTTACCCGGCTTGACGTGCTGGAACTCGACGACGTTCCACAGCTGGTTGTCGAGCGACAGCGTCATGCCGTTCTTCAGATCGTTCGTGGTCGCCACGGACGCAAACTCCTTGATTGATTGGAATTGCAGTCTACCGCCGGACGGATGGGTCTCCAACGCCGGCGAGAACGCGTAGGGCCAATCGGTACGAATCCAGACCGAAGCCCGCGATGGTGCCGCTGGCGACCGCCGCCACCACCGACGTGTGCCGGAACTCTTCGCGGGCCGCCGGATTGCTGAGGTGCACCTCGATTAGCGGGGCAGTACGCATCGCAATCGCGTCGCGCAACGCATAGGAGTAGTGCGTGAACGCAGCCGGATTGAGCACGACGGGCGTCTTGTTGTCGGCAGCCTCGTGCAGCCAGCCGATCAAGGTGCCTTCGTCGTCGGTTTGGCGCACCTCAACATCGAGACCGAGCTCGCTACCTTGAGTGGTGCAGGCGTCGACCAGATCGTCGTAGCTTTGCGATCCGTAGACGGCCGGCTCGCGGTTGCCCAGTCGGGAAAGATTGGGCCCGTTCAACACCAGCACTTTCGTCATCGCGCCACCTCCGCAAAAGCTCGTTCGAGCAACTCAGGATCAGGATCGGACAGGATCCGGGCGCGGCCCAGCCCTTCCAAGACGACGAATCGCAGGGTCTTGCCACGTGTCTTCTTGTCGAGATTCATCGCCGACCGAAGTTGCGGCCAGGCCTGCGAACTATAGGACGTCGGCAGGCTGAGCGATGCGAGGATCGTTCGGTGCCGATCGGCTGTCTCGATATCAAGATATCCCGCATGTCGTGAGAGCGCCGCTGCGAAGACAAGACCGACCGACACGGCGTCACCATGCCGCCAGCGATACGCCTCGCGCTTTTCGATCGCGTGCGCGAGCGTATGCCCGTAGTTGAGGATTTCGCGCCCGAGACCGCTCGGCCCGACGGCCGCGTTCTCGCGCAGGTCCGCTCCGACCACGGCCGCCTTCATCGCGATGGCGCGGGTGACAAGCTCGGCCGTGTGCGCACCGGTAGGTGTGGCCGCATCGGCTGGATTGGCCTCGATCAGATCGAGAATCGTCGGGTCGGCGATGAAGCCGGCTTTGACCACCTCGGCAAGACCGGCCACGTAGTCAGCCCGCGGCACCGACGTCAGCGTGGAAAGATCGCACAGCACCCCGATCGGCGGATGAAAGGCGCCAACCAGGTTCTTGCCAGCGGCGATGTTGATGCCAGTCTTGCCGCCAACCGCAGCGTCGACCATGCCGAGCAGCGTCGTCGGTACCTGTATGAGGCGTACTCCGCGCAGCCAGGTAGCCGCGACAAAGCCGGCGACATCGGTCACCGCTCCCCCGCCAACGCCAATGACGACATCGCTGCGGGTAAAGCCATGTGCGCCGAGCAGATCCCAGGCGGCGGCCGCCACGGTCGCCGTCTTCGCATCTTCAGCATCCGGCACCTGTAGCCGGGCGATCTCGACGCGGTCGCCGAGGACGGAAACGAGCTGATCGACGATCGGCGCGGTCGCCGGTTGGTGCAACATCGCGACCCGGCGCGTGTCAGAGGGCATCAGCTGATCGACGTCCGCCAGAACGTCGTGACCAATCACCACGTCGTACGGCGCGGCACCGGCAACCGTGATGCGCTGCGTCATCGGATCTCCGCAGCCACTTCGGCCGCGACTGCGGCCACCGTCTTGCCGGTGCTCACGACGACGATCGTGGCGACCTCTTCATACAGCGGACGGCGGGCTTGCATGAGTGCGTGCATCTGCGCGCGCGGGTTGTCGAGAAGCAGCGGGCGATCGCGGTTGAAGCCGACTCGCCGGGTGGCGTCGGCGAGGTCGACCTCGAGGTAGACCACCCGTTGGTCGCGGAGCAGTTCGCGAGTGTGCGCGTTCAATATCGCGCCGCCACCGACGGCCAGCACGCCGTCGTGTTCGCGCAACGCGGTTTCCACCGCGGCCTCTTCGAGGGCGCGGAATTCAGCCTCGCCCTGCTCAAGAAAGATGTCGGAAACGCGCTTGCCTGCGGTCTTCTCGACGTCGAGATCGGTATCGCGGAAGGTGGTGCCGAACCTGCTCGCGAGCACGCGGCCGACGGTGCTCTTGCCTGCTCCGGGCGGACCGACCAGCACCACCAGCGGCGTCACCGCACGACCAGCGTGTCGAGGTACGCACGCGCGTTGCGGCGCACCTCGTCGACCGAGTCGCCACCAAACTTTTCCAGCACCGCGTCGGCAATCACCAGCGCGACCATTGCCTCCGCGACGACGCCGGCAGCTGGCACTGCGCAGACGTCGCTGCGCTGGTTGATGGCCTTGGCCGCGTCGCCGGTGGCGACATCGATGGTGTCAAGTGCGCGCGGAATCGTTGAGATCGGTTTCATCGCCGCGCGTGCTCGTAGCGGCTCGCCCGTCGACATGCCGCCCTCAGTGCCGCCGGCCCGGTTGGTGCGCCGACGCACGCCACCCGCTGAGTTCTCGATCTCGTCGTGCGCGGCCGAACCGCGGCGGCGGGCGGATTCGAATCCGTCGCCGATTTCGACACCCTTGATCGCCTGGATACCCATGAGGGCGCCGGCCAGCCGCGAATCGAGTCGACGATCCCAATGCACGTGACTGCCGAGGCCCGGTGGCAGCCCGTGGACGACGACTTCGACAACGCCGCCGAGGGTGTCGCCGTCTTTGCGGGCGGCGTCGATCTCGTCGACCATCGCGGCACTGGTACCCGCATCGAAGCAGCGCACCGGGTCGGCGTCGATGGCGTCGCGATCAGAGGGCGCCGGCACCAAACCGGCGGGAACGCAGACCGAACCGATCGAGACAACGTGGCTCAGCACCTCGACGTCCACCGTCTGTCGCAAGAAAGCCGCCGCGATGTCACCGAGCGCAACCCGCGCCGCGGTTTCACGCGCGCTGGCTCGCTCGAGAATCGGGCGGACGTCGGACAGCGCGTACTTCTGCATGCCGACGAGGTCGGCGTGGCCGGGGCGAGGGCGCGTCAACGGCGCGTTGCGGGCCAACGCCGCCAGCTCGTCTTCGTCAACCGGGTCGGCTGACATAACCTTCTCCCACTTCGGCCATTCGCTGTTGCCGATGCGAACGGCAACGGGGCCACCCATCGAAAGGCCGTGCCGAACACCGCCGAGGAATTCGACCTCATCGCGCTCGAACGCCATGCGCGCGCCGCGGCCGTAGCCGGCGCGGCGGCGAGCGAGTGCGTCGGCGACATCGGCCGTCGTCGTACGCACGCCAGCGGGCAGCCCCTCGAGGACGGCGACGAGCGCGGGGCCATGCGACTCGCCAGCGGTCAGCCAGCGCAGCATGGTCGCGAGTCTCCCATGGATCGCTGCACGGGTCCCGCAGGAAACGGTTCGAGCTCGGAACTCAGCCGCCTAGTTGAGCTGCCTGTCCGACGGTGAGCTGAACGAACTGATCGCCGTACTGGAAATCGGCCGCGTAGTTTGGCGGGGCAGCCGAGTCGGTCAACACGGAATCAAGCTTGAAGAACTTGGCGAAGATCGTGCCAGTGTGAGGGCTGTATGTGGTCGTGCCCGACGAGTCGGTGACGGTCACGGTGGCAGTGGCCGCCGCGTAGTTCACCGACATCAACGTCAATGTCTCCGACGTTGGGCTGGTGGGTAGGCCGGTTGGGCTCGGCGTCGACGTGACAGTGACTGTCGGCGTCGGTCCCGGCGGGAGCGACACGGTCGGGATCACGACGGTCGGTGTCGGTGCAGGTGTCGGTGCAGGTGTCGGCACGGCGCTCGGCTTGGCTGAGGCAGACGGCGCGACGACCGGCGGATTCACCAGCGGCTTGAAGGGGTTTCGTCCGGGCGGACCCGAGTATGCAGCGGGCACTGCGCCGACGGCACCTGGCGTCGCGGCCGCGGAATCGGATGCCGAGGCCGGCGCACTGTTGGCGTGGCCAGGCACGACCGGGGCCGCACTGCCGCCCGACTTGCCACCCGACAAGAACAGGAAGTACACGACGATGGCCAGCAACACCACCCCGGCGACGGCTGCCAGCAACACTGCTCGCTGACGTCCGGCCGGCTCAAGACCGTTCTGCAGAGAAGCCTCGCTCATTTCACGATCTCCTAGTTCGTCACTGCAGAAGGATTGGCCGCGGCAGCCCCAGGAGCTGCAAGCGGTGCTGCCGGAGCCACGATGGTCGCCGTCGCCGCACCCTCGAAGATGGTGAGGCTGATAGTCGCGCCGATCGTCTTCCACGCGTTGTTCGCCGCTGGCGCGGTCGCACTCGGTGCCAGCAGCGGAGCGCTCAGTCCCAAACTGACCGAGCTGATGATGGTGGTGCGCTGCAAGGCCTGGAGCTTGGTGAGGAACTGTTCGAGGGCGAAGTAGTCGCCGTTGACGACAACGTTGATCGAGATCGACTGGAGACCCGCTGCGGCAGCGGTCGCGTTACCGGATCCAGCTCCAGGCTGAACGGCGCCGGGCACTGCTGCTGGCGACGCGGTCGTCGCGGCAACCGGAGCTGTTTTGCCCGTAGCGCCCGCGGCTGCGGACGGCGCCGCGGGTGTCACCGGGGTCGGTGCCTTGATCGGACCAAGCGTCGTCGGCGTGCCGGGTGCGACCGACACAAGGTCGACGTTGGTGGCAGCGGCAGCATCCGTGAGCGACCGAACGTAAATCGGAAGGTCGGGCGTGGCGGGCAATTCCTTGGCGATCTTCGCCAGTGTTGCCTGATTGTCCACGACGCTCTTCGACTGGGCAGTGAGCCGCGCGAGCGTTGTCTGCAGCTCTTGGTTCGCCTGTGCCTGAGAAGCTTGCTGCTGGCGAAGCGACGACGCGTGCGAATGTTGCGGTGAAATCGCCAGGAACCATCCAGCCAAGAACACGACCGCGATGATTCCTACGGTGAGGAGACTCCACTGACGGGTCTTCGTCATCTCAGCACACTCCCGGCTGCGCGCAGCGCTTGGTCAACGCGTCGGAGGTCAACGTGAGGCTCGACGAAAAGGTCGCCACCTTCGTGGAGCCAATGAAGCTCTCGGCTGACTGAGCGAACCATGGGTTCGCGAAGCCCTTCTCCTTGACCGCAGCGTCGAGCCACGCGGCTACGCCGTTGTGTACGTTGGAGAAGCCACCCGGCACAGTTGCCGTGCCGGTGATCTGAACGCTGCCGACCGAGGCCGGCGCGTCGGCGGGGTTTGCCAACGAACCCGGGGGCACCGACTCAGAGAAAGACACTTGCGAGACCCAAACCCCGGTCGGAAGTAGCGTGGCCAGGTCAGCGAGGTAGTCAGACCAATGGATCTCGGAGCTGGTCGCCTGAGTCAACGCGGCCTCAGAGGCGTCAACTGATGACTGCGCTTGGCTGACGTACTGGAGCTTGGCGATGTCTTGGTTGAGCTTCGCCTGCTGAGCTTGAGCTGTGGCCAGACCTGCCTGCGCAGTCGTCACACTGCTTTCGCCGCTCATGTACAGCAGCGCGACGCCGCCAACCGCGGCGAGCACAGCGACGCCGAGCCCCACTTGCACCTGGCGAAGCCGCTGGCGTTCGTGAATCTCCGGCGGCAGCAGGTTGACGCCAGGCAGATTCGCCAAGGTCGTCGCAGTCAAGGTCTTCACGAAGCGACTCCCATTGCGAGCCCGACGGGCACGGCGGCCAGGGGTTGGATGAAGGCAAGTTGGTCGGTCGACAGGCCCGTCTTGCCAATGACGAGCTGCGATAGGGGGTTCGCGGCAACGACCGGAAGCCTGGTCGCCATCGAGATACGCTGCGGCAGGTTCCCCAAAAGTGAGCCGCCGCCGGATATCACAATCTGACGGATCGGTACGGCGCCGGGTGACGCCAAGTAGTAGTCGAGCGAGCCGCGAACTTCTTCGACGAAGGCGGTCGCGCCGGCATCGATGACGCGGCCGGCCGGTGAGTCGTCACGTTCGCCGCCTGGCACCGCGAGTGCAGACGACTGCTTCAGCGACTCGGCGTGCTCCAGCGAAATGCCCATGCGCTCGGCGACTGCGTCGGTTACGTCGCCGCCACCCATGAGAAGCATGCGAACAAACCGAGGAACACCGCCCTGGTGAACAGCGATGTTGGTCACCCGCGAGCCGATGTCGATGAGCGCCTCGGCCTGCGTTTCGACGCCGAGCTGGTCGTAGTCACTCAACGCGCGAATCACCGCGAACGACGTGAGATCGACGCTGGCGACCTTGAGGCCAGCTCGTTGGGCCGCCTCGAGCGTTGCCAAGACTGTCTCGCGAGCCGCTGCTACCAGCAAGACGCGCAGCATCGGAGCGCCATTTTCGTTGGTGAACGATTCGATCGCGTGGAAGTCGAGGATCGCCTGGTCGACCGGGATCGGGATGTAGTCCTGTACTTGGAGGGAAAGGGCACGACGCAGCTCAGCGGGGTCCATGCCAGGTAGATCGACCTGGCGGACGACGACCTTCTGGTTTGCAACGCCGATCACCACCGTCTTGGTGGAGAACTTGACTTCGGCCCACAGCCTCTTGATGGCGGCCGTCACAGCGTCGCGATCGATGACCTCGCCGTCGCGCACTGCTCCGGGCGGCAACGACACCTGCCCGAACTTCTCGAGCTTGATCGAGTTCTTGCCCACCGACAACTCGGCAGCGCGGACCGCAGACGTCCCGATATCGAGACCAACGGCAGTACGTCCAGCCACGACTGTCCTCTCCTACCAGGAGGTTTTCCCGCCGTCCCACGTCGGACTCGCCGGGTTCTTTCCGCTCATGGCATCGGCCAGATGGCGGGGTGGCTTGAGCGGGATGATGCAAAGAGATTGCTCCGCGCGACGCGTCGCTGACCCGATTGGGTGAACGTCGAACTGTGGGGTCGGGGCCGCTACGAACCGAAGGTCGAATGCGTATACGCGTGGGCCAATGCCTGCCCGACGAACACAGCGATAAGCGTTCCGGCAATCATGTAAGGCCCAAATGGGATCCGAGACTTGCGACCCGCCCGGCCGAGCGCCATCAGTGCCACACCCGCGATTCCGCCGATCAAGAACGCCAGGAAGGCCCCGACCGCCAGTGTTCCCCACCCGAGGTAGCCCAGATAAAGACCCAGGACGCCGGCCAGCTTGACGTCGCCGAATCCCATGCCGCCGGGCTTGGCCATCATCAGCACGAAGTAGAAGGCATAGAGGGCCGCCATCCCGATCGCTGCGTGCAGCAAACGCACGGGTTGATGCTCGCTAAGCGCGGCAGCCGCCAGCAAGCCGGCGGCCACGACGTACGACGGCAAGGTCAACGCGTTAGGCAACCGGTGGACGTCTAGGTCGATGAAGGCAAGCGCAACGCCGACCGCGGCGAGGTAGACAAGCGCTGGCACAAGCGCAAGATCGTGCCGAAAGTGAACGGTGATCGCCGCAAATAGGACGCCGACCAGGAGCTCGACGAGCGGGTAGCGCGCGCTGATCCTGCCGCGGCAGGCGTGACACCTGCCTCGCAGCAGGAGCCAGCTGAGGACGGGCACGTTGTCTCTTGGCCGGATCTTGGCGTCGCACTGTGGGCAGTGAGACGGCGGCCGCACGACTGACTCGCCCCTGGGCACGCGCCAGATGACGACGTTCAGGAACGACCCGACCACTAACCCGAACAGACCCGCAAACGTTCCGATCAACCAGATCACGGCCGCAGCCTAGACGGCGCCGAGGTATTGAGGCTCGCGTCCCACGCTCAATACCTCGGATTGATCTCGCCGTACAGCGTCACCGTCCAGTTGGCGTTCGTCCAGTGCGGGTAATACGGCGGCGGTCCGTACTTGAGGCGCGTGTCGTAAGAGTAGCTCTTAAGATAGCCCGTGTTGCCGCCGGAGGAGGTGCCGACGGTGCCTCGGAACTCTTGTGCAATCGACCCGGTGACCGACAGCGTGCGATTTCCGTGCGTGCCAGTTTCCCAGGCCTGAACGAGGAAAGAGTGGTTCAGCGCATCGACTGCGGCCTGGACCTGGAAGGTCGCAGGGACCGTTCCGATGTCATTGCCACCGAGCCCCGTTACCGGGTGGTAGATCTCGATGTAGTTGAGGGCAACCAGGCCGAGAATGTCGTCTCCGTTGAGCCCGCCCGCGTCGGTTGTGTCGCCCGTGATGATCACGTCGTTCTCTGCAGCCACGGTTACCCGGCCGTTGACGGACCCCTGGACAAAGGCGTTCCCCTCGTTGCAATACTGGTCCGCCGTTAGCCCTGTATGGAACGACTTCGGATTATTAGCCCAAGCGTCGTTCGCGACCGGGAGGCCGTCTCCTATCGCGCCAACCGTGCAGGCAGCGTTCGGAGCTGGCGGTCCCGCATTCTGCACAAACACCAGGAGGTTGGCCAGTATCGGAACGGTGGCGCCCGCGGCCGACTGAAGCGCAGACACCGTCCCGCATCCCGCGTTCACGCTCGTCGTGTAGTGGCTCCACACCTGCATGGACCCGGTTGCGACGAACTTGATACGCGTGGGTCCGTTGTACACGCACCCCAGGCTTAGGGCGGTCGCTTTCAGTGTGTTCGTGTTGTTCGGAGGGAGCCAGTCCTTCACATAGGTTGGCGGGGGATTGAACGTCGGCGTCGGAGACCCGTTCGATCGATAGCACGTATTCGAATAGTCTTGGGCCTGCGTGGCCGTCTTGCACGCCGGGTCGGAGGTAGAGAAAGCGCCTTCGAAGTCCGGGGTACCAGACATCAGTGCATCGTCATTCGTATGCACCGGGCCGGTGAGCAGGTCGCCGGTGATGAAGTTGATGTTGCAACCATCGCTGCCGTCATTGGCGGCAGTGTTTTGCTGCGTACCTGACATCTCCCACCAGTGCCGCGGCGTCGTGCCGTTGAGCGGGCGGCAGGTGTTGTTCAGGTCGCCCGAGATCTGCGGGTCCTGTGACTCGTAGTCGGTGAAGTACGTATAGTCGGTGGATCCGCCATCAGTGACGGTGGCCTGAACCGTGCGCGTCACCTTATTCACCCGACCCGAGGCCGTTACGATGACCTGGCCGCTCTGGACCGAGTTGGACGTATTGATGTCGTAGTGGTAATACTCCGGAATCGGGTTCGTGCCGCTGAGGTCTTGAACCTTCACCCAGGCCGGCGTACTTCCCCACGAGCAGCTTCCGCTGGTGAGCTGGGACGTGTCCCCGCCTTGCATCGCCGGGTTCGCACAGTACAGCGCTGGCGTGGTGTTATACGCCTGACCGTGCTGGTTGACGTAGGAAATGTAGTCCTGGACACCAGCGTTGGCTGCTTGCAACGCGGCCGTGTAATCCTGGTCGTGCCGCGACTCGCTTTGGTCCCGCACTGCATATCCAAGAGCTGCCGTGACAATGATCGACAAGATGAGCATCGATGCGACGACCATGAGCAATGCCATGCCCGCATCGTCACGTCGCCTGGAAATCATGATTCGGCGAATCATCGACTGTCCCTTCACGGTCATGGCCCAGTGTTCGGCAGCACGTCGACGTTCGGCAGCGCGACGCGCTGAAGGTAGGTGGTCGGCAGTCGGCTGAATCCGCTGGAAGTCGCGACCGTCACCGAGATGTCGATCGTCCGAACATTTACCAACTGGCTCGCCGTAAGCGGCGTGGTGAGCGCTGTACCGGTGGTGTCGTAGTAGGTGAAGACAACCGGCGACGGCCACGACAGGCCGCGAGCAAGCGTTCGGTTGATGCCCGTCGTCGTATGTGTGTACAGATAGTTGTGGGCGGTCACCGGCTGGTCCGGCGGCTCACTTGTCTCGAGGAGATTGGCAGTGCCTCCCGCGGCTGCCACCACGGAATAGGTGACCTTGCTTGGGCCGCCATATTGACCGCTGTTCAGGTCGGCGTAGAACTGCACTGAAGTGTCGCCCCCTTGAATAAACGCAGCATCGCCGAGCGCGAGGTCCTGAAGCTGGGTCGGGATCACCGCCGTCCGCAGCGTCTTCGAAACCTCCTCGATCGCGTTCCGGCCCTGATCGACATCAGCAAGGTAGCTACCGTTACGCCCGGCTGTCTTGTCGGTGATGACGATGAGGCTGGTCAGCGCCGTCATGATCAGGCCCAGCATGACGATCGCGACCAGCATTTCGACCAGGCTGAATCCGGCGTCGCGCCGAGTGCGAAGCTCGCGCCACCGTCGCAGCATTTTCATCAGTTCACCGTCACGGTTTGAGTAGCCGGGGTCGTCAGAGCGGTTGCCAGCAGGGCCGCGCTCGGCCAAGTGCCGCCGTACGCGGACTGACTATTGACCGTGACCTTCCACGTGCCGAGTGGAACGGCGACGAGAAGGTGACCGGTCGCATCCGTGACGCCGCTGTACGTCAGGGTCTGCGCGGCGCAACCGGCGCCGACCGGGTCGGCGGCGTGGGTCAGCGTAAGTTGGGCTCCGACCACGGCAGCGCCGGTCGAGTGCTTTTGTATGAGCACGTTCAAGCCAGCGAGTTGCACCGTCGTGCTCATCGACGCGCCCGGTGCGGTCGCGACACTCGCCGGCCGGGTGCCTCCGTTCGACCCATAGTCGGGATCGGCATCAAGGCATGCCCCTGCCCAGACGGAATAGCCGGACGAGAATGGCCAGAGGTTTGTCGCCTGGTTGGTCATCGAGTACGTGCGCACGCTGTTCGACGGTTGGGTGATTCCCGAGTTCGTGACGCTCAGACCGAAGCCGCTGCTCGGCGCCGAGTAGCCGGATGGTTGCGTCGGCGTCGCCGTGATGGTCGCGGCTGCATCCCAGGTCATCGGCACGTTCGAGAACTGGCCGATGGTGACCTGTACTCCAGGCCTCGTCGACGGACTGTTGCCGGTTTGGTCTACATATCCGGGCCCACTTATGGACGCCGCCCAAGTGCCGGCAGTTGTCACTGTTCCGACAAAGCATCCGTCGGCGGCAGTGGTACCGATCACCGTAGGCCCAGGACCGGTAAGCGTCACGGTCAGACCACCGACGGGGCCTCCTGACGAGTTCCCAACCCCGACGCCGACGTATCCAGCGGACGTGCTGAGGACGGTCGCCTTGTCCGGCGTAAGCACCGTACTTGCCTCGACCGGTCTGGCCCCGTTGGCGTGCAACCATACGACGGTCACATCAACGAGATATTCGGGATAGGTGACGGAGCCGCCACCAGAACATGCGCTCTGGCCGCTGTTTCCCTGCGGCAGGACTTGAAGCGTTCGCGTGATCCTGTACGAGGTCCCGTTCACCACCGAGTTGCTGCCGGCCGGCAAAGTCGTCGGGTATGGGTCGGGGTTCGTGACCGACGAACAGCTACCACAGACAATCGACGCGTAGTTCTGCAGGAAAGCGTTCTTGGCGATCTCGAGCTCGCGGTCCGCCAAGTGCGTCGCCGCGACGCGAACACGATCGGTTCGCGTAAGGTTCGACGAAACTATCACCCCGGCCAGCACCGCGGCCGCGACGAGTGCGAACACGACAATCGCGACCATGACCTCGATCAGCAAGAAGCCGCTGTCGCTGGCCGGCAGCTCGCGCTGGCGGTCGTGGCGGCGCCGCCGACTGACGCTCGTGATCATCGACTCGCCTTTGCCTTGGAGAAGGCAGCGCCCGAACGAGAAGGGCACATGACGCCGATGCGCATCCTGACCTGCCATTTTCTCGTGTCTAGGTAGATCAGCGACGAGCGCTGGTCCTGGGTTTGGTTGTCGGCGTTCATTCGTCAATTCTTGAGAGCCCCGAACGGGTGATGGCGGGTCCAAGCCGCGAGGGCAGAGCACGCCGCAATGGCCTGCCCTGCCCTGCGCGCTACGGATTCGATACGGAGTGACCAGTTGTTCCGGTCGTCACGTTAGGACACGAGGTCGCGCTCAGAGGCTGAATACCGCCCGCGAGCGAGTCGTACCACCAGGTGTGACCGGAAGCGGTCTGTACTGCGGAAAGGCAATAACCTGTCGAACCGTTGTACTTGACCACGGTGAACGTCACGCCCTTGCTGACCGTGAGGCTCGCGCCGTCGCTCGCAAGGTTGGAAATGTCACCGTAGGTGCCATAACCCGCGAGGTAGGTTTCTTCGAAATCAGCAAAGTTGCGTAGCGCAGACTTTGCTGCTGCGTCTTGCGCCTTTGATCGCTGGTTCAAGAAGACCGGGATCGCGATTGCCGCCAGGATGCCAATGATAATGATGACGACGAGCAACTCGATCAACGTGAAGCCAGACTCTCCGTCGCGTCCTTGCCGATGCAAAAATCGTGCGGCCATTCTCCTCTCCTCACCACGACTGCGGGACCGTTTTCTTGGTACAGACGGAAGGGCCCGCCGCCTTAGCAGCGGACCCTTCCTTCAGCAGTTAGGTGCGCAGGATCACGGGTTGGTGGAGCAGTTGGTGGTCACGAAACCACCGGCGAAGCTGTCGTAGTAGAAAACCTTCGTCGACTGCGACGTCGTCTGGACGCAGTATCCGCCGGTCGCAGTTACACCGGTCGCGACAGCCTTAGTGGTGTCGAACGTGGTGATGACCATGCCAGTGTCGTTCGCCGACAGCTTCAGGCCCTCCGTTGCAAGCCCGGCCGGCACGACAGTAGTGAAGCTCGTCGCATTGAGGTACTGGTTGTAGTCGGTGAGGTAGGTCTCTTCGATCGTGGCGGCGTTGCGCGCGTCACTCTTGGCCTGGGCGTCGTAGCCCTTCTGGCGCTGGTTCAAGAAGACCGGGATCGCGATCGCGGCCAAGATGCCGATGATGATGATGACGACGAGGAGTTCGATGAGGGTGAAGCCCTCTTCGCGCTCGTCCATCGCCTTACGAATTCGTGCGAGCATCGATGCCCCTTCCGGGCGTAAAGGTTGAGCCGCACGACATTCCCTGCGCGGCCTCCGTGGGGAGGTTCCGACTCAGGCAGCTGGGCGCACTCCTGCGGAGTTCCCTGGCTTTGCGACCCCGCCTCGCGGCGGGTGTGCTCTTTCTGAGCGACGGCTCGATGACAACTATTTGATCGGCGGCATTCGGCCCGAACTTGAGTCGGCCGATCGGGTTTCGTCCGAACGCAGTCGGACGCAAACCCGCGCAGGATCGCTAGCTAATGAGGCTGTAGATCTTGAAGATCGGCATGTAGAGGCACACGATCATGCTGCCGATCAGCCCGCCGAGGAAGGCAATCATGAGTGGCTCGATCAATGCCGTCAGCGATTCGGTGGTCGACTCGACCTCTTGGTCGTAGAACTCCGAGATCTTGTGCAGCATGGTGTCAAGAGCGCCCGTGTCCTCCCCAACCGCCATCATCTGCACAACCATGGGCGGAAAGATCGGGTGGTTCGCCAAGGGGGCGGTGATTGCCTCACCCTGGCGCACGCTGTCGCGTACGTCGCGAATCGCCCGTGCGAGCACGATGTTGCCAGTCGTGTCGGACACAATCTCCAGGCTTTGCAGAATCGGGACGCCCGAATGCATCATCGTCCCGAGGTTGCGGGCGAACCGGGCAATCGCGATCTTCTGGAACAACGAACCGAAGACCGGCAGCTTGAGCTTCAGGGGGTCGACCACGGAACGGACTTGCTCGGTGGCTTTGACTCGCTTCCACACCATCATGCCGGCGATGCCAAGCACGATCAGAACAGGTGCGATGATCTTCATCTGCTGCGAAATGTCCACCAGCAACTGCGTCGGAGTCGGCAGCGCGCCACCGAGGGTCTTGAACATCTTCGCGAACGTCGGCACGACGAACATCAACATAGCCACGACTGCGATAAGCGCGATGCACAGCACGACGACCGGATAGGTCATAGCTGCCTTAACCTTGCCGCGTAGACGCACCTCGGCTTCGTAGTTCGCCGCGATCTGAAGCATTGTCTCGTCGAGGAAGCCGCCGACTTCGCCAGCCTTCGTCATGTTCGTGACCAGGGAGGGGAAGACCTTCGGGAATTTTGCGAAGGCAGCGGAGAGCGCAACGCCGGTCTCGACATCGTTACGCACCAACCCAAGCACTCTCGCGAGTTCTGGGTTCGTGGTCTGCTCGGTGAGAATGGTCAAGGCCCGCAGCAACGGAAGGCCCGCGTTGATCATGGTGGCGAACTGCCGAGACATCACGGCGAGATCCTTGAGCTTGACTTTCTTGCCGCCGAAGCCCGGGATCGTGATCTCTTTCTTAAGCCCCGCATTCGCCTCGGTGACGCTCAGCGGCGCGTAGCCCATAGCCTTCAGGCGTTTGACCACGACCGCTTCGCTCTCTGCGGCGATGGTGCCGTTGACAAGCTTGCCGGACCGGTCGCGCACGGAGTACTGATACGTGGTCGTCATGAGGTGTGCCTCTTTATCCGCGGCCGGTTAGGCGATTGAAGTCTTCGACGTGGTGGCACTTTTCGAGCCCGGCTTCCATCGTGATTCGGCCGGCCCGGATCAGCTCTGCCAAATGCTGGTCCATGGTGTGCATGCCATGCTTCGCGCCTGCCTGCAGCGCGGAGTAGATCTGGTGGGTCTTGCCCTCACGGATCATGTTGCGGATAGCCGGTGTTGCCACGAGAACCTCAGTGGCCACCACTCGCCCACGGCCGTCGGCAGACTTGCACAACGTCTGACACACAACGCCCTGCAGCGCACCCGCCAACTGCACGCGAACCTGCTGCTGCTGATGTGACGGGAATACGTCAATGACACGGTCAATGGTCTGCGCGGCGTCTTGGGTGTGCAGCGTTGCGAATACGAGGTGGCCAGTTTCGGCGGCGGTCAACGCAACCGAAATGGTCTCCAGGTCGCGCATTTCGCCCACCAGGATGATGTCGGGGTCTTGACGCAACACGTGCTTCAACGCGTTGGTGAAGGAGTGGGTGTCTTCACCGATCTCACGCTGGTTGATGAGACACGACTTGTGCTGATGCAAGAACTCGATCGGGTCTTCAACGGTCATGATGTGGTCGCGCCGGCTACGGTTGGCGAGGTCGACGATGCCAGCCAGTGTCGTTGACTTGCCCGAACCGGTCGGCCCGGTGACGAGCACGAACCCCCGCGGCATCATCGCAAAGTTCGCGACGGCCGGCGGTACGCCGAGCTGCTCGAGTGCCTTGATCTCGAACGGGATGAGCCGGAAGGCGGCGCCGACAGCATCACGCTGCCTGTACAGGTTGACGCGGAACCGCGCCTGTCCGGGCAACGCGTAAGCAAAGTCGAGTTCGAGCTCGGCCTCGAATCGCTCGCGCTGCCGCTGAGTCAAGATCGCATACATCAGCGTTTGAATCACGGGCGGGGTGAGCTCGGGCACGTCTTCGAGCGGCATCAAGCTGCCATGCAGGCGGATGGTCGGTCGGGCGCCGGCTGTCAGGTGCAGGTCGGAGGCACCTTTGGCGATGACCTCAGTGAGCAGCGCTCGCAAGTCGAGACCAGCGATGGTTGTTGAGACTTCCGTGGTGCCTCTAGCGAGCGGGGCGGCTTCCGGCGCGAGCGCGAGGAGGGCTTGCACATCGGCGTTCTGCGTAGCAAATGGCGCCGACGCGAGGCTGCCCGCAGTCGCCTGCGCCGAGTCACTAGGCCTTGGCTGCTCGAACTCGAACGCGGCCGACGCTGTACCGAAGCCCGGGTCAGCCGCAAGCGAGCTCAGCTCCGCGGAGAACGGCGCGAAGGCAGCGGTGTCGCTCGACCAGTCGTCTTTCGGCAGCAGATCGTCGTACGCCTCATCGACGTTCGGTGCGGCGCTGGGCGATACCTGCATACCGGGCGCAGGAATGCCATCAAGACTATCCACGAGGAGCCCCTTCCGGCTCTGCTACTGCATGCGTGCATGAACTTCACGTCAGGCATCGGCCGAAAGAGCCGCGCCCTTGAGCCGGACGGCTCATCGGTGCGCGAACGACTAAACGACTACCCGGAAGATCTCCTCGAGGGAGGTATAGCCGCGTCCGACCTTTGAAAGGCCGTCTTGGCGCAAGGTGACCATGCCTTCGTCACGAGCCACCCGGGCGATCGTTTCGGCTGAGGCGTGTTCGACGGCGAGCCGCTCGACGGTCTCGCTGACAACCATGACTTCGTGCAGCGCCATTCGACCCTTGTAGCCGGTCTTCGAACAGGCTGAACAGCCGATTGCACGTTGCAATGTGGGCAACGGCTCGTCAGGAGTCCACGGATATTTCGCCTGGATCAGCGCTTCGGCCGTGGGCACATAGGCCTCTTTGCACTTCGGGCAGAGTCGCCGGGCAAGCCGTTGCGCGAGGACGCAGTCGATCGCGGTGCCGACGAGGAACGGCTCGATCCCCATCTCGATCAGCCGGGTGATGGCGCTTGGCGCATCGTTGGTGTGCAAGGTCGAAAGGACGAGGTGTCCAGTGAGCGCTGCCTCGATGGCGATCTGCGCCGTTTCGTGGTCGCGAACCTCACCGATCAAGACGACATCGGGGTCAGATCGCAGGATCGAGCGCAGTGCCGAGGCGAAGGTTAGCCCAGCCTTGACATTGGTCTGAACCTGATTGATGCCGGCGATGCGGTACTCGACCGGGTCTTCGACCGTGATGACGTTCTTATCGGGGGTCGACACGATGTTCAACGTGGCGTAAAGCGTGGTCGACTTACCCGAGCCCGTTGGCCCGGTGACGAGCATCATGCCGTAGGGCTTAGTGAAACTTTGCGACCAACGCTCGTAGTTGCCGTCGGTGAACCCGAGATCCGACAACTTCAGCATTGCCGTCGAGTTGTCCAGGATTCGCATGACGATCTTCTCGCCCCACACGGTCGGCAGCGAAGCGACTCGCAAGTCGATCTTCTTGCCGGTCACCGACACCGACAGTCGACCGTCCTGCGGCACACGACGCTCGGCAATGTTCATGTCTGCCATGATTTTCAGTCGGCTGATCACACCGGCCTGAATGCTCTTCGGTGACTTCATCACCTCATGCAGAACACCGTCGATGCGGAACCGCACACGGAGGTCTCGGTCGGTCGGCTCGATGTGAATGTCGGACGCGCGGTCCTGAACTGCCTGCGAGATGAGCAGGTTGACGAACTTGACGATGGGCGCGTCCTCGACGAGCTCCTTGACGCCTGAGAGGTCGTCTTGTTCATCCTCGGCGGTGAACGCCATCGAGAGGTCGTCGAGTTCGCCATCGGCCCGATGAAACCGGTTGATCGCAGCGATCACATCGGCCCGCGTCGCGACTGCGGGCTTTACGTCCATGCCAGTGATGGAACGGATGTCGTCGATTGCGAAGACGTTGGCCGGATCGGCCATCGCTACAAGCAGTTTGCCGTCTTCGTAGCCGATCGGTAGCGCGGTGTACCGGCGGCACACGCTGTCAGGTACGCGGCTAACGGCAGATCCGTCGACAGCGAACTCGGTGAGATCGACGAAGCGCAGACCGATCTGGGTGGCCAACGCCGCCACAAGCTGGCCCTCAGAGAGCACGCCTTGTTCGACCAGCACCCGACCGAGGCTGCGACCGCTGCGCTGGTGCTCCTCAATCGCGCCAGTCAGCTGAGCTGCTGAAACCAGGCCCCCGTCAAGCAGGATGTCCCCAAGCTGTTTCATTTCGCTGTCCCAGTGCTCATGACGCCGACCTTCGGTTGGTACGCGAGGCGCATGCCGCCGTGGCGGCCACCTACTGCGCCGACAATGACCGCGGTCACGAGCGCCCCGACCAAGGCGACGCGCACGATCTGGCCACGGACGGCAGTCTGCATCGATTGATCTGGATGTGCCGCAGTGGCGGGTCGTTTCAGCATCGGCGCGACTGCAAGCGCGCACGCGACAGCAGCCAGGGTGAACAAGGCGGGATACGACCAGTTGAAGTCGATGGCGGAGTGTGTGAGTAGCGCGCCCGCTCCGACGATTACGCCGGTACGCACGTTGACCGCTCGCATCGCAACGCGTCGGCGAGCACCGCGAAGCAGCAGCACCCCGATAGCGATGCACGAGCCCAGGAACGGGATCCCGAGCAGCAAACCGCCATCTGTCAATGACTGGAGGTAGTCGTCGTGGGCCAGCGGCGAGCGGGGCCAGGTCGCAGGTGTGACCTTCGCCGCCGCCGGAGCCAAGGCACCATAGCCGACTCCATCGAGGGGATGGTGTTCGAACACCGAGATCGCCTCGCGCCACATATACACGCGATAGTGGCTGTTGATCGCGGCTGTCTCACCGGCCGATGCGCGCGCCTGTGTTGCCGACCACGGGAGTCGTTCGGAGGCGAAGAACGGCGGACCACACAATGCGAAAGTCACCGCCGCCGCCAACACGCTCGCAGCGCACCATCGACGCAGGGCCACGTACTTTGAGCGTCCGTCTCGGGCTGAAAGCGCGCCGAGCACAAGCCAGCCAGCGACCAGAACGAGCAGCGCGCCGCGGCTGGCCGAGAACACCACGCCGGCGACGGCAAACGGCACGACGAGCCAACCGGCAAACCGCCATGGCGCTCGGCCTTCGATGAGCAAGGCCAAGCCGATCAGCGCAGGAGCCAGCAGAAACGCGGCGAACTGGTTGTGCCAGTAGAACGTGCCGGTCATCGCGACCGACTGCGAACGTCCGCCCCACCACGGGATGAACGCCCAAAAGAACTGGACGCCTCCTGCGACAACGACAACTACGGCGACGGTACGCGTCCAAATGATCTTTCGAACGTAGGCGGCCACGGTGACGAATGTCGCAGCCGCAAGTCCGTAGGAGGCCGCGCGATTGATGCCGAACCAACCAGGCGGGGTGACGAGGCAGACCAGAAGCGCTGCAATCGAAATCGCAGATGCGAAGCTCAGCACACCCGCACGCAAGTGCCGCCACGGCTTGACGGCCAGAAGGGCGGCGAGCACCACCACGGCAGCCTTCGTCGACGCCCCGGCAGCTCTTCCGCCGACCCCCTGCGCAAACAGGGTTGTGGTGTACCCGACGGCGAAGAGGGCCAAAACGCCAGGCACAAACCTGCCGAACTGACCGATGGAAATGGCCCTCGGCCGGGCGGCAACTGACGGGGGGGCAAGGGCAGTCACGAGCAGTCCATCGGCAGGTAGTGCGACCGGCTTGACGCCTTGGGTCAGGCTTGCGCCGCGGCGACGTCGAGCGAGTCGACCACCGCGTAGAGCAGCGCGAGTAGCACGTTCTTCACCGACTGGCGGTCAGTCGCGTCGCACGGGACGACCGGCACCGACGGCTCAAGGTTCAGGGCCGCACGGACCCGGCTTTCGGCGTCCGGATCGTCGCCTTCGGCGCGGTTCAACGCGACGACGAACGGCACTTTCGCCATCTTTTGGAAGGCGGCCAGGATTCCGACGGCCTCGTCGAGCGACTCAGGCCGATGCGCGTCGAGCAGCAAGACATACCCGAGCATGCCTTCGCCGAGGATCTCCCACATGAAGTCGAACCGGTCCTGCCCGGGCGTGCCGAACAGGTAGAGCACAAGATCGTGATCGATGGTGATGCGGCCGAAGTCCATCGCGACCGTGGTTTCGGCCTTGCGCGACTTGGTCGCGTCGGTGATGTCTTTCTCGGTCGAGAGCACGGTGATCTCGCTGATGGTGCGGATCAGGGTGGTCTTGCCGGCCGCGAACGGTCCGGTCACGACGATCTTCACCGCCTGTGCGTTGCCACCTCTGCGGCCCCGTTTGATGCTCATGTCACAAACCCCTGACGCCGGCAATGAGACGTAGCAGCAAACTCTTGTTCACGCTGGGATCGCGCTCAATGTGCGACTTCGGCTCCGACTCGCTGACCACCGCAGCAGTAGCCACACCAGATCCTCGGCTGGCCGCAGCGTGCGCCTCCTCCGGATAGTCGGGCCGGCGTCGTGGCATGAACGGTTCGGGCCGGGCTGGTGTGACCGGCGTGCGACTGTCAGCGACAAAGCGGGCGGACGCCGATTCGCCGCCGCCGTTCGATGTGGCCATCTCGCGCGCGGGCGCTGGTGTGCGCGCGAACGGCGAGGCCTCGACGCCGGCAGCGGCCGCGAGAACAGAGGCAACGGTGGAGTTCGAACTGACCTCGCCGAGCGAGACGCCCGCGAAGATCGATTCGTCTGCAGTAGCGTCCGGACGATTCGGCACCGCCCGGTCGTCACGTGTCTCCGGCTGCGGCGTGGGCAGGGGGGCGAAGTCGGCCGAGCGAGTCGGCACATCTGGGCGGCGGCCGTTTGCGGCAGGTGCCACCGTTTCGAGTCGCGCGAGAATCCCGTGCCGCCTCGCCAACGCTTGCGCGCCTTCTTCCGCATCGGCAACCCGCAGGGCCAAGAGGCCGCGTTCGATCAATGACGCCAGTTGCGACACCACGGCGTAGTCGCCGCGGCCAGCCAGCACGATGAGGTCAGCAACAGAGCGGCGACCATCAACCAGTGCCAGCAAGGCCCACTCGGCCCGCGACACCTGTGGCTCATCCCGAACAGCGACGGGTAGCGCGAGCACGACGTCAGGCGAGGGAATTACCCGGCACGCGCTCTCCCACGTTTCGAAGCGGCTGCGCGCATCAGTAACGATCGGTTCGACACCCAACGCCACCCCGATGTCATCGGGGCCGGGCTCATCGACGGTGAAGGAGAAGTCACCCTCGCTCCACCGCAAGAAGTCGAATACCGCATCGACGGCCTGCTCGCTCACGAGGTCATGCAAAAGCTGCGCATCGATCGCGCCCGAATCGAGAAGGGCGCGTCCGACGCCGACGCCATCGGCCACCGCCCGTTCGACTGCCGCAGCCAACTCGTCGTCGCCGACCGCACCGCTACCGACCAACCTGCGTGCCAACGCCTGCCGGCCGTCGTCCGAGGTTGCGCCGGTGACCGAACCGTCGCGGAAGTACACGCAGCCGTGAATGGAGGCACGCCGAAGGTGCAACCCACCCGACTTCTTCGTGAAGCTCAAGAGCTGGAAGATGTCCGGAAGGCTGAAGGCATCGAGTGAGCCTTCCAGTTTCACGGCGGTACCTTTCCGGTCGCGTTCGATTGCCTACGTTGCGCACACGCTGCCCTACGCGTGCACGACAGGGATCAGGTCCAGGAACCCTGTTCGCCAGGGAGAACGCTGCCGATCGGTGCGTACGACGACCAGCCAGCGTTGTCGGCAGCGGGCGCAGCCGGCTGCGCGGACTCGGGAAAATACCCGTGCTCGGCCGATGCCGTGGTGGGTTCGTACTCAGGTTCGGTGTAGGCCGGTTCGGTGTAGGCCGGCTCGCTGTACGAAGGCTCGCTGTACGAAGGCTCGTTGTACGAGGGCTCGCTGTAAGCCGGCTCGCTGAACGGCGGCTGGCTGTACCCCGGCGTGTACGACTGCTCGTCAAACGCCTCGTACGACTCCGCGGGTTGTCCGTACGAAGGTGCGTCGTCATGAGCGTCGAGGTAGCCGCGGGTCACGTTCGCGGGCAGTGGCGCCGGTAGCGGTGCCGGGCCGTGTAGCACTTCGCCGACGCGGTTCGCGGCCAGCTTCACTTCGTACAACATCATGCCGACCTTCGCGCCTGCGGCGGTAACGGCGATCAGCACACCTTCGTCTTGGGCGGACACAAGGAAGACGGTGCCGTGCTCACCTTCGATGTAGACCTGCGACAGGTCGCCTCGGCCTAGCCCTTGGGCGGCTCGCTCGGCGAGTGACAGCAAGGCGGCACTCATGGCGGCGACGCGATCTTCGTCCATGCCGGCGGGCAACGCCGATGCCATCGGCAGCCCGTCGAACGAGACCACGGCGGCGGCTTCGACACCAGGGGTCTGGTGCAGCAGCTCGCGCAGGATCTGATCCAGTCTGCCCGCCCGACTCACGGACTCGGGATGCGGTTGCACGGAGGACATGAAGCACCTTCTCTCAGGACCCTCTGACCCGGGAAGCCACGGGTCTTCCGGTACCCCATCGGCGCTCTCTGCCACTTGCTTGAACCACGCTGCGGCATTTGCTCGTCGGCGACTTGCCGTTGACGCGACCTCGCTGCGTTCGCTGCCAGCGATCAGCCCGGGGTCGACCTCGAGGCCAGCGCGGCCGCCCCGGCTGCCCGCATCGCGGCGACCGGCGCGACCAGGCCGGTCATCAGCTCGACCTGCCCCGCCGCCTGCTGAACCAGCAGTTCAAGACCGCCGATCACGTCTGCTCCGGCCGCCTCGGCCGCAGCCGCAAGTGCCGTCGGCCACGGGTGGTAGAGCACATCGAAGAGCAACTGGCCGGCGGCAA
>OLLJ01000370.1_pt1 | contig 43509 bp, 41 predicted proteins | sample 1604521 | NCBI WGS metagenome assembly OLLJ01 (sample SAMEA104055714, study PRJEB20765) | soil metagenome | isolation source: soil
ACCTTCAGGCCCGGCACATGGGCGTACCACACCTCGAGGTTCTGCGAGTGCGTCGCGGCGAGTTGCTGACCGCCACCACCGGGCGTGCGAATCACCATCGGCACTGTCGATTGCCCACCGAACATGGTGTGAATTTTCGCCGCGTGGTTGACAATTTGATCCATCGCTACGATCGAGAAGTTGATCGTCATGATCTCAACGACGGGGCGAAGGCCGAGCATCGCGGCGCCGATAGCGGCACCAACGAACCCCTCTTCCGAGATCGGGGTGTCGCGCACGCGCTCGGGCCCGAACTCCGCGAGCAGGCCCGCGGTGATTTTGTACGAGCCTTCGAAGATGCCGATCTCTTCGCCCATCAACAACACGTTCGGGTCGCGCAACAACTCCGCGCGCAATGTCTGGTTGAGCGCCTGGCGATAGGTGATGACAGCCACAGAAATCGCCTCTCGCTACTGGGAAACAAGCGGGTCGCCGGGCAATTCGCGCGGCGCATTGGCGACGGGCGTCGCATACGCGTGCGCGAACAGTTGGTCCGGGCTGGGGTCGGGTGACTCGTCGGCAAACGTGATGCACTCGTTCACTTCGACCTCGACATCGGCATCGATGGCCGCGAGCGTGTCGGCGTCAAGGACGCCACCGTCGAGCAACTGCCGGCGAAACGCCGCCAGCGGGTCGAGGTCGTGCAGCCGCTGCACTTCTTCCTTCGTGCGGTACGTCGCGGGGTCGACCACCGAATGCCCGCGCAACCGCCAACTGGTGGCTTCGAGTATCGACGGCTGCCGTTCTTCGCGCGCCAACCGCAACGCTTCGGCCATCGCCTCGCGCACCGCGACGACATCGTTGCCGTCAACTCGAACGCCGGGCATGCGAAACGCGGAACCGCGTTTGTAGAGGTCGGGCTCGCCTGATGCGCGCTCGACGCTGGTACCCATGCCGAGATGGTTGTTGACGATGAGGAAGACGATCGGCAGCTTCCAGATCGCAGCCAAGTTGAGCGACTCGTGCCAGGCACCGATGTTGGTGGTGGCATCGCCGAGCTGGCAGACGACTGCTTCGGTGTCGGGGCCGCCCGGTCCGCGGTACGCGATCGCCAGCGCCGCGCCGGTCGCGGGCGGAATCTGCCCGCCGACGATCGCGTAACCACCGAGCAAGCGCTTCTCGACGTCATAGAGGTGCATCGAGCCACCCCACCCATGCGAAACGCCCGTGGTGCGGCCGAACAACTCGGCCATCACCCGCTTCGATTCGATGCCCCGCGCGATGGCGTACCCATGCTCGCGGTAGGTAGTAAAGAGGTAGTCGTGCGGCGCCATCGCATCCATCGTGCCGACGACGGTGGCCTCTTCACCCAGGTTGAGGTGACAGTAGCCGCCGATCTTGGCCCGCTGATACATCTCCGCGGTGCGCTCCTCGAAGCGACGGATCAGTTGCATCAGCCGGTAGTAGTCGCGCAGCCGCTCGACCGGCTCGCCCGCAAACGCGGCCCGTGCTGCCAGGGTCGCTCCGCCGCCAGTACGTGCTGGAGCCTTCGCGTTCTTGGCGCCAGTCTTGGCCGCGCGGGCGGTGGTCTTCTGCGGTGCAGCTGGCACGGCGGCGGCTCCCTCGAGCTGATCAACGAGCGAATACAACGACGGTGGACGGCGATGCAGCGGGCGGTGCGAATCCTGCAGGTCAGGTGCCGGGCGGCTGTTGAAGATGCACAAAGCGCACAGTGTCGGCGGAGCAGGTCGGGCAGTTGGCCGGCGGCCGCTCACCGCGCACCTGGGTGCCGCAGACCTCGCACACCCACTCCATCGCGATCAGCGCCACGATGTCGGCGCGGCTCACGACACCGACGAGTTGACCACCCGACACCACCGGCACACGGCGGATGCGGCGGTCAACAAGCAAATGCCGGACGTCGTCAACGTCGGTGTCTTCGGTCACGCTGACGATACCCGGCGACATGATGTCGCGCGCGGTCTTCCCGCTGCGCGAAATGAGGTCGTGTTCACTGACCAATCCGACGACCGTGCCGGTCGCGTCGATGATCGGGACAGCACTGATGCGGTGTTGGATCAACAGGTTGGCGACGTCGGCCGTGGGCATGTCGAGGCCGGCCGTATAGACCGGCGCCTTCATGATCTCTTTGACCTTCATCGGTCCCCGCGCTCTGGTGCGTCGGGCGACCGTCGGCCGCGCCGGGACCAGGGTCGGACCGGGAGGCAATCGGGGCACGCCGACGACTTGTGGTCGATTGGCGGTCGAATCTTACCGGCGTCGCGGGCTGATTGGAGCGGCGGGAGCGTAACCACGCTGGCGCTCGATCGAATCAGGTGGCGTCCAGGTCGTACGGCGTCGGCTGGCCGGCCGAATTCGCGATCGACGCGGCTACAGCTGCAGCGTGGGTGGCCGACGAGTCGGCCGCACTCGTCGTCGGTTCGACGTCGTCCAGCAGGTGCTTTCGGACGAACGTCCGCGGGTTGAGGTCGGCCAAATCGAAATCGCCGACGGTGTCACCGAGTTCGGCCTTCAAGTCGTTGCGAGCCGCCTGCGCCATACCGCGAAGCTGTCGAATCGTGCGCGCGGCATCGCGGGCGATTTCGGGCAGCTTGTCAGGGCCGAACACCACGATCGCGATGAGGCCGAGCACGAGCAACTTCCACATGCTCAGGTCGAACGGCACGATGCGACCTCCTGTCGACCCTTCACGCTACCCGCCGAGCGTTCGTGCTGGACCGTCCAACCGGATTTGGGCGGCCGGATGTGGCAGCTAGTGACCGGCCGCTCGATATTGCTCGATCACGGCGAGCGGAATGCGGCCACGGTCGGGTATCGCCACCCGGTTGGCCTTCGCCCACGCCCGTACCGCCCTGGGATCGGCGGCGACCTCGACCCGGCGTAGCACCACGGTGCGGCCGCGGCCGCGGCCGGTGGTTCTGACCAGGCGTCGTCCGCTCTCGACATAGACCGCCATAGCGGCGCGCAAGTGATCGGCGTTGCGCTTGCCTAAATCGATTTCGTATTCGGTGCCATCAATGGCGAACCGCAGCGTTTCGACGGCGCGACCGCCATCGATGTCGTCGACGAGATCGACCGAAACCCTCTGTGCCATGACGTGTCCCTTGAAAAATGCCAACAGATGAGCGCGCTAGTAGCGGGGCAGCGGCGCGTGCGGCACATCATCGCAGTCGCCGCGGCGCCCGCGCTCGCCGCCCGCTCTGCCTCCTTTCGGGCTCCGCCCGCTCTGCTGCCTTCGGGCGCGCCTGCCCGCCCGATATGCCCAACAGGTGAGTTCTGCTGGACATTCGGCTGATGCGCGGTCTTTTCGTCCCGAGGCAGACTGCAGATGCGGTGGGAGAACGCCCGGTTTGGCTAGCTAGAGGTGGTCAGCGCCGTTAGTCAGAGCGCGACGTCGGCAGGAGGCGGGCAGCGTGGCAGTCAAGCAACACCAGGCAGAAGTAGACGCGGCTGGCGAGCGCTGGCGCAACGCACTCGCACAACTCGAATACGCAGAGCGGCACGGTGTGACCTCGACAGACGTCGAGCGCCTGGCCGACGAAGTCATAGAAGCGAGGGTGGCCATGTTCCAATCTGGCCTGCAGGGCGGATGGGCATTGCCGGCGTTCCTGCAAAGTGCATTGGATCGTGACCACTGGCTCCTCGAGGTCGACCCGGCAGCGATCGAGGAAGCGGTCGGCGTCCGCGGCAAGTAGCTGGCCCTCCTAGCGGGTCCCGTCTCATCGACGGCAAGGATCGGGTTGTGCCCGCCCCGTTGATTCGCCCGATGCTGGCGACCGCGGCACCCATTCCGGTCACCGACGGCGGCTGGGCCACCGAAATGAAATGGGATGGCGTCCGCGCCATCGCCTACGTCGAATCAGGAAAGCTTCGCCTGCTCAGCCGCAATGACCGCGACATCACGGTGTCGTATCCGGAACTGGGCGGCCTGCCAGCGGCAGTCGGCGCAACCGATGCCGTACTCGACGGCGAGATCGTCGCGATGGATGCGCATGGCCGGCCGGATTTCGGCCTCCTTCAATCGCGCATGCATATTGCCGACGCCGTGAAGGCGACGACATTGTCGGCCACCACCCCGGTCGTCTTCCTCCTGTTCGACCTGCTCCTGGTCGAGAGCCACAGCCTGTTGTCGCTGACGTACACCGACCGACGGGCGGCGCTCGAGCGGCTCGACATCAGCGGCGATCACGTCGCGGTGCCGCCGGCGTTCGACGGCGACCCCGCACATGCGATGGCGGCGAGTCGCCAGCAGGGTCTCGAAGGTGTCGTCTGCAAGCGTCTCGATTCCGTGTACACACCGGGTCGCCGGTCGCCCGCCTGGATCAAGGTCAAGCACGCGCGCATGCAGGAAGTCGTCGTCATCGGGTGGGAGCCAGGGGCAGGACGCCGCGCCGGTGAGGTAGGTGCGCTCCTGCTGGCGGTGCATCGCGACGGTGAATTGCGCTACGCGGGCCAGGTGGGCACTGGGTTCTCCGATCGCACGCTTGCTGATCTGCGTCGCCAGCTCGCCTCGCGGATGGTAGATCGACCGGCGGCCATCGACGTCCCAGCCAATCAAGCGCGGACGGCGGTGTGGGTGCGGCCAGATCTGGTCGGAGAAGTGCTGTTCACCGGCTGGACCCGCGACCTCCGACTGCGGCACCCGTCATGGCGCGGCTGGCGACCAGATAAAGCGGCGGCCGACGTCACGGTGGAGGAGGCGGCGGAGTAGGCGCCCGCTCCTTCAAACTGGTCAAGAGGAGGTTCTCAGCGAATTCGGCGCCGCCTCCCAGCAGATGTACAGGTTCAGCTGGTGAGCTCATGGGGTGCTTGACCACCACGACCAGGGCGGACCTACATGCGGCTGACGAAGTTGACTGTGGCGAATCTCGCACTCGCCGCTGTTGCCACTGCCGGGGGCGTTCTCGCCTTCACCACGATCGGCCCGCCCAAAGCGTCGGCCGCAAACACCACCGCGACACGGACGGCGACGGTTGCTGTCGGCACGGTGATGACGTCGGTGACCACGAGCGGCAACGTCACGGCGCCCAACGACATCAACGTGAGCTTCACCACCGGCGGCAAGATCACCGAGATCGATGTGAAGGCCGGTCAGCAGGTTGCCGCAGGCGCGGTACTCGCCCGCGTCGACTCGTCGTCAGCCAAGTCCGCACTCGATTCGGCGAACGCTCAGCTGGCCTCGGCGCAGGCAAAACTCGCCGCGTTGCAGCAAGGGGCGACCACCCTCGTCAAGCAGAGCCTCGACATCTCCGCGGCGCAGGCGCAACAGCAGGTCGTGTCCGCACAAACGTCGGTGACGAATGCGAATCAAGCGTTCTCGTTCGACCAGACCAACTTGGCGGCGGCTGTCACAAAGGCCCAGGCGCAGCTGGCCGACGACCAGGCGACCGCATCACAAGACGCCGTCACCTTGCAGGCAGCGCTGACATCGGCGCAGCAAATCGCGACGCCCAATCTCACCGCTGACAACTCCGCACTCAGCCTTGACAACACGACGCTGACGACCGATCAGACGGCCCTCACCGCCGCCCAGACCAAAGTCGCTACCGAAACGAGCGCGAGTGGGACGTGGACGGCGGACAACGCTGCGGTAGTCGCCGATCAAGCGAAGGTGACGACAGATCAAGGCAAAGTTGCGACGGACAACGCGAAGCTCATCAGTGACGGCAACGGCGTGACGAATGCCGCGAACTCGTTGGCGGCAGGCGAGCTGCGTGACCAGCAGACTATCGAAAAGGACAACGAGAGCATCGCGAGCGCCCAAACCGCGCTAACCCAAGGCTTGGCCAAAGATCAGCAAGCGATTGCGTCCGCGCAACAGCAGGTGACCAACGCGCAGTTGTCGCTCGCCTCCACGAAGAACAACAACGCGCAAAAGACCGCGGCACCGCTCGTGTCAGACGTGCAGACCGACCAGGCCGCCGTCGAGCAGGCACAGGCACAGGTCGACACCGCCCACCAAACCCTCGACGCGACCGCACTGACCGCGCCGGCCGCCGGCACCGTCGGCGTTATCAACGACACGGTTGGTGAGACGGTGAGTGCCGGTTCGAGTTCCAACGGTTCGAACAGTTCGTCGACGTCATCGTCGGCCAACACGTCGACGTTTCTTACGCTGACGAATCTCACCGGCCTGCAGGTCGTCGCCAACATCGACGAAGCCGATGCCTCGAAGGTGACGGTTGGCGCCGCCGCAACGGTGACCTTGAACGCGATCCCGAGCAAGCAGTTCGGCGCGCACGTCATCGCTGTCGCCGACACCTCCACGGTGTCGAGCAACGTCGTCCAGTACCAAGTCACGATGGCACTCGACAACACCGACCCCGCGATCAAGCCGGGCATGACCGCGAGCGCGAGTGTGACGACGGGCAAAGCTGATGGCGTCTTGAACGTGACCTCGTCGGCCGTGCGCACGGGTGCAGGCTCGTCCTACGTGATGGTCAAGGCAGCCGACGGAACCGAAAAGCAGGTCGACGTCGTGGTGGGCTTGAAGGGTTCGACGACGACCGAAATCTCCGGGGCAGTCAAGGCCGGCGACGTCGTGGTACTGCCGGCATCGACGGTCGCGCGGTCATCGACGAGCACCACGACGACGAATCGGAACGCGCCCGGCGCCGTGTTGGGTGGAGCCGGTGGGGCGTTTGGTGGCGGAGCCGGTGGCGGGTTCGGCGGCCCTCGAGGATGACCGATCCCCAGCCGGTGCCGGTCATACGGCTCTGGCAGCTGACGAAGACGTACGGCGAGGGTGATGCCGCCGTGCACGCGCTTCGCGGCGTCAGTCTGGCGGTACAGCAAGGCGACTTCGTCGCCATCATGGGTGCGTCGGGTTCAGGCAAGAGCACCCTCATGAGCATCATCGGCTGCCTCGACGTGCAGACGTCGGGTCGGTATCTCCTCGACGGCGTCGACGTCGAACTGCTCACCGAGAACGAACTTTCCGACATCCGCAATCGCAAGATTGGCTTCGTTTTCCAGAGCTTCAACTTGTTGCCGGGCTCGACTGCGCTCCAAAACGTCGAGTTGCCGCTGACGTACGCGGGCGTGCGGGCGCACGCCCGGCGCACGCGCGCGATGGCGGCCCTCGACGAGGTTGGCCTCGCAGCGCGGTACAGCCACCGGCCGGCGATGATGTCGGGCGGTGAGCGCCAACGGGTGGCCGTTGCCCGTGCTATCGCGGTGAATCCGTCGCTCATCCTCGCCGACGAGCCGACCGGCAACCTCGACTCGGTCGCGACCGACGATGTGCTGTCGATCTTCGCGCGACTGAATACCGAAGGCCGCACGATCGTCATGATCACTCACGAAAATGAGGTAGCTCAACACGCCAAGCGGGTCGTTCGGGTCAAGGACGGTCTAGTCGTCGACGACTTTCGCCAGGCGCCGATCGACGGTCCGCCACCGATGCATAGTCATTTGGCCTACGTGCCGGGGGGCGTTCGTTGATCCGCGCCGAAAGCATCCGCATCGCCCTTGCCGGCATTCTGCACAACCGGCTCCGATCTTTGTTGACCATGCTTGGCATGTTGATCGGTGTCGCCTCGGTGATCGTGCTGGTTGCCGTTGGTACCGGCTCGTCACAGGCGGTGCAGAAGACGATCGAGGGGCTCGGCACCAACCTGCTCCAGATCAACCGACAAGGTGGCGGGTTCGGCGGATTCGGCGGTGGCCGCGCCACTGTCGGCACCCAATCGCGGGCGGCCAATCTCACCGCCGCCGACGTCACCGCGCTCGAGGACAAAACACAGAACCCCGATGTACTCGCGGTTGCACCCGTCATTACCGGTTCAGTCACGGCCGTATACAACGGCGCGTCGTACTCGCCGTCCTCGTCGGTGGGTACTACACCTAGCTACCAGCAAATCAAGGACTACGTCGTCGCCGAAGGCACGTTCTTCACCGCTGCCGACGAAGCGCAGCACAACCGGGTTGCCGTGATCGGTGAGACGGTTGCGACGAACCTGTTTGGCACCGCCGACCCGATTGGCAACAACGTGCAGTTCAACGGCGCGAGCTATCAGATTATCGGGCTGCTGAAGCAAAAAGGAACCAACGGAATCCAAGACCAAGACGACGTCGTCATAGCCCCGCTGACTGCGGTACAAGACACGTTGACCGGTTACAGCACGTCGTACTCGAACATCTCAGTCGAAGCGACATCGCCGTCGAAAGAAGCAGACGCGCAAGCTGAGGTGACGGCGACCCTTGAAGCGACGCACAAGATTGCCACCGGCGGCACCGACGACTTCCGCATCCTGAATCAGGCGAGCTTGCTCGAGACGTCAACGTCATCGAACAAGGTGTTCACCACGTTGCTCGGTATCGTTGCCGGCATCAGCCTGCTGGTCGGCGGCATCGGCGTCATGAACATCATGTTGGTGACGGTCACCGAGCGCACTCGTGAGATCGGTATTCGCAAAGCGATCGGCGCCAAGCGCTCCGACATCCTCGGCCAGTTCTTGGTCGAGGCGGTGTTGCTCTCGGCGCTCGGCGGAGTCGCGGGCGTCGCCGCCGGCGTCGGTCTCAGCAACGTTCGCATCATCAATATTCAGCCGGTGGTGGCGACGTATTCGGTGGTGCTTGCCTTCGGCGTGGCCGTGGTCACCGGTCTGTTCTTCGGGCTCTACCCCGCGAGTCGAGCGGCCGGACTTCTGCCGATTGAAGCACTTCGCTATGAGTAATACCGCGCGCTCTGTAGTGACACGTTTCGCTGTTGCCACACGTTTGGTTGCCCATACCGACCGGAGAATCCCATGACGCAGCACGGTGCCGATCGAGACGTCGTCGCTTCCGACTCGCCCGATGAACTCGCCTCGATGCATCTCGGTGCGTATGACGTCGACGAGCCGCCACCTCCGCTGGCCCGAGCCGTCCGCCGTCGACTTCCGATCGTGACCGCGGTGCTTACGGTGCTCGCGATCGGTGCCGGCGGGTTCTTCGCCGGCGTGCGGGTGGAGAAGAGCAAGCTGCCCGCGGCCTCGAGTGCATCAGGTCTAACTGCAGCGGATCTGGCCGCCCGGTTCGCGGGCGCGGGGGCCGGTGCGGGGGCCGGTGCTGGCGCGACTGCGGCAACGCCGTCGGCGAGTGCAAGCGGCGCGCCGAGCGCTGGCGCTGGCGCAGGGGCGGCGGCTCCTGATGCGTCTGGCCGCGCGAATATCGTCGGCACGGTAACGGTCGTTCAAGGCAACACGCTCTACGTGACCGACGCGAGCGGCAACACCGTCAAGGTGACGACGAACAGCGGGACCACCATCACCAAGACCGCCACCGGCACGATGCAGGATCTCGCGCCTGGGCAATCGGTGGTGATCCGCGGCGTGCAGTCGTCGGTTGGCGTGTACGCGGCGCAGAGCGTGAGCGAAGGCGCCGCCGGATTCGCGGGGGGATTCGGCGGCGGTGGGCGAGGCACAAGGCCCGGCGGCACCGGCACCGGCACGGGCACGGGTGCTGGCCCTGGCGCCGGCACGGGTGCCACCGCCGCCCCGAGCCCTTCGGCTGGTGGCTGATGTCGGGCCTGGCGATGATGAAGCGCGCGCGATTGGCACTGGGCGCCACCGGCGTCGTCCTCGCTCTTGCGGGGTGTAGCGGCGGCGGCAAGAGCACGCCGGCGGCGGCCTCGACACCGGCGGCGAGCGCGACCGCTACGGCCGCGCCAGCTTCGGGCGCAGGAGGGGTAGGCGGGGCGGGATTCGCGCAGTACCAAGACTGCTTGCGCGCGCATGGCGCACCCGTGCCGACGTTCTCGCCGGGCGCACGCCGACCTGGCAGCGGGGCGCCGACGGACGGAACGTTCAGCCGACCACCGGGCGGGTTCGGCGGGTCACGTGGTCCGGGCGGGTTTGGCCTGGGCGCAGACGCCAGCGCCAATCCGAGCTTTGCCGCGGCGAACCAGGCGTGCGCGAGTCTGCGCCCGTCAGGCGGAGTAGGCGGCGCCGGCCGGACCATCAGCGCTGCCACGCTCGCCGCGTTTGCCAGCTGCATGTCCGACAACGGGGTGCCGGTCACGGGCACCGACGCGCAGACAGTGCTACGCGGGCTGAACCGCAACGACGCCAAGACGGCGGCGGCGCTGAAGGTGTGCCAGCCGGTGCTCGGGCAGGCCTTCGGCCAGGGACAAGGCGGTCCGGCGGCCAGCGGGGCGCCACTACCCAGCCCCGCCGCGCCGTCGAGCTGAGCCGAGCTAGGTCAGGCTGGCGACCCAGCCCGTGCTACCTCAGTGTGGCGCCCCACACGGTGACGACCTCGTCGCCTGGCTCAAGCCGGCGTAGCCCGCGACCGGTGCGAAACGCGTCCGGCGCGGCCGTCATCGGTTCGGCGGCCAGGCCGCGGCGGGCCAGGTGCGCCGGCAACATGTCACCGGTGCACAGCTGCCAGTAGTCGCAGCTGCCGTCCATCCAGATGGCGGCGGTGTGCCCGTCGGGACGGGCCAGTGTCACCCAGGAGATGCCATCGGCTCCGCGAAGCACGTCGGTGAAGGCGTCATCGATCACCAAGTCGCCGAGAAGGCGGGGCGCGCGGAAGTCGAATGCAGTGTCCGCGACAGCTTCGTCGCCGATCGGCAGCAGCCGGGCATCGGTAAGAAATCGACGGCTCGCGTCGAGTCGCACGGTGCACTCGTCGAGCGTGGCGTCGCCCGCCGACAAGTAGGGATGGAAGCCGACGGCGTACGGGCACGCGACCGTGCCGGTGTTGCGCGACGTCGTCGTGACCCGCAGCCCGTCCGCGCTGAGCTGGTAGTCGACGACCGTGTCAAGAAAGAACGGATAGCCGGGGCTTGGCAGCAACTCAAGCCGCAACGTCACGCGATCGTCGCCCTGGTCGACGACGGACCAAGGTCGCCAGGGTGACAGGCCGTGCAGGGCCGTCATGCGCGACGGCTCGGTGATGGCCACCTGGTAGTCGACGCCGTCGAACTGGTACTGGCCGTCGGCCAACCGGTTCGGCCACGGAATCAACACTGACCCGTGGAAGCCGCTGGAGAACTCGGCCTCGCCGTAGGACTGAAAGACGTCGTGCTCGCCCGAGCGAAACTCGCGAACGGCAGCGCCCACCTCGGTGATCGTGGCGGTCAACTGACCGTGGGCGATCCGGAATTGAGTGCCGGACGGCGGGCGGTCGGCGCTGGTGTCATGGAGGGTCATTGGCCAGACAATAGTCGTCCCGGGTGTCCGGCCCCGGGCGCCGGATGACCCGGGATTTGCCCGTGACGTAACCCCGCGTTCTTCTGCGGCGGCTAACCTGAAATGGACCCGTACCCACAAGGAAGAGTCATCTATGACTGGCGAAAAACGCCACATTGCCCTCGTTGCTCACGACAACAAGAAGCTCGATCTACTCAATTGGGCCGATTTCAATCGCCTGACACTGTCAAAGCATGTCCTGTACGCCACCGGCACGACCGGCACCATGCTCGAGCACGAGCTCGGTCTGCATGTGCACCGCTTTCTCTCTGGCCCGGTGGGCGGCGACCAGCAGATCGGCGCCAAGATCGCCGAAGGTCAGATCGATCTGCTCATCTTCTTTTGGGACCCGCTGGAGCCGCAGCCACACGACCCAGACGTCAAAGCGCTGTTGCGTATCGCTGCCGTGTGGAACATCGGGGTGGCCTGCAACCTGGCCAGCGCCGACCTGATCATCTCCTCGCCGCTGCTCTCCGGGCCGTATGAGCGGGTCAGGCCTGACTACGGCGACGTACCCTTGGAGCCCCTTTCGCTGAGTCGCGAAGCCGAGTTGGTCTGAGCGCGCGCGCTCTGGGTAGGCCGTAGCGATGAACGTCAAGGCGGTGCTCGCGCGGCTCGATGAACGCCAACAGGCGCATGCATGGTTGGCGTTTCCGCTGGCAGTGTCGAAGAAGTTCGGCGACGACAATGGCGGCAATCTCGCAGCGGTGATTGCGTGGTCGGCGATGCTCGCGGTCTTTCCGCTCCTGCTCGTGTTGCTCACCGTGCTGGGAATTGCGCTGCACGGCAACCTCAGTTTGCAACACAGCATTCAGAAGTCTGCGCTGCTCGAGTTCCCAGTCATCGGCCAACAGTTGCAAGACAACATCAAGTCGCTCAACCGGGCGGGCGTCGGCCTGGTCATCGGCCTCGTCGGCACGTTTCTTGGCACCCGTGGTCTGGCCAATGCCATGCAGTACGCCCTGAGCACCATGTGGGGTACGCCGTACAAGCGTCGGCCGGGGTTTCCCTGGAACGGCCTGCGCTCGCTTTCGATCATCGCGGTCTTGGGCACCGGCTTCATTGCAGCCGGCGCATTGTCTGGTCTCGGCGGTGGCACCGGCGCGGTCGGCGTCGGTGTGCGCGTTGCTGCGATCGTCGCCGCGTTCGCTCTCAACGTCGTGGTGTTCTGGGTGGTGTTTCGCATCGGCACCGTCGGCATTGCGTGGCGCGATCTGTTGCTCGGCGCGTTTCTCACCGCCGTCGCGTGGGAGTTCTTGCTGACGTTCGGCGGCTATCTCATTGCTCACGACGTGAAGCACATGAGTCCGGTCTACGGCACGTTCGCGCTGGTGCTCGGTCTCATGGCCTGGCTGTATTTGCAGGCGGAGCTCACGCTCTACGCGATCGAGATTGATGTCGTTAGGGCCCGCCGATTGTGGCCGCGAACGATGTTCGGCCAAGACCGCAGAACACCGGCCGACGAAACGACGTACGTTGCGCTTGGCGAAATGGACGAGCGACGACCCGATGAAAACGTCGATGTCGACTTCACGCCCGCCCGCTCGATCGACCTCGGCGCAAAGCCGGCACCGTGATGTCATCGCGGCCGCTCGACAATGACGAAGGCCCAGCTTCAGCGGGCAGTCGATAGGTAACGCGGTCGACGCGAATCCAGGGGCGCTTGCGTCAGAACGCCCCTGGATTCGCGGATTCAGAAGGTCAAGTGGGTATCGCGTTCTCGCCGCCCACGTACCCCCGTGCGCGACTGGGAAACGCACCGATGATTTCGGTGTCAGTGAGTCGTCCTACTGTTCACAGAAAACAGTCCCGCACAGCCGGAGGCGAATGATGCTGAGCTTGAACACAGTCATGATCAACTCTGAGGACCCCGCTGCATTGAGCGCTTTCTACCGGAAGGTGCTCGGCGAGCCAGGCTGGGACGACGGCGGTTACGTCGGCTGGCAAGTGGGGAGCGGCAGCCTGATGATCGGCCCGCACTCGGAAGTGAAAGGCCAGAACGAGATGCCGGGCCGCATCATGATCAATTTCGAGACGCCCGATGTTAAGGGTGAGTTCGACCGGGTGAAGGCGCTTGGGGCGAAGGTCGAGCACGAGCCCTACCAGCCGGGTCCCGCCGATGGTGAAATGTGGCTGGCCACGCTGGCCGACCCTGACGGGAACTTCTTCCAGCTGGCGTCGCCAATGCCGGCGCAGTAAGGGCTGAATCGCACCGGCGAGTCATGCCCAGCGCTCCATCCATGACTCTGACTCTTTGTTGAGAACCCAAAAGACCATCGGCAGTTCTCGCTCCTAATCTGAGCCAGCGCCGTGGCGAACTCGCTCCGACATGGCGAGATGGCGTTGCGGGCTTATGTGCCCTCGGGCCTATGTCCACGGAACCAAGTGTCAGTCAGCACCGCACGAACATCCGCAACTGCCGCATTGACGGTCGTTCCATCGCGTCGCCGCGTGGGATATTGACGCCTCCGACCATACTGCGTATACATACTCAGTATGTCAGTCAGGTTTGGGCTACTGGCTTTGCTGGCGGAGCAGCCCATGTATGGAAACCGGTTGCGTGCGGAGTTCGAAGGTCGGACGGCCGCGACGTGGCCATTGAACGTCGGGCAGGTCTATACGACGCTGGAGCGCTTGGTCCGTGATGGGCTTGTGGTCGCTGCGGGGGCGGACGAGGACGGCCATGAGTTGTATCAGCTGACCGAGGGTGGTCGGTTGGCGTTGACGCAGTGGTGGACCACTCCGTTGAGCCGCGAAAGCCGGCCGCGGGATGAGCTCACGATCAAGCTCGCACTGGCGGTGACTGTGCCTGGGGTCGATGTCCGTTCAGTGGTGCAGACCCAGCGAGCGGACACAATGCGCGCCTTGCAGGACTACACACGGTTGAAGAGTGCCGCCGATGAACGGACGCCCCCCGATATCGCATGGGTGCTGGTTCTGGAGTCGATGATTTTCCAAGCGGAGTCAGAGATTCGTTGGCTGGATCATTGCGAATCGCGTCTGGTGCGGCGCGCCAAGAGCTCACCACCATTGCCAACGAGCAGCGAACCCGCGAAACGAGGACGTCGATGAGTCGCGAACGTCTCGACACTGAGCAGTCCTCTGCATTGGCTGTGGAGTTCGTAGACGTGAGTCGCACCTACGGCGACGGGGCGACGGCTGTGCACGCGCTGCGCGGTATCAACTTGCAGGTGCGCGCGGGTGAGCTGGTCGCGGTGATGGGACCGAGCGGGTCGGGCAAGTCGAGCTTGCTGCATCTCGCCGGCGGTCTGGACAGCCCAACCGGCGGCACCGTGTTGCTCGAAGCGCGTGACCTCGCCTCACTCAGCGTTCGCGACCGGGCCGCGTTGCGCAGGCGCAGTGTCGGATATGTGTTCCAGGAACTCAACTTGATCCCGGGCCTTACCGCCGCCGAAAACGTTGCGCTCCCCCTGGAGCTTGACGGCATCAGCGCAAGACACGCGCGGCCCCTTGCTGTTCGGGCTCTCCGCGAGGTCGAGCTGGAAGATGCAGACGACAGGTATCCCGACGACCTGTCCGGTGGACAACAGCAACGGGTCGCGATCGCCCGGGCGCTGGTGGGGGATCGTCGGCTGCTGCTTGCCGATGAGCCGACCGGTGCGCTCGATTCGGAGACCGGCGAAGCGATCCTGCAGTTGATCCGCAGCCGCTGCGACCGGGGAGCAGCGGGGGTGTTGGTCACTCACGAAGCCAGGTATGCGGGCTGGGCCGATCGGGTCGTGTTCCTGCGTGACGGCGCGATCGTTGACCAGAGCAGTCCCAGTGGCGGCGCGGAATCGTTACTCGGGCTGCGGGGCTGACGCAGTGAACCTGACTGCGTGGCGGGCGAGTCTGCGGATCGCGCGACGAGACGCGACACGGCACAAGGCCCGCAGTCTGCTCGTGCTCGCGATGATCGGGCTACCTATCCTGGGCGTCGTTAGCGTTGACGTGCTGTATCGCAGTTCGCAACTGACGGCCTCGGAGCAGCTACCTCGCAAGCTTGGCGACGCGGACGCGCTCGTCACCAGCGGCTTCGGCGGTACACCGATCGCGCAGTCACCGGACGGTTCATCTTGGGCACTGCCGACCACCAGTCCCGAAGACGGCCAACCGCAGCCGTTGACTTTGGTGCAGGTACGCGCGGTGTTGCCGGCTGGCAGCCAGCTCGTGACATGGCGAGTCGGGTCCGCTGAAGTGCGACGTCCCAACCAGTCCGCTCAGCTCGTCACGATCGATGCGCTCGACTACATCAACCCCGTCGCGGGCGGCATCTTCGTTCAGCGCACCGGCCGCGCACCACGCACCACCCACGAGGTCGCGCTGAGCACCGTCACCGCGCGACACCTCGGCGTCCGCGCGGGCGACACCCTGTCGATGCAGTTGTCGAACGGCGCGCCGGCGTCGTACCTGGTGACAGGGACGGTGCAACAACGCTTCCACCCCAACGCAGATCTGGCCGTTGTCACGCCCGCCGCCCTGCCCACAGATACCGGGCAGTTCATCGTGGGCAACACCGAGTTCTTGGTGAGGTCATCACAGACGATCACCTGGAGCGACGTCCAGCGGGCGAACGCGATCGGCGCGGTCGTCGTCGCCCGCTCGATCGTCGAACACCCGCCGCCCAGATCCGCGGTGCCGTACTTCCGTTCCGGGCAAGGCGTGACATTCGGCCCCAGCGGCAGCGCTCACCCAAGCACAACAGCGATCGCGACAGTTGCCGTCATCGCGGTCATGTGCGTGCTGGAAATCGTGTTTCTCGCCGGGCCGGCGTTCGCGATCGGCGCCCGCGCCCAACGGCGGCAACTCGGGCTTGTCATCGCCTCGGGAGGCGAACCGCGTGACAGCCGCAACGTCGTGCTCGGCGGCGGCATCGTGTTGGGCGCCATCGGAGGCACCTTTGGCGTGCTACTCGGCCTGGCGGTGGCGCTTACGATCCGGCATTGGCGGATCGGCACCGGCGCCGATTTCGGCGGCCTTCACTTCCACGGCGTCGAGATCCTAGGAGCCGCCGCGGTGGCGATTCTTGCCGGCACACTCGCTGCTGTGATGCCGGCCCGGGCCGCGGCACATCACGACGTCGTCGCCGCCCTGGCGGGCCGCCGTCCCGAAGTGCGACTACGCAGGCGAGTGTCGGTCGTCGGTTTGGTGGTCCTAGCGGCCGGGGTGACGCTCACCGCCTACGGCGCGATACGCACACCACAGTCTGCGGACATCGCCTACGGGTCGGCCCTTGCCGAACTCGGGTTAGCTGCATGCATACCTGCACTCGTCACCCTCGCCGGCCAGCTGGCGCGCCGGCTACCGCTTGCGCCGCGGTTGGCGTTGCGCGACGCCGCACGCAACCGCACGCGCACCGCATCTGCGGCCGCCGCTGTGATGGCGGCGGTCGCCGGGATGGTGGCCGTCGGTATCTACGCGGCGAGCAACGACCTGGCAGCACAACGCAACTACGTCCCCGAGCTGCGCGCAGGGCAGTCCGCGGTCGCATTGTGGAACAACCCCGACACCGGCAAGGCACAACAGGTCGCCGCGGCTGCGACCTCGGTGCTGCCGGTACGCGCAACCGTGCTGGTCGACGCACCGACCTGCGACGCAAGCATCAACAACTGCCTCAGTTACGAGCCGTTGCGACCCGCCAGCCAACTCTGCCCAGCACCGCCCTCACCGTCGGCCACCCAAGCCCAGATCCGGCAATGGGAAACCGACCCCCGCTGCACCCAGTGGGGAGCCGGGGGTGGCTACCTCTTCGGACCGGTCGTCATCGGCGGACCGGAGCTCGTGCGACTCATCGCCGGCCACGACGACCCCGCCGCGGATCGTGCACTCAACGCCGGCGGCGCGGTCGTCTTCAGTCCCCTATACCTCGACGGCGGCCGGGTCAGCGTCGCCAGCTACCCCAACGGGCAGTCGAAGCCGACGAACACGATGACCTTCACCGCCACCGCGGTCACCGCGACGCTCGACCAATCCCAGCCAGCTGGCGCGCAGAAAGCCCTGACCCCCCAGCTCTTATTGTCGCCGGCCGCCGCAAACGCGCTCGGCATCACACCGGTCGCCACCGGGGTGATGCTCGACACCACCCGCATCCCGACCACTGCCGAGCAACGCAAGGCCGACCGCGCGATCGCCGTGATCGACGGCGAAAACGCGCTGATCGTCGAGCGCGGCCACCACGGCCACCTCCCACTCGACCTCTTGCTCCTCGTCATCGCCGCAGCGTTCGTGGCCATCGGCGCAGCGGGCGCCGCAACCGGCCTGGCGATCGCGGACGGACGCACAGACCAAGCAACGCTCGCCGCGATTGGCGCCGCGCCAAGCACCCGGCGGCGGCTCGCGATGGCCACTGCGGGCTGCATCGCACTCATCGGCGCCGCCCTCGGAGGCGCGACCGGATTCGTACCCGCGCTCGGAGTGCTCCGAGCCCACCAGACGCTGCTCCACCCGCAGGCGCACGGAGTTGGCATCGCGTTCGGGCAAACCACAACCACCCAAGGCACCCAATACTTCAGTGCAGCGTCGACCGCCATCGCCCATGTGGCGGTGAGCATTCCGTGGCTACTGATCGCAGCGGTTGTCGCCGGCCTCCCAGTGTTTGCTGCCATTTGCGCAGGGGCCTTCACCCGGTCGGGGAATGCCCTCAAGCGACGCGTCGTCTGATCGGCCGCCGGGGTCGCGCCAGGTAGCCCGCAGGACCGCACCCGATACTCCACCGGGCTGCAAGAGTTGCCAATCGTGAGGAAGGCAACGCACCCTATTTGCACGAAATAAGTCGGCGCAGTGGTCGAACACTTCGACAACCGGCAGCATCGACAAGGCGCTCATCTTGCCGCGATGACGCGCATTCTGTCGTGCCGAAAGTCGGATGTCCTTCAGAAGCCGGTTTTAGCGTCAGCTTCTCAGGATGGCGCCGCGGAATAGCTTCGCCATGCAGTCTGCGCCCGTCGGTCGCCAGTGCCAGCCTTACCTCAAACGCAGTGAGTTGGAATGTCACGACATCGTCTGCCTCGCGATCGGCGATGCGACGATTCGTCAGGCCGGGTCCGTACCTATTGGCGCGTGACGAGCAGTGGGGGCGGCGCGTCGAGAGGCCCTGGGATTGAAGTGACTAGTGCAGGCCCGGTCATCCCTTCTTGCCAGATCAGCAGTTCGCCGTGGTCACCGTTGTTGATGGCTGCGAGCAGGGAATTGCCGGTCGCGTCGAACGCGAGGCCGACCTCGGTTTTCGGCGCGAATTCGAGGTTGGGCACGATCGAGAGCCGGCCGGTGTCTAGGTGCAGGATCGCGATGTCGGATGGCGGAAAGTCGGTGGCGAACCTGACGTCGTGAATGGTTCGTGCGAGTTGGAACGCGATCAGATTCCGGTCGGGGCTGAAGATCGCGACGGACACCGGGCTGCGCCCGACAGGCAGCGGATAGTCCCCGGTCGTTTGGCCAGTGACCAAGTCCCGCCGTTGGAGGGCGCACGGAAGAGGCGGCGTTTGCGGAGCGGCGCAACTCCCGGTCTGCAAGATGAGGTCCCGACCTTGGGCGGCCTTGAGCGAGCCGCCCACAAAAGTTCGGACGACCGTGCCTGTCGTGGCGTCAACAACCTCGACGGTCGGTGGCATATCGGGGTTCGCGGGATCGTCCACGCCGACTACCACGCCGGTCGTGGTGTCGGCAAAGAGGTACGCGTTCGTTGCGAGCGTGATTGCTCGGCCGCCGTCAAGTGGAGTCAGCGTCGGCCCGGCATTGACGGGCGCGCTGCCGGATGGGTTGATCTGCGACGGATATTGCACACCCCACGCGTGATGCTCGCCACCAACCAACCATCCGCGACCTGAACCGGTGAGCCGGTGGGCGGCGCCGGCCTCGACCCGGTACAGCGTGCCTTCCCCACCCCTGGTGGCGCCGCACGGCGCGACCTGCGCGTACGCGGCGTTCGGTGCGGATACCAAAGCGTCAACGAGCCCGCTGCTGTCGGGACCACCGGCGACGGGTGTCGTCGATGGTTGGTCGAGCCTCACAACTTGCAAGCTGGCGCCGCCGATCAAAACGCTTCCGGCGACGTGACCGTAATGCAACGCCAACGTTCGCTGTGGTAGAAGAGCAGTCGAGCCGCACGCCCCAGGAGCCGACGGCCACTCGGCCGCCGATCCCGTCACCGGCACGGGCACGGGCTGTATCGCGCTCGCCACAGTGGCGGTTGGCGCTGCCGATGCGGCGGTGAAACTGGGGCCTGGTGGCTGAGGCGCGACACTGTGGCGCGGCCCGCTCTGCGTGACCACGACCACGATGATGAGCGCAGCGATCCCCACTGCTCCCGCGACAATCCCCACCGAGCGCGGCAGGCCCGGCCGCTTGCCGCCTCCGTCGATGACATCGCTCACCTGACCAAGCTAAGCACCCCGAGCGGCGATCGCATTCTGTTGCCGCTCCGGCAACAGGGAGTGGGTCGGGTCGTGAACAAGGCCCGATGTCCATCGCAAATCGTCGGCCCTGACGTCGTGGCCATACGGAGCGCGGCATTCAGCAGAGGTACTGTCGCGGCGCTGCTTAGTACCCGCCGGGTTGGGTCATGATGGCCCAACTGGTGAGTGCATCCGGCGATGCGGCAATCTCGGCAGGGGGAGGCGGGGGGATCATGAAGATCGGCGTTCCCACGTGGACTGCTTGGACCGGCCTCGCCGGCTCCCTCGTGGGCGCAATCTGGGGTATCGCGATCATCGCCCCACACAGCACAGGCCACTGCACCACAACAGTGGTCAACGGTGTCACGACCCTCACCGGGGGCGGCACCTGCAGCGTAAGTTCGACCTCCGGTTCACTTGTCGGCGCCATCGTGTTCGTCGCCGCCAACAGTCTTCTCGTGACGCTAATTTTTCTGGCGGCCGGCCTCGCGGCACGTTTCATTGGGAAGCGAATTGTTCTGGCGGCAGGCCTCGCGGCACGTTTCATTGGGAAGCGTCGACGACGACCTCCCTTTGGTCGTGAGGCTTAATCCGATCCCGCGGGGCGACGCGGCGGCGATTGGCCTGCTACACACGTGGGTTCGCTGAACCCGCCGGTTCCAGTTCCGCGCGAACCGGAATGGATATGCGGTCGCCTGCCATCATTCGAATTTGATACACATCTTGAGCGTGGCCGGGCCTACCGCCAAGCCGGGGTGAGTACCGCGCACTACACCGGCACGTTCTGGGGCTCCTACCGACACGTGTCGACTAACGAACTGCAACCTGGTGACCTGGTCTTCTTCTACGCAGACAAACACCACGTCGGCATCTACATCGGCGGCGGCATGATGGTCAACGCACCACACACCGGTGATGTCGTCCGCGTCGCACCGGTTTTCGGCGGCGGACGAGACTACGTCGGAGCTGTCCGCGTCGTTGGCTGAACGGACGGCCCAGCGTGGAGCGGCGACGGTGTGCGCATCGACGATGGGCTGTTGATCGTCACCTCGGCTTTAGCACGTAACACGTGGCCGATCCACCGCAGTTGTACCTGACCGGCGCCGAGCGCCTCATCCCTGCCGTCGACCGTCGCGGGCGTCGCAGCTGTGCGGAGCCATCAGCCGGCCGGACGCGAGCCTTGCGCTCTGGCGGCGTCCGGATCTTCGTCAAGTCTTTGTCATTGGCCTCAGGAGACCTATGGGCCGAGGGGGGAGGTTGGAAGCAAGGACGACAGCCAAGCAGCTGCCGCCAGGTGCTCGGTCGTCAGGGAGGTAGCCATGATGGATTGGAACAGTGGGATGGGTGGGGGCGCCTGGGTTTTCATGGGGATCTTCTGGATCGCGCTGCTCGCGGTGATTCTCTTCCTCGTGGTTCGCCTGCTGCCTTCCCACGACCACAGTGGTGCGTCGCAGCAGGACAGCCCAGAGGAGATCTTGGATCGACGGTTTGCCCACGGCGACATCGACGTGCAGACCTACCAGGCCCAGCGCACGGCGCTCGCGGCGGCACGGGGGAAGCGATGATGCGCGCTCCCGGTCGCACCTGGCTGGTGGCGGCGCTGGGTGCGGCGGTGGTAGTTCTGGTGGGCAGTGTCACTGCGGCCGTCGCCGCGACGGGCACGGCTTCCGGCACGTCGTCGACCTCCGGCCGGGAGACCACACCGGGATCGATGATGGGCGGGACCCAGTCCGGTCGCGGAACGTCGATGATGGGCGGCACTCAGTTCGGTGCCGGGACGTCGATGATGGGCGGCGGCGCGGTCGGGTCGCGGATAGGCTATGTGTGGCTGGCCGGGAATGGTGCCGCAGTGACCTCGATCGCCTCGGGTCGGCAGCGGGCCGCGTTGGCGGCGGCGCCCGATGGGCTGCGCCCCGGAGAGGTCATTTGGTTCGACAACGGTTTCTATGTCGAGCTCAAGGACAGCTCGGGTGCCTCGGCGACTGAGGTGCTGGTCGATGCCGTCAACGGTGCTGTCACCACGGAGCCCGGGCCCGCGATGATGTGGAATACCCGCTACGGCATGGGCTTCGCCGGTCGACCGGCGTCCGCGCCCGCGATCACCGCCGAGCAGGCGCGGCAGATCGCCGACCGCTGGCTGCGGGATAACCTTCCCGGACAGGCCGCCGAGTCGGCGGACAGCTACCCCGGGTACTACACCATGGAGACCACCGCTGACGGGCGGATCGTGGGGATGTTGTCGGTCAACGCCGCCACGGGGACGGTGTGGTCGCACACCTGGCATGGCCGATTCCTGGCCAAGGAGGACAGCTGAGCCTCACCGCACCGAATGCGCCGGACTCCGAGCGGGCCGGGCGGTCTGCCGCGCATGTGAGTGGCGCCCGACCGGTGCGGGCGCTCGTCGTCGATGACGAGCCCAGCCTGGTCCGCGCCGTGGTCGGCTACCTGGTGCGCGAGGGCTTCGACGTGCAGTCCGCAGCGGATGGGGAGCAGGCGCTGCGCATCGCCCGCCAGGACAATCCCGATGTCGTCGTCCTCGACCTGATGCTGCCCGGTATCGATGGCGTCGAGGTCTGCCGCGTGTTGCGAACATTCAGCGATGCCTACGTGATCATGTTGACGGCTCGGGCCGACGAGGTCGACAAGCTGATCGGGCTGTCGGTCGGCGCTGATGATTACCTGACCAAGCCGTTCAGTTCCCGAGAATTGGTCGCCCGGATTCGCACCATGTTGCGCCGCCCCAGGGGGCCGCGCGGCAGCCCGTCAAGCGCTATCACCACGGACGTCGGCGGCGAGCCGGCGGTGCGGCGATTCGGAGCACTCGCGGTGGACCCGCAGGCGCGGGAAGTCCGCGTCGATGGGACGCCGGTGGCACTGACTCGAACCGAGTTCGATGTTCTCGACGCGCTCAGCGAGCGTCCTCGTCAAGCCTTCACCAGAGCCCAGCTCATCGAGCGCGTGTGGGGCGCCGACTGGTTCGGCGACGAGCATCTGGTCGACATTCATATCGGCCACGTGAGGCGCAAGCTCGGTGACGATCCGCTGCGGCCGCGCTACGTCCTGACGGTGCGCGGCATCGGATATCGCATGGGACCGGGATGACGCCCGGGACTGACGTCTCTGCTGCCCAGCGGCCGCCCACCAGCCGGTTGGCGCCGGGCGGACTCGGCCGACTTGTGGGCCGCCCGGCCTTTGAAAGCCTCGGGCTTGCGCCCCGGCTCTTCTTTGCGATGGCGCTGGTCGTCATTGCCGGCGCTGGGATGTTGCTGCTCGTTGCCCTGCTCGTCGCCCCGCAAGTCTTCTATGCGCACCTGCATAGGTCCGGCCTTCCCGCCGTAACCCCAGCCGTGCAGCACCATGTCGACGAAGCGTTCCATCAAGCGTTGTGGTTGTCGTTGTCCCTCGGTGTGCTCGCGGCCATCGGCGCGGCGACGCTCGTGACATGGCTGGTCTCCCGGCGCCTGGCCGTCCCAGTGGCCGAGGTCGCCGAGGCCACGACGCGACTTGCGCACGGTCACTACGACACCCTCGTACCGGATCCCGGTCTCGGCCCAGAGTTCGCGACGCTTACCGCGGCGGTCAACCAGCTCGCCAAGCTGCTGGGCAGCTCCGAGGAAATCCGCCGGCGTCTGCTCGCCGACCTCACCCACGAGCTACGCACGCCATTGGCGTCGCTGGAGGCGACGGTGGAGGCGATCGGTGACGGCGTCTTGCAGATCGACCAGACCACCCTCGACACCCTCGCCGAACAAGCCGGCCGGCTGCACCGCCTGGTCGCCGACCTGGAATCGGTGTCTCGCGCCGAGGAACGCCAGCTGGCGTTGAACCCCCGCCCTGTCGCCTTGAGCGACATCGCCAAGCGAGCCGTCGAAGTCCTGCGGCCGCGCTTTGGCACCGAGGGCGTAACGCTCACCCTGACCAGTCCCGCCCCAGGCCCCATCGTGGAAGCGGACGCGGACCGTTTGGTCGAGGCCTTGATGAACTTGCTGGACAACGCGCTACGCCACACCCCGCGCGGCCATGATGTCGCCGTCGCCGTCGACGCGACCGGTGCGAGACCGGGCGACCCCGGCCGCGCCGAGGTGACCGTGACCGACACCGGTGAGGGCTTCGAACCCGCGCAAGCCACCCTCCTGTTCGAACGCTTCTACCGCACCGATACCGCGCGCACGAACAATCGCACCACCGGCGGAGGTCGCGGATCCGGGATCGGGCTGACGATCGCCCGCGCCATCGTGGAAGCCCACCACGGCGGGATCACCGCGCAGTCCCGCGGACGAGACCTCGGGGCTCGCTTCACGATCAGCCTGCCGATCGCGCCAAAGCCCATCCACTAATAGCACTCGTGCTGGAGTGGAGTTCCTCGCTCCGCGCCGCGGGGAGCCTGAGCCGCTTTCCCGGACACGTTGATGCGCAGCGGGTCGCGCTTTTCGTGGCATCGCCGATGGGTGTGAAGAACATGGCCGTTCTGGCCAGTGATGTTCTTCATCCTGTTCGCGGCTCCATCGATCGGTAGGGCATCCGACGGGCGATCGCGACCCGCCGACACACGGCCCCGCCCCTGATGTGCGAATTGCTTGTGGCCTCGCGGCATGTGTAAGCCCGTATTTCGACGCGGCTCCAGGCCGACGGCGCTGAGGGACTCAGACACCTGCTGGAGCAGCGGATGGCCGCCGCACGCGGCCTTTGACGCGCCAACCAGAGCCGCCGGCGTTGGCACGGCGCTCGAGTTCGGAGGTGATCACGTAGCTGTTCGGACCAGGAGTGGCGAGCATGAGCTGAAGTTCTTGCGGACCATTTGCGGACTGACCGCGAACTGGTGCCGGACGCAACGCTGTCGGCAAGCCTGTGACCTGCGGTTTTGCAGTGCCCCGGCAGGATTCGAACCTGCGCCCCCGCCTCCGGAGCGCGAAAACCGTTGCCCGCAGGGTCCGGCGAACTGCGCTCAAGTGGTGAGAAACCCTTGGTACTGCTGAAAAACCGAGCAACGACCATCACCTGCTATCCATTGCCATTGACGGTGGATTGCGGACGTCATGCGGACTACGTGCGGACTGATCAAAGATCAACAAATGGCCCAACCGGGCCTGTTTGACTAGCCTTTGACTGCCCCGGCGTCCATCAGACCTGGCTGCGAGCGGCGAGGATCGCCGCGTCGACCTCGATGAGGCCACCATCGGGTGGCTGCTCGGGCACCAGCTGGCGCAGGCTCAGGAGAGATGTGCATGGGGCACTGCTTACGTCGATCAGGGCCTTGTCTTCACTAGATAGAACGGGGAGCACCTCCATCCCGAGCTCGTCACCCGGCATTTTCAGGGACTGACCCGGGGACATCGCTCTTGGAAGCGTCGGCGGGTCTTCGAGACTAGGCTGTTGAAGGTAATAAGGAGGACGAAGATGCAAGCACATGTTGGTGACGAACTCGTGGTCCACGCCCGGCGGGTAGGCGAACACGAACGCCATGGAATCGTCACTCAGATCCACGGCGAAGGCGGGAATCCGCCCTACGAGGTGAGGTGGCAAGACGGCAAGGAAGCGGTGTTCTTCCCCAGCGCCGACTGCACCGTCGTGCCCGCCAAAGACACGGCGACCGACGCCTGAGGTCTAGTGAAAGGCGTCGGCTACTGAAAGGCGCTGTGTATCTCTGTCGCCGTTGACGTCGTGCTCACGATGAGAACCTCGTCGCCGGCTTGCAACAACAGGAGCGGGTCAGGGCTGACCGGCTGGCCCCCTCGAATCACCGCCGCGACGAAGACTCCAGCGGGCAAGGTGACATCACCAAGAGTGTGGCCGACCGTCCGCGAGTGCTCGGTCAGCGCGGCCTCGATGACACTGACCCCGGCCCGGCTCAGGTGCGCGACGACCACCGTGTCCCTTACGCCTGCACCCTCTTCTATCAGTGTGATCAAGGGCATCGCGGCCGGCACCATCACATCAACACCCCAACGGTCGTCGAAGAGCCACTCGTTGTCCATGTCATTGACCCTGGCGACGACGTGTGGCACCGCGAACTGGCGCTTTGCCAACAGGCTGATCACCAGGTTGTCCTCGTCCTCGCCCGTCGCGGCGACGAGGAGGTCGACACTGAGGGCACCTGCTTGTTCCAGAACACTCGGTTCGCACGCGTCACCGACCAGCAGCCGGCCGAGCGGCCGGCCGTCGGCTTCGGCTAGTGCCGCTACAGCGGCCAGCCGGACGTCGTCCTGCTCGACGACTGTGACGCTGTAGCCTCCCTCGGTAAGCGTGCGCGCTGCCTGGCTGCCCAAACGACCGGCACCGGCTATGACCGCTCTCATGTCCCGAGCTCCTTTCCCACGAAGCTGCGTAGCTGGTCGAGCGACGACGACGTCACGCTCAACGTGACGAGATCGGCCGCCTCGAGCGGGGCGCCCTTTGCCGGAATCAGCGAGCGGCCGCCCCGCGTAATCTCGACCACCCGGATCTCGCCGTCGACCTCGAGATCCGCGATCGGCCGACCTGCCAAGTAGGACGGAAGCTGGGTGCGAACGAGCAGGGTCTCGCCGTTGCCAAAACTCAGCTCCGGCGACAGGTGGCGGTGCACCAACATTTGGCGGATCTCGTTGACCGTCCAGCGAACGCTCGCCACCGTCGGGATGCCAAGCTCCCGATAGATGTCGGCACGTCGCGGATCGTAGATGCGCGCGATGACAGCGGGCACCCGATACTCCTCTCGCGCCGTCCGGGCCGCCACAACATTGGTGTTGTCTCCTGAGGTCACTGCGACGAGGGCGTCAGCGGCTGTGATGCCCGCATCTTCGAGCACGCGTCGGCTGTAGCCGTTGCCGACGCAGAACTTGCCGGAGAATGCCTCCCCCAGCAGTGCGCGTGTCTTCGGGTTGCGGTCGACGACGCGGACGTCATGTCCTTCAATCGCCAGTTGGCTGGCCAGCGCCGCACCCACGCGCCCGCATCCGACCACGATTACCCTCATGCGCTCACCTCTTCGTGTACGGCTGATGCGCCGGCGTGGAGTCCGACTGCGGTGTGGCGGTCACGAGCGCGCAGCCGAAGCTTGCGAAGCTCTTCGGCGATCAGAAGCAAGACGCCGAAGGCGACCAACATCGCCCAGTCAGTCAACGACAGCGGGGCGGTGTGGAACACGGCCTGCAACGGCGACCAGTAGCTGATCGCGGCCATCGCCGCGACGCCTAGACACTCCGCCCCGATCAGTCGAGGGTTGGAGAAGATGCCGGCCTGCAACAGGCTGCGGCGTTCGGTGCGCACGGCGAAGCCATTGAAGAACTGGCTGACGACGATGCCGGCTTGCGTCATCGTGATCGCCTCCCGATACACAGGGCTCGACGAGGTGTAGTCGGCGAATGGCAGGCGGCCCGTGTGGATCCGCCAGAAGAATGCCACGCAGACGCCGATGGACTGGATCGTGCCCAGGAAGAGGAAGCGGCGTACGACGGCAGCGGAAAACAGCGGCTCGCGCGCCGAACGTGGTGGGCGGTCCATCACATCTGGCTCTGGGGGCTCGGCTCCGAGCGCCAATGCTGGCAGGACGTCGGACCCGAGGTCGATGGCGAGAACCTGGACGGCGAGGAGCGGCACGAGCGGAAAGCCGACAAAGGTGGCCAGCACGATCGGCGTGAGTTCGGCGATGTTGTGGCTGAACAGGTAGATCAAGAACTTACGGATGTTCTGGTAGACCGACCTGCCGAGTTCGACCGCGGAAGCAATGGAGGCGAAGGAGTCGTCGAGCAGGACCATGACCGAGGCTTCCCTCGCGACGTCGGTGCCGGCTATGCCCATTGCCACGCCGACGTCTGCGCGTTTGAGTGCCGGCGCGTCGTTTGCGCCGTCGCCAGTCACCGCCACGACGGCGCCGCACCTCTTGAAAGCCTCGACTATGCGCATCTTGTGTTCCGGGCTCACGCGACAGAAGAGCAGCTCGGCCTCATCCGTGACCGTGCGGTCGAGTGCGGCGTCGTCTGACTCGTCGAGCTGACGGCCGGTGACGATCACTGGATCCGGCGTGCGCACGATCCCCACGCGGCGCGCGATGTTCTCCGCGGTCAAGGGATGATCGCCAGTGACCATCACGACCCGGATACCCGCCTGCCTGCAGCGTGCCACGGCTTCGAAGACTTCGGGCCGCGGCGGATCGAGCATGGCCGCCAACCCGAGGAACGTCAGCCCAGACTCGGCGTCTTGCTGCGCCGGACGGGCGGTAGCGAGTTCGCGGGCTGCGACACCGAGGACGCGCAGGCCCTGGCCGGCCATGACGTCGCTGATCCCGGCAAGCTCAGCACGCAAGTCCTCGGTCATTGGTCGCCGGACGTCGCCCCAGTCGGCGTCCACGCAACGAGCAAGCAACTCCAGGGGTGCACCCTTCGCGTAAGCCGCATAGGTCAGATCCGACGTCCGGTGCACCGTTGTCATCAGCTTGCGGGTGGAATCGAAGGGAAACTCGGTCGTTCGCGGGCACGCGGACTGCTCCGTCGAGAGGTCGATGCCAGCCTTGGCCGCCGCGACGACGAGCGCACCTTCGGTGGTGTCGCCCAAGACCCGCCAGGTCTGCTCCGCGCTGGGTGGGACGAGCCTGGCGTTGCTGCAGAGCGCGGCCGCGGTGAGCAGCCGGTGCGCCGACGCAGCATCGCTGACGTCACCGTGAGGCTCGTATCCCACTCCCGTCACCGTGTGGACGGACCCGGCCCGCCAGAGCCGAACGACGGTCATCTCGGCCTTGGTCAGGGTCCCGGTCTTGTCGGTGCAGATGACAGTCGTCGACCCGAGTGCCTCGACCGCGAGCAGTCGTTTCACCAGTGCGTTCTTGCGAGCCATCCGGCGTACCCCGACAGCGAGCGACACCGACAAGGTGGCGGGCAACCCCTCCGGAACCAACGCCACCATCACGCCAAGCGCAAAGACGAAGGAGGCGACGACGCCGCCGTGGTGCTGAGGAAGTCTGATCACGAAGATGGCTGTCCCGATGAGAATCGCGCCGCCAGATACGCGTCTTGCCATCATCGCGACCTGGCGCTGCAACGGGCTGGCCGACTGCGGTGCGGCAGCGGTCAGCCGGAAAATCCGGCCGAATTCCGTGGCGTCACCGGTGCTGACCACGATCGCCTTGCCGGACCCCGACATCGCCGTCGTGCCCATGAACAGGCCGTTGCGCGCCTCGAGCTGCGGCGTCGAGGCAGGAACGGCGTCGGCGGTGCGACGAACCGGCGCGCTTTCACCGGTCAGGGCGGCGTTGTTGACGGTGAGGTCGTGCGCTTCGACGACCCTGCAGTCGGCCGGTACGGCGTCACCCGCGTCGAGAACGATCACGTCGCCCGGCACCAGGTCGGTCGCGGGACATTCGAGGCGTTCGCCTTCGCGTAAGACGCGGCAGGTGTGCGGAAGCATGGCCTGTAACGCCTCGGCGGTCTTCTCCGCCGAGTACTCCATGCCGAAGCCGATGCTCGCGTTGAGCACGACGACCGCCAAGATCGCCAGCGCGAGCTCGAGATTGCCAACATCGTGAGGTCGCTGGAGAGCGTAAGCCAACAGCGTGAGCACCGAGGCTGCCAACAAGACCAGCGCGAACAGATCCGTGAACTGTGCGAGCAGCCGACGCAGGATCTTGGGTCTCGGCAGCGACCGGAGCTCGTTCGAGCCGAGCCGGCGACGCCGCTCGGCCGCCTCGGCCGCAGTCAGACCGCGCACTGAGGTGCCCAGCGCCGTGTAGACCTCGCCGGCAGCGATCGCGTGCACCTGCGGCCCGGCCAACATGTCCTCTCCTGCGGCAGTTCGCGGCTTCACGCACTGTCGCGGTCGTGTGTTGTGCAGACGCGTTAGTGCTTGACCTGGATCTTGCGCGTCTTCGTCTTGGCGATCGGCACCCGAACCTCGAGGATGCCGTTGACGTACGTCGACTCAGCTTCGCTTTCGTGGGTGCCGGTCGGCAACGCGATACTTCGCGAGTAGGCGCCGTCACGGAATTCTGTCCGGAATCCGTCGCGCGCCTTGTGCTGAAGCTTGTCCTCGCGGCTCACACTGACATGCAGCGTCCCACCGGAGATCGAGACGTCGACGTCCTTATCGGGATCAATACCGGGCAGCCCGGCCCGGATGACGAGTTTGTCTCCCGCTACGAACTCCTCGAAGCGGAACGTGTCAGCCGTCGCCGTCCGCACGACTTCACCGAGCAGTCCGAGTTCAGGCCACTCCGCCAACCGCCGTACCGGCCACGTCGTGCGAGCGGCGAGCCCAGTGGTACGAGGCATATCGATCACTTCCTTAGGCGAAATACACGCCAAAGGTCCGCAGGTCGCCTCACGCGCGATTGTGGCGCGCCCGCGCCTCCCGCGATTTCCACCACCCCTTACCGATCGCGCGTGGACGACGAAGCAGCAGCAGCGTGTCGCCATTTGCGCCTCGTTTGCAGAGACGAATGTCCTATCGACCAGGGCAGATTGTCCTTCGCCAGCCCTCAGGAAGGAGCCGCGCCGGCCCCGTCACAGGCGATCAATTGCACGCTACACGTAGCCGCAATGACGCGCGTTCGGTCGTGCAGAATTGTGCGCGCCCATCGTCTTGCCGGCTACGGATTCGTCACCATTCCCGAAGGCCTCGGCCTGAGCTAACTACCGCCGACCACGCTCGTCCGTAACTCCGCAATCCGGGGAAACGCACTGTCGTGCCGCCACGAGGGCGCCGTCTTGCCGAGGCGGCGGCTTTGTGTCGCATCGAGATGCTATTCGCGATTCACGGGTTCCGATGGCTGCCTCGCTGCTTGCCTGGGCCGGTTGTTGTCAAGGTCGGCTCAGGCGTGCGACGCCTTTCTTATGGCAGAGCCGTTGTCGCGGACGCTTACAACTTCGACCCCGGCAAGCGGTTCAGCCAGTATGAGCAACTCGCTCGGGATGGGTGGGCTGCCGACTTTCAAGACGTCGGGCAGACCGCGACCTTTGTCGGACGGTTCACACTGGCGACCTTCGATGTGAACGCGCTCGGGATCCCTATCGCGTAGCCAACTAGCTCAAGGTCCGCGTCGGCTCCCATTCGTGCGACCAAGGCCAGCAGCACCTGCACACGGTTCGAAACGCGCATCCTCGCCATGGCCGACCGGCTTTCGTCGAGTTCGACGCCGTCCCCGTCATGGTGGTCGTCCGAGCCATCGTCACGGCACACGCACAGTTCGAAGGCACAGCGGCGGAATGGTCCACGCCGGAATTCAGCTACGCCATCAGACGCGAACGCCTCGCTTGATCTCCCGTTAGGACAGAGCAGTCCAGCGAATGACCTTCGGCCCTTCTCGTCGACCCTCATACCGGGGTTCAGTCGATATCTGCCCTGCCGTGGGAGGTCGTCATGTTGTTCACCAACCGCGTTGACGCCGGACACCGCCTTGCCGAGGCGTTGAAGTCTCTGGACGGCAAGAACGTCGTGGTCGTAGGGCTGCCTCGCGGAGGCGTCCCAGTCGCGTTCGAAGTCGCCCGGGTGCTCGGCGCACCGCTAGATGTCATCGTGGTGCGAAAGCTCGGCGTGCCGTTCCAACCCGAGCTCGGCATGGGCGCGGTCGGCGAGGGCGGCGCGCGAATCATCAACGACGAGGTCGTGTGCCTGGCCCGGGTGAGCAAGCAAGAACTCGCCGACGTCGAGCGGCGTGAGCGCGCCGAGGTGGAACGGCGGGCGCACCGTTTCCGCGGCAACCGGACGCGGGTCCCGCTCGCCAGTCGCACAGTCGTCGTCGTGGATGACGGGATCGCGACCGGCTCGACTGCGCGGGTGGCCTGCCGGGTGGCGCGTGCGCAGGGCGCGGCCAAGGTCGTCCTCGCCGTGCCGGTGGGTCCGGAGGGGGTCGAGCAGCGGATGCACCCGGACGCCGACGAGGTCGTCTGCCTCTACACCCCCGCCACGTTCTTCGGGATCGGCCAGTTCTACGACGACTTCGCGCAAACCAGCGACCACCAGGTTGTCGAGTTGCTGCACCGCGCGACGGAGTGGCCCGCCGTCGCACCGGTCGACCAGTCGGTGGCGATTGACCCGCCCACACGCAACGAGGAAGTCAACGTGCAGGCCGGTCTGGTGCGGCTCGCCGGGCACCTCACCTTGCCGCAAGGCGCGATCGGACTCGTCGTGTTTGCGCATGGCAGCGGTAGCTCGCGGCAGAGCCCGCGCAACCGCTATGTCGCATCGGCGCTCACCGCTGCTGGCCTCGGCATGCTGCTGTTTGACCTGCTCACCGTCGAAGAAGAGGCCAACCGCGCCAACGTCTTCGACATCGACCTGCTCGGCCGCCGGCTTCTCGACGTCACCGACTGGCTGCAGACCCAGCCAGACACGCGCGACATGCGCATCGGCTACTTCGGCGCCAGCACCGGCGCGGGGGCGGCGCTGTGGGCCGCAGCCGACCCGGGCGCCGACGTCGCCGCGGTTGTTTCCCGCGGCGGCCGGCCCGATCTCGCCGGCCCGAGGCTTATCCGAGTCCAAGCTCCGACGCTGCTCATAGTCGGCGGTCACGACGACATCGTCATCGACCTCAATCGCGCCGCGCAGGCACAGCTGCGATGCGAGAACCGGTTGGAGATCGTCCACGGCGCCACCCACCTGTTCGAGGAACCCGGGGCCCTCGAGCAGGTCGCTCGCCTCGCCATCGACTGGTTCACTACCCACCTCACCCCGGTCGCCTCCGCGGCCGGTTGAACCGCACGTACCCAGGGCGCGCCACTATCCCAGGCACTCTACGGTTCACCGAAGCCGAACGAACACAAGCGTCTGTACGTTCGGCACTACTCGACAAGCGTGCCAGCCCGAATGAGCGAGATCGAAGCGATCTGTCGAGTGCGGAATCTTTTCTAACTCTTACCGCTGAGGCCGCGCCCGCCAACCGTTGCGATGCAGTCCGGCATCTCATGGTTCTGAGATGGAGTGGTGAACCTGCCCTGGGCATTCGCTGTCGACGCCGGCAAACGGCACCCGTCCGATGTGCATGAAGAACTCCGATGTGAATCAAGAACATGGATGCGGTCGCCAGTGATGTTCTTCATGCTGTTCGCGGCTCCATTGGTCGGTAGGGCATCCGAGGAGCGATCGCGACCCGCCGACACACGGCCCCGCCCTGGCGGTGCGAATTGTTTGTGGTCTCGCAGCATGTGTAAGCCCGTATTCGACGCGGCTCCCAGCCGACGGAGTTGAGGTACTCGGATACTTGCTAGAGCAGCGGATGGCCGCCGTACGCCGCCTTTTTGACGCGTCTCCACAGCCGCCGGCGTGGGCACGGCGCTCGATTTTGGATGTGATCACGTAGTTGTTGGGACCATGAGTCGCGACCGTGAGCTGAAGGTCTTGCGGACTGTTTGCGGACTGACCCGAACTGACGCCGGGCTCGACGCGGCCAGCAAGCCTGTGACCTGCGGTTTTGCGGTGCCCCCGGCAGGATTCGAACCTGCGCCCCCGCCTCCGGAGCGCGAAAGCCGCTGTAGGCAGGGCTCGGCGAGCCGCGCTCAAGTGGCGAGAACCCCTTGGTAATGCTGAAAAACTTGCGCAATGACCATCGCTTGTTGTCGTTGGCGGTTGACGACGGAATACGGAGGTCTTGCGGACTGCGTGCGGACTAATCGAAGATCAACTAACGCGCTGTCTCGTCGGCGGGGATCGAATCGGCCAGTTTGAAGACGTGCCCGGGCCTGGACCACGGGTGCGCCTCGGCCGACTGATCGATATCACGACCCAGGCCGCTGCTGAACTGCCCGCCGACACCACCCGTGATCCCGGCCGACGGCGACGTCGGGCTTGCCGGCGGAGGACGGAAACGGGCCTCGACACCAATCGACCAGATAACGCGCGCGTCGCTAACTGGACCGACCCGCGCCAGCAGCGCTGCCACCAGCGACGCAGGGTGCGGCGTCGGCACGATTACGCCGGCGGGAACCGATACCGCGTGGCCCTGCCAGATCCTCCCCGCCCAGACCAAAGCCCATGATGCGTCGAACCCACACCCCGGTCGGCCCATCAACAGAGCGCCTATGGCGACGGACGACATTGTTGCGACGCACTCGACTGCGCGACGCCGTTTGCCTCGCCGCGACACCCCGAACTCGTTCGGCCGATCCAGCAGACCTTCGGTGGCCTTGGTCGCGATCATCCGAAGTTCACGATCGCGAGAACCCGACACTGTGCCTTGTCTCACGGAACGGCCGGTCCTCCCGAGCTGCGAGCGCCAGCGGCCGTTCGGGAAGCTTCATTTCAGCATTTTCGGCAGCTGGTCGACGAACTTGATCGCAACCATCGTTGCCGCCGGGAATGTGGATTGAACCGCCCAAAACCACGCGGCTGCCCTAAACTTCGATGGCCGAATCGCCCAGGCAGATGTGAGAGGCAACAGGACATTTGGACGCGTCTACATCGCCTGAGGATGGCGATGAAACTAGGGAGCGCGAGGCAGATGAAACCATGGCCATCGCTCTAAACGCCGGAGCAATTCGTGGAGACAGCCGCGTCGCCGTGCGGCATGCGACGCGCCTACTCGGGTGGGGCATGGTTCTTCCGCCGGTTGCGTTCGCCGCCGCGGTGAGGCTGGCCGCGTACGCCGGCCAGGTGCAGCGTGGTACAGACGGTGCCGCGGGGATGTCGGGGCTCACTGTCGCGATCGTCGGCGTGCCGTTGATTGGGCTCACTGTCGTGGCCGGCTTTATCGTCGCCGGGACGTGGGTCGCGGCCGTCGGCGTCTTAGGGTCGGCGAGTCGGCACAGCCAGGCGCCCGCCTGGCCGGCGCCATCGGATGCGAGGGACCACGTCCTCACACGCTTGACAGCGGTCGTGCTAGCCGCAGTTGCTTCGTTGTCCGCATTGTCTTTCTTCGTGTCGACCACCCAAACCGGCGTCGGGCTTCCTATTGTGGCGCTTGCTTGCGGCGGACCGACCGTCGTGGTGGTTCCCGTTCTTCTTAGTCTTGTGTCATGGGTCCGTCGTAACCTCCCGCTCGCCATGGAAGGTCCGGACGTGTACGCAGGTGCGGCCCGACGCCCAATCGTAATGGGCGCCATCGCGATGGTCGCGCTCGTCGTGGGGGTCGCGACGCTCTTCGCCTACTTCATCAATCGCCTCCAGTCGTTTGGCGGAATGCCGGTGCTCTGCGCAGCTCTCGTCATTGACCTCGCCGCGGTGCCGTTCGCAGTAGCGCTACTCACCGGCGTAAGCGCAAGGACAACCGGCGGGCACGGCTCAGAGGCTCCGATCGCGACCGTCTGAACGCGAGTCGCGGGCTCGCCCAGACGCTGACAGGTTCCTCGTCTTCTGACTTGGTCAAGCCTCCTCCCATAGCTGCAGGACGTTGAGGACCGAACCTGTCGAAGGTGCAGTCATGTTGCACGAAGGCCTGGTCCGGCTGCTTACCGACAGGGTTGACGGTCTCGCAAATCTCCGCTGCTCGCTGCCGGGTGGCACGTCACCGCGGTCATCGAGATCCAAAACCGCTGACCCCCACGCCGATTACGACGTCCGAGCCGCGAACGCGTCTCCGGCGACATGGCAGGCAACCGCAACTGCCCCGCCCTTTGGGGGCAGGTGCTTGTGGTCTCGCACTATGGAACCCGGATCCGACGCGGCCTCAGTTGACGGCACCGACGCAGACTCGGGTACCTGCTGGGGCAGCGGATTTGCCGCAGGCTACGGCGTTCTTGACGCAATCACGAGAACCGCCGGCACCGGCACGGCGCTTGACGGGGAGGTGTTCGCACGGCTGCTAGGACTCGAGGTTGCGAAGGTGTTCTGGATTTCTTGCGGACTATTTGCGGACTAAGGGCGAATTCCACTCGACCTACAAGCCTCTGACCTGCGGTTTTGCGGTGCCCCCGGCAGGATTCGAACCTGCGCCCCCGCCTCCGGAGCGCGAAAGCAGTTGCCCGGAAGGTCCGACGAACTGCGCTCGATCGGTGAGAAACCCTTGGTGCTGCTCAAAACCCGAGCAACGACCACCGTGTGGTGTCGATGGCCATTCACGGCGGAATACGGACGTCTTGCGGACTGAGTGCGGACTGAGTGCGGACTGCCAGAAGATCAAGTAACGGACTGACATCGGACAACTCCAGCGAGCTTTGATGTGTCCAAACGCACGTCAACAGGGCCGGCCCAGGTGGTCGCAAGCCGCGAGCTGTCCGTGCCTGCGAGGAAGCAATACCCGAAGCCGCAGATTAAGAGGAGAACGGGCCCGTGACGGCCGGTCGGGGCCTGATGGTGGCTGGTGGCGTTTCCGCTGAACCGCACCGAGCACATCAACAAGTGAACCGACGCAGGCCAATCCCCTGAAGTGCCCACCGGTCGAAGGCGTTCCTGTCTGGCGAACCGTCACACTCTCGTTGTGCTGGCTTCTACGGAGACAGATGTTTAACGAAAAAGACGCGATCGAAGCCCTCGTGGATGGCGCGGTGGGTCTCCCGATAACCGTGGCGGACGTAATAGCTCAGATTCTCCGTCATCGCCGCGTTCGTATAAAGCCTCACTTCCGGCAGGCCCAGCCGCCGCGCCTCGTCCTCCGCGAGCATGAGGAGTCGCCTTCCGACGCCCGCGCCCTGCTCCTCTGGCACGACAGCGACGTTTTCTAACAGCATGTAGGTCGGCGCCGGCCTCAGCACCAGCAGAGCAATCACGTTTCCATCGCGTTCCGCGAGGTAGGCGTCACCGAGTGCGGTTAGCGCCTCATAGTCGGCCGTCATCGGCGCGGGCTGGCGTCCGATTCGATCGACCCAGCGCGCGTAGGAACGGCGAGCAACCTCGGCGAGCGCTGGTCCGTCAATTGGTGCGGCACGACGAATGATCACTGACCGCGCCACGACCCTTACCGTCCTTCGCTTCGCAAGGGTTGCTTGCGTCTTGATCGCATCCGACACTTCGCTTCAACGCCAGTACCAGCCACGGCAACCTATCGGGCATCCCAGACATGACGGCAGCCACCCGGAACCGGCGATCATAGACACGTTCGCGGATCCGACGGTGGTCCGGATCCAGGGGCGCAAGGTCACCTGGGGCTGCTACATGTTCGCGATAGCGCGCAGAGGCTGACGGCACGCGTCGCCTAGCTAGCGGTGCACGAGTAGCGCTAGGCGTTCGGCCAGATGCACTCGCGGCCGTGTACGACGACTCGTAGCGTCTTGCTTGGAGCGGATCAAGGCCGTGGAGCTAATCGTGCTGCTTGGGCGCGGACTGCTGGGTGAGATCGGCCAGCTGAACAGCATGACTGTGTTATTGCCAGTGATGTTCTTTCATCCTGTTGGCGGCTCCATCGATCGGTAGGGCATCCGAGGGGCGATCACGGCTCCCGACACACGGCCCCGCCCCTAGGGTGCGAATTGCTGGTGGTCTCGCAGCATGTGGAAGCCCGTATCCGATGCGGCTCCCGGCCGACGGCGCTGAGGGACTCGGGTACCTGCTGGAGCAGCGGATGGCCGCCGTACGCGGCTTTTTGACGCGCTCACCCGAGCCGCCGGCGTTGGCACGGCGCTCGATTTCGGAGGTGATCACGTAGCTGCTAGGACCAGGAGTCGCGACCGTGAGCTGAAGGTCTTGCGGACCATTTGCGGACTGACCCCGAACTGACGCCGGACTCGACGGGGCCGGCAAGCCTGTGACCTGCGGTTTTGCAGTGCCCCCGGCAGGATTCGAACCTGCGCCCCCGCCTCCGGAGCGCGTACCAGGGGCTTGCGCTACACGACTCCAACCCCCACCATTAGGCCTCTGACCTGCGGTTTTACGTGTCGGGTGGTGCTTTCTCATGGTGGCGTCTGACGCCCCGTTTGTGGTCAGAATGTGGTCAAGATCATTAACGGCCCGGTCGGACGGCTGAAGTGGCGAGTCTTCGCTACCGCGCCGGCGGCTGGGATCTGCGGTATCGCGACCGCGCAGGGAAGGAACGCACCGAGCGCTTCGATGGGCCGCTGCGGCGAACCCCTCCCGACGTCGCTTTAGACCGCAAAGCTGAAGTCGAGCGGTCGATGCGACGCGGCACGTACATCGCGCGTGAGGAGCGCGAGGCGTCGTTCGCGTCCTACTACGCGCGCTGGTGGGATGCCCGCCAGATCTCGGCGACGCGTGCGTACACCGATGTGAGCCGCGCCCGGCTTCATGTGCTGCCTTACTGGGGGAGTTGGCCGCTGTGCAGTATTCGGCCGTCGGACGTCGACGATTGGATCGCCCAGCTCGCGCGCCGGATGGGGCCGAGTTCGGTTCGGCATTGCTACACGCTGCTGCGTGGACCGATTCGGCGCGCCGTCAAGGACGGCATCATTCCCGACCCGTTGATTGACATCGCTCTTCCGCCGAAGCCGAAGATCGCGAAGACATTCGACGATGTGCTCACGGCATCGGAGGTGGTGCGTCTCTCCGAGGCGGTCGCAGACACAAGCCCCGGGTACGAAGGCCTGAAGACCAACGATCGGTACCGCGCGATGATCCTGATCGGATGCTGGCTTGGCCCGCGGTGGAACGAAGTGCTCGGAGTGCGCGTCTGTGACGTGAATCCCCTGAAGAAGGAAATCACCTTTGGCCGGGTGGTCGTCAATCAAAATGGGACGCGCGTGTTCACCGAGTTCGGCAACAAGACCGGTGAGTTCCGCACCGTGCCGGTGCCGGCGACGGTTATGGACGAGATCAACAACCACATCGCTACGTATTGCCTGGCGGGTGACCGCGAGGCGTTCTTGTTCCTCACCCGGAACGGCACCCATCCGCAGCGCCAAACGTTTCTTCGCTTCGTGCTGCACAAGGCGCTCACACGCGCAGGCTTGGACGGCCGCGGGATCAGCTGGCTTTCGCTGCGCCACACGGCAGCGTCGCTGATGTTCGACGCGGGACTGACGATTTTCGATGTCCAGCGTCGCCTCGGACATCACTCGCCTGTCATGACGGCTGAGGTCTACACACACCTGATGCGCGAACGCTTCGATGCGGGACGCCAGCTGATGGAGGACTACATCCGCGCGCACAGCTGACCGGCGTCGCTCGCGTCGGTCACGTCATTTTGATTTTCATATCAGGGGACAACCTCACCGCCCGATGCCGCGCCCGCGGGGGGCGACGGCCCGGGGGTAGTCGTCGGTTCGTTCGATGACGGATCGGTGGCTGTCGGTCGTCGGTGCCCACACGCCTGGTTGGATCCGTGGTGCCGGTGGTGCCGGCGCCGGCGGCACCGGCGGGTTGGCGGCGTTGGCGCGGTCGAGGAGGGTGTGGGCGGCGTCGTTGCGGCCGCTGCGGGCGAGGGCCGCTTCGAGCAGCTGTCGTGCGCCGCTGTCGCCGGCGGTTGGGTGCCCGTGGTCGTCGTCGACTGCGGGTGCGAGGTAGGCGTGGTTTTCTTCTCGGCCGCGGGTCAGCCCGACGTAGAGGTGTTCGCGGTCGATCCCGGGTCGCACCAGCAGGATCGCAACATCGGTGGTGGCGCCTTGCGCCCCATCGATGGTGCTCGCCCAGCCGTGCTCGACGTGTTCCGCGACGTAGGCGGGCGGCAGCATGGTCCGACCTTTCCCTGCGAGGTCGTCGACGAGCAGGCCGCCGTCCTCGGTGGTGGCGAGGATGGTGTACCGGTCGCCGTTGCGGACGTGACTGTCGCCGAGGGGGAGTTGCCGGTTGTTGCGGCGTGCACGGATCACGTCCCCGGCCTGAAACGCACGGTCCCCGACGACGACCTGTGGACCGTGCGACTGACCGCTTTGTTGTGCCGCAGTTTTCGCGAGGGCGTTCAACTGGTCGACGTCGTCTCTAGTGCGGGCGAGCATCATCACTTCGGCGCCGCCAGCACTGGCCTCTTGCCAGTGCGCGAACACTCGCGCGGCGGCTTGGTCTGGGTGCTGGACGGTGTGCAGCCGGTCGGCGTCGCCGTAGACGTCGATCACGCTGTTGTCACCCTCGCGTAGTCGAAGGGACGCCTGGGCTTCCCACTGGCGGTGGAAGCGGTGCACTTCGGTGAGTTCGACGCCGTGCCCGCGGGCGGCCAATGCAGGCAGGAGTCCGCCCGGCGCGTTGACGGTGCCGATCTGGGCGGGGTCTCCAACGAGGACGACTTTGGCTCGGGCGTTCCAGGCGATGCGGGCCAGGGTGTGCAGGTCGAAGGTGGACGCCATCGATGCCTCATCGACGACGAGCACGGTGCGGCCGGTTGCAGCCCACGCGGTCCGCTCACGTTCGGGCAGCTGCGCGAGTCGGGTTTGTTGGTGTAACCATTTGGCGAGGGTGTCCGTGGTGCCGCCGGTGGAGTGGCCGAGTTCGGCCGCGGCCCGCGCCGACGGTGCCAACCCGACCACGTGGAACCCTGCGCTGTCCCAGATCTTTGCGGCGGCGCCAAGCGTGGTGGTTTTGCCGGCGCCGGCGGGGGCGGTGAGCACGATCAGAAAGCCACCGCCGGTCGTGAGCCGGGTGACAGCGGCTTCCTGGTCGACACCCAACCCCGTCATCGCAGTGGCGTCGATGAGTGCGGCCGGGACTTGGGCGAAATGGCGGTCCCGGCCGGCGGCGGCTGCCTGCAGGACCTGGGCTTCGGCCCGCAGCACTTCTTTGCTGGTGTAGCGGGCGTCGGAGGCTCTCGGGATGACACCGACCTGGGTTGCACCTAAGCCCACGGTCACCGGGTGACTCAGGTTGTGGTCGGTGAGGTTTTCGATCCGGACCCTCGTCTGCTCCGCGGTCTCCGCGAGCACGGGTAGTGCGGCGGCGACTTCGATGGTCAGGTCAGCGCGGGAGAACACCCCGTGTCGCCGTCCGGCCGCGAGCACCGCTGCACCGGAATGCGCAGGGGTGACAGCGGGGGTGACACCGACTGCGAAGGGTTTTGTCACAGGGGTGACACCGGCTGCGAAGGGTTGTGTCGCGGCGGTGACCGCAGTGTGCAGGGTGATCGCGTCCCAGCCCAGCGTCGCGGCTTCGGTGCTCCACCGCTGATGGAGCACCGACACACTGCCGGTGGGTTCTTTGCCTTGCCTCGTCTTGAGTACCGCGGTCTTGGTGACGGCGGCCCGCTCATTCCTGGTCAGGTCACGGCCGAGCGTCGCTTCGTAGTCGGCGATGACAGGCGCCGCTTCGGCGTTGATTTGTGCTGTTCTTTTGCTCCACGCGGTCATCACGTCGGTCGGGACGCCGAGGATTTCCGCCTGCCCATGCGCAGTGGGCGCCGCGAAGACAACGCCGAGCCGGGTGTGCAGTTCCGCTCGCAGCGCCGCCTGGTAGAGAACCCCGGTGGCTTTCTTGTGATGAAAAAGCTCGTGCCCGTCGATGGTCCGCCACACCCCATCTGCGCATAGGAGTTTGTTCGGTACGAGTGCGTGGGTGTGCAGCTGCGGATCCCCCGCCCGAGACGTCCGGTGATCGAACAGGGCCGCGGCGAACCCACCCGTGCGGATCTGCTCCACCCCGTCGGTGCCGCGCCGCGACAACGCCGCATGTGCATCCAGGTAGGCCAACGCGGCGAGCACCGCGGCGCGGTGGGCTTCGGCTACCTGGGTTTGCGCGGTCGCGCCGCCGAGCGCCCACAGCACGGTGACGCTCTTCGGGGCGGAGAAGGTCAGGTCAAAGCCGGTGACCGCATCCGCCCGCCACGCACGGCCCAAGGCTTGTCCGGTGGTCGGATGCAGCGCGCGGGCGAAGACCGCTTCGAGCTGCTGTTCACTGACCTCGCTGCCCGGCTCTAGCCCGAGCTCAGGCAGGCCGCGGCCGACCCACACGCCGGGTTGCTCACCGGCACCGAGGTAGTACTCGCACGCGCCGACGGCGACGCTGTCCTGGTAATACCGCCACGACGTGCGGCCGATCTTCGCCGACGACAACACGTGTTTCCCCCCGCACCGATAATCCTGCCCTGGGCCGCCACCGTACATTCCACGAATGCATATGTCTGCTGAATAGTTGGCTGGATTATGGAGGGTGTGATTCGTGGGTGTGGTGTCGTGTCGGTTGGTGTCGTGCGGTTCGGATTTAGCTTATGTGCTTGGGTTTTCGGAGCGTTGGTAGGTCGGGGTGTCCGTGATGCTGTGCGCGTGAGTTTCGGGTTGTCGGTTCGGGTCCTGACGTTTCACGGTCGCGCTGATCAGCAAATAGAAGCGCGTGATATTCGGCGACACGAGGCGATATTCGGCGAACGAATGAGAGCCAAAGGATCGGTCAGACATCTTGCGCTCGCGACAACCTGGATGGCCGAGCTGGCAGGGATGACGGCAGCAGGCCCGGCGACCTGCTCGGGCCCAGTCGGTTAGACGTCACCCACGGTCTAGCTGAGGTCTTGTCGCGGTTCAGGTCCGCGGGCGTGTCCACTTCCAAGGTGCCCGAGACGCCTGTACGTAGCGGAGTACATGACACACAGCACAGTCAGAAACGATTCCCCGATCAAGGAGCGACCGCGATGGCGAGACCCGACACGACACCAGCAGCACGCGACCGAAACTCACGCCCCGGACAGCCGGCGACTCGGGTAGACCCAGCGGTGCCGCTACCCGCCGTCCTCGACCTCGTCGACGCTGCCGCGCTCCTTGGCGTGGGGCGGACGACGGCGTACAAGCTCGTCCACGACCGACAGTGGCCAACCCCCGTGCTGCGCCTCGGCCGGCTCATCAAAATCCCCACCCAACCGCTGCTCGAACTGCTCGCCGGCACCACCCACGAGACCGGCTGACGGCGACCTACGGCCTGCCAGCAGGCGGCCGAAACGGGGCCGCTGAGGCTCGGCTGACTCATCGAAAATCGGGAACGAATGGCGGGTCGAATTGCAACACTGGCACCCTGGCGACGTCGCCAAACTGCGACGTTCGGGATGTCGGCGGGGGATCGAAACGGGCTCGTCGAACTTACTCTTCTGCCGAGATCCGGTAGTTCGGTCAGGGATCGCCCGTCGCATGAGTTCCGCCGCTACCTTCACGCCATGCTTGTCGCGAGCCGTGTGTAGCTCCGGCGAATGGAGCGTCAGAGTCGTCCCCCTGGCCGCGATGACGGCGCCGGTAGTCCTTCAGTGGTGGTTGGGGTTGTCGATGCACGCAGTATGGGCACTGTTCCGGACGTATTGCCGCCAGAACGTCGCCGCGCGAGCAGATCTGCATCGGTGGTCGCTGCGTGGGCGTTCCGCCAGCGTCGGCTAGTAGGCGGACTCGGCGTCTTGTTCGGTCTGATCGTGGCACGCGCTGGGCAGGCGACCGGCAACCGTCCGGGCAATGCTCTTCTCGCCGGTGTTGGCGTCGGGCTCATTCTCGCGTCGTGCTGTTGGCTTCTCGCGACGGAGAGACGAGCACGTCGGTAGTCGGATCACCTCGCGACTAAGCGCCTTCTTCCGAGCAATCGCGCCCACGCCCCGAGTGGCCACCATCACCGTTCATCAGAACGCGCACTTTGCGCCGCTGACAGTTGTAGGCAGGTTAGAAGGCAGGCTTGATCCCGCCGGTCACCATGGCCACCGCGATCGCCCCGCTGGGAATGCCAATACCCAACAGCACGCCACCCAGGAAGCTCAACCCGTCTGCCCAACACAGCGCGCCGAACAAGGAGAAGCCCATCCCCACTGTGGTCGCTGTACCCAGGATGCGTGGGCGCGCACGGTGCTCAAGCGCGGCCCAGTAGCCGATCGGAGCGCCGAGGTGCCACCGAGTAGACCAAGCCGACATGCAAATCAGAACGCCGAGCACGAGACACGTAAGACCGACACCGGCCTCGCCGCCAGTAAGAGTTGCCGATCGGTGCGACGTGCCGGACGCGTGCCGGGAGAATCCCTGGATCGCGAGGAACACACCGGGGACGAGGAGAAACGCGGCCAAGCCGAGTTGGGACGACACATCGGTCGACGTCGGGATCGGGTCTCTCGGCGCTAATCGGCTGCTCATACGCGTGACATCGACCGGTCCAAGTGCTCGCTAAAGGGCACTGCCGACCGCTAGCCCCGGTCTTTCACGGGGTCTGAGAATCGACATCGCTTGAGTTCGCTTGTGGTGTTCGACATCGTGGCGTGCAACGTTTCCGACGTG
>OLLJ01000347.1_pt1 | contig 40308 bp, 38 predicted proteins | sample 1604521 | NCBI WGS metagenome assembly OLLJ01 (sample SAMEA104055714, study PRJEB20765) | soil metagenome | isolation source: soil
CGATGCGGCCGAACGTCGTGCGGGCCTCGTAGAAGCCGTAGTCGATGTCGGCCCGCAACGTGTGTAGCGGCACGCGGCCTTCGCGGTAGAACTCGGTGCGGCTCATTTCGGCGCCGCCGAGCCGACCGGAAACCTGCACCCGAATGCCCTTCGCGCCCGACTTCATCGCGCTCTGCATCGCCTTACGCATGGCCCGCCGGAACGAGACACGCTGGGTCAGTTGCTCGGCTACGCCCTGGGCGACCAGCTGCGCGTCGATCTCGGGGTTCTTGACCTCGAGGATGTTCAGCTGCACTTGCTTAGCGGTCAGCTTCTCGAGGTCGCCACGAATTCTGTCGGCCTCAGCGCCGCGGCGTCCGATCACAATGCCTGGGCGCGCAGTGTGGATGTCGACCCGAACCCGATCGCGGGTGCGCTCGATCTCGACGCGGGAAATGCCCGCGCGCTCCATGCCCTTCGACATCATGCGTCGAATCGCGACGTCTTCTTTGACGTACTCGCCGTACAACTTGTCGGCGTACCACCGGCTCTTGAACTCGGTGGTGATACCGAGCCGGAACCCGTGCGGGTTTACCTTCTGCCCCACTAGCGGGTCCCTGCCTTTCCATCGGTCGAGTCGGTCGACTCGGCGCCGCTCTTCTTGCTGGCGGCGGTTGTCTTGCTGGCTGCGGCGGTCTTGCCCGCTGCGGTCGTCTTGCCGGGTGCGGTCGTCTTGTCGGGTGCGGCCTTCTTTGCGGTACTCGTCTTCGCTGCGGTACTCGTCTTCGCTGCGGTCTTCGCGGCCGCCGACTTCTCGGCAGCCGCCTTCTTGGTCGGGTCCTTTGCTGCCGCCTTGGCCGCGGCCTTCGCCGGGGCCTTCTTTGCCGCAGCCGGCGCAGCCGCACTCGCCTTGGCTGCCTTGGCGGGCGCCTTCTTCGCCGGCGTCTCGACCTCGGCGACCTCAACGGGTTCGGCCTCGGTCTTAGCAGCCTTCGCGGTCTTCGCGGCCTTCGCCGTCTTCGCGGCCTTCGCGGTCGGCTCCGCCGAGATGCTGGCGAGTTCGCGCTTGGGTCGCGGCGTGGGTGCGGCCACGACTGACTTGACCCGCTTGGGCACCGATCGCTTGGTGGCCAGGGTCTCGAGCTCAGCCGACCACGTTTCGACCTCGATCGTGATGTGGCTGGTGCGCTTGCGAATGCGGTAAGCGCGGCCCTGCGCACGCGGCCTGAACCGCTTCTGCGTCGGACCTTCGTCGACGTAGGCCGCCGACACCACGAGGTCGTCGACCTCGAGTCGCTCGCTGCGCTGAGCTGCGGCGTACCGCGCGTTCGCGATCGCGCTCTCGAGCACCTTGTACACCGGCTCGCTCGCCGATTGCGGCGTGAACTTCAATATCGACAACGCCTCTTCGGCCGGCAACCCGCGAACCAGGTCGATGACGCGCCGCGCCTTCATGGGCGTGACCGTCGAGTAGCGCAGCTTCGCGTGGGCACGGATGACCGGACCGGTGGTGTTCGCGGTCAATGGGCTAGCCACGACGCGCCCTCCGATCATCTTTCACGTGCCCGCGAAACGTCCGCGTCGGCGCGAACTCGCCAAGCTTGTGGCCGACCATCGACTCGGTGACGAACACCGGCACATGCTTGCGCCCGTCGTGCACCGCGATGGTGTGACCGAGCATGTCGGGCACGATCATCGAGCGGCGTGACCAGGTCTTGATCACGTTCTTGGTGCCCTTGGAGTTCTGGACGTCCACCTTCTTCTGGAGGTGGTCGTCGACGAAGGGCCCCTTCTTCAGGCTGCGCGGCATCGGGGAGAACTCCTAGCGCTTCTTGTTGGACTTGCGACGGCGGATGATGAGCTTGTCGCTCGCCTTGTTCGGACGACGGGTGCGACCTTCAGGCTGACCCCACGGGCTGACCGGGTGCCGACCACCGGACGACTTGCCTTCGCCACCACCGAGCGGGTGGTCGACCGGGTTCATGGCGACACCGCGGACGGTCGGGCGCTTGCCCTTCCAGCGCATGCGGCCGGCCTTGCCCCAGTTGATGTTCGACTGCTCAGCGTTGCCGACTTCGCCGACGGTCGCGCGGCAGCGCACATCGACGTTGCGAATCTCGCCCGACGGCATCCGCAGTTGCGCAAGCGCACCTTCCTTCGCAACGAGCTGGACGCTGGTGCCGGCCGAGCGAGCGATCTTCGCGCCGCCACCGGGCCGAAGCTCAATGGCGTGGACGACGGTGCCGACCGGGATGTTGCGAAGCGGCAAGGTGTTACCCGGCTTGATGTCACTGCTCGGACCGGCCTCGACCATGTCGCCCTGCTGCAACCTGGCCGGCGCGATGATGTAGCGCTTCTCGCCGTCGGCGTAGTGCAGCAACGCAATACGGGCCGTGCGGTTGGGGTCGTATTCGATGTGCGCAACCCTGGCCGGCACGCCGTCCTTGTCGTCGCGACGGAAGTCGATGAGGCGATAGGCACGCTTGTGACCACCACCTTGGTGGCGAACCGTGACCCGGCCGTGCACGTTGCGACCACCCTTGGAATGCAGCGGCCGCACCAGCGACTTCTCCGGCTCGCTTCGAGTGACCTCGACGAAGTCGGCGACGCTGGAGCCACGGCGACCCGAGGTCGTCGGCTTGAACTTGCGGATACCCATCGCTTGTTTTCCTTCAGCTCATCAGTGGGCCGGTCAAGAGACCGGCCCTCCGCGGTGCTCGATTTGCTTCGGAGGGCCTCAAGAGACCGGCCCTCCGAAGATGTCGATGCGGTCGCCAGCCACCAGCGTCACGATCGCCCGCTTGGTGTCCTTGCGCTTGCCGAAACCACCGCGCGCGCGCTTGCGCTTGCCCTTGCGGTTCATCGTGTTGACGTCGGTAACCTTCACGCCGAACACCTGCTCGACGGCAATCTTGATCTGCGACTTGTTCGCGTCAGGGTCGACGAGAAACGTGTACTTGTTCTCGTCGAGCAGCCCGTAGCTCTTCTCCGAGATCAGTGGCGCGTACAGCACGTCGCGCGGGTCGGTGATCACGAGGCATCCTCTGCAGCCTTGGTCGAGACATCCTGGTCGGCCGTGGTTTCAGTCGACGAACCGCCGGTCGCGCGGTTCACGTAGGTCTGGAGCGCACCTTCGGTGAACACCACCTCGTCGGCACAGAGCACGTCGTAGGTGTTGAGCTGGTCTTCGACCAGCAAGTGCACTCCGCCCACGTTGCGCAGGCTCTTCCAGGTGAGCTCATCGGTGCGCTCGAGCACGACGAGAATCCGTCGCTGCTGGTCGCCAATCGCAGCACTCAGCGAGGTCAACGCCGACTTCGTCGAAGGCGCTGCCTCGTCACCGAACGCCGGCAGCACGTGCAGCCGACCACCGCGAGCGCGGTCTGACAACGCGCCGCGCAGTGCGGCCGCCTTCATCTTCTTCGGCGTGCGCTGCTCGTAGTTGCGCGGGTTCGGGCCGTGAGCGACGCCACCACCAGCGAACTGCGGAGCGCGCGTCGAGCCCTGACGGGCCCGGCCGGTGCCCTTCTGCCGGTACGGCTTGCGGCCACCACCACTGACCTCGCCACGCGTCTTGGCGTCGTGGGTGCCCTGACGAGCGGCCGCAAGTTGGGCAACGACCACCTGGTGAATGAGCGGCACGTTGACCTGCACGTCGAAAACCTCGGCGGGCAACTCGATCTGTCGTGAGGTGCCGGCGATTGTCAGCGTCGTCATGCGGCACCGCCTGCAACACCCTTGGCCGCGGTGTGCACGAACACCATCTGGCCGGCGGCACCGGGCACCGCACCCTTGACCAGGATCAGGTTCGCCTCGGTGTCGATTGCGTGCACGGTGAGGCTTTGAATCGTGGTGCGCAGACCGCCCATACGGCCGGCCATCTTCATGCCCTTGAACACCCGGCTCGGCGTTGCACACGCGCCGATCGAGCCCGGCGAACGGTGCTTGCGTTGCGTGCCGTGTGAGCTCGACAGGCCCTTGAAGTTGTGCTTCTTCATGACGCCGGCGAAGCCCTTGCCCTTGCTGGTGCCGACAACGTCGACCTTCTGGCCCGCGGTGAACACGTCGACCGTGACCTCCTGGCCGAGGGTGTATTCCGAGGCGTCGTTGGTCCGCAGCTCGATGAGGTAGCGACGCGGCGGCACGCCGGCCTTGCGGAAGTGCCCAGCCTCGGGCTTGTTCACCCGGCGCGGGTCGACGACGCCATACGCAAGCTGGACGGCGGAATAGCCGTCGACGTCAGGAGTCCGGACCTGCGTAACAACGCATGGTCCGGCCTGGACGACGGTGACCGGAACAATCCGGCCGGCGTCGTCGAAGACCTGCGTCATGCCGAGCTTTTCGCCCAGCACGCCCTTGATCTGCTTAGCCATCGAAGCGTCCTCTTACAGCTTGATCTCGATGTCGACGCCCGCCGGCAGGTCGAGTCGCATGAGCGAGTCGACCGTCTTCGGGGTCGGATCGAGGATGTCGATGAGCCGCTTGTGTGTGCGCATCTCGAAGTGCTCGCGGCTGTCCTTGTACTTGTGGGGCGAACGGATCACGCAGTAGATGTTCTTCTCCGTCGGCAGCGGCACCGGGCCAGCGACCTGCGCACCAGTACGCGTCACCGTCTCGACGATTTTGCGCGCCGAAGAATCGATGACCTCGTGGTCGTAGGCCTTGAGCCTGATGCGGATCTTCTGTCCCGCCATGGTGGTCCTGTCTGTTCGTTGCGTGCTGCGACCGGAGCGTTCTGAACTGCGTGCTGACGTACGAGGTTCGGCAGCCGGGAACCTGCGTTCCCGGCCGCCGTCCCGGTTACTTCAGGATCTTGGTGACCCGACCTGCACCGACGGTGCGACCGCCTTCGCGGATAGCGAAGCGCAGGCCTTCCTCCATGGCGATCGGCTGGATCAGCTGAACCGTCATCTCGGTGTTGTCGCCCGGCATGACCATCTCGGTGCCCTCAGGCAGGGTGACGACGCCGGTGACATCGGTGGTGCGGAAGTAGAACTGCGGGCGGTAGTTGTTGAAGAACGGTGTGTGCCGACCGCCTTCGTCCTTCGAAAGGATGTAGACGTTGGCTTCGAACTGGGTGTGCGGCGTGATCGAGCCGGGCTTGCACACAACCTGGCCGCGCTGCACTTCTTCGCGCTTCGTACCACGCAGCAGCACGCCGACGTTGTCGCCCGCACGACCTTCGTCGAGCAGCTTACGGAACATCTCGACGCCGGTAACGGTGGTGCTCGAGGTCTTCTCGGCGATGCCGACGATCTCGATGGTCTCGCCCACCTTGACGATGCCGCGCTCGATACGACCGGTGACGACGGTGCCGCGGCCGGTGATGGTGAATACGTCCTCGATGGGCATGAGGAACGGCTTCTCGATCTCGCGAACCGGCTCGGGGACGTGGCTGTCGCACGCCGCCAGCAGTTCCATGATCGACTCGGCCCACTTGGCGTCGCCCTCGAGCGCCTTCAGCGCCGACACGCGAACCACGGGGAGGTCGTCACCCGGGAACTCGTACTGGCTCAGGAGCTCACGGACCTCGAGCTCGACGAGCTCGAGGATCTCTTCGTCGTCGACAATGTCGGCCTTGTTGAGGGCAACGACGATGTACGGGACGCCGACCTGGCGGGCGAGGAGCACGTGCTCCTTCGTCTGCGGCATCGGGCCGTCAGCTGCGGACACGACCAGGATCGCGCCGTCCATCTGGGCGGCACCGGTGATCATGTTCTTGATGTAGTCGGCGTGGCCGGGGCAGTCGACGTGGGCATAGTGCCGGTTGTCGGTCTGGTACTCGACGTGCGCGATGGAAATCGTGATACCGCGGGCCTTCTCCTCCGGCGCCTTGTCGATCTGGTCGAACGGCGTGAAGGGATTCAGCTCGGGGTGTGCGTCGTGAAGGACCTTGGTAATGGCCGCAGTCAGCGTCGTCTTGCCATGGTCGATGTGACCAATGGTGCCGATGTTGACGTGCGGCTTGGTCCGCTCGAACTTCGCCTTCGCCACTTGATGCTCCTTGAGGACGGATTGCTTCGCCGTACGACGTGCCGGATAGGGGGTTGCGGGTGGAACTAGCCCCGCTGAACAGTCACTGGGTGACTACTCACCGCGAGCCTTCTTGATGATCTCTTCTGCGACGTTCTTGGGAACTTCGGCGTACGAGTCGAACTGCATGCTGTAACTCGCCCGGCCCTGAGTGCGGCCGCGCAGGTCACCGACGTAACCGAACATCTCCGACAGCGGGACCTGCGCCCGGACGACCCGGGTGCCGGACATCTCATCCATCGACTGGATGATGCCGCGACGGCTGTTGATATCGCCGATGACGTCGCCCATGTAGTCCTCGGGGGTACGTACTTCGACGGCCATAATCGGCTCGAGCAGCGCGGGGTCGGCCTTGCGGGCCGCCTCCTTGAACGCCATCGAGCCGGCAATCTTGAAGGCCAGTTCGGACGAGTCGACGTCGTGGAACGCGCCGTCCTGCAAGGTGACCTTGATGTCGACGAGCGGGTAGCCGGCGAGGATGCCGAACTGCAGAGCCTCCTGGCAGCCCGCGTCGACCGCAGGGATGTACTCGCGCGGGATGCGACCGCCACTGACCTTGTTGACGAACTCGTAACCAGACGCGCCCTCGCCGCCGCCGGGCTCGATGTCGATGATGACGCGCGCGAACTGACCTGAACCACCGGTCTGCTTCTTGTGCGTGTAGTCGACCTTCTCGACCTTGCGGCGGATGGTCTCGCGGTAGGCGACCTGCGGCTTGCCGACGTTGGCTTCGACGTTGAACTCGCGCTTCATGCGGTCGACCAGGATATCGAGGTGCAGTTCGCCCATGCCGGCGATGATCGTCTGGCCGGTCTCGTCGTCGGTGTGCACCTGGAACGTCGGGTCTTCCTCGGCAAGGCGCTGGATCGCGACGCCGAGCTTCTCTTGGTCGACCTTCGTCTTCGGCTCGATAGCCACCGAGATGACCGGCGTTGGGAAGATCATGCGCTCGAGGATCACCGGCTTGTCGGGGTTGCACAGCGTGTCGCCGGTGGTGGTGTTCTTCAGGCCGGCGACCGCCACGATCGAACCCGCGCCCGCCGACGGAATGTCTTCCTGCTTGTTCGCGTGCATGCGCAACAGCCGGCCGATGCGCTCCTTGCGGTCCTTCGTCGAGTTGAGCAGCGCCGCGCCTGTGGTGAGCGTGCCTGAGTAGATGCGCAGGTACGTCAGCTTGCCCAGGTACTTGTCACTCATGATCTTGAACGCGAGCGCGGAGAACGGCTCGGAGTCACTGGGTGCGCGGCGAACCTCGACCTCCTCGTCGCCGATCTTGTGACCGATGGTGTCGCCGATGTCGAGCGGGCTCGGCAGATAGTCGGTGATCGCGTCGAGCATGGGTTGCACGCCCTTGTTCTTGAACGCACTCCCACACAGCACCGGGTTGAGCTTGCTGGCAATCGTGGCGCGACGGATGCCGGCCTGCACCTGCTCGGCCGACGGCGCGACACCGTCGAGGTATTGCTGCATCAACTCGTCGTCCTGCTCGGACAGCGTCTCGATCAGCTTGTCGTGCCACTCCCGCGCTGCCTCGGTGTGGTCGCTTGGAATCTCGACAACGTCGTAGGTGTCGCCCTTGCCCTCGCCGGTCCACTCGATGCCCTGCATCTTGACCAAGTCGATGACACCCTTGAAGTCGCCCTCGACGCCCCACGGCAGCTGAATGACCAGCGGCACCGCGTTGAGGCGGGTGATCATCATGTCGACGGTGCGGTGGAACTCGGCACCCACGCGGTCCATCTTGTTGACGAAACAAATGCGCGGCACGTGGTACTTGTCCGCCTGCCGCCACACCGTCTCTGACTGGGGCTCAACGCCAGCGACCGCGTCGAACACCGCCACCGCGCCGTCCAATACACGCAGCGAGCGCTCTACCTCGACGGTGAAATCGACGTGGCCGGGAGTGTCGATGATGTTGATGGTGTGGTCGTTCCACATACAGGTCGTCGCGGCGGAGGTGATGGTGATGCCGCGCTCTTGCTCCTGCTCCATCCAGTCCATCGTGGCTGCGCCCTCGTGGACTTCACCGATCTTGTAGTTGATGCCGGTGTAAAAAAGGATGCGCTCGGTCGTCGTGGTTTTGCCCGCGTCGATATGAGCCATGATCCCGATGTTCCGGACCTTGGCCAGATCTGCCATCACGTCTGTTGCCACTTCTTTGAGCTACTTCCTTCTGTCTGTCAGTTCTTGTAACGGACGCCGAGTGCTCGGCGTCCGTTCGTTGGTTACCAGCGGTAGTGCGCGAAGGCCTTGTTCGATTCGGCCATCTTGTGCGTATCTTCGCGACGCTTGACGCTGGCGCCGAGGCCGTTACTCGCGTCGAGCAACTCGTTCATGAGGCGCTCGGTCATGGTCTTCTCGCGGCGAGCCTTGGAGTACCCGACCAGCCAGCGCAGCGCGAGCGTGCTGCCGCGGGTGCCCTTGACTTCCATCGGGACCTGGTAGGTCGCGCCACCGACACGGCGGCTCTTGACCTCGAGCGTGGGCCGCACGTTGTCGAGCGCGCGCTTCAAGGTGATGACGGGGTCGGTGCCGGTCTTCGCCCGGCAGCCCTCAAGGGCGCCGTAGACGATGCGCTCGGCCAGCGACCGCTTGCCGTTCGTCAGCACCTTGTTCACGAGTGAGGTGACGACCGGCGAGCCGTAGACCGGGTCGATAATGATTGGCCGCTTCGGGGCGGGACCCTTGCGGGGCATTAGCTCTTCTCCTTCTTCGCGCCGTAACGGCTGCGGGCCTGCTTACGGTTGCGAACGCCTTGCGTGTCGAGCGAGCCGCGGATGATCTTGTAGCGGACACCGGGCAGGTCTTTCACTCGGCCACCACGCACGAGCACGATCGAGTGCTCCTGGAGGTTGTGGCCGACGCCGGGAATGTAGGCGGTCACTTCGATGCCGCTGGTCAGCCGGACGCGCGCGACCTTGCGCAGCGCTGAGTTCGGCTTCTTGGGCGTGGTCGTGTAGACGCGCGTGCAGACGCCCCGGCGCTGGGGCGAACCCTTAAGCGCTGGCGTTTTGGTCTTGTCGATCTTGTCCTGCCGGCCCTTGCGGACCAGCTGTTGGATCGTGGGCATGCGCGCCTTTCGATGTCGTGCGTCTGGAGTCGTGCGGGTGCTGTCGTACTTTCGGGTAGATCCGTACCGTTTCGCCGACCCACGCGGTCGGGTGTGTCGCCCGGCCACGCGGCGATCCGCCAACAAATCGGATCGAGGCTGATGTCCTGTCCCGCCCAGTGTCTCGGAGCGGCACACAGGAGTGGCCCGGGTAACCCAGGCACGAGGAGTCAGCGTACCCACCGCGCGGGCGAAGGTCAAAACCGGGGGTACTCGCTACTGGGGCTACGAGCTCGTCGACCTGAATGCCACCAGTCCCAACATGATGATGACCGCGAACAAGAGCGTGAGCGCGATATTGGTCCAGGCGATCACCTTGGCCGCCGTCACCAGGCTGAGGCCGCCCTTCGTGCCATTCGACGCAAGAATGTCGCGCTTGGCGATCTGGGCGAGGAACAGCGCAACGATGGCGGCAACGAACGGGCACACCACGAAGCTGGCGATCGACAAAACTAACGCCGCGACCGCATTGCCGTCATTGGCAGGGGCCGGCGGGGCGTACCCGTACGGCGCGTATCCCGGCTGAGGCTGGCCGTATCCCGGCTGCTGGCCGTAGTTCGGCTGCTGCCCGTACCCCGGCGGCGGCTGGTTGGCCCCCGGCTGGGGCTGGCCGTAGTTCGGCTGCTGGCCCGGCTCGGATTGCCCGAGCGGCTGGTCTGCCCGCGAGGGCGGCGCAGCCTGGAAGTCGGGCAGTTCAGGCTGTGCCTCGCTCGCCGACCCGAAGTCGTTCAGGTCGCCGCCGTACGGGCCTGGTCCCTCACTCATGTGCTCCCCTGACCGGATGGAGGGCTCATCATGCCCGAACTACATCCAGCCCGGCAGCAACGGGTGCAACACGTTGGCGCAGTCTGTTTGTTAGACGCTCGCGGGGTCCTTAACCCGCCAGCGTTGAACAAACTCCTGCAGTCCCTCGGCTAGCGGGGGTCGAACCCGGCTCTCACACGGGCCGGTTCTCACCGCGCTTCGTTCCTCAGCGCGGATCGAACCGGCCATAGTCGTACTCCTCGAGCGGCACAGCCTGTCCCGAACCCTGGCCGAAGCGCGCGTAGTCGCCGTCGAAGTCGCCGTCGTAGCCGGTCATCGCGTACATGGCCGACTTCGCTTCCTCGGTGGGCTCGACCCGGATGTTGCGGTAGCGGGGCAGACCCGTACCGGCCGGGATGAGCTTGCCGATGATGACGTTCTCCTTCAGGCCCAGCAGCGGGTCTGACTTCGCGTGGATCGCCGCGTCGGTGAGCACCCGCGTCGTCTCCTGGAACGACGCCGCGGATAACCACGACTCGGTCGCCAGTGACGCCTTGGTGATGCCCATCAGAACAGGGCGGGCGGACGCCGGGGTGCCGCCCTCGGCGACGACCCGACGGTTACCGTCCTCGAACCGCGGACGCTCGACGAGCTCGCCGGGCAGGAAGTCGGTGTCACCCGACTCGAGCACGTTCACTCGCTTCAGCATCTGCCGCACGATGATCTCGATGTGCTTGTCGTGGATCGGCACACCCTGGCTCCGGTAGACCTCCTGCACCTCCGACACGAGGTGGATCTGCACGGCGCGTGGGCCGAGGATCCGCAGCACCTCGTGCGGGTTGACGGTGCCCTCGATTAGCTGCTCGCCGACCTCGACGTGGTCGCCTTCGGCGACCCGCAGCCGCGAGCGCTTCGAGACCGGGTAGGCGATCTCTTCAGCACCGTCGTCGGGGATGACGACGATCTTGCGGGCCTTGTCGGTGTCTTCGATCTTCACCCGGCCGGTGACTTCACTGATCGGAGCAACACCCTTGGGGGTGCGGGCTTCGAACAGTTCGACGACACGTGGCAGACCGTGGGTGATGTCTTCACCGGCCACACCACCGGTGTGGAAGGTGCGCATCGTCAACTGGGTGCCGGGCTCGCCGATCGACTGGGCCGCGATGATGCCGACGGCTTCGCCGACGTCGACCGTCTTGCCGGTAGCCAACGAGCGGCCGTAACAGGCGGCACAGGTACCGACCTTCGACTCGCAGGTCAACACCGACCGAACCTTCAGTTCCTGCACGCCGTGCTCCATGAGCGCCGCGATCGACAGGTCACCGAGGTCGCCCCGAGCTTCGCCGACCTTCTTGCCGTCGTGAATCACGTCTTCGGCAATGGTGCGGGCGAACACGCTGGTCTCGACCGTCGCCGGCCGGATCAGAGTGCCGTCACGGCCAGGGGCCGCGATCCGCATCAGGATGCCGCGCTCGGTGCCGCAGTCTTCCTCGCGAATGATGACGTCTTGCGAGACGTCGACCAGTCGACGAGTCAGGTAGCCGGAGTCGGCGGTACGCAACGCGGTGTCGGCCAAGCCCTTACGGGCACCGTGCGTCGAGATGAAGTACTCGAGCACAGACAGGCCTTCGCGGAAGTTCGCCTTGATCGGCCGCGGAATGATCTCGCCCTTGGGGTTGGCGACGAGGCCACGCATACCGGCGATCTGCCGCACCTGCATCATGTTGCCGCGCGCCCCGGAGTTGACCATCATCCAGACCGGGTTGTCCTTGGGGAAGTTGCCTTCCATCTCACGGGCAACGTCGGCGGTGGCCTGGGTCCAGATCTCGATGAGCTCCTGACGACGCTCGTCGTCAGTGATGAGTCCACGCTCGAACTGCTTCTGCACCTTGTCGGCCTTGATCTCGTACGCCTCGAGAATCTCCTGCTTGCGCGGCGGAGTGACGACGTCGGAGATCGAGATCGTGACGCCGGCGCGAGTGGCCCAGTGGAAGCCGGCCGCCTTCATCGCGTCGAGCGTCGCTGCGACGACAACCTTCGGGTACCGCTCGGCCAGATCGTTGACGATCGTCGACAGGTCGCGCTTCGACACCTCGAAGTTGACGAACCGGTAGTCCTCGGGCAACGCGTCGTTGAAGAGCGCGCGGCCAAGGGTGGTGTCGACGATGAGCGGCTGACCAACTTCCCAGCCCTCGGGCGGCGTCCACCCATCTGGGCCGTTGTCGACCGCAGGCAGATCCTTGAGGCGGATGCGGATCTTGGCCTGCAAGTGCAGGTCACCCAGATCGCGCGCCATGACCGCCTCGGCCGTTGACGAGAACACCCGGCCTTCGCCGAGCACGCTGTCGCGAGCGGTAGTGAGGAAGTAGATGCCGAGCACCATGTCTTGGCTCGGCATGGTGACCGGACGACCGTCGGCCGGCTTCAGAATGTTGTTCGACGACAGCATCAAGATGCGGGCTTCGGCCTGTGCCTCTGCCGACAGTGGCAAGTGCACGGCCATCTGGTCGCCGTCGAAGTCGGCGTTGAACGCGGCACACACCAGCGGGTGAATCTGGATGGCCTTGCCCTCGACGAGCTGTGGCTCGAATGCCTGGATGCCGAGTCGGTGCAGCGTCGGTGCGCGGTTCAGCAGCACGGGGTGCTCGGTGATGACTTCTTCAAGCACGTCCCACACGACCGAACGCGCGCGCTCGACCATGCGCTTGGCACTCTTGATGTTCTGCGCGTGGTTGAGGTCGACCAGGCGCTTCATCACGAACGGCTTGAAGAGTTCGAGCGCCATGTCCTTCGGCAACCCGCACTGGTGCAGCTTGAGCTGCGGACCGACGACGATGACCGAACGTGCGGAGTAGTCGACGCGCTTGCCGAGCAGGTTCTGACGGAACCGACCCTGCTTGCCCTTGAGCATGTCGGACAGCGACTTCAGCGGCCGGTTGCCCGGGCCAGTGACCGGCCGACCGCGGCGGCCGTTGTCGAACAGCGCGTCGACGGCCTCCTGCAGCATGCGCTTCTCGTTGTTGACGATGATCTCGGGCGCGCCGAGGTCAAGCAGCCGCTTCAACCGGTTGTTGCGGTTGATCACGCGACGGTAGAGATCATTGAGATCGGACGTCGCGAAGCGCCCGCCGTCGAGCTGGACCATCGGGCGCAGGTCGGGCGGGATGACCGGCACGCAGTCCAGCACCATGCCCATCGGCGAGTTGCGGGTGTTGAGGAACGCCGACACGACCTTGAGCCGCTTGAGAGCGCGGGCCTTCTTCTGGCCCTTGCCATTCAGGCAGAGGTCGCGAAGCGTTGTCGCCTCGGCTTCGAGGTCGAACGACTCGAGTCGGTCCTTCAGCGATTGCGCACCCATGCCGCCCTTGAAGTACGAGCCGAACCGGTCGCGCATTTCGCGGTAGAGCACTTCGTCGCCTTCGAGGTCTTGCACCTTGAGGCTCTTGAAGCGGCTGAGTACTTCGTCGAGGCGGTCGATTTCGCGCTGCGCCCGCTCGCGGATCTGCCGCATCTCACGCTCGGCGCCTTCGCGCACCTTGCGCTTGACGTCACTCTTGGCGCCTTCGGCTTCGAGTGCGGCAAGGTCTTCCTCGAGCTTCTTGGCGCGGGCGTCGACGTCGACGTTCTTGCGGTCTTCGATCTCCTGGCGGTCGACCGAGACTTGCGCCTCGATGCTCGGCAGGTCGCGGTGGCGGGCGTCGTCGTCGACCCACGTGATCATGTAGGCGGCGAAGTAAATGATCTTCTCGAGATCCTTCGGCGCAAGGTCGAGCAAGTAACCGAGCCGGCTCGGCACACCCTTGAAATACCAGATGTGGGTGACCGGTGCGGCTAGCTCGATGTGCCCCATCCGCTCACGACGCACCTTGGCGCGGGTGACCTCGACGCCGCAGCGCTCGCAGATGATGCCCTTGAAGCGGACCCGCTTGTACTTCCCGCAGTAGCACTCCCAGTCGCGGGTAGGACCGAAGATCTTCTCGCAGAACAACCCGTCCTTCTCAGGACGCAGCGTGCGGTAGTTGATCGTCTCGGGCTTCTTTACCTCACCGTGCGACCACAACCGAATGTCGTCAGCGGTGGCAAGGCCAATGCGCAACTCGTCGAAGAAGTTGACGTCGAGCAAGGTTTCCTTCTTTCACCTCGAGCGATCGGGCTGCTCGGTTGCACGTGCTTGCGGTATTGGGTGTTGCAGCGTCTGTTAGCTAGTGCGGTTTAGACCTCTTCGACGCTGCTCGGCTCGCGCCGAGACAGGTCGATGCCGAGTTCTTCCGCTGCACGGAAGACCTCATCGTCGGTGTCGCGCATCTCCAAGGTCATGCCGTCGCTCGACAGCACCTCAACGTTGAGGCACAGCGACTGCATCTCCTTGATCAGCACCTTGAACGACTCAGGGATGCCGGGTTCGGGAATGTTCTCGCCCTTGACGATGGCCTCGTAGACCTTCACGCGGCCGAGCACGTCGTCGGACTTGATCGTGAGCAGCTCCTGCAGCGCGTAAGCCGCGCCGTAGGCCTCGAGCGCCCAGACCTCCATTTCACCGAACCGCTGACCACCGAACTGTGCCTTACCACCCAGCGGTTGCTGCGTGATCATCGAGTACGGACCGGTCGAGCGGGCGTGCAGCTTGTCGTCGACGAGGTGGTGCAGCTTCAGGATGTAGATGTATCCGACGCTGACCGGCTCGGGATAAAGCTCGCCCGAGCGCCCGTCATACAGCCGCGCCTTGCCGTTCTCGCCAACGGGCCGCTGCCCATCAGCGTTCGGCAGCGTCGACCCGAGCAGGCCGGTGATCTCGTCTTCACGAGCACCGTCGAAGACCGGCGTCGCGACCAGCGTGTTCGGCGGAGCTTCGAGCGCGCCGATGTCGGCGAGCCGCTGCTGCCAACCATCCTTCGCGCCGGAGGACTCAACCTTCCAGCCGCTCTTCGCCGCCCACCCGAGGTGCGTCTCGAGCACCTGACCGACGTTCATGCGGCCAGGCACACCGAGCGGGTTGAGCACGATGTCGACCGGGGTGCCGTCTTCGAGGAACGGCATGTCTTCTTCAGGCAGGATCTTGGAGATGACGCCCTTGTTGCCGTGCCGCCCGGCCAGCTTGTCGCCGTCGGTGATCTTGCGCTTTTGCGCCACGTAGACACGTACGAGCTCGTTCACACCCGGCGGCAACTCGGCGTCGTCCCGCGTGAAGACCTTGACGTCGATGACCTTGCCCTTTTCACCGTGCGGCACCTTCAGCGAGGTGTCGCGCACTTCGCGCGCCTTCTCACCGAAGATCGCGCGGAGCAATCGCTCTTCAGGCGTCAGTTCGGTCTCGCCCTTAGGCGTGACCTTGCCGACAAGAACGTCACCCGGGACGACGTCGGCGCCGACGCGGATGATGCCGCGCTCGTCAAGGTCGGCGAGGACCTCTTCGCTGACGTTGGGGATGTCGCGGGTGATCTCTTCAGGGCCGAGCTTCGTGTCACGTGCGTCGACTTCGTGCTCTTCGATGTGAATCGAGGAGAGCACATCGTCTTGCACGAGGCGCTGCGACAAGATGATCGCGTCTTCGTAGTTGTGGCCTTCCCATGGCATGAACGCCACGAGCAGGTTGCGGCCGAGGGCCATCTCGCCCTGATCGGTGCAGGGGCCATCGGCGATCGCCGCACCTGCCTGGAGTCGCTGGCCTTCGGTCACGATTGGGCGCTGGTTGATACAGGTGCCCTGGTTCGACCGACGGAACTTCGCCATGCGGTAGGTGGTGCGGGTGCCGTCGTCGTTCATGACCGTGATGGCGTCGGAGGAGACCTCTTCAACTACACCGTCCTTCGCCGAGGTGACGACGTCGCCGGCGTCGACCGCGGCACGGAACTCCATGCCGGTGCCGACGAGTGGCGCTTCGGACTTCAACAACGGCACCGACTGGCGCTGCATGTTGGAGCCCATCAGCGCGCGGTTGGCGTCGTCGTGCTCGAGGAACGGGATCATCGCGGTGGCGACCGACACCATCTGGCGCGGCGACACATCCATGTAGTCGACCGCTGCGGGCGTGACGAAGTCGACTTCGCCACCCTTGCGTCGGACGAGCACGCGATCCTCCGCGAACGCGCCGTCGTCCTTCAGTGGCGCGTTGGCCTGCGCGATGACGAAACGGTCTTCTTCGTCGGCGGTCAGGTAGTCGACGTCGTCGGTGACCTTGCCCTTGACTGAGCGGCGGTACGGCGTCTCGACGAACCCGAAGGCGTTGATGCGACCGTGCGTTGCGAGCGAGCCGATCAGGCCGATGTTCGGGCCTTCAGGCGTCTCGATCGGACACATGCGGCCGTAGTGGCTCGGGTGCACGTCGCGGACTTCGAAACCCGCGCGCTCGCGGCTGAGACCGCCCGGGCCGAGCGCCGACAGGCGACGCTTGTGGGTCAGGCCGGCCAGCGGGTTGGTCTGGTCCATGAACTGGCTGAGCTGGGAGGTTCCGAAGAACTCCTTGATGCTCGCGACCACCGGTCGGATGTTGATGAGTGTCTGCGGCGTGATCGCTTCGACGTCTTGGGTGGTCATGCGTTCGCGGACGACCCGCTCCATGCGGGCCAGCCCGAGCCGCACCTGGTTCTGGATTAGCTCGCCGACCGTGCGCAGGCGCCGGTTGCCGAAGTGGTCGATGTCGTCTTCTTCGACCGGCACCGAACGGTTGCCGAGGTTCATCTCGGTCTCGCCGGCGTGCAGCCGCACGATGTATTCGATCGTGGCGACGATGTCGTCTTCGGTCATGGTGCCCTGGGTGAAGGGCAGGTCGAGACCGAGCTTCTTGTTGATCTTGTAGCGACCGACCTTGGCCAGGTCGTAGCGCTTCGGGTTGAAGTAGAGGTTGTCGAGCAGAGTTTGGGCGGCCTCGCGGGTCGGCGGCTCGCCCGGGCGCAGCTTGCGGTAGATGTCGATGAGGGCTTCGTCCTGGGTGTGGACGTGGTCCTTCTCCAAGGTCGCGCGCACGGACTCGTACTGCCCGAAGCGCTCAAGGATGCGGGAGTCATCCCAACCCAGCGCCTTCAGCAATACCGTGACGCTCTGCTTGCGCTTGCGGTCGACACGCACGCCGACGGCGTCCCGCTTGTCGATCTCGAACTCGAGCCACGCACCACGGCTCGGGATGATCTTGCAGCCGAACACGTCTTTGTCTGAGGTCTTGTCGATCGCCTTGTCGAAGTAGACGCCCGGCGAGCGGACGAGCTGCGAGACGACCACGCGCTCGGTGCCGTTGATGATGAAGGTGCCCTTGTCGGTCATCAGCGGGAAGTCGCCCATGAAGACCGTCTGGCTCTTGATCTCACCGGTGCCGTTGTTCACGAACTCGGCCGTCACGAACATCGGCGCCGAGTAGGTGAAGTCGCGCTCCTTGCACTCTTCGATCGAGTTCTTCGCCGGCTCGAACCGGTGGTCGCGAAACGACAGTGACATGGTGCCGGAGAAGTCTTCGATCGGGCTGATCTCTTCGAAGATCTCTTCAAGGCCCGACGACAGGTTGATGTCGTCACGGCCGGCCTTCGTCGCGACGTCTACGCGTGTCTTCCAGACGTCGTTGCCGAGCAGCCAGTCGAAGGAGTCGACCTGAAGCGCGAGGAGATTGGGAACCTCAAGGGGTTCACGGATTTTTGCGAACGAGACTCTGGGTGGTGCGTAGGTGGGGCCGGAGGTACGGGGGCCGGAGAGCGAGGTGCTGCGCGAGGCGGCCAAAGTGAGGGTCCTTCCAGGGCTCGCAAGGTGATGCAATGTCGACCGGTCATGCGGTGTCAGCTGGTGGCGTCGCAGGCACGACGGATCACCCGTGGCTTAGACGGGGATCAGAGGACAGCGCAAAGTAGCAGCATACCCGTCGGGCACACCGCTGTCGAGGCGACCCTTGCGGATCGGCCACCCTGTTTCGAGACCACCCTCACGGGCCGGGCTCGAAGGCCCTTGGCGGACCAGTGCAACGTATTCACAGCTACAGCGAGAATGAGGCGCGGACGCCGTCCCGTCAAGCATCTCGCCTGGTTTGGGCGCCGACCATCAGCCGATTGGCCCCTGTGGATACCGCCATTTGCCACAGCGACACAGTCGCCGCCGGCTCAGCCATACGACAGCAAAAGGGCGGCCACCCCGTGTGGGGTGGCCGCCCTTGCGTTCGCGGACTGCTCGGCCGACCTACTTGACGGTGACCTTCGCGCCGGCTGCTTCGAGGGCGGTCTTTGCCTTCTCGGCCGCCTCCTTGGTGCCCTTCTCGATGACGGCCTTCGGTGCGCCGTCGACGAGGTCCTTGGCCTCTTTGAGCCCGAGGCTGGTGAGCTCGCGGACCGCCTTGATGACCTGGATCTTCTGGGCGCCAGCCTCTTCGAGGATGACGTCGAACTCGTCCTGCTCTTCGGCCGCTTCGGCGGGCGCGCCGCCGCCAGCCGGACCTGCCGCGGCGACCGCGACCGGCGCGGCTGCGGTGACACCGAAGGTGTCCTCGAACTGCTTCACGAACTCGGAAAGCTCAAGCAGCGTGAGCTCCTTGAACGCGTCGATCAAATCGTCGGTGCTGAGCTTCGCCATGATGGCGGGTCCTTCCTCGAATGAACGTGTATCAAGCGGGATGCGTGCGGGGACTGCGGGCTATTCGGCTGCGGGTGTCTCGTCTGCGGGTGACTCGGCGGGAGCTTCGGGTTCAGCGGCCGCCGCGGGTTCGTCCACGACAGCGGGCGATGCTTCGGCGACAACAACCGGTGCCTCGTCCGCAACCGGCGATGGGGCCTCGTCGGCTACGGCCGCTGGTGCCTCGTCCGCAACTGCCGCTGGGGCCTCGTCGGCTACTGCCGCTGGGGCCTCGACGACCGCCGGGACTTCGACTACCGCGGCCGGTTCGTTCTCGGCACGCTTTGCCCGCAACGCCTCGGCCAAACGAGCTGCCTGCGCGAGCGGAGCCTGGAACAACGCGGCCGCCTTGGCGAGTGCGGCGTTTGCCGCCCCAGCCACCTTGGCCAGCAAGACCTCACGCGATTCGAGATCGGCAATCTTCGAGAGCTCGGCAGCCGTCACCATCTTGCCGTCGAGAACGCCACCCTTGATCACGAGCAGTGGGTTGGCCTTGGCGAAGTCGCGAAGGCTCTTGGCGGCCTCCACGGTGTCACCCTTGATGAAGGCAATGGCCGACGGACCTTGGAGCAGGCTTTCCAGCTCCTGTAGCCCGGCGTCACGCACGGCGATCTTCGACAGGGTGTTCTTCACCACGGCGTAGTGCGCGGTCGATCCGAGATTGCTGCGCAGCTGGGTGAGCTGCGCCACGGTCAGACCGCGATACTCGGTGAGCACGGCCGCGTTGGAGCTACGGAAATGCTCCGTCAGCTCGGCGACGTCGGTCACCTTGTCAGGCCTTGGCATATCTGCCAGCCTCCTTCCGGGTGGAGCCGGTATCGGCGTCGAACACCAGAAGGGCTGAGAAAGCGAACGCCCCGGCGCTAGGCGCACGGGGCGGTGTCGGCGCGTAAACGCCGGACCTACGTGTACCTGCGCGGGCCGCCCGCTGTCGCGGGACCTTCGGGAGCCACGAAAATAATTCGCGGACGCCGACCGGCGGTCTGTGGCGCGCTAAGAGTACGGGCGGTCACTACGTCCGGTCAAAACGACGGCGATTGTAAGCTCGAATGATGGTCAAGGCGACGGAGTGTGGACGAGAACAAGCTCGGTGAGACCCACGAGGTCAGTGGCATTTCGGGTCCACAACGTGGCGTCATGCGCGACCGCCGTAGCTGCGATCAGCAGGTCAGCCATCCGTGCGCGCGGTTTACCGCCGGCAGCGACGACTGCTGCCGCCAACCGCCCGTACTCGCGGGCCACCACCTCATCGATTGGCAACGCGTCGAAGGTGCGTTCGACGACGGAAAGGCGACGCAGCCGTTCGGCCCTTGTCGCATCGGTTCGCGCCACGAGTACCCCGAAGTGCAACTCCGCCAAAGACACCGCGCTGATCGCCACTTCGCCCGCGACCGGCCCGGGATCAGGACCTAACAGGACGCTGGTATCCAGCAAAATCCTCATCGGGTGAACGGATCGGCCACGCTCTGGTCGACGCCGTCGCGATCAACTCCCCAGTCGGGGTCAGCTGGCCCGCGGAAGACCTCCCGCACGTCGGCTCCCTGCCGCCATCGGTGTCGGCGCACGGGGCCGAGCTCAGCGACCTCGCGCCCGCTGACCGTAATCGTCACGGTCGCGCCCGCTTCGGCTTGTCGGACCAACTCGCTCGCCTGTTGACGCAGCTCACGCAATCCAGTCGTCGTCATCCATCCACTGTAGCGCATGTGCTACATGCCGGCAAACGAACCGTGGTGATCATGCACGAAATTGGTAGCTGCCACGGGAAAGGTCGCAACTTCGTGCATGATCACGAGGAACAGGGTTGCTAGGCGGGCTGGTCCTCAAGCAGGTTGCGGGTCTTGTTGGGGTCGACCGGGATGCCGGGACCCATAGTCGTGGTGAGAGTCGCCTTTTTCACGTACCGACCCTTGGCCGACGACGGCTTCAACCGCAGCACTTCATCAATGGCCGCCGCGTAATTCTCGACCAGTTGCACGTCGGTGAACGTCGTCCTGCCAATGATGAAGTGCAGGTTCGCTTGGCGGTCGACCCGAAATTCGATCTTGCCGCCCTTGATGTCGTTGACGGCCTTGGCGACGTCGTTGGTGACGGTGCCGGTCTTCGGGTTAGGCATCAAACCGCGCGGGCCGAGCACCCGGCCGAGACGGCCGACTTTGCCCATGAGGTCAGGAGTTGCGACCGCGGAGTCGAAGTCGAGATAGCCGGCAGCAACGCGATCGATGAGCTCGTCGCCACCGACAATGTCAGCGCCAGCGGCCTTGGCTTCTTCGGCCCGATCGCCGGTCGCAAACACCAACACGCGGGCGGTCTTGCCGGTGCCGTGCGGCAAGTTGACCGTGCCACGCACCATCTGGTCGGCCTTGCGCGGGTCGACGCCCAGACACAACGCAACCTCGACGGTGCCGGGGTTCTTGGTGAGTGAGGTCTCGCGCGCGAGCCGAACCGCGTCAAGCGGTGCGTACAACTTCTCGAGGTCGACCTTTTCGGCTGCGGCCAGATAGGCCTTGCTGCGCTTCATGATGCTCCTTGAATCTAATCGGAGGTCGTGGTCAGCGGGCCGCGCCGGCCCTCCCACGGTCTTGCTGGAAATGCACCCCTGAAGGAAACCCGTTCCTCTCGGGGCTAGAGCTGACTAACTACCGATCGTGATGCCCATCGAGCGGGCGGTGCCGGCGATAATCGCCTCGGCCGCCTCGATGTCGCGGGCGTTGAGGTCGGGCATCTTCGTCTCGGCGATCTGACGAAGTTGCGCCTTCGACAAGGACGCCACCTTCACCTTGTGCGGGGTCGGGGATCCCTTCTCGACACTCGCGGCCTTCTTAATGAGCTCGGCGGCCGGCGGCGTCTTGGTGATGAAGGTGAACGACCGGTCTTCGTAGACCGAGATCTCGACCGGAATGACGTTGCCGCGCTGCGCCTCGGTCTGCGCGTTGTACTGCTTGCAGAACTCCATGATGTTGACGCCGTGCTGACCGAGGGCAGGCCCGATCGGGGGGGCGGGCGTGGCTGCGCCGGCCTTGATCTGGAGCTTGATGATCGCGGCGAGCTTCTTCTTCGGGGGCATAACCGGTCCTTCGTAGATTGAGAACAACAGCCGATTCAGAGAACAACAGAGTACGGGACGACGAGGAGTGCTCGCCGTTCGCGGTTAGATCTTGGACACCTGGTTGAACTGGAGCTCGACCGGAGTCTCACGACCGAAGATCGACACCAGCACTTTGAGCTTCTGCTGGTCGGCGTTGATCTCGCTGATGCTTGCGGGCAGCGTGGCGAAGGCGCCGTCGGTGACGGTAACCGACTCGCCCACCTCGAAATCGACGATGCGCGGAGCGGCCGCGGCCTGAGCCTCTTTCTGCTCCTTGGTGGCCGGCGCGAGGAACCGGAACACTTCGTCGAGAGTCAGCGGTGACGGCTTGCTCGAACTCGGGCCGACGAAGCCGGTCACGGCCGGTGTGTACCGGACGGCGGACCACGACTCGTCGCTCATGTCCATGCGCACCAGCAGGTAGCCGGGGAACACGTTGCGCTTGACGAGCTGACGCTTGCCGTTCTTGATCTCGGTGACCTCTTCTTGCGGCACCTCGATCTGGTAGATGAAGTCCTCCATGTTCAAGGACTGAATGCGCGTCTCGAGATTCGCCTTGGCCTTGTTCTCGTAGCCGGCATAGGTGTGCACGACAAACCAATCGCCTGGCGCACGCCGAAGCGCATCGCGAAAAGCGACGGCCGGGTCGATCTCGATCTCGACGTCTGGCTCGATCTCGACGTTTGGCTCGGGCGCATCGGTGATGTCAACCGTTTCGGGCTCGTCGGCGGCGGAGGTCGCATCGACGGCTGGCGTCTCATCGACGTCGTCCGGGCTCGACGACGCGGACGACGGTGACTCGGTCACTTTAGGTTTGCTCTTCTTTCTTGTGGTCTTCCTTGTGGGCGGCGAACTGAAGCGGAACGGATCAGCCGAAGACTCTCAACACGAGCCAGTTGGCTCCGAAGTCGAGGCCGGCGACCAGCGCCACCATAAAGACGGCGAACATCAACGTCACCGTCGTGTATGCGACGAGTTCTTTTCGAGTGGGCCAGATGACCTTGCGAAGTTCGGCGACGATCTGCCGCCACCACAAGCCCAGCCGCGAAAAGGCGTTACGACGCTCGGCCGGCCCGGCTTTCGGCGTCCGCCGCTGTGGCGTGCTGGCGCTACTCGTGGTGTCGCTCACCTGCACTCCTCGCGCGTCACATGTTGTCGGGGCTGTCGGGCGGTCCGGCGGTCGGGCTTGTTGGTCGGTCAACTGCAGGGCAGGAGGGACTCGAACCCCCAACCGCCGGTTTTGGAGACCGGAACTCTGACCAGTTGAGCTACTGCCCTTCGTGGCACCCGCGCCATGAAGTCCAACCATGACGTCGGGTCCAGCCCCGACAGTGTACGTGCGGGCCGCAGTGAGAGGAAACCCGGACGCGCCCACCTAGGCCGTCGTGGGACGATGACGGTCATGACCGCACCCGCCAGTTCGCCCCCGCCGTCCGGCTCGACACGCACTGCTCGGCGGGTGTCGCGGCGCATCGGATCGATCGCCGAATCCGCCACCCTCGCCGTCGACGCCAAGGCGAAGGCACTCAAGGCGGCCGGCCGGCCGGTCATCGGTTTCGGGGCAGGCGAACCCGACTTCGCCACGCCCGACGCGATCGTCGAGGCGGCCGTTCAGGCCGCCCGCGATCCGAAGAACCACCGCTACACACCTGCCGCCGGCCTGCCCGAACTGCGCGAGGCGATCGCGGCCAAGACGGCCCGCGACTCGGGTCTGGTCGTGGCGGCCGGTCAGGTGCTGGTGACGAACGGCGGCAAGCAGGCGGTCTATCAAGCGTTCGCGACGCTGCTCGACCCCGGCGACGAAGTGCTGCTGCCGGCGCCATTTTGGACGACGTACCCGGAGGCGATCGCGCTCGCGGGCGGCGTCGCGGTACAGGTCGACAGCGACGAGTCGAGCGGCTTTCTCGTCACCGTCGACCAACTCGAAGCTGCGCGCACGCCGCGCACCAAAGCCCTGCTGTTCTGCTCGCCGTCGAACCCGACCGGTGCGGTGTACCCGCGCGAGCAGGTCGAAGCGATCGGGCGTTGGGCCGTCGAGCACGGCATCTGGGTAGTGACCGACGAGATCTATGAGCACCTCGTCTATGGCGGGGCGACGTTCTCGTCGATGCCCGTCGTCGTCCCAGAACTCGCTAACACCTGCGTCGTCGTGAACGGTGTCGCGAAGACGTATGCGATGACCGGCTGGCGAGTGGGCTGGATGATCGGTCCGGCCGACGTCATCAAAGCCGCGACGAACCTGCAGTCGCACCTGACCTCGAACGTCGCCAACGTGTCGCAGCGGGCGGCGCTTGCGGCGGTGTCGGGCGACCTATCGGCGGTCGAGATGATGCGAGCCGCGTTCGACCGCCGGCGCCAGACGATGGTGTCGATGCTGAACGAGATTCCGGGCGTGGTGTGCGCCGAACCGCTCGGCGCCTTCTACGCCTACCCGTCCGTGAAGGCTCTGCTCGGCCGCGAGATACGGGGTCGGCGGCCGGCGACATCAGCCGAACTCGCCGAGCTGGTGCTCGAAGAGGCCGAGGTCGCGGTGGTACCGGGTGAGGCGTTCGGTACGCCGGGATACTTCCGGTTGTCGTACGCGCTCGGCGATGACGACTTGGTCGAAGGTGTGCAGCGCCTCGGCAAGCTGTTGGGCGAAGCGCACTAACGGTCGGCTGCGGTCGCCTTGCTGCCCGTCGACTGTTAGACGTTGGCGGGGTAAGAGCCCCGTTTCTGTCTAACAGTCGGCTGCGGGTCGCCGCGTCGATCAGAGCGTGACGCCGACCAGCGCGGGTTCGACGTCGAGAGAGATACCGAAGCGGTCGCGCACGCCGGCACGAATGACCCGCGCAAAATCGATGAGCTCGGACGTCGATGCGCCGCCGCGATTGACCAAGGCGAGCGTGTGTTTGGTCGACAGGCCTACCCGCCCGACGCCGTATCCGCGACCGAACCCGGCCTGCTCGATCAACCACGCGCCCGACGTCTTCACGTGTCCGTCGACCGCCGGCCAACGCGGTGCGTGCGGTGGGATTTCTGGTGCCGGCAACACCGGGTTGGTGAAGAACGACCCGACACTGACCGAGTCGGGGTCACGCGCATCGATCAGCATGCCCTTCGCTGCTCTCAGCTGCAGAACGGCAGCGCGGACGTCGACCGTCGGTGCGGTCTCGCCGAGCTCGACGTCGAGCGCTTTCGCTAGGTCGGCGTAGCGGATAGGTGCCGATTTTCCCGACGCAGCAAGGGAAATCTGAACCTCGAGAATGACGTATCGCTGCGCCCGCTTGAACGCGCTCGTGCGGTAGCCGAAATGGCATTGCATATTCGACAGATTGACCACCGTGTGTTCTTCGCGATCGAAGGTGCGGACTCCGGTGATGACACTCGAGATCTCAGCGCCATACGCGCCGACGTTTTGAATCGGTGTCGCGCCGGTCAGGCCTGGGATCCCTGACAGGCACTCGAGTCCGGCCAGTCCGTTGGTCAACGACGCCAGCACGACGTCGTCCCATATCTCGCCGCTGGCTACGTGCACACGCACGCAGTCGCCGTCGGGCTCGAAGCGGATGCCGCGATGCGCCACTCGCGCGACGACGCCATCGAAGCCGGCGTCGGCCACGACGAGGTTGCTGCCACCGCCCAGTAAGAGCAGCGGAGTGCCGCGGGCGTCGGCCGCCGTGACCGCATCGATGAGGCTGGCTTCGTCCTCAGCCCACACCAGGTCGGTGGCTGGGCCGCCGAGTCGGATCGTGGTGTGGTCGGCCAACAGCGTCGACCGGCTTGGTGCCCCGGGCGCCGGATCGGCACGTGCCAGGGGCGCCGGATCGGCAGGCGCAACGGGCCTCGCATCGGCAGTGGGTTCGGGAGTGGACGACACCCCCGAACCCTACGGCCGCGCGCACCGGTCGATGGCCCCGATCGGGTCGACTACGCCGCAGTCGGTTCGAGGGCGACGGCCGGTGCGTCCGCGGGGTCGACCGTGCTGGTCGGCTGGCGCGGGATAAGCAGCGACGCGACTCCGCCGAGGGCGACGATCAGCGCGCCAGCCTTGACTGCCGGCACGACGCCGTCAGTGAACGCCTGCGCACTTTGGTAACCGCCGGAGTGCGCGAACACCGTGGCGAGAACGGCAACCCCGAACACGCCGCCGAGTTCACGAATCGCGTTGTGCGCGCCAGATGCGATGCCCTGCTCCTCGTGCCGGACCGACGAGAGCACCAAGTTGGCGACCGGCGCGAAGAACAGCGACATCCCCAATCCGCTGATCGCGAGGCCCGGCACCAGGTGCGCATACGAGACCGTCGGCGTCGCGACGCTGGCCAGCCAGAACAAGCCGATTGCCTGCAGGAACAGTCCGGTTGCAACGATGCGACGCCCACCGATGCGATCGGAGAGCAAGCCGGCGAGCGGTGCGATGAAGATCGGCATTGCGGTCCAGGGCAAGGTGCGCACGCCAGCCGAGAGTGGCGAGTAGTGGTGCGCCACCTGGAGGAACTGGGCCAGCAAGAAGATCGAACCGAACATCCCGAAGAACATGAACAGCGATGCGACGTTGCTCGCGCTGAAACCGCGGTTGCGGAATAGCCGCAGCGGCAACACCGGCTCGGCCACTCGCCGCTCCCACATGACGAATGCGGCAAGAAACACCGCGCCCACAACGAAAAGCTCGATGATCGAGGTGCTCCCCCAGCCCCAGTCGGCCGCCTTGACCAGACCGAGTACGACCGCGAACAGACCGGCCGTCGCTAGCCCGGTGCCCACGACGTCGAGTCGCGACGACGGCCCATGGCTTTCCTTCAGCAACCGCGAAGCGATGGGCAGCAGCGCGATGCCGATGGGCACGTTCAGCCAGAAGATCCACGACCACGACGCGCCTTCGACGATGGCGCCACCAACAACCGGCCCGACCGCAATCGCGAGACCAGCGACGGCTCCCCACGCGCCGAGCGCGAGGCCGCGCTTGGCCGGTGGAACGGCAACACTCAGCAACGTCAGCGTCAGCGGCGTGATGATCGCCCCGCCAACTCCCTGCAGTGCGCGCGCCGCCACCAACTCGTTCGCGGTCGACGACAAGGCGGCGAGGGCAGATGCCGTGGTGAAGATGGCCAGCCCGATCATGAACATCTTCTTGCGACCGAAGCGGTCGCCCAAGGTGGCGCCTGGTAAGAGCAAGACGGCGAACGTCAGCGTGTAGGCGTTCACGGTCCATTCAAGGCTCGTGAGCGACGCGTGCAGGTGCGACTTGATTGCCGGCAACGCCATCGTGACGACCAGGTTGTCGAGCTGCCCCATGAACAACGCCACCGATGTGACGATGAAGGTTGCCATCGGTTTCCCGCGTCCGGTCATGTTGCGTCCTCCTGCAGATCGGGTTGAGTGAGTGCTCACTAACTTGGCCGGGCAAATAAAAAGAGCGTCCAGCTCAGTCCTTCTTGTGCCCTTCGCAGGCCAGAACCTGCGCCCACGGCTCATTGACTTCGCTGAGCTGAAGCGCCGCCGACAGGTTGCAAAGCATGCCCATCGCGAAGAACACGAGTAGCTGCTCGGGCGGCGCACCGGAAACTGTCTCGACGAATGTGTAGAGCTTTCGAAAACCTGCCCGCGCACATTCGCGGACGTCGGGATCGTTGCAGGCGGCGTACATCTGGAGCTGCCCCATCAAGCTCGCGCGGTCGCCGATGTGGCCGTGGTACGCCTCGCCCATTGCGGCCAGCGCCTGCTCGCCAGCGAGACCTTCGGAAACCTCGGAAAACCGCGCTTGGACGTGGTCGAAGCAACGCCGCGAGGCGGCGATGAACAGGTCGTGCTTGGTGCCGAACATCTTGAACAGGTAGGGCTGCGAAATACCAGCGCGGACGGCGATCGCCTCGGTCGAGGTGCCCGCTAGGCCGCTCTCGGCGAACTCGATCAGGGCCGCCTCGATGACCGAGTCACGTCGGTCGTCGGCGCTCATCCGCGGCGGTGCTTGGGTGGCCATGAATCGTAAGGTAGTGGTCACTCACTAACTACGTCAAGCCCGGCGCTCGCGGCGGCGAGCTTGTCGGAGAATCCGCCCCTCACGACAGCCGGACGATCGCCTTCGCCATCCCGAGCACCTTGTCGCCGGCCGCGCGGGCGGTCAGATCGATGCGCACCAGGTTGTCGGCGAGCTTTTCGGCCACGACGCCGTCGACGATCAAGGTTGCTCCGGCCTCGTCGTCCGGCACGACGACGGGCTTGGTGAAACGCACGCTGTAGTCGATGACGGCGCCTGGGTCTCCGACCCAATCGGTGACCAACCGGGCTGCGGCCGCCATGGTGAACATGCCGTGGGCGATCACGTCGGGCAAGCCGACGCCGACGGCGAATGAGGCGTTCCAATGGATCGGGTTGAAGTCGCCGGATGCGCCGGCGTAACGCACCAGGTCGGCGCGCACAATCGGGAACGATCGAGTGGGCAGTTCGTAGCCGGGCTCGACGTCGGCGTAGCTCACAAGTGTGGTCACGCGGCCGAACCGTCTTCTGGGGCGCGGGCTACGAGAGTCGAATACGCGCTGCAAACAACGTCGCCGGCGGCATCGACGAGGTCGCCGCGGGTGCTGATGATGTCGTTGCCGCCGATCGACTTGATGCGCTCGACGGTGACAACGACGCTCAGCTCATCGCCAGCGACGATCGGGCGTTGGTAGCTGAAGCGCTGGTCGCCGTGCACTACACGCGAGTAGTCGAGGCCGAGTGCCGGGTCGCGCACCACCTGATGTGCGGCCTGCATCGACAGCACGACCGCAAAGGTGGGGGGTGCGACCACGTCGGAGTAGCCAAGTGCTCGGGCAGCTTCGACGTCGCTGTAGGCGGGATTCGCGTCGCCAATCGCGGCGGCGAACTCGCGGATTTTCTCGCGACCTACCAGATAGGGCGCGGTCGGCGGATAGCTACGGCCGGCGAACGAGGGATCGAGGGGCATGACGCAACGCTAGAGCGTGCGTCAGCGGGTCTCGCGGTGCACCTGGTGCAGGTTGCAATTGGGGCAGAACTTCTTCATCTCAAGCCGGTCGGGATCGTTGCGCCGGTTCTTCTTGGTGATGTAGTTGCGGTGCTTGCACTCCTGGCAGGCCAGCGTGATCTTGGGACGGACATCGCTCTTGGCGGCCACGGCACATGCCTTTCAGGTCTCGGGCGCGCGCCCGAGGAGGGCGGACGAATCAGAATAACCGACAGCTACCTGCGGAGCGAAATCTCGGGTGTGACCTAACAGCCGCGCCGGACAACAGCGGGTGGAGTAGCGTCCCGCCGAAGGCGGGCAGTAGCGGAGACGGGATTTGAACCCGTGACACAGCGATTATGAGCCGCTTGCTCTGCCAGGCTGAGCTACTCCGCCGCAGGGTTATGCAGGTTCGTGCAGGGTCGCACAAGGGTTGCGAGAGCCCCCTTACGGAATCGAACCGTAGACCTTCTCCTTACCATGGAGACGCTCTGCCGACTGAGCTAAGGGGGCAGCTGGAGTCCAGCTGTGGTTGTGCGAGCCGCAACTCTACACGGCCCTAACCCGGCGCCCCGGGTGATTCCGGCTGCACCAGCTTCGCAGCCCTGGTGGTTGTTCAAACCCGACATTTCCGGTCGGGCGACAACCACCAGGGCTGCGAAGAGGTACTGCGAGATAGTGCGGTGGCAGGTGATGGGTTCGAACCATCGTAGGCTGAGCCGGCGGTTTTACAGACCGCTCCCTTTGGCCACTCGGGCAACCTGCCGTGCAGTAGTGCGCGGTACCGTCCCGCAAGACGGCGGACCACAGAATAGCCCAGGAGGTTTTGATGGCCGACTCATCCTTCGACATCGTGAGCAAGGTTGACCGGCAGGAGGTCGACAACGCTCTCAACCAAGCGGTCAAGGAAATCGGGCAGCGATACGACTTCAAAGACGTCGGCGCCTCGATCGCCTGGTCAGGGGAGAAGGGCGTCGAGATCAAGGCCAACAGTGAAGAGCGCGCGAAGGCCGTGCTCGACGTCTTTCAAGAGAAGCTGATCAAGCGCGGCATCTCGCTGAAGTCGCTCGACGCCGGCGAACCAAAGGCATCGGGTAAAGAGTTCAGGCTCGCGTCGACGATCAAAGAAGGCATCGCCCAAGACGACGCGAAGAAGATCGCGAAAATCATCCGCGACGAAGGACCCAAGGGTGTGCAGCCGCAGATCCAGGGCGACCAACTCCGCGTCACCAGCAAGAAGCGCGACGACCTGCAAGAGGTCATCGCGTTGCTCAAGGGCAAAGAACTCGACGTCGCGCTGCAATTTACGAACTACCGCTGATCAATGCGGCTGCCTGCCGACCGCGCCCTGCGCGCGGTTGCCAAGCTCGGCGTCGAAAGCATGTTGTGGGGCGGCGCGTCGCTGATGAGCCGCGGCGATTCGCCGCTGCCGGAGCCGCTGCCGCCGGTCGAGCCGACGGCGGTGTTGCAAGACAACAGCCAATGGCAGGACGCCGTCCGGCTGGCCCGCGAGCGCCGCTTGCCGTTGCACCACGACCGGCCAAAGAACTGGGATACCGCAGGCGCGGCAGCCACCGTCTTGTCGCGGGTCGGCCCAAACGCGCGTGTGCTCGACGCGGGGTCTGCTCGATACTCCACCCTCCTCGTTTGGCTCTACCGCTACGGGCTCCGGCAGCTGGTGGGCATCAACCTTGAGTTTCGGCGTCCGGTTCACCACGGCCGCAACGGCTGCGTGCTGTTCACTCCCGGCGATGCCACCGATACCGGATTCGACGCCGAGTCATTCGACGCGATCACCTGTCTGTCGGTCATCGAGCACGGCGTGCCGATCGCCGCGTTCCTTTCCGAGTCAGCCCGGCTGTTGCGGCCTGGTGGCGTGCTGGTGATCTCCACCGACTACGACATCGCGCCCCCGGACACGACGGGCAGGGTTGCCTACGGCGCGCCTGTGCACATCTTCGGGCCCGACGAAATCGTCGCGATGATCGCCGCTGCCGACGCTACCGGTTTCGACCTCGACGGCACGTTCGCCCCGCAGCATTCGCACCGGCCGGTGCGATGGAAGCGGTACGGCCTGCAGTTCACGTTCGTGCGGCTCACCTTTGTTCGGCGATCGACTGTTCGGCGGCCCTCGTGACCGGCACGGTGATCGGGCTGCTGTTCGCGTTCGGAACAGCCCTCACGACCGGCGTCGGGTCCGTTCTGCAGGCCGCGGCCGCTCGACGCACGCCGGCACCCAACGGCGGCGAAGGTGAGGCTGGATCGGTCGGCCGACTGGTGGTCTCTCCGTTGTACCTCAGTGGCGTCGGGCTCGACGTCCTGGGCTTTTTCTGCACCGTGGCCGCCTTGCACTGGCTTCCGCTTTTCCTCGTGCAATGCGCGACAGCGTCCAGCGTCGGGGTCACCGCCCTGATCGGACGACGGGTGCTGGGCACCCTTCTCGGCAGCCGCGAAGTGGTCCTGCTCTGCGGGCTCGGGGCGGGTCTCGTGCTGCTGGCGTCGGGCGCGAAAGCTGAGGCTGCAACAGCCGTCAGCACGTCAGCGCAGTGGTGGCTCGTCATTGCGGCCGCGCCGGTGGCCGCTGTTGGCGCAGCGGTGTTGCTGAAAGGTGGGCAGCGGGCCGGCGGAGTGCTCGCCGCCTTTTCGGGTCTCGCATTCGCAGGTACCGGGGTCGCGTCGCGGATGCTGTCTAATGCGCACTCGGTACGGCGGGTATTGGCCTCACCGGCGTCCTATGCATTGGTGGCATTCGGCATCGTGGGCATGGCCTTGTTCGCCGCCGCCTTGCAACGAACCGCCGTGACCATCGCGACCGCCGCCCTCTTCGGCGTCGAGACCCTCGCCGCTTCGGCCGTCGGGTTACTGGCCTTGGGCGACACGACGAGGCCCGGTTTCGTCGTCCCGAGTGCGGTGGGCTTCGTGGTCACACTGGCCAGCGCGTTGCTGCTGGCCCTTACCGAAGGCGGAGCGTAGCTAGCAAGCGACCGACGGGCGCCGACCCCGTTACGCGCGTCATGGCAGTCGAGCCCTCGGAAACACGGCGACGACGTACCATGGAGCTGCGCGTCGAACCGTTCCCACGGCGCCGGCGCCCCCGAGGAGGTTCGACCCCGGTGTCCCCAGCACCATCATCGTCACGCCCTACACCAGCGGAGGCGTCCCGCCCGGTCTCCCGCAAGCAGGTTCAGCAGCTCGACCGAGTGATCATCAGGCTGGCCGGCGACTCTGGCGATGGCATGCAGCTGACCGGCGATCGCTTCACCTCCGAGACGGCCGCGTTCGGCAACGACCTCTCGACGCTGCCGAACTTCCCGGCCGAAATCCGGGCACCGGCTGGCACGCTGCCCGGCGTTTCGTCGTTCCAGTTGCAGTTCGCCGATCACGACATCATGACCCCGGGCGATGCGCCGCAAGTCTTGGTGGCGATGAACCCGGCCGCGCTCAAGGCCAATATTGCCGACCTTCCGCTCGGCGCCGACATCATCGCCAACTCCGACGAATTCACTCTGCGCGCGTGCCAGCGCATCGGCTACAACGGCAACCCGCTCGAAGACGGCACGCTGTCGGAGTATCGCGTCACCGCCGTCCCCCTCACGTCGATGACGATCGAAGCATTGAAAGACATCGACATCGCGAAGAAGGAAGCCGAACGCGCGAAGAACATGTTCGCGCTCGGCTTGCTGTCATGGATGTACAACCGGCCGACGGCGTCAACGCTGACCTTCCTCGAACGTAAGTTTGCGAAGTTGCCGACGATCGCTGCGGCCAACATCGCCGCGTTCCAGGCTGGCTTCAACTTCGGCGAGACCACCGAGGCGTTCTCGGTCTCATATGAGATCAAGCCGGCGCCGATGAAGCCGGGCGTCTACCGCAACATCTCCGGCAACTTGGCGCTTTCGTACGGACTCATTGCGGCGTCGAAGGCGACCGGGCTCCCCTTGTTTCTTGGCTCCTACCCGATCACTCCGGCGTCCGACATCTTGCACGAACTGTCGAAGCAGAAGGCTTTCGGCGTTAGGTCGTTCCAAGCCGAAGACGAGATCGCCGGCGTCACTGCTGCGCTGGGTGCCGCTTTCGGTGGCAGCCTTGGCGTCACGACGACCTCAGGTCCGGGCATCGCATTGAAGAGTGAGGCCATCGGGCTGGGCGTCATGCTCGAACTTCCGCTGATCGTCGTTGACGTTCAGCGCGGCGGCCCATCGACGGGCTTGCCGACCAAGACCGAACAGGCCGACCTCTTGCAAGCGATGTTCGGCCGCAACGGCGAAGCGCCGGTGCCGATCGTCGCGCCCCACTCGCCGTCCGACTGCTACGCGGCCGCCATCGAGGCCGCGCGGCTGGCCACGAAGTACCGCACCCCAGTGTTCGTGTTGTCCGACGGCTATCTGGCGAATGGGTCCGAGCCTTGGTTGCTGCCCGAGGTCGATGCGTTGCCCGATCTTCGGGTGACGTTCGCGACCGAACCCAACCATGCCGACGCGAAGGGCGAGCCAGAGTTCTGGCCATACTTGCGCGACCCCGAAACGCTCGCTCGCGCCTGGGCAATTCCCGGTACGCCGGGCCTCGAACACCGGGTTGGCGGTCTGGAAAAGGCCGACGGTTCGGGCGATATCTCATACGACCCGGCCAACCACGATCTGATGGTGCGGCTGCGGCAGGCAAAGATCGACGGCATCGCGCGCGACATTGCGCCACTCGAAGTCGACGACCCCTCTGGCGAGGCCGATGTGCTCGTGCTCGGCTGGGGCTCGACCTACGGTCCGATCGGCGCGGCCTGCCGACAGGTTCGAGCACGTGGGCTGAAGGTCGCGCACGCACATCTGCGACACCTCAACCCGTTCCCGGCGAACACCGGCGACGTCGTCAAGGCGTACTCGCGGGTATTGATTCCGGAGATGAACCTCGGCCAGCTCGCGATGCTGATCCGAGCGAAGTACCTCATCGACGCGGTGCCTTACGACAAGGTCAACGGCATGCCTTTCAAAGCGCTCGAGCTGGCCGATGTGATTACGGCGACGATCAACGCATGATGGCTTTCTTCGATAACGAGACGGGCAGAGGCGCGAACCGATGAGCACCGACCTGACCAACGGGCACCGGCACAGCTTCGATCTGGTGCCGACCACCGACGTGCCGCAGACCGCCAAAGAGTTCAAGTCAGACCAAGAAGTTCGTTGGTGCCCGGGGTGCGGCGACTACGCGATTCTTGCTGCCATGCAAGGGTTTTTGCCTGAGCTAGGGTTGCGTCGCGAGAACGTCGTATTCATTTCCGGCATCGGCTGCTCGTCCCGCTTCCCGTACTACCTCGAGACGTACGGCATGCATTCGATTCACGGGCGCGCGCCGGCGGTGGCGACCGGCCTCGCGACGTCCAGGCCTGATCTTGCTGTCTTTGTCGTCACCGGCGACGGCGACGCGCTCTCGATCGGCGGCAACCATTTGATTCACACATTGCGCCGCAACGTGAATCTCACGATTCTGTTGTTCAACAACCGCATCTACGGCCTGACGAAGGGTCAGTACTCCCCCACGTCTGAGCTGGGCAAGATCACCAAGTCGACGCCGATGGGATCGGTCGACTTCCCGTTCAATCCGGTGTCGCTCGCGCTCGGCGCTGAAGCCACGTTCGTTGCGCGCACGATCGACTCCGATCGCAAGCACCTCACCTCGGTGCTACGAGCGGCCACGCAGCATCGCGGCACGTCGCTGGTCGAGATCTACCAGAACTGCAACATCTTCAACGACAACGCCTTCGAGGTCTTGAAAGCACCCGAGACCCGCGACGATTTCTTGATCCGGCTCGAGCATGGGCAACCGATGACATTCGGCAGCGACGCCTCGCGGGGTGTTCGTCGCTCGGCCACAGGTGCACTCGAAGTTTGTGCAGGCGACGATCCCGGGGTCTTGGTGCACGACGCCCATGCCGAAGACCCGACGTTGGCCTTCGCGCTCTCGCGCATCACCCGGCCTGACTTGTCGATGACACCGATCGGCGTCTTCCGCGATGTGCAGCGACCGGTCTACGACGACCTGATGACCGCACAACTCGAGCAAGCTGTTGCCAAGACCGGGCCAGGCGACCTCGCCGCTTTGCTTTCTGGCGGCGACACCTGGACGATCGCGCCCGCCTTGAGTTCATGAGCGACGACTTCTTTCGTCCGTCAGGCGAACCACCGGAACCAGCGCACCCCACCCCGCCCTTCGATCCGTGGCCTGTTCCCGGTGTCGGGTCGGTTCCCGGCGGCGCGGCTCCCGCCGCGGAGTATCTCGGCTCCGGTCATTCCGAAGAACCGCGTCGATCGCGCCGGCGGCGGTGGATCGCCGGCCTGCTCGTCGTCGTGCTACTCGGCGCCGCTGGTACAGGTGCGTTTTTCGAGGTGCGCCATCACAACGCCCGGGCTGATGCGACCGCGGCGCAAAGATCACCATCGCCATCGCCGTCGGCTCAGGCCGTGACACCAACCCCGGCACCATCGGCATCGTCGGCACCCGCCTCGAAACCGCCGTCCGTGTCGCCCGCGCCGGCAGGCAGTGCAGCGCCCGGCTTAACGGACCCTGGCACAGGTCCGCTCGACTCCTACTTGCTCGCACCCACCGACGTTGGCACGAGTGCTGGCATGTATCTCATCGACAGTGGGCGCGATGCGGTACACCAGGCCACACTCGACTTCTGCAACTACGCGTACACGAGCGAAAAGCTGCGTCAGGCACGTGTACAAGTTGAGTACGAGGGCGCGAACTCGGTGCCCGTCGGCAACGAGTTCGTGCACTATCGTGCCGGCGGCAGTGCGAGTGGGTTTGCCGAACTGCAGAAGGCCGTCACGAACTGCCCCCCTACCTCGCAGTCGAACGGTGTGACCTACAGCTTGGTCCAGCGGGCGCCAGCGGATCGGTCGCTCGTGCCCCATCAGTTGGTGCTGAGCTATCAAGTGTTCGACACCACCGGTGGCATTGGGTTGCCGTGGCAAGCGGTCGCCTATCAATTCGACGGCGACTATTTCTCCGGCGTCTACGTGTATGGCGCGAGCCGAGCCGCGGCACTTGCGCAAGCCGAGCGGCTGGGCACGGTCGCCGCTCGGCACCTCGGTGAAGTCGTCAGTGGCAAGCCCGGTACGGGCGGCGGACCATTCCAAAGCCTCGCGTCATTGCCCGCCGGCGGCGGCATCCAGGTGTGAGCGCCCGCGGGGCGCGGCATCCAGGTGTGAGCGCTGGCTGCTAGCGGCTGCGGGCGACGACGTAGTCGCAGAGCGCGGTCAACGCGTCTTTTGCCGGGACGTCGGGTAGCGCGCGCAGGGTCTCGCGAGCATCGGCCGCCCATCGCTCGAGATCAGCTCGAGCGGCGTCGATAGCAGGATGCACGCGCAGCAGCGCGAGTGCTTCGGCGTGGCGGTCGTCGTCACTGAGATCGCCCGCGAGCAACTCAAGCAAGCGCGCGTCGGAGGGATCGGTTGACCGGCGAGCGTGCAACATCGGCAGCGTGGTCACGCCTTCGCGCAAATCTGTACCTGGTGTCTTGCCGAATCCGGAGACCGAACCGTCAACGCCGACGAGGGTCTCGCCATCGCTGGTGATGTCGAGCAAGTCGTCGGAGAGCTGGAACGCGACGCCGATGCGTTCGCCGTAGCGAATCATCACCTCGATCACTGACTCGGGGGCGCCGGCAAACATGGCACCGAACCGCGCCGACGTGGCAATCAACGACCCGGTCTTGTCGGCGACGACCTGGAGGTAGTACTCGAGCGGATCGGTACCCGCGGGCGGGCCGGTGGTTTCGCGAATCTGGCCCTGAACGAGCCGTTCGAACGTCCGAGCCTGAATGCGGACGGCCTCAGGCCCGAGATCGGCGAGCAGATCGGACGCGCGCGAGAACAAGAAGTCGCCGGTGAGGATCGCGATCGTGTTCGACCATCGGGCATTCGCACTGATGGTGCCGCGCCGAACGAGAGCTTCGTCCATCACGTCGTCGTGGTAGAGGGTGGCGAGGTGGGTCAGTTCGACGACGACGGAGGCGGGCAGCACGCCAGGGGCAGCCGGATCGCCGAACTGGGCTGCCAGTAGGACGAGAAGGGGCCGGAATCGCTTGCCGCCTGCGTCGACGAGGTGCCGCGACGTCTCGGTCACGAACGGATAGTCGCTCTTCACCGCGTCGCGAAGCAGGCCCTCGACCGCGTGAATCGCGGAGCGCAGCTCGGACTCAAGCGCAGCATCGGGAACGACGAGCCCGAACGGGCTTTCGCTGCTCACCGGCGGTCTCCTGCCTGACATGCCTTACCGAAGGAACAACCCCGCCTTGTCAGCCAGGTTGAACAACGGCTGCGGGATCACCCCGAGAACCACCGTAACCGCAAGCCCCAGGCCGATGGCGGCGGAGGTGAAGAACTTCGGCAACTCCACCGTCGGGCCGTCGGCGAGCGGCTCCTGGAAAAACATCAGGACGACGATGCGGAAGTAGTAATACGCCGTCAGCGCGCTGGCGGCGACGCCCACGACGACCAGCGGCCAACCGCCGCCCTCGCCGGCCGCTTTGAATACCGCCACCTTCGCCCACAACCCACTGGTGCCGGGGAGCCCGGCCAGAGCGAGCAGGAAGAACGCGAAGATGCCCGCGATCAGCGGCGACCTTCGGCCGAGGCCAACCCAACGCGATAGATGGTTGGCTTCGCCATCGCCATCACGCACCAGCATGACGATCGCGAATGCGCCGATCGTCATGAAGCCGTACGCCACCAGGTAGAACATCACCCCCGAGGCGCTGTCGCGAGCACTCGCGGGGGCGAGCGCAGCAATCGCCGTCAGCAGGAAGCCAGCATGCGCGACCGACGAATAGGCCAGCAGACGTTTCACGTCCGTTTGCGTGACACCCACAATGGCGCCGACCGCCATCGTCAGAATCGCGACGGCCCACATGATGGGTCGCCAGTCCCAGCTCAGGCCGCCGAAGGCGACGAAGAACACCCGCATCAACGCGCCGAAGGCCGCAATTTTTGTGCCTGCAGCCATGAATCCAGTGATCGAGGTCGGTGCGCCTTGATAGACATCGGGGGTCCACCAGTGGAACGGCGCACCAGACAGCTTGAACAACAGCGCGATCGCGACCAGCGCGACACCCAGTAACGCCAGCGAGTCGCCTCTGTTCGACCCACCAATGGTGCTCGACCCGCTGATCGCATCGGCGATGCCAGAAAACTGAACAGTGCCAGCGAATCCGTAGACCATGGCCAGGCCGTAGACGAAGAACGCGGACGAGAATGCGCCGAGCAAGAAGTACTTGACCGCCGCCTCCTGCGACAGGAGCCGCCGACGCCTGGCCATACCCACGAGAAGGTAGAGCGGCAGCGACAGCACTTCGAGCGCGACGAACATCGTGATGAGGTCGTTGGCGGAGGCGAACAGCAGCATGCCGGCCACGGCGAACATCGCGAGCGGAAACACCTCGGTGTGGCTGAAGCCGGCCCGCACGCTCGCACGTTCGTCGGCCGACCCTGGCACGTCGGCAGCCTGCGCGACAAAATCGGTGTCGGCGCCAAACGAGCGATCGGCGATGAGCATCAAGCCGCCGATCGACACAGCCAAGATCGTGCCCTGGATGAACAGTGCAGGCCCGTCGACGGCGACTGCGCCTTCGACCACGATCTTGCGGGTGTTGGCGTTGAGCAGCACGGCAAACAGGGCCGCGACGAGACCGCCGAGAGCAAGCGTGGTTTGGGTTACGGCGCGTATCCGCCGGGGCACCATCGCCTCGATCAGCACACCCACGGTCGCCGCACCGAACACGATCAGCATCGGGGCCAGTGCGGCGTACTCGATGCTGGGTGCGTGGATCGCCAGCGGGTCACTGTTGCCGCCGCCAGCCGCCGACACCATCGACGTCAGCAGGAGCGAGCCGGCCGTCACGACGAACCTCCCGAAGCTGCCGTGCCAACGGAGCCAACTGCCGACCCGGCTGCCAGCGGGACCGCAGGCAACGGATCGGTATTGCCCGTTTGTTGCAACGTCGAGCTGACCGCCGGCGTAATCGCATCGAGCAAAGGTCGTGGGTAGAACCCGAGCACGACGATGATCGCGACGACAGGGGCAATCACCCACTTCTCGCGAAGGGAGAGATCGCGGCTGCCCTCGACGTCAGGGGAAACGGGGCCGGTCATCGTGCGCTGATAAAGGATCAGCATGTACAGCGCCGCCAAGATGATGCCCGCGGTGCCGATGCTCGCCGCTACCTTGTAGCGCGTGAACGAGCCGACCAGCACGAGGAATTCGCTGACAAAGGTGTTGAGGCCAGGCAGGGCCAGCCCCGACAGGCAGGCAATCAGGAAGGTGCCGGCCAGGATCGGCGCCACCTTTTGCATGCCGCCGAAGTCGTTGATGCCGCGCGACTTGCGGCGGGCGATCATGAAGCCGATCACGAGCAACAATGCGCCGGTCGAAAAGCCGTGGTTCACCATGTAGAGCGTGGCGCCAGCTTGACCTTGACTCGTGAACGCGAACACGCCGAGCGTGATCAGGCCGAAGTGGGAGACCGATGTGTAGGCCACCAGACGCAGCATGTCCTTTTGGCCGATCGCCTGGAGCGCGCCGTAGATGATGCCTACGACGGCGAGCGTGAGCACAACTGGCGTGAACCAGTGCGACGCATGCGGGAACAGTCCGAGGCAATAGCGCAGGAAGCCGAACGTGCCGACCTTGTCGAGGACGCCCACCAGCAGCACCGTGCCACCCACCGGCGACTCAGCCGCGGCGTCGGGCAGCCAGGTGTGGAAGGGCCACAAGGGTGCCTTGATCGCGAAGGCGATGAAGAACCCGAGGAACAGCCAGCGTTCGTCGTTGCCAGCAAGGTGCAGGTGCTGCAATGAGGAGTAGAGCATCGTGTGGCCGCCGACGACGTACAGGCCGATCACAGCCGCCAACATCAGCAGGCCGCCGAACAGGCTGTACAGCAAGAACTTGAGAGCCGCGTACGACGATCGCGGCGTGCCCGCGCTGCCGATGATGAAGTACATCGGGATAAGCATCGCCTCGAAGAACACATAGAACATGAACACGTCGGTCGCGGCGAAGACACCGATCAGCAGCGACTCCATGGCGACCATGAGCACGAGGTAGGTCTTCGCGCTGCGCTTGGTGCTTTCGCACTCGTGCCACGACGCCAAAATCACGACCGGATACAAGACGGCGGTCAGCAGGATCAGCACGAGCGCTATGCCGTCGACGCCGACCGCATAGTGAATACCGAATGCCGGGATCCAGCTGACGTCTTGGTTGAACTGGAACCGGTCGCCGTGCGGGGCGAACTGAGTCACCATCGCGATGGTCAGCGCAAGGGTCAGCAGCGATACGCCGAGAGCGGCCTGCTTGATGCGCTTGACGTTTGCGGTGGGTACCGAGGCCACGACGCCTGCGCCGACCAGCGGCACCGCGCCGATCACGGTCAGCCAGGGAAAGGTCATCGCCGCCTCAGCCCTTGACCAACAGGAGGGCGGCCAAAATAACGACCACGCCGCCGAACATCGACAGCGCGTACGACCTGACGAACCCGCTCTGCAATCGACGGAACCGACTCGATGTGCCACCGACGAAGGCCGCGAAGCCGTTCACGAAGCCATCGACGCCGCGATTGTCGAAGAACACCAAGAGCCGGGTGAGGTACTGGCCAGGCCGCATGAACACCGACTCGTTGAAGGCATCACCCAGGAGATCGCGCCGCGCCGCAACAGTGAGCGGACTGCCAACCGGAGCGATGGCCGGCACCGGCCGACGCGCGTACATGAACCAGGCGCCGGCGACACCGAGAAGCACGACACCCGCAGTGGCCAAGCCGATCACGCCGATCGGCTT
>OLLJ01000281.1_pt1 | contig 40042 bp, 36 predicted proteins | sample 1604521 | NCBI WGS metagenome assembly OLLJ01 (sample SAMEA104055714, study PRJEB20765) | soil metagenome | isolation source: soil
CACTGCGCCGGGTCTGGCGCGCGCAGGATTTCTCCAACTACATGACGGCGCTGCTGCACCGCCACGACGACGAGTTCGAAAACATGCGGCAGCTGTCGCGGCTGCAGTACGTCGCGAACTCGGAGGCGGCTGCGCGCTCGCTCGCCGAGAACTACGTGGGCTTGCCGCTACCCGGTTTCTAGGGCATCGATTTCAGATCGATGCGCCTGTTCGCGCCCGCACTCCTTGACACGCGCCGTCGGGAACGTTGACAGTATCTTTCAACATGCGGACACCTCGCCGCATAGCGAACACCGGCGAGAATCGAGTCCCACATCCCGTGGCAACGCGAGGACAGGAGCAACAGATGACAGGCGCCAACCCCGAGGAGCCCCCCGATGGGAGTGCCTCAGACAGCGGGCTCATTTCCCGACGCACGGTGTTGCGCGGCATGGGTGCTGGAGCGACGCTGCTCGGCAGCAGTTGGGTCATGGAGGCTTGCTCCCTGAAGAGCAACTCCGGCAGTTCGGGTAAAAAGATCACGATCGGGTTCGTGACCCCGCTCACCGGCCAGCTTGCCGGGTTCTCGGTCGGCGACAACTACATCGTTGACACCGTCCGCAAGAGTTCCGCATTCAGCAAGGGCATCAAGGTCGGCGGCAAGAACTACAGCGTCGACATCATCGTCAAGGACAGCCAGTCCGACCCGAACCGCGCCTCGCAGGTCGCGAAGGACCTCATTGCGACGGACAAGGTCGACATGATCGTGGTCACCTCGACGCCGGAAGTGACGAACCCGGTCGCGTCGGTATGCGAAGCGCAGGGCGTGCCATGCGTGGCGACCGTTGTCCCGTGGGAGGCGTGGTACTTCGGTCGTGGTGCGAAGCCGGGCACGACGTTCAACTACACGACGATGTTCTTCTTCGGCCTCAAGGAATTCGGGGAGACGTTCATCCCCATGTGGGAGCGCATCCCGAACAACAAGAAGGTCGCCGAGATGTTCCCCAACGACGCCGACGGCTCGGCGTTCCGCACCGGCTGGCCGCCGCTCCTGCAACCGAAGGGCTACACGGGGGTCGATGCCGGGGCCTATGCCGACGGTACGACCGACTACACGGCCATGATCAGCAAGTTCAAGAGCGAGCAGTGCGACATCTACCTCAACGGTCCGCTGCCGCCTGACTTCAACGTGTTCTGGAAGCAGGCCGCGCAGCAGGGCTACAAGCCCAAGCTCGCGACGGTCGCGAAGGTTCTGCTCTTCCCGGCGGACGTCGCCGCGCTCGGCGACCTCGTGATCAATATCGCCACCGATGCTTGGTGGGCGCCGACGATGCCCTACGTGAGCTCGATCGACGGCACGACGGCGCAGCAGCTCGCGGACAACTTCAGCACGTCAACAGGCAAGCAGTGGATGCAGTCGCTCGGGAGCACGTACTCGCTGTTCGAGGTCGCCCAGAACGCATTCAAAGCGGCGTCCGACCCGCACGACCACAAGGACGTCGCCGACAAGCTCCGCACCATGAACTACACCGGCATGTGCGGCGCGCTGAACTTTGGCGGCGGTCCGGTGCCCGGCGTAGGCATCATGAAGCCGGTCGGTGTGCAATGGAAGAAGGGTGGCAAGTTCACCTACGACCTGGCGATCGTCGACAACTCCGCTAACCCCGGCGTGAAGGTGAATGGTGACCTGCTGCCAACCAATGCCTAATCCAACATCCAATGCCTAATCCAGTGTCTATTCCACTGCGTGACGCAACGCGCTGATGACAGACGCCGCCCTGTTACAGCTCAACGCAGTCAGCAAACGGTTCGGACAAGTCGTCGTCGCCGACGGCTTGTCGTTCAGCGTCGCCGCCGGAGCCACTCTCGGAATCGTCGGGCCGAACGGTGCGGGCAAAACCTCGCTGTTCGGCATGATCTCCGGCGACTTACCGGTCGACTCCGGCGACATTGAGTTCGACGGTCGATCGGTCGTCGGGATCGGCACCGCGCAACGGTGCCGGCTCGGCATCACCCGCACGTTCCAGGTGCCACGCCCGTTCGATGGACTCACCGTTTTCGAGAACGTGCTCGTCGCAGCCCAGCAGGGCGGCGGACTGCGACGAGCCGCTGCCGTCGATGCAGCTTTGGCTGCACTGGCGGAGACCGGGCTGGCCGACCGTGCCAACATGATGGCCGGCCAGCTCGGCCTGCTTTCGCGCAAACGTCTTGAGGTCGCCCGCGGGCTGTCGACGCAGCCTCGATTGCTGCTCCTCGACGAGGTGGCGGGTGGCTTGACCGACCCGGAGGTCGCCGAGCTGGTCGCGATCGTGCGCCGGATCAACAGCGCGGGCATCGCGGTCGTCTGGATCGAACACGTGGTGCGGGCGCTGCTGTCGACCGTTGACCGGCTGATCTGCCTGGCGCTCGGCAAGCTGATCGCCGACGGCAACCCGCGCGACGTCCTCGGTCGGCAGGAGGTCAAAGAACTCTTCCTGGGCACCGAATCGGCGATCGCCGGCGACCGGCCAGAGCGAGGATCCGAATCCGAGCCCGTGTCACTGCAGGTGATCGATCCCGTTGGCGGTACGCCATGACTGCGAGTGACCCGATCCTCGTCGCGGACAACCTGACGATCCGACACGGCCAGCTGACCGCCGTCCACGATGTGAGTCTTTCGATCGCCGGCGGAGAGCTGCTCGCGGTCGTCGGCGCGAACGGAGCGGGAAAGTCGACGCTGTTGCGCACGTTGGCCGGGTTGCACAAGCCGGCTGGCGGCACCATCACGCTGGCCGGTGAAGACATCACGCACCTTTCGACCGACCGCCGCGTGCAGCGCGGGATCTCGTTGGTACCCGAGGGTCGCCGGTTGTTCCTGTCGATGACGGTGGAAGAGAACCTGAAGGTCGGCAGCGCGAACGGCCGGCCCGGCAACTGGACTCCCGATCGCGTCTTTGATCTGTTCCCTTGGATGCGTTCCCGCTACAAAGAGCAGACCGCGCACTTGTCCGGCGGCGAGCAACAAGTCGTCGCGATCGGCCGGGCGCTGGTCGCCAACCCGCGCGTGCTGCTGCTCGACGAGATCTCCCTCGGGCTTGCTCCGGTCGTCGTCAAACGCATCTACGAGAACTTGCCCGCACTGCTCGAAACCGGCATGGCGGTGCTCGTCGTCGAGCAGGACGTCGCACAAGCGCTGCGGGTGGCCGGCCGCTTCCAGTGCCTGCTCGAGGGCCGGACGACGCTCGAGGGCAAGCCGAGCGACTACACGGCCAACCAGGTCGAGGCCGCGTACTTCGGGTTCGGGTCGGCGGTGGCGACATGGTCTGGATAAACGCGATCGTGCAGGGGCTGATGCTTGGCGGATTGTTCGCGCTGTTCGCGTGCGGCCTGTCCTTGCTGTTCGGCGTCGTCGGCGTGATCAACCTTGCGCACGGCGACTTCGCGATACTCGGGGCGTACGTTGCAGTCGCGCTCCTGCCGAGCATCCACACAAATGCGTTGTGGGCACTGCTGTTCGTGCCACCGATCTTCGCGCTGTTCGGTTACGGCGCACAACGGACCGTGCTCCAACGCAGCCTCGACACCGGCCCGCTCACCACGTTGCTCGTCACGTTCGGCCTGTCGGTCGTCATCCAGAACGCTCTGCTGGAGGGATTCTCCGCCGACAGCCATTCCCTCAGCATCGGCGCGCTCACGACCAACGCGTTTCACCCGGCCAACGGAGTCGTCGTCCCTTACCTGCGGCTCGGGATCCTGCTCGCGGCAGTTGCCGTGCTGGGCTCGGTGCAGCTGCTGTTGCGGCGGACCTCGGTCGGTCGGCAGATTCGTGCCGTGGCCGACGACGCGGAAGCCGCATCGATCGCGGGAGTAAGTACTCGGCACATCACCGGCATCGCAGCCGGGATCGCGTTCGCCACCGTTGCGCTCGCCGGCCTCGCGTTCGGCATGTACGCGCAGTTCGCCCCGACGACCGGTAGCACCTGGTTGCTGTACGCATTCGAAGCCGTGATCGTGGGCGGGCTCGGGTCGCTGTGGGGAACCCTCGCCGGCGGCTGCGTGCTCGGCCTCGCGCAGACGATCGGCGAGCAGATCGCCCCCACCGCCGGCACACTCGCCGTCCAGCTGGTGTTCCTCGCGATGCTCGCGGTCAGGCCCAACGGGCTGCTCCCGGCGCGGGCCGCCGTATGAGCGAGGCATTGGCCGCACCAACGTCGGCGCTGCCGAAGCCCAGCATCCGGCGCTCGACGCGCACGTCGCGCCTGTCGCTGGTCGGGCTGGCGGTCGCCTCGGTGATCCTGGCCGTGCTGCCGTTCGGCGCCGGTCAAGGCACCACGAACCTGCTCGTCGACTTCTTCATCCTGATGACACTCGGGGTCACCTGGAACATGCTCGCGGGCTACGCCGGCTTGGTGTCCGTCGGTCAGCAGGCCTACATCGGGCTCGGCGCGTACGGCGTGCTCTGGCTCGCCCAGCACGGCGTCGAGCCGTTCATCGCGCTGCCGATCGGGGCGGTGTTCTGCGCGGTCGCCTCGGCACCGATCTCGTGGCTCGTTTTTCGGTTGCGCGGTGGCTATTTCGCCATCGGCACCTGGGCCGTCGCCGACGTCTTGTTTCTGCTCACGATTCGCGACTCGTCGCTCGGCGGTGGCACCGGCACGAACGTCCCAGGGCTCAACGGTTTCGACCCAACCGTGCTCGGTGCCTACACGTACTGGGCCGCGCTCGTCATCGCGATCATCGCGCTGCTCGGCGGATATCTGCTGCTGCGCAGCCGGGTCGGCCTGGCACTGACCGCCGTTCGTGACAACGAAGGCGCGGCACGTGCCGTGGGCGTGCGGGTCGACGGCGCGAAGCGCGTGGTCTACTTCGCGGCCGCACTTGGCGCAGGTGCAGCCGGCGGCCTCATCGCCATCAGCCAGCTCAACGTGCAAGCGCAGAACGTGTACGGCGTGCAGTGGTCGGCGTACATGATTTTCGTCGTCCTGATCGGCGGGATCGGCACGCTCGAGGGCCCGATCGTTGGCACGATCGTCTTCTTCGTGCTGCAGCGCACGTTGGCTGATTACGGCGGCTGGTACCTCATCATCGTGGGCTCGCTCGCCGTCGTGATGGCGATGTTCATGCGGCAGGGCCTGTGGGGCATCGCCGCCCGCTTCGGTATCAAGCTCTTCCCCGTCGGGTACAACGTGATGACCACACCCGACCGGGCGACGCACGGGGTAGATCGCGCTCTCCCGCCGAGTGGGTCAGTGTCCGGGAGCCAGGAGTCCGGGACCGCTCCGTAGGTCTTGCTCGATCTCGGCGGCGGTGGCCTGCAGCTGCGGCAGGATCACCCGCTCGATCTCGTCGTCCGTGTGGGCGCCTACGTGCATTGAGACGTTCATCGCCGCGATCACCTTGCCCTCACCGTCACGGATGGGGACGGCGAGGGAACGCAGACCCTCTTCCAGTTCCTGGTCGACGACGCAGTAGCCCTGGATGCGTACTCGCGCTAGCAAGGCATGCAGCTGTTGCGGATCGGTGACAGTGCGAGTGGTGAACTGCCGGACAGCTTCTGGGGGGAAGTGAGTCTTGGCCTCCTCAGGTGGGAGCGCGGCGAGCAACACCCGGCCCATCGACGTCGCGAACGCGGGGAACCGAGTGCCGACGCTGATCGCCACCCGCATGATGCGATGCGTCGGAACTCGAGCGACGTACACGACTTCGTTGCCGTCGAGCACCGATACCGAGCACGATTCGTGGATACGCGCGACAAGTTCCTCTATGTGCGGCTGCGCCAGTTCGGGCAGGCTAAGGCTGGAGAGATACGCGTACCCCAGCTCGAGCACCCGGGGCCGCAACGCAAAAAGCCGACCTTCGACGCGCACATAGCCGAGATCGATCAGGGTGAGGAGGAAGCGGCGGGCGGCCGCGCGGGTCAGGCCCGCCTCGCGAGCGACCTCGCTCAGCGTGAGTTCCGGGTTCGCGCTGTCGAACGCCCTGATGACGGCCAGGCCGCGCTCGAGCGACTGCACGAAGTCGGAGCCACGGCCGGCCCGGCCGTTCGACGAGACCGGCACGGCGATGTCGGGCGGCCCGACGGTATCCTTCGCACGAGCCACGCTCAGAAGCCTCCTCGACTGCTTCGAGCTGCCTCGTCGACTACCGCCGCCGAAACAGCTCGCGCCGGTACTACTCCGCCCAGCGCGCCTGGCTAGTTCGGAAAGCGTACACCTGTGCGCCCGGCGTGCCCGTCAGGACTGCGGGCCTAGCGCTCGAGCACCAGGCCGGCGTTGCGGAGCACCCGTGAAATGCCGCGCCCGGCGGCTACAACAGCTGGTGCGATCGCGGTGGGCGACACATTGGCGGTGACCACCAAGGAGACCGCGGCGACGACGGCGTCCTCGGCGTCCCGAACGGGTGCCGCCACCGACATCGCGTCCATCGTCACCTGACGATCGCTGACGGCGAAGCCCTGTCGGCGCACCTCGGCCAACTGCCGCCGCAACGTGGCAGGATCCTTGATCGTCCTCGGCGTGAATGTGGCCAAGGGCTCGCGCATGACTTCTTCCTGCAGCCAATGATCGGCGAAAGCCAGCAGCACCAGCCCAACCCCGGTGGCATGCAACGGGAACCGCAACCCGACTTGGGTGCGCACGCCGACCGCGCGACGTCCGGCGATGTGTTCGATGTAGACGACCTCCCGACCGTCTCGAACGGCAAGCTGCACGTTCTGGTGTGTGGCTTCGTAGAGGTCCTCGAGGAAGGGCATCGCAGCCTCGCGCAGCCCGACCCCGCGCGGTGCGCGTGCGGCGATCTCCCACAACCGCAACCCGATTCGGTATGCGCCGTCGGAATCGCACTCGAGCACCCCGATGCGGTGCAGCTCGTGCGCGAATCGGTGCACGGTCGTCAGCGGCAACCCGCTGCGCCGGCTCATCTCGGTCAGCGACAACCCGGGCGCGCCCGAGGTGAATACGTCGAGCAACTGGAACACCCGCGCGGTGGCAGAACGGACTTCGTTCGTGCTTCGCGCCGACCCCGCCACCATCTCGTCTCCTCGCCGGGCGCCTGCACGACACCTTGCTACAAGTCGAGCACGAGTCGCGGACTCCGCGACCGCGAAACGCAAATCATCATGACCTCACCAGCTGCCCGCTCTTCTTCGGTCAGCACGCAGTCGCGATGATCGGGCACACCTTCGAGGACTTCGGTCTCGCACGTGCCGCAAGTGCCCTCCTGGCACGACGATAGGACGACGACGCCGGTGGCCTCGATGGCGTGCAGGATCGACGTCCCGACGGGCACGACAAGCGTCTTGCGGGAGCGCGCCAGCTCGACCTCGAAGGATTCGTCGGCGGCGCCGTGCGCAGCGGCGACCGGAGCGAACCGCTCAAGGTGCAGCGCGCCGGCCGGCCAGCCGGCACAGCGCTGCTCCACGGCCGTCAGCAACGGCGGCGGCCCGCAGCAGTAGACGAGCGTGCCGGCAGCAGGGGTCGCGAGCAGCTCGTCGAGCGGCAAGAGCCCGCACTCGTCTTGCGGCCACAGGTGAACGCAGTCGCCGTAACGGGCGAGCTCGTTGGTAAACGCCATGGAGCTGCGCCGGCGGCCGCCGTACCAGAGCTGCCATGGCGTACCGACGTTGCTGGCCGCCCGCAGCATCGGCAGGATCGGCGTGATGCCGATGCCGCCAGCGATGAACACGTAACGAGACGCCGGCACGAGCGGGAAGTTGTTCCGTGGCTCGCGCGCAGTGAGGACGGTTCCTTCGGCCAACTCGTCGCAGACAAAGGCCGAACCGCCGCGTCCGGCCACCTCCCGCAGCACCCCGAGTCGCCACTCGTCGCGGTTCGCCGGGTCGCCGCACAGCGAGTACTGGCGTTCCTTCTTGCTCGGCAGCACGACGTCGATGTGCGCACCCGGCGCCCACTCGGGCAGCGGCGGTCCGGTGCTGCGCAAGGTCAGCGACACCGCGTCGTCCGCAATCTTGGTTTTCCGGACGACGACGACCTCGAACTCAGCCGCGGCGATCGCCGTGGCCCTCGGGATGGTCGGTCAGCCACTCCCACAACTCGATCGGGTCCTGCGACTCGCGCTGCGCGCCGCACCGGCAGTAGCCGAGCAGCTGGTCAGTGCCCGGCACCCAGTCGACTCGGTAGGTGACAGTCGCCCCCTGCAGCTGCGCGCGGGACGGTCGATGCTCCATGCTCAGCCGGTCGCCGGCACGCGCGCGCTGTCGCCGGCGGCGATCTGGGCGGCCAGCATGCGCCGCGCGGCCAGCCCGCCGGTGTCGATATTGATGCTGAGTTCCTGGTACCCGGGAGGTTCGTCGGCGATCACGGTCTCGAGGAGGTTCAGCGCTGCGACGTCCTGCAGGACGACGGTGCGATTGTTCTCGGCGAGGAACTCAGACACGCCTTGGTCGGCCAGCGCAAAGTCGCGGGCCACGGCCCAGAAGTCGTGTGTAGTCGTCGCCGTCTCCGGGGTGATCGCGTAGACGACCTCGACGTGGAATGCGCGGCTGTCGTCGCCGTCCGGACCGGGCTGGACGCCGACAGGTGCGACGCGGCTGTGCAACAAGTACAAGCACGGCGGGTGGTACTCGATGTCCTGCGAGCGGTCGATGCGGCCCTCGAGCCCAGTCGACTTCGCGTAGAACGGCGGGCAGGCGACGTCGTCCATGTGCCGGCTCACGAACACGATGCTGTGGTCTTCGTCGACCTCGGTCGTGATCGGCGTCTCGGCGACTTCCGGTGTGCCGATGTAGCCGCCGTGCAGGTAGGTCTCGTGCGAGAGGTCGAGCAGGTTGTCGATGAGGAGCCCATAGCGCGCGGCGAGCGGCTCCAGGCCGCAGACCGTCGTCCACTCATCGGAGGCGAGCCACGGCGCGCGCGGAACGGTCTGCGGATTGGCGATCGCATCGTCTCCGATCCACACCCAGATGAAGGCGTCCTGTTCGACGACGGGGTATGTCTTGACCCGCGCTGTACGCGGGATGCGGTGCTGACCCGGCACCTTCACGCAGGTTCCGTTGGTGTCGTAGGTGAACCCGTGGTACCCGCACACCAGGTTGTCCCCGTCTAGCGCGCTGGCCGACAATCGGTACTGCCGGTGCACACAGCGGTCGGCGAGGGCGACCGGCTCACCCTTCGCGCTGCGGTAGAACACGATCGCCTCGCCGCAGATCGTGCGGCCGAGCAGCCGTCTGCTGACCTCGGTCCCGTACGCGGCGACGTACCACTGGTTGCGCGCGAACTCGGTTCTCACGGCTACGCCTCCCGCGGCGTCGATCCGATCGATGGCGCAGATCGACCCTTAGCCGCAGTGTGAACAACCGTTCGCTGGACGGGAAGCACGTCTTCCGCTCAGCGGAATCACGATCAGGCGTAGTAGCGGTGCACGACCTGAGCAACACACACGGGCTTCTCGGATCCGTCGCGTTCGATGACGGCATCGATCACGGCCTCGACACCACCCTTGACGTCGGTCATCGAGGTGAGCGTCGCACCGAGGCGGATGCTCGAGCCGACCGGCACCGGCGCGGGAAAGCGGACCTTGTTCAGGCCGTAGTTCACCGCCATCCCGATGCCGCGCAGTTCGAGCAGATCGGTCCAGAGCGCGATCAGCAACGACAGCGTCAGAAAGCCGTGCGCAATCGTGCCACCGAAAGGTCCCGACTTCGCGCGCTCGACGTCGACATGGATCCACTGGTGGTCGTCGGTCGCGTCGGCGAACTGGTTGACGCGGTCCTGGGTCACCTCCAGCCACTCGCTGTAGCCGAGGTGTTGGCCGGCCCGGTCGCGCAGTTCGTCCAACCCGTTGATGACGAGGGTCATCGCGTCTCTCCTTGGATTTGGCCGTACGACTCGCGCAGCTGCGTCCGGAGCAGCTTGCCGGTGGCCGTGCGCGGGATCGCATCGACAAGGACCACCGATTTCGGAATCTTGTAGTTGGCGACCTTCCCGGCCAATCGTTGAAGGATCGCCTCGGGCGTTGCACTCGCGCCGGGTCGCAGGACGACGACTGCTCGGCCGACCTCACCCCACAGTTCGTCCGGCACGCCAATGACGGCGCAATCGGCCACCGCTGGATTTTCGTGCAGGTGCTTCTCGACCTCGACCGGATAGATGTTTTCTCCCCCGGAGATGAACATGTCCTTCAGCCGGTCGACGATCGTGACGTAGCCCTCGTCGTCCACAACGGCGACGTCACCGGAATGAAACCAGTCGTCGGTGAACGCAGCGGCGGTCTCCGCCGGCAACCGCCAGTAGCCGCTGGTTACGTTCGGCCCGCGCATGACCACTTCACCGGGCTCACCGACGCCGACGTCGTCGCCATCGGCTCGAACAACCTTGACGTCGGTGAAGAAGCACGGCGTGCCGGCCGAACCGATCTTGTCGGCGCTGTCGGCAGCGCGCAGGAACAGCGCGCCCGGCGAGCTCTCCGTCATGCCGTAGCCCTGAAGGAGGAGCAACCCGCGCGCGCCGTACGCGCGGATGAGCGCCTCGGGCACCGGAGCGCCACCGCACATCAGGATGCGCACAGACGACAGGTCGGCGGCCGCCCATCGAGGCGACTGGCTCATCGCATGGAACATCGTTGGCACGCCGAACATCCAGGTCACCCGATGCCTGGCGATGAGGTCGAACGCGCGGCCGGGTTCAAACGACGGCATCAGTACCGCCGTGCCACCTTTCAAGAAGTTCGGCAGGAACAACTGATTCAGTGCGGCCGTGTGGAACATCGGCGCGCTCACCAAGCTGACCTCGTCGGCGATGACGTCGACGTCGAGCAGCATGTTGTAGCAATTCCAGGTGACGTTTCCGTGGCTGAGCAGCACGCCTTTCGCGCGGCCGGTCGTGCCGGATGTGTACTGCACCATGCAGACGTCGTCGAGCGACACGGGTTCGTCGATCTGCGTCTCGGCGCCGCCTGCGAGCAACTCGTTGTACGAAAGCGAACCCAGCGTCGCGTCGGGGGCACCATCAACGCCGCCGTCGACCGCGACGTAGTCGCGCACGCGCACCCGATCGCGCAACGCGGCAACGGTCGCCGCGAACGCCGGCGCCCACAGCAGCACCCGCGGCTCGGCGTCGTTCAGTTGATCCTCGAGTTCGGGAACCGCGAGCCGGGTGTTCAGCGGAACGAAGATCGCGCCGAGCAGGCCCGATGCAAAGAGTGTTTCGGCGAGCGCCGGATGGTTCGGCCCGACATAGCCGACTCGGTCGCCGCGGCCGACACCCAGGCCGCGAAGCGCGTTCGCGAGCCGCATCACCCGGACAGAAAGCTCGCCGTAGGTAATGGTGCGTCCCTCGTACACGATCGCGACGCGGTGCGGTGTCATCCGCGCACGCCGCGCCGGCCAGGCTCCGAGCCCGTCGTTACGCATTAGCTTTTCGTGATCCCGAGCAGGCGGGCCGCGTTGTCCTTGAGGATCAGCGGCCGTACCTCCGGCTTGATGTCGAGTGCCTCGAAGTCGGCGAGCCACCGGTCAGGGGTGATCACCGGGTAGTCGGAGCCGAAGAGCACCTTGTGCTTCAGCAGACCGTTGGCGTAGCGGACCAGCTGCGGCGGGAAGTATTTCGGCGACCACCCCGAGAGGTCGATGTAGACGTTGGGCTTGTGCGTCGCGACCGCGAGTGCTTCGTCCTGCCACGGAAACGACGGGTGCGCCAGGACTATCTGCAGAGCAGGGAAATCAACCGCGACGTCGTCGAGTTCGAGCGGGTTCGAGTACTTCAATCGGACGCCGCCGCCGCCGGGCAGACCGGCGCCGATTCCGGTCTGGCCAGTGTGGAACAGCGCGGGTACGCCGAGCTCCTCGATGACCTCGTACACCGGGTACGCCATCCGGTCGCTGGGAGAGAAGGCCTGCAGCGACGGGTGGAACTTGAAGCCACGAACACCGTGCTCCTCCACCAGCCGACGAGCCTGCCGCACCGCGGCCGGGCCTTTCCATGGATCGACACTGGCGAACGGGATCAGGATGTCGGCGTGCTCGGCGCACGACGCGGCGACTTCCTCGTTGGAGATCGGCGGATGGCCGGTCGCGGTCTCTGCGTCGACGGTGAACACGACCGCGGCTATCCGTCGCTGCCGGTAGTACTCGGCCATCTGCGGAATCGTGGGATGCGCATCGCGGGCGCCGAAGTACACCGCCTTGGCCGCCTCCAACTCGGGACTGAGCGAGGTATGGCCGTCGGCTGACATCTCGGCGTGCGTATGCACGTCAATCGCGACCAGGTCGTCGAGGTTCACACCTCTAGCCCTCCGCCTTCGGTGCCGGGATTCCGACCGTCTGCGGCTCGCGCCCGACCGTGGTTGACCACGCGTCCGCGATCGCGGCCGCATCCCACCCGCCGTCGCGGAAGGCGACTGAGGTTTCTTGCGGGTGCGACCACAACGACAGCCGGTCCCCGCCGATGCCGATGCACTGACCGGTGACATCTTTGGCGGCGTCCGACGCGAGAAACACGACAACGGGTGCTGCGTCGTCCGGTGTGCCGAAGCCTTCGCCGCGCCGCAGCCATGCCGGCAACGGTTCGCCGCGCTGCTGCCACGCCTCGACATAAGGCGCGAACGCCGGGATGGTCGAGGTCATCGCGGTCGCCGCGATCGGGACGACGCCGTTGACGGTGATACCGGCTCGCGCACACTCCATCGACCAAGTACGGACCATGCCGATGATCCCGGCCTTGGCGGCAGAGTAGTTGGTCTGCCCGAAGTTGCCGCGCTGGCCGGCCGGTGAACCGATGAGGATGAGACGGCCGCCGCCGGCAGCCCGATCGCGCATGTGCTGCACTGCGGCCCGCGCGCAGGTGAACGTGCCCCGCAGGTGCACGTTGATGACGGCGTCGAAGTCGTCGTCCGACATCTTCCACAAGACCTTGTCGCGCAGGATGCCGGCGTTGGTGACCAGCACGTCGAGCTTGCCGAACGCGTCCACCGCTCGGGCGACGAGACCCTCCGCGGCTTCCGTACTGCCGATCGCGGCGGCATGCGCGACAGCATTCCCGCCAGCCGCCACGATGCCTGCAGCCGCCTCCTGCGCGAGCTGCTCGTCGGCATCGTTGACGACCACCGATGCTCCGGCGGCGGCGAGCGCCGACGCGTAGGCAAGCCCAAGTCCTCGTCCGGCACCGGTCACCACCGCGACCGAGCCGTCGAGCAGCAGACCATCGGACGACGGACCCGACATTGTCGCTCCTCACTCACAAAACTATTCAGGGTTCCTGATGATTTCGGTGTCCGATGATTTCGCAGCCGCCGTCCGATGCGCAAGTGCGCGGCACTAGTGCGGCGGGTGCTCCGCCAGGGCCTCCCGACATGCCGACAGGCTCACCCGCAGCTGCGCGGCTTGATGTGCCGACAGGGGCACCACCATTTCGGCCTCCAGGTCGGCGACCTTGCCGCGGTACGCCTTGAGCAGTTTGCGCCCTTGCGCGGTCAGCGCCAAGACCAGCCGGCGACGATCCGCTGGGTCGCGATGCCGGTCGATCAGCCCGCGTTCGCTCAGAATCACCACCATGTCGGCCATCGTTTGGGCGGTCACGAACGAGTTGCGCGCGAGTTGCGCGGAAGTCAGGTCAGGATGCCGCTCGAGCACGGTGAGCGCGGTGTACTGCAACACGGTCAGCCCGACCGGTCGCAGGATCTCGTCGAGACGGGCGCGCACCGCCAACTCGACCTGCTTGACGACGTAGAGCAGCGTCGGCGGCGGTGCTCCGGCGTTTGTCGGCATGGCCCGAGGCTACCGTCGCCGTCCCAACCCGCCGCGTACGTCGGACGGCGCTGGGCTAGCCGATCACGAAGTCGGCGAGCCGGCGGGATACGCCGAGAACCAGGGTGTGATTGTCGTGCGTGAGCCGGACACCGCGCGGATCCCAAGCCGCTCGCCAACCGGCGAGGTCGACGAGGTGCGTCGCGGCAGCGGCGAGCGCCTCACCCCGCTCGGCTTCGGTGCGCGGCTGGCGGTTGGAGCCGAACGAGATCGCGTCGGCGAGCTGTGCGTCGTCGAGCGCCGACAGCTCTTCGAGCCGCTTGTCGACCTGCAGTGCCACCGGAGCAAGACGCAAGTCGGTCACATCGTGCGGGTGTTGTAGGCGCATGGCCCCTCCAGGCTCGTTGCTCCCGTTTAAGGACGACGATGCGTTGGGCGCAGACCCACAGTTATGCGCCGCGCCACGCGACGCACAGGGACCATCGACCTCGATAGAGCGGCCGTTCGACCTCGCCGCCTCCGCCCGCGTCAGGAACCCGTCAGGGATCTGCCGCTCGCCGTCATGGTTCCGTCAAGAAAATCCGCCGTGCGACTGCCGCGGCGATCTACTGAATCGTGCCGCGCACCCGCGGTACGAACTCAGGAGGAGGCGGTCGTGGCGATGCCTGCTCCTGGCCAACCTCGCCAACCATCGGCGCTCCGGATCCGACGTCACGACATGCACCCGGATGACCCGCGGCTGCCCGACGCATTCGTCGGAGCGCTGGCCTTCACGGCGACCCTCGCGGTTTCGGTCGCCCTGGCCACCGGAGCAAAGGACTGGCACTGGGGTGCGCAGCTCGCGGCGACGGCGATCACGGTCGCGCTCGTGTGCTGGTGGTGCCGTCCGCTGCCGAGCTTGTTGGTATCGCTGCTTGGCTGGTTGATGCTGAATGGCATCGTGGTGAACGGTGACGCCCAGCTGGGCTGGGCAGGGCACAGGGACGTCGTCCGGGTGCTCGTTCTTGTCAGTACGGGTCTCTGCGTCAGCCTCGCACGAGCCCTGTCTCTCCAATTTGGTTCGCGCTCATCCGCTCAACGTCAGGGAGAACCCAGTGCGTGACATCTTCTTCATTCTGATCACCCTTGCGATCTTCGCCATCTTCGCGCTGATTGCACGAGGGGCGGAAAAACTGTGACCGCGGAGAATCTCATCGGGCTGATCTTGGCGATCGGCGTCGCCGTCTACCTGGTGATCGCGCTGTTGTTCCCGGAGCGTTTCTAGATGAGTACGACGATGGCTGGCATCCTCTTTCTCGTTTCGCTCATCCTTGCGCTGGCGTTGTCCTACCGGCCGCTGGGCGACTACATGGCTCGCGTCTACACCAGCAAGACCCATTGGCGCCACGAGCGGGTGATCTACCGCGCGATCGGGGTCAACCCGGACGCCGACCAGAAGTGGTCGACGTATTTGCGCAGCTTGCTGGCCTTTTCGCTTCTGTCGGTGCTCGGGCTGTACCTGATGCTGCGTGCGCAGCATCACCTGCCGTTCAGCCATGGCTTCAAGGGCATGGAGCAGGGCCAATCGTTCAACACCGCGGCCAGTTTCGTGACGAACACGAACTGGCAGTCGTACTCGGGGGAGTCGACGCTGGGCTACACCGCTCAGATGGCGGGCCTCGCCGTGCAGAACTTCGTGTCGGCCGCGGTGGGTATCTGCGTCGCGATCGCTCTGGTGCGGGGTTTCGCGCGCTCGCGTACCGACCAGTTGGGCAACTTCTGGGTCGACCTGATCCGCACTGTCACCAGGGTCCTGCTGCCGATCGCGGCGGTGTTCGCGATCATCCTGATCGCGGGGGGCGCGATCGACAACTTCCACGCCACCCACGTCGTCAACACCATCGCCGGCACCCACCAGTCCATCACCGGTGGGCCGGTCGCGTCTCAGGAGGCCATCAAGCAGCTCGGGACCAACGGCGGTGGCTTCTACAACGCGAACTCAGCCCATCCGTTCGAGAACCCGACCAACTGGACCAACTGGTTCCAGATCTACTTCATGGTGGTCATCAGCTTCTCGCTACCGCGCACCTTCGGCCGCATGGTCGGCGACAAGCGGCAAGGTCTTGCGATCGTCGCGGTGATGGCATTGCTGGCCATCCTCAGCGTCGTCGGTCTCAACCTCGCCCAGGGCGTGCACCACGGCAGCGTGCCAACGGCCGTGGCCGCTGCGACTGAGGGCACCGAGACACGGTTCGGAGTGCTCGACTCGGCGACGTTCGCTTCGGCGACGACCCTGACGTCAACCGGTGCGGTCGACTCGATGCACGACTCCTACACGAGCCTTGGCGGCGCGATCACGCTGCTCGACATGCAGCTTGGTGAGGTTGCGCCCGGCGGGACAGGAAGCGGCCTCTACGGGATCCTCGTGCTCGCGACCATCACCGTGTTCGTGGCCGGCCTGATGGTCGGGCGAACACCGGAGTACCTCGGCAAAAAGATTGCGGCGCGGGAGATGAAGTTCTCCTCGCTGTACTTCCTGACCACACCGGCATTCGTGCTGATCGGCACCGCGCTAGCGATGGCGTTGCCGGGTGAACGCGCGGCCATGCTGAACAGCGGTGCGCACGGGCTTTCCGAGGTGCTCTACGCGTTCACGTCCACAGCCAACAACAACGGTTCCGCGTTCGCGGGTATCACCGTGAACGGCAACTGGTACGACACGGCGCTGGGCCTGACGATGTTGGGCGCACGGTTCATCCCGATGATCTTCGTGCTCGGGTTGGCCGGCTCGCTCGCCCGCCAGCAACCGGTACCGGTGTCGGAAGGCACGCTGCCCACCCACCGCCCGCTATTCGTGGGCATGGTTACTGGCGTCGTGCTCATCGTGGTCGCGCTCACCTATTTGCCGGCGCTCGCGCTCGGCCCCCTCGCGGAAGGTCTGCACTGATGACGTCCACCACACTCACGACACCCGCCGCGATGCCCACCCGGCATCGCGTGCAGGGCGGCTTCCTCGATCCCCATCAGTTGTGGCGCTCCACCCCTGACGCGTTCCGCAAGCTCAATCCGGTGACGCTGTGCAAGAACCCAGTGATGTTCATCGTCGAGATCGGGTCGGTGTTCACCACCTGGTTGGCGATCCGCGATCACACTGCATTCGCCATCATTACGACGGCGTGGTTGTGGCTTACCGTCTTGTTCGCCAATCTGGCCGAAGCGGTCGCGGAGGGCCGTGGCAAGGCCCAGGCCGAGACATTGCGGCGGGCGAAGACCACCACGATGGCTCGCCGCATCAGCGGCTGGAAACCGGGAATGGTTGTCGACGCGCGAAGTATCGCGGAGATCGTCGCTAGCCAGTTGGTCCAAGGCGACCACGTCGTGGTCGAGGCGGGCGAGACGATTCCCGGCGACGGCGATGTCGTCGAAGGCATCGCCAGTGTCGACGAGTCGGCTATCACCGGCGAGTCCGCTCCGGTGATCCGCGAATCTGGTGGCGACCGGTCGTCTGTCACCGGTGGCACGAAGGTGCTCTCCGACCGCATCGTTGTCGTCATCACGCAAAAGCCGGGCGAGAGCTTCATCGACCGCATGATCGCCCTCGTCGAAGGCGCCAGCCGGCAGAAGACACCGAACGAGATCGCGCTGAACATCTTGCTCGCCTCGCTCACCATCATCTTCGTGCTCGCGGTTGCCACCCTGCAGCCGTTGGCCATCTTCTCGAAGGCCCAGCAACCCGGCGTCCTCAATACCAGTGCACTGACCGGCAATGGGGTGACCGGCATCGTGCTCGTCTCGTTGCTGGTCTGTCTGATTCCGACGACGATCGGCGCGCTACTGTCGGCGATTGGTATCGCCGGTATGGATCGCCTCGTGCAGCGCAACGTGCTGGCGATGTCGGGCCGAGCCGTCGAGGCGGCCGGCGATGTGAACACACTGCTGCTCGACAAGACCGGCACCATCACGCTCGGCAACCGGCAGGCATCTGAGTTCCTGCCGATGCCAGGTGTGAGTGAGGCTGATCTCGCCGATGCGGCGCAGTTGTCGAGCCTGACCGACGAGACCCCTGAGGGTCGCTCCGTCGTCGTCCTGGCGAAGGAGCGATACGGCTTGCGCGAGCGGCATCCCGGTGAGCTCACGCACGCGACCTTCGTTCCGTTCACCGCGCAAACGCGCATGAGCGGTGCCGACCTCGCCGAGGCGGGCGTGAATCGGCAGGTCCGCAAAGGCGCCGCAAGTTCGGTGGCCGACTGGATCCGCGCCGCCGGTGGCGCGATCCCACCGGAGCTTGGACCGCTCGTCGACGGTATCTCGGGCGCTGGCGGCACCCCACTCGTGGTGGCGACGAACGACAGCCAAGGCGCTCGCGCGTTGGGTGTGATTCATCTGAAAGACGTCGTCAAGCAGGGCATGCGCGAGCGCTTCGACGAGTTGCGCGCGATGGGAATCCGCACGGTGATGATCACCGGCGACAACCCGCTGACCGCGCGGGCGATCGCCGAGGAGGCGGGCGTTGACGACTTCCTCGCCGAAGCCACCCCAGAAGACAAGATGGCGCTCATCAAGAGGGAGCAGGCCGGCGGCAAGCTCGTCGCGATGACCGGGGATGGCACCAACGATGCACCGGCGCTCGCGCAGGCCGACGTCGGCGTCGCGATGAACACCGGGACGTCGGCGGCCAAGGAAGCCGGCAACATGGTCGATCTCGATTCCAACCCGACCAAGCTCATCGAGATCGTCGAGATCGGCAAGCAGTTGCTCATCACCCGCGGCGCGCTCACGACGTTCTCCATTGCGAACGACATCGCGAAGTTCTTTGCGATCATCCCGGCGATGTTCGCCGCCGTGTATCCGGGTCTCGACAAGCTGAACGTCATGCGGCTGCACTCGCCGCAGTCGGCCATCTTGTCGGCGGTCATATTCAACGCGCTCATCATCGTGGCGCTGATCCCGTTGGCGTTGCGCGGCGTGCGGTACCGCCCGAGCAGCGCGTCGGCGATGCTGCGCCGCAACCTGTACCTCTACGGCCTCGGCGGAATCGTGCTGCCGTTCCTCGGCATCAAGGCCATTGACCTGCTCATCCAGTTCCTTCCCGGAATCCGGTGAAACACATGCTCACCAACCTCCCGACCTGGGTCCGCCATCACCTCGCAGCTTTGCGAGCCCTTGTCGTCCTGACAATCCTCACCGGGCTGGCCTACCCGCTGGTCATCCTCATCGTCGGCCAACTGCCGGGCCTGAAGGCCAAGGCCGACGGGTCGCTGGTGAAGGCGGGCGGCACCGTTGTCGGATCGTCGTTGCTCGGCCAGAGTTTCGTCGACGCCAAGGGAAGCCCGATCCCGAAGTACTTCCAGACCAGGCCGTCGGACGCCGGCGCGGGCTACGACCCGACCGCGAGCAGCGGCAGTAACCTCGGGCCGGAGAGCATCATCGACACGCTGCCCGACGCGAGTATCAAGGACGACACCGGCAAACCGAGCCTGCTGTCGCAGGTCTGCGCCCAAAGCGCAGCCGTCGGCCAGCTCGAAGGCGTGGACGGTCAGCGGCCCTACTGCACCAGCGACGGCGTCGGCGCGGTGCTCTCCGTCATCCACGACACCGGGCTCACCGGCCCGGTCAAGAGCGTCGTCGCGGTGAACCAGGAGTGCCCGGCGAAACCATTCGTCGCCACCTACAACGGCGTCGCGGTGACGTGCGCGACCTTCGGCGTCGACTACCGCATCGGCAAGATCGTCCTCGTCCGCGGGCCGGGCAAGGGCGCCGACAACCCAGTGCCACCGGACGCGGTCACCCACAGCGGCAGTGGCCTCGACCCCGACATCTCGGTGGCCTACGCGAATTTGCAGGCACCACGCGTCGCAAAGGCGCGGAGCATCAGCCTCGATCAGGTGCACAAGCTCATCAGCCGCCACACGGTAGGCAGGACGTTGGGCTTCATGGGCAATCCCGGTGTCGACGTCCTTCAACTCAATCTCGCGCTCGACAAACTGTCCGGGACGACATAGCGGAACAATTAGTCTTTGGTTCGGAGGTGGCGTCGATGTCAGGTGCGCGCGGCACGTTGCGCATCTACCTCGGCGCGGCCCCAGGTGTGGGTAAGACCTTCGCGATGCTCGGCGAGGGCCACCGTAGGTCTGAGCGCGGCACCGACGTGGTCGTCGGATTTGTCGAAACCCATGGCCGGCAGCACACCGCCGAAGCCATCGCCGGCCTCGAAGTGATTCCGCGGCGCACTATCAACTACCGCGGCAGCGACTTCACCGAAATGGATGTCGACGCGATCCTCGCTCGGCACCCCAAGGTCGCGCTGGTCGACGAACTGGCGCACACCAACGTTCCGGGCTCACGAAACGAGAAGCGTTGGCAGGACGTCGAGGAGTTGCTCGCCGCTGGCATCACAGTGTTGTCGACGGTCAACATCCAACATCTGGAATCGGTGAACGACGTCGTCGAGAAGATCACCGGCGTCCCGCAGCGCGAAACCATCCCCGACGCGGTCGTGCGCGCCGCTGATCAAGTCGACGTTGTTGACCTGTCACCTGAGGCGTTGCGTCGACGCATGGCGCACGGAAACATCTACGGTCCCGACAAAGTTGACGCTGCACTCGCGCACTACTTCCGCGTCGGGAACCTCACTGCATTGCGCGAACTGGCGCTGCTGTGGGTCGCGGACAAAGTTGACGATGCGCTTCAGCACTACCGGCACGAGCATCAGATCGCCGAGACGTGGGAAACGCGCGAACGCGTTCTCGTGGCCATCACCGGTGGGCCCGAGGGCGAGACGCTGATCCGGCGAGCAGCGCGCATTGCCACCCGCAGCGGTGCCGACCTGCTGGCGTTACATGTCGCGCCATCACACGGTCTCACTGGCGCCAATCCGGCGATGCTCGCCGCCCAACGGCTGCTGGTCGAGTCGCTCGGCGGAACGTATCACCAGGTCGTCGGCGACAGCGTCGCGAGCACGCTTATTGCCTTCGCCCATGCCGAGAACGTCACGCAGATCGTGCTCGGGGCCTCCCGCCGGTCGCGGGTTGGGGCGTTGCTCAATGGTGGCGGCGGAATCGGCTCGAGCACGACGCGGATGTCCGGGGACCTTGACGTCCACACGGTCATGCACGATCAGGCTGGACGCCGCCACACTGGTCCGTCGATGCCGCGCGGTCTCGCCGTGCGCCGCCGTGTCACCGGCGCAGTGCTCGGCGCAGTGCTACTCCCGCTGCTGACTCTCGTGCTGGGCAATATGCGCAGCACCTTCAATCTCTCGAGCGACCTGCTGACGTATCTCGTGGCGGTTGTTGCTGTCGCGCTCGTTGGAGGCCTGTACGCGGCACTCGCGACGGCGGTCGCCGCAAGTCTGCTCATCAACTACTACTTCACGCCGCCGCTCTATAAGTGGACGATTGCCGAGCACAACAACATCGTCGCGATCGCGGCGTTTGTCGTCGTGGCCGCGACTGTGAGCCTGGTCGTCGAGTACGCCGCCCGACGCACGACGCAGGCAGCGCGAGCTGCGGCCGAATCCGAAACGCTGGCCACGCTCGCCGGCAGTGTGCTGCGCGGGAACACCAGCACCACCGAGCTGTTGGAGCAGGTGCGAGAGACGTTTCAATTGTCCTCCGTCGCGCTCCTCGAACGCGACCCCGACCGCGGGCCGGGCACCGTTTCGTGGACACCGGTCGCGTCGGTGGGCGCACACCCGTGCACCGCGCCAGGCGAGGCCGACACCGAGGTTCCTGTGGGCGATCGCTTCGTGCTGGCGGCACGCGGCCGGCCGCTGGCGGCGTCCGATCTTCGTATCGTCGGTGCATTCGCGGCGCAAGCGGTGACGGCCGTGGAACAGCAACGGCTCTCCGCTGTTGCTGAAGCTGCCGCGCCGCTCGAAGCCGCCGACCGGATGCGAACCGCGCTGCTGAACGCGGTCAGCCACGATCTCCGGACGCCGCTCGCATCGGCGAAGGCGGCCGTGACCGGCTTGCGCGGCGCGGATGTGACATGGACGGATGCGGAGCGGGCCGAATTGCTCGCGACCGCTGACGAATCCCTCGACCGCCTGCACCGGTTGGTCGACAACTTGCTCGACATGAGTCGCATTCAAGCAGGCGTGCTCTCGATTCACCGGCAGCCGGTCGCGCTGCACGAGATTGTGCCGGTCGCTCTTGACAGCCTCGGTCCGGTGGCGCGTGACATCGAGCTCGATATCCCCGATTCGTTGCCCGAGGTCGAGACCGACCCGGCACTGCTCGAGCGGGTGATCGCGAATCTCACGGCGAATGCATTGCGCTACTCACCGTCCGGCACCTCACCGCGCGTCTCCGCAAGTGCACATGCACATGTGGTCGAGCTACGTATTGCGGATTGCGGTCCGGGCATCCCTGACGATCAGCGCGAGCGGATGTTCACGCCGTTTCAGCGGCTTGGCGATACCGACAACACCACCGGTGTCGGCCTCGGGCTGGCGCTGTCGCGCGGGCTGATGGACGCTCTCGGGCATGACCTCGTGCCCGAGGAGACCCCAGGCGGCGGCCTCACCATGGTGCTTGCGATGAACGCCTGCCCGGCAGCCGACGACCAGGCACCGAGCGATGAGCCGCGTTCATGACGAGAGTTCTGGTTGTCGACGACGAGCCGCAGATCTTGCGCGCGCTGAGCATTACCTTGAAGGCGCGCGCATACGACGTGCTGCTTGCCGTGAACGGTAAGCAGGCGCTCGCGATCGCCGCCCAGTCGTCGCCAGACATCGTCGTCCTCGACTTGGGTCTGCCCGACCTCGACGGCCTCGATGTCATTCGCGGACTGCGCGGGTGGAGCACCGTGCCGATCATTGTGTTGTCCGGTCGCGGTCAAGGAACGACCAAGGTCGACGCGCTGGACGCGGGAGCGGACGACTATGTCGTCAAGCCGTTTGGCGTCGATGAATTGCTCGCGCGAATGCGGGCGGTGACCCGGCGCGCGCCCACGGCGAGTGACGAGGTCGTCGCGCTGATTGGTGCCATCAAGGTCGAGCTACCCGGCCGCCGCCTCACCGCTTCCGGCCCGGGCTCGAGCGACACCGCCACCGACGTTCGGCTCACGCCGACCGAATGGCAACTGCTCGAGGTTCTTATTCGCAACCCGGGGAGGCTGGTGACGCAGCGCGAAATGTTGCGGGCCATCGGCCGGGCCGAACTTGGAGACCAGAGCCACTACCTGCGGCAGTTCATGAACCAGCTTCGGCGCAAGCTCGAGCCCGACCCGTCACGACCGCGCCATCTCATGACCGAGGCCGGTATGGGCTACCGCTTCCAGCCGTAGGCCGCTCGCCGTCCGCTCTTGCGGTCGACAACATCGAGTGGCTGGCGAGTGCGGCGACGGCAGCCAAGTTGGCCAATCGAGCGATCTCTGCCCGTCTGAATCGGGGACCTGTCGGCCGAATGGCAAGCAACGTCATGGGTGAGTCACCGATCGGCGCTGCCGCGAGCTGCGGGTCGGCACCCCATTCGTGCGGAAGCCACGACGGATCAGCCTGGATGCTTCGGGCCGAAGCAAGCGGCAGCCAGGGCAGCACCGCCCATCGTCCCCACGGAGCGCCGGCGCTCGCGTGGGTGGTGGCGACGCCTCCGGATACATCGTCGATGACGACAACCCAATGAGCACGGAGAACGGCCGGAGCGATGCGGGTGATCGCCGAAAGCGCTCGTGCTGACGTCGAGCCGAGGCCGTTGACGATGTCGAGCCCGTCGTGCAACTGGTCGCCCTCGGTATACGGCTGCCAGGTCTCGATGACGACACCGGCCAGGGCGGAGACCGTCGACAGGATGCCGGCTGCCGACGCGGCGTCGGCAGTCTCGATCAGAATGTCATCGATCGCTGACGACGCTTCCCGCTCGACCACATCGACGGCGGTTATGTCGCCGCCAGCGCTGCCGATTGCGCCGGCCAGCAGGCCGAGCGCACCCGGTCGGTCAGGAACGCTGACCCGAAGCAAGTACAGCAAGGGACCTCCCGAAGTCACGTGCCCAGATGATTCGTCCGGACGCCCGGGTCAAGGATGCGCAACGAAGATGACGGCCGTGTTTCGCAGCACTCGACACCGAGACAGAAATGCTAGCCGCCGTCGCCGATCGCGAACGCGTGCAGGCCGTCTTTCGACGCCCACACGAAGTAGCCACCCACGGTCGCGCCGTAGCCGGTGGCCGTCCCGTCGGCCGGCGCCGCGTGCGCGCCATTCGGGTTGCACGGCGTAGTCAACCCGCTTGCGAAGAAGTCGAGCGGCGTGCCGTCGTCCTGATTGATGCCAGCGATGTTGTAGAAAGCGCTCTGCACGCACCAGCCGACCGTGTCAGGCGCGGGCGACGAAACCGAGCCGGTACGCAGATTGATCGCAGTTGTTCGGCCGGCAAAGTCATTCAGTGAGAACACGTCGGCACTGATGCGCACGATGCTGTCTTCGCCGAGGCCCAACGCGGCCGGGGTGTTCCCAAGATGGGCGCTCCACGTCGTTGCGCCGGTGTGGACGTCGAAGCCTTGGACCGTGACATTGACGTGGCTAGCCACAACATTTTCGTACGCGGCATCAAGGGTGACAGTGCCACTGACAAGGCAACGGACGGCGAAGGGTTGCGCACCATCGACCAGTCCCTGCGCGGGACAACCAAACAAACCAGGCCGCCGCCACAGCCGCACCCCATCGACCGCACGGATTCCGACAGTCTCGTCGCCTTTGAATGTGATCGTGTGAGAGCCGCCACTGTCGGTGGACGGCGTGCCGAGCCAGCCCACGTACACGTCGCCGAAGGTTGAGAAATCCCAACCGTTGTCTGAGCTGACCGTCTCGCCGAATAGCTGAACGACGTTGTCTTTCCAGACGACCCGACCAGTGACCTCATTCAGGTGCTCGATGTGTTCGGGCTTGCGGTCGCCCGCGTCCCAGATACCTGTGCCGAGATTGCGGCTCGTCGTCGACGAGAGCAGTGACTGAGCTCCGGTGGCCACGTCGGTGCGAATCTCTTGGGAGGAGTCCTGGCTGGTATAGGCCGAGTCGCAGAGCGCACCTTTGTCTGAGCACAAGGTCGGCATGTCGGCGTAGGCGACGGCTTGGTTGGTCAACCACTTCTGTGCGCCGGTCGTTGCGTCGATGGCCGCTATCTCCGCCTCGCCCGCTACCGGGTCGCCCACACTCACGTAGTAGAAGACGGTGTTGTCCAGCGAGGCCACCGTAAACGGTTGGCCCGGCGTGCTCTGCGCAGTCGTTGCGGGGTGCGACCAGAGCGTCGCACCGGACCTCGGATCGATCGCTCGCAACGTCAGCTTCCCGCCGTCCGCCGTATAAGCGACGACGACGTTGGCGATCGCGACCGGCCTCGCGACGGCATGCACAGTGGTGTCGTCCCACCCGGTCGCGGTGATCTTCGCGTTGGTTGTCGGCGTCGGGGTCGGGCTGGACGTCGCGCTCTGACTGGCCGAAGCCGAGGCGGTCGAGGTCGGTTTCGAAGCGGTGGCCGATGGCGACCGGCCCGGCGCGGCGGTGGGCGTCGACGGGTGGTGCCGGACGATGACATACGCAGCCACGCCGCCGACCGCGAGCACCACAGCCGCAATCGCTGCGACGACTGCCGCCGAGACCGACCGGCCCGCTGCGCGCCGTCGTCCGGCCGCAGGCACCACATCCACATCAACCTGGTGCCAGGGCGTAGGCGCAGGTCCGGGCGGATTCTGGCCCAGCTGATCGTCTGCCACACGGTTCCTTCGTTGGACGGCGAGGGGTGCTGTCCGCCCGTAGCAAATAGGCTCAAGAACGGACGGCGCGTTGCCGTTAGAGACGATATGCGTAACTTCCGAAATTATGGAGACGGCGTGCTTCGCAAACTTCGTGGGCTGGTAGTCGTCGCCGTGATGACAGTGTGCTCGGTGATTGCCGTCGCTGGCCCGGCGTCCGCTAGCCCGACCGTCACCCGGTTTCAAGGCCTCGATCGGTATGCGACTAGCGCTGCCATCGTCGATGCGAACTACCGGCCTGGCGTGCCGGTGGCGTACGTCGCGACGGGCCTCAATTTTCCGGACGCACTGGCCGGTGGCGCGGCGGCCGCGAACGCAGGCGGCCCGCTGTTGCTCGTGCGGCCCACCGACGTCCCGCCGGCGATCGCCGCGGAATTGGTGCGGCTGAAGCCGGGGCGCATCGTCGTGCTTGGCGGTGTGCTCGCGGTCGGGCCTGCGGTAGCGAGCGCGCTTCAGGCGTATACGACCGGAACGGTGACCCGGGTGGCCGGCGCCGATCGGTACCAGACCGCGGCAACCTTGGCCGCCGGATTTGCGCGCGGTAGCCGCGTCTACATCGCCACCGGCGTCAACTTCCCTGACGCCCTGGCGGCGACGGCCGCAGCCGCCGCGCAGCACGCCGCCATCTTGTTGACCGACCCGCTCACGTTGCCGCCCGCGACGGCGCAGGCGCTCGCCACGTTGGCGCCCGCCTCGATCACCATCGTCGGCGCTGCTGGCGCGGTTTCGGCCAACGTTGCGCAGCAACTGGCCGCATACTCGCCGACAGTCACGCGAATCTCTGGTGCCGACCGCTACGCCACCGCGGCCGCGATCGCGGCGTCCGCTTTCCCTGCTGCCAAAGCGATTTACATCGCTGCCGGCGGGGGGTTCGCCGACGCGTTGACGGGTGGTCCGGCCGCCGGCGCTTCTGGACAGCCGTTGCTGCTGGCCGCACCGACCTGCCTACCCGCCCCGACTGCTGCTGAGGTTTCGACACTTGCTCCAACCGCGGTCACCCTGCTCGGCGGTACCGCCGCGCTTGGTACCGGCGTCGAAACGTTGACGACCTGCGCATCAGCGCCGCCTCCGCCAACGGTGATCGTTCCGGCCGGCGCTCCGTACCTGACCTTTTCGGCCACGTTGACCGAAGGCGGCGCGGGCACCGGCTACTCGGCTTACATCAACGCCCACGACGCGAACGCGAACGCGATTTCGGTCGGCATCCAGACCGACTCATACTCGCCGCAGTCACACGGCGTGCCGACGTACATCTGGGAGCGGGTCCAAGGTGGGCACTTTACTTATGCGTACCTCGGGCCGGCATCGAATACCGCGCTGCCGGTGACGCTGGCGTGGTGGCAGGGCGCTGAGACCGCCGTCTTCTACGCCGGCTCGACGCCGATCGCGAACGTCCCGGTGCAGCTCAACCCGAGGTTGTTCTTCGGCATCGAGGGTGACGCTCGCATCAGCGGCGACAGCGTGAACGACACGATCTCGAACGCGCATGTCACGGTCGGTACGAGTTGCCCGACCTATTGCGGCCTCAATGGCGCATGGAACACGTCGTCCTTCAACACCTTCGGGCTGGCCGCCCACAACACCAACGCTCTGCCGCAGAACGGCGCCAACTTCACGGTCACCGGCACGGTCACCGGCTTGGCGGCCGGCCACGACTGGGACTCCGACGTTGTCTCCGGCATCGGCATGATCGCCCAGTATTGGGCCGGCCAATAGCGGTCGCCTTTCGCGCCCAGTAACGGGTTCGGGGGCAATTCTTCGCGATTTTTGCCCCGGAACTCTGCACTCGACGGGATCGGCCGTTAGCTGCGCCTAACTGGAACGATTCCAGAACTTGACTCACTCGCCCATCGGGCGTTAGCTGAGGCCGTGACTTCGACTGGCCTGACGGCGATAGCGGCGCACGATCTGTTGCGCGAAGGCGGCCTCCGCCCGACGGCCGCCCGCCTCGCCGTGTTGGCTGCTGTCGCCGACACCCCGCATACGACCGCCGACGTGATCGCGGCCGCCGCGCGTGAGCACCTCGGGGCGCTCTCGACGGCCGCCGTCTACGACGTGCTCAACGCACTGACCACAGCCGGCCTGATCAGGCGGATCGAACCGGCCGGTTCACCGGCCCGGTACGAGACCCGCTTGGCCGACAACCATCATCACGTCGTGTGCCGGCGATGCGACGCGGTTGCGGACGTTGACTGCGCGGTCGGCGCGGCCCCGTGCCTTGAGCCGAGCAGCCTGCATGGATTTGTGCTCGACGAAGCCGAGGTGACGTGGTGGGGCCTGTGCGCTCGCTGCGCTGCCGCATCTGCATGACCATTCCGATCGCATCCGATCGCAGCCCATCGCACCGCAGGAGGCCCTCATGACCGACCAGTCGCCCGACAACCGCGAAGTACTGACCAACCGTCAGGGGCATCCGGTTCATGACAACCAAAACCAACGCACGATCGGATCGCGTGGCCCTGTAACCCTGGAGAACTACCAGTTCCTGGAGAAGATGAGTCACTTCGACCGCGAGCGCGTACCCGAGCGTGTTGTGCACGCACGCGGTACCACGGCGTTCGGCTATTTCGAGGCCGACGGAACCGTAGGCGACGACCCGATCGCGCGCTTCACCCGCGCGAAATTGTTCCAAACAAAAGGGCAGCGCACCGATCTCGCCATCCGCTTCTCGACCGTCGCCGGCGGCCGCGACTCGAGCGAGGTTGCGCGTGACCCGCGTGGTTTTGCGGTCAAGTTCTACACCGAAGATGGCAACTGGGATCTCGTCGGCAACAACCTTGCCGTCTTCTTCATTCGTGATGCGATCAAGTTTCCGGATTTCATCCACTCGCAGAAGCCCGATCCGGTGACCTTCGAAGCGAGCGTGGCCAATCGTGCGTTCGACTTCTTCTCCCAGACCCCCGAAGCGCTGCACATGGTGACGCTGGTGTTCGGCCCGCGCGGCATACCAGCCAACTACCGTACGCAGCAAGGGTTTGGCGTGAACACCTACAAGTGGGTGAACGCGCAAGGTGAGACCCATCTGGTGAAGTACCACTGGGTGCCAAAGCTTGGCGTGCAGTCACTCACCGCCGCCGACGCATCAGTCATTCAGGCGCAGAATGTCGGGCACCACACGAAGGATCTCTACGACGCGATCGACGCCGGCGACTATCCGCAATGGGAACTCTTCGTTCAACTGATGGAAGACAACGAGCACCCCGAACTCGACTTCGACCCGCTCGATGACACCAAGGTCTGGCCCGAAAACGTCTTTCCGTTGCGCAAGGTGGGCACGATGGTGCTCAATCGCAAGCCCGAAAACTTCTTTGCCGAGAGCGAGCAAATTGCTTTCGGCACTGGCGTTCTCGTCGATGGCCTCGAGTTCTCCGACGACAAGATGCTCGTCGGCCGCACGTTCAGCTACTCCGACACTCAGCGGCACCGGGTGGGTGCCAACTACCTTCAGCTGCCGGTCAACCAGGCCAAGAACGCGCACGTCGCGACCAATCAGCGCGACGGCCAGATGGCCTACCACGTCGACAGCAGCGGCCAGAATCCGCACGTGAACTACGAGCCGTCAATCATCGGTGGCCTGCGCGAGGCCGACGGCCCGGGTCATGACGAGGTCGGACCACTGATCACTGGGCGATTAACGCGCAAGCGCATCGAGCGCACGAACGACTACCAACAGGCGGGCGAGAGGTACCTGCTGTCAGAGCAGTGGGAGAAAGACGACCTCGTCGCCAATCTGGGTGGCGCGCTTCAGCAATGCGACCGCCCGATCCAGGAGCGCATGATCTGGCATTTGCTGCTCGTCGAAGACGAACTCGGCCTTCGTGTTGGTGACGACATCGGTATTGGCCCCGACGACGTGCGGCACCTGCCCCCGTTGGCGACGCAAACATTGTCGGACGCCGAGAACGATCGCCTGGCCAATCTCGGCAAGAACGGGCCGCGCGACGTAACCGGGTTGACGATGACGCACTGCGTATCGAACCAACGCGTCATGCACACGGCGTAGCGAAGCGAGCGGGATGCACACGGGGTAGCCAAGCGAGCGGGTCAGCCGACGATGCGAACCGCGCCTGAATAGTTGCCGTGTCCGAGCACCGAAGCGACCTTGACGACGTCGCCGGTGTGCGGGGCATTGACCATCATGCCGCCGCCGATGTAGATGCCGACGTGGTGATGATCGCGATAGAAGAACACGAGGTCGCCCGGCTGCAGCTGGTTGACCGCGACGTGCCGGTAGTTGTTCCAGAAGGTGCCGGTGTAGTGCGCGGTGCTGATGCCGGCCTGGCCATAGGCCCATTGCACCAAACCTGAGCAGTCGAAGTAGCGCGCGCCACCTGCTCCGAACACGTAGCGGGCGCCGAGCTTCGACATCGCTGCCGCAACCGCGCGCCGCCCCACGGCCGAGCCGCCTGGGCTATCTGGCAGTGTGGCGTAGGCGGCTTGCGCGGCCTGCGCCGTCCGCGTCGCGGCAGCGGCCCGAGCAAGGTTGCGGCTAGCGGCAGCGGCTTGGTCTCGCTTGTAGTTCGCGAGCGCTACTGCGGCCCGCGCCTGCTCGGCCGCTTGCTTGGCTTTCTGCGCCGCCAGCAGTTGGGCCCGCTGCACCGCGGTCAGGTGAGCCAGCACCTGCTGGCTCTGCGCAATGGCGGCATTGATTTGGGCTTGCTTCTGGCTCAGCGTTGCCGACACTGCGTTCGCTGCGGCGGTCGCCTGGGCTGCGGACGCCATCGACTGCTGGTAGTTAAGGTCGGCGGTGCGCACGCCGTCGAGCATCATCGATTGGCGGCTGCTCAGTTGTTGAATTACCGCGATGCGGTTCATCGCATCTGACGGGCTCGTCGTATCGAGCACGAACGCAAGGCCCTGGCTCAACCCGCCTGACTCGTACGCCTCGACCGCAAGTGCGCTGACTTTCGCCTGCTCCGCGACAACGACGCTGTGCGCACGCACCGTCGCGTCGGTCGCGGCAGTAACAGCTTGCTGCGCCTGCGCGAGATTGATCTGCGCGCCGTTGAACTCCTCCGATGCGATCTCGGCTTGGTCGTTGAGCTCGTCGATCTGTGCCTGCGCGTCCGCGATGTTGTTCGGCTGGGCGGCGAAGCTGGCGACGGAGGGAAGGAAGCTGGTTGCCAGCGCGATGGCACCCGCGGCTGAAACCAGCCGGACCATCGGGCGCGCGAACCGACGCGAACATGCACCGGGCGTCCGGCCATGAGCAACGTAGGTACGGCGCGCCAAGGCGTGCGGCCTTCCTCTTCCGGCCGCCGACCGAGTTAGCTGACGGGTTCGGGCTAGAGGCAGCCCTACCGCTTCGGCTCGCGCCGGCGCAGATTCACCCCAGGGGAAGGTTGGTTCCCCGGTTCCCCCGAGGGGGATTAGGCGGTGACCCGACCGCCGCTCCCACCATCGGGGAGGCAGGTCACGAGCGGGTCACGGAGCAGCATAGGCAAGATGAACAACTGTCACAACGGCAACGCGGCTTTGCGGCCTATGCCCGGCAAGCGGCAATGCAGGCGGCCAGCGTTCGATCAGGACATGTGGTCGGCAACTGGACGATTTGTCTCGTTCGCGAACTTCGCCGGATTCGTGCTGAACTTCTCGCGGCAACGATCTGAGCAGAAGAAGAAGGTCTGGCGCCCGTACCTCAGCTGTGCCGGGGCCTCCGCCTTGCGCACCTGCATCCCGCACACGACGTCCGTCGCGTAGGCGCTGCCGGCATCGCGCCCGCCGGCCCGATGCATGGCATACAGGACGACGAAGCCCACGGCCGCGATGACGTCGAGGACGGTCGTGTAGTTCAGGCCCGCGTGCGTCACCCGAACCGGCGCATGCGCGGTGGTCGGAAGGAGGTGCGCCGCTTTGAACAGGTACTCGGTGGCCAGACCAGCCAAGCTCATGGCCGCCCAGAAGACGGCGAGCAGCCGAAGCATGAACCGCGTGCCGTAGTACTTGCGGTAGATCACCAGCAGCGGCAACGTGATCAGGTCGGCGAATACGAACGCGATGACGCCGCCGAAGCTCGCGCCGCCACGCCACAATGCCGCCGCGAGTGGCACGTTGCCGATCGAGCAGACGAAGCTGATGAGGGCCAGAAACGGGCCGAGCAGAACGTTCTCCAGGCTCGACCAAAAGCCGTGCCCGGTGGTGAAGAGCGAGCGCCAGAACCACGTGGGCACCAGCGCCGAGGCGAGACCCGCGATTACGAACCCAGCCACCAGCTCTTTGCGCAGCATGGTGAGGTCGCTGATGGCGTATCTCGAGGCGTCTGACCAGCCTGCGCGAGTGCAGACGCCGTGTGGTTGCTGTGCTGCCTCGGCCGGCTCGTCGGCAGCTGCCAACGTTCGCTGGGCATCGGCGATCCACCGTGCCGGGATGACGCGTGGCATCGCGAAACCGAGCAACGCGATCATGATGAAGCCGCCGACGAATTCGGCGAGCGCGAACTGCCAGCCGAGCAGCAGCCAGATGACGATGCCGAGCTCGACCACCAGGTTGGTCGACGCGATCATGAACACCATCGACGCGGTGAAGTCGGCGCCTCGTGCAAACAACGTCTTGGCGAGAGCACTCGCCGCGTACGAACAAGACGAACTCACCACGCCGAAGAAACTGGCACGCGCAAGTGCGGCCGGGCCGTGGTCGCCTAAAGCGGTCTGCATCCGGCGCCGCGAGACGAACGCTTGCACGGCTCCCGACAATGCGAAGCCGAGCACCAGGGCCCAGAACGTGTCGAAGAACATCCACCAGCCTTCGGCCAGACCGGAGGTCAGTCCGTGCCCGAACTGGTGCAGTGTCACTCCTACAGACTGCGTCACTCCTGCAAATTGCGTCACTCGTACAGATTGCCACGAGACCGGGCTGCTCGATTGGTCGCGGTGTGCGCGGCTTCGGTGCCGGCAAGCCTTAGGCTGACGGATCAGCGAAGGCGGCACACGTGATCAAGTACCTCGGTTCGAAACGGTTGCTTGCCACGATGCTCGGCGACATCGCCGTAGCGGTGGGAGCTCGTACCGCCGTTGACGTCTTTACTGGGACGACGCGGGTTGCTCAAGAGTTCAAACGCCGCGGCATTCACGTCACGGCGCTTGATTGCGCTACCTACGCCGAGGTCCTCGCGCAGTGCTACGTCGTGACCGACGCCGCGTCGGTCGACAAAGGCGAGCTCAGTGCGGCTCTTGCGTCGTTGAACGCCTTGCCGGGCAAGGCCGGCTACTTCACCGAGACCTTCTGTGTAGCGTCGCGCTACTTCCAACCGAAGAACGGTATGCGCGTCGACGCGATTCGTGACGCGATCGAGTCGGGCTACCGCACGAGCGCCCTGTACCCGGTGTTGCTCACTGCCCTGATGCTCGCCGCTGATCGCGTCGATTCAACGACGGGCGTGCAGATGGCCTACCTGAAGAGTTGGGCACCGCGTGCCTTGAACGATCTCGAACTGCGAGTGCCCGACTTGTTGGTCGGAGGCGGTGTCGCGATGCGAGGTGACGCATCGACCCTGATCGACGTCGTCCCTGCTGTTGATTTGGCCTATCTCGATCCGCCCTACAACCAGCATCGGTACTTCACGAACTATCACGTGTGGGAAACGCTGATGCGGTGGGACGCGCCCGAGCACTACGGCATCGCGTGCAAACGGATTGACTCACACGACGACAGCACGCATTCGTCGTTCAACAGCAAGCCGGCGATGCCAGCAGCGTTGCAATCGTTGATTGCACGCACGAAGGCGAAGGTCGTCATCGTGTCGTACAACGACGAATCGTGGGTGCGGCCCGACGACATCACCGCCTGGCTGCGCGCGGCCGGGCATGACGAAGTGGCGTTGCTTGAAGTGGATTCGAAGCGCTACGTGGGCGCGCAGATTGGCATTCACAATCCGGCCGGGCGCAAGGTTGGCACGGTGTCGCATCTGCGCAACACCGAGTACGTCTTCGTTGCCGGCTCGCGCGCCGCAGTGGCCGAAGCGACTGGGTTTGTCTTGGCGCCGACTGCCTAAACGGCGACGTAGATCACGTGTGCGGCCGCTACGTATCGCGGTCGTCGCGCTGCCGTTTGGAGTGGTCGGCCAAGAATCGTTCGAGTTCGGCGCCAAGCTCGTCGGCCGACGGTAGGTCACCTGACCCGGTCGCGAGCAAGTCGCTGCCGCGGCCGCGAACAAACGCGTCGTATTGCTGCTCCAAGGCGCCGACGAGCGCCATCGCATCGGTCGACTCGGCAACTTGCTTGTCGATCTCGAGCTTGGCAGCCGTGCCGGCCACATGAAGGCCGTCGCTCGGCAAAACCAGGCCCCCGGCCAGCGCGATCGCGCCGACCAATCGCTCTGCGGCGTCCGGGAATTCGGTCTGGGCGATGTAGTGCGGCACATGCGCCGCGAAGCCGATTGCGTCGAAGCCGCGCTCGGTCAACCGGAACTCGAGAAGGTGCCCCGCGCTGGCCGGAACCTGCACCCGCTGCACCCACGGCTCGTTATCGGGGATGAGCTCTTTGCGGGAAGCGTGCGAGGTGATGCCGACCGGGCGGGTGTGCGGCACCGCCATCGGAATCGCGTTCAGGCCGATCGTCAGCCGCACGCCGAAATGCTCGACCAGGCCGATGACGGCGGCGACGTAGCGCTCCCACTGCACGTCGGGCTCGGGCCCGGTGAGCAACAGAAACTCGACCCCGGCGGCGTCGGTCATCGAGTACAGCAGCAACTCCGGGTCGTCGTAGCTCTCCCAGTGGTCGGCATCGAAAATCATCGCCGGTCGGCGGGCGCGGTAGTCGTGCAGCTGGTCGACGTCGAATCGGCCCACGATCTGGTGCGGCAGCGTCGCCAGCAGGTGTGCGTGCGACAAGCGCACCGCTTCGCCAGCGTCGACGAAACCGTCGAGCGCGTGCACCAGTACAGGTCGATCGAGCGCAGGGCGGTGTGGCTCGAGGGTGTAGAGCTCGCGAGGGTCGAGCACGGCGACAAACCCCCTTCGGTCGGACGCCGATCTGCCGGCGCCATTTCTCCGTGACCATTCTCTCGCACGAACGCGCTTCGCGCGCGCCGCGGCTCCCGTAGGCTAGGCGGGCTCGTCGACGCGACGATTCCGATCAGCCGAATTCGAACAGCCAAACGAATAGGGGACCCTTGTGACCTACGTGGCCGTGGCGCATCTGAACTTCTTCCAGGCCATCGTGATCGGTTTCATCCAAGGCGTCACCGAGCTGTTTCCGGTCTCGAGCCTCGGGCACAGCGTGCTCGTGCCGGCGCTCGTCGGTGGTTCGTGGAGCGACCTGGTCACCCAACAAAAGGCGGACAGCTCGCCTTACCTCGCGTTCATCGTCGCGTTGCATGTGGCCACCGCGTTCGCTCTGCTCTGCTTCTTCTGGCGCGACTGGGTCCGGATCATCGGGGGATTCGTCTCCTCGTTGCGAAACCGCCGGGTCGAGACCGTGCACGAGCGGCTCGCCTGGTTGCTGATCATCACCACGATTCCGGCCGGCATTCTCGGTCTGGCCTTCGAAAAGGCACTGCGAAGCGTTTTCGCCAAGCCTGAGGCAGCTGCGATTTTCCTGACCCTCAACGGCGTTTTGCTCTTCGTCGGTGAGCGGCTGCGCCGCCGGTCGGTGGCGCGGGTGGCGGCGACCGCAGGCGCTGCGGCGGCCGTCGACCCGCAACACGACCCCGAACACGATCCGGAGAATGACGCCGCGATCGTGCAGCGCGTGAGCATTCGCGACGCGGGCGTTATCGGCGTGTTCCAAAGCTTGGCCCTGCTCGCCGGCATCAGTCGCTCCGGCATCACCATGGTGGCGGGCTTGCTGCGCGGGCTCGACCACGAGCAAGCGGTGCGGTTCGCCTTCCTGCTGGCGACGCCGATCATCCTGGCGGCTGGCCTGTTCAAGGTGCCGACCCTCATGGGCTCGGTTGGCGACGGTATTCGCGGCCAGGCACTTGCCGGCGCGGGCGCTGCGTTCGTCGCCGCGCTGATTTCCACCAAGTTCTTGGTGCGGTGGTTCAAGACCCGCACGCTCACACCGTTCGCCTGGTACTGCGGCATCTTTGGCGCCTTCTGCGTGGTGCGGTTCGCCTAGTGCCGGGACCTCATGGCGGGGCCGCACCCTGCCGAAGAGGTCAATGTGCTAACGCGGAGTCGGCCTCAGCTTGCCTCCATCGCGCTGGTAACCGTCGTCCTGTTCGCGATCGCCGGTCTGGCCTGGGGTGTGACGCACGATGGCTCGGCGCCACGCAACTACGGCTCGGCGAAGCAGCAAGACGCCGCCCGCGCCGCAGTTCAGCTGAACCTGCCGACCGGCCTCACCTCCGATCCGACTTTTACCGCGTGCGGCTCATCGGGTGACGCCTGCATCGCCAGTGCCAGTGGCGTCGACGACACGGTGTCCGCGCTCCGCACCGCGTTCGCTGCCGGTGGCGGCCATCTCGACCGTGCGTGCACTCCGAACCCGGCGCTGAGGCCGGGCGTTGCCCAACCCGTGCCGATCTACGAATGCGCGCTCGAGGGGAAGCTCAAAGGCGCGTGGGTCGATCTTGCGCTCGGCTCTGGTTGGTGGTTGCCCGGCAAGCCCCAGCCGCGCACCGCAGTGTTAGTCGTCGTTGAGACCAAGCCCGCCGCGATCGGAACGACGCCGGCCGTGACGCACGCAACGCTTCCGAGCACGCCACCTGACATCACCGGCTTCATTCCGGCCGGCTGGACTGTCAGCCCGACAGTGTGTGACGTCGCGTGTCCGGCCAACACCACCGGTGCGGTGATCTCGACAACCGGCACACTCACCGCGACCGCGACCGACATCGCGCGGGCCGCTATGGCAAAGGGCTTTCGTATCGAGGGCAAACCATGCAAGCAGGAGCCAGCGCTGCGAGGCTGTGAAATTCAGGCCGATCGTCGCGAAAACGGAACGCTCGGAGGGCTCACGACGGTGATGGACGTCACCCTGGCCGCCAGCGCCGGCGGGCATGTCGGCGGCACGTTTTCGTTGACCGATCAGAGCTAGCTGGTCGGCGGCGACAAGCCGAGCACGCGATCGCGCAGCACCGGAAACTCCGCACGAGTCTTCGCGACAACCGCCAGGTCGAGTTCGACGGTGATGACTTCTTCGTCGATACCGCCCTCGGCCAGCGCGCGCCCCCATGGATCGATCACGACGCTGTGCCCGCCGAGCTCAACGCCCTCTTGAGTTCCGACCTGGTTGCAACCCAGCAGGAACACCTGGTTCTCGATTGCCCGTGCGCGCGTCAATACCTGCCAGTGATCGAGGCGTGCTGCTGGCCAGCCGGTCGGTATCACGAACATCTCGGCGCCCTGGTCGACGAACAGTCGATACAGCTCGGGGAAACGAAGGTCGTAACACGTCGTGACGGCGAGCCGGAGGTCGTCGATCGCAGCGATCGAATAGTCACTCCCGGCAGTGAGCATGGCCGCCTCACCGTGATCGAAGCCGAACAGATGCACCTTTCGATACGTGTGCACGACCTTGCCGTTCGGCGACAACACAACAGCGGTGTTGTGCAGGTGCTCCTGGTCACGTTCGATGAAGGTACCCGCGACCACATACGCGCCGATCGCGGTCGCTGCGGCCGCAACAGCGGAGACGGCTGCGCCCCGCAGGTCATCCGCTGACTCGGCAAAGCCGCTATAGGCAAAGGCACCCGGCACCCACAACTCGGGCAGAACCACAAGGTCGGCGCCGCGCTGCGCTGCAACGAGCGACGCCACCCGCGCAATTCGATCGGACGCCGATTCGCTGTCGTCGATGCGCAGCTGAAGGAGAGAAACGCGCACCGCAGTGTCGTTTACAGCCGAGCGAGCAACGATGACGCCGGATCTTCGAGGAACATCGCAACGTCACGCAGAAACCGTGAGCCAAGTTCGCCATCGACGATGCGGTGGTCGAACGACAGCGCAAGAGTCGTCACCCATCGTGGCTTCACTTTGCCTCGATGCACCCACGGTTGCTCGCGGATCGCGCCGAAGGCAAGGATCGCCGCTTCGCCGGGATTGATGATCGGTGTGCCGGTGTCGATGCCGAACACACCAACGTTGGTGATGGTGAACGTGCCGTGCTGCATATCGGCGACCGATGTACGGCCTTCGCGCGCGGTGAGTGCGAGCGTGTTAATCGAGCGCGCAAGCTGGGCCAGCGACAACGCTTCGGCGTTTTTGATATTCGGCACGACCAGACCACGCGGCGTCGCCGCGGCGATACCGAGATTGACGTAGTGCTTGATGACGATGTCGCCGCCGTCGGCGTCCCACGTTGCGTTCATCATCGGATAACGCTCGACGCCGAGCAGGATCGCCTTCGCGACGAGCAACAACGGCGTGACCTTGACGTCGACGAACTCGGGCAACTGCCGCAACCGGGTGACGGCTCGCATCGAACGCGTCATGTCGATGGTGGTGAACTCGGTGACGTGCGGCACGGTGAATGCGCTCAGCACCATCGCCTGGGCCGTTGCTTTGCGCACTCCGTGCACCGGGATTCGCTCTTCGCCGCCTCGGGGTAGTGGCCGCACCGGAGCGCCGGCGCGGGTGGTGTCGGCCGCTGCTTCGACGTCCGACCTGGTGATCGAACCTTCGGGGCCGCTGCCGTGGATCACTTGCAGGTCGATGCCGAGGTCGCGGGCAAGCTTGCGTACGGGAGGTTTCGCCAGCACTCCGGAAACCGCGTCGTCGCCGTCGGCCGCATCGGCCACGCTCGCCCCATTGGGCTGTGGGACCGCGGCGCTGGCCGCGACTGACGGCCAGTCGTGTGCAGGCCGGGTCGCGCCGGCGGGTGCGGTCACCGGCTGACGCGAGCGGCGACGCACCGGCGAATCGGCGCGTGGCCCGTAGCCGACGAGGTTGGCGGTGCGAGCGGGAGTGACGCTCGGCGCGGCAACAGCACCAGCCTCGTCACCGTTGCCGTCTGTCGTCGAGGCAGCGGGCGCCGAGCTAGCCGCAGTTGAGCCAGCGCTGGCCGCAACGTCGATGATGATGATCGGCGTGCCGACGTCTACCGTGGCGCCCTCGCCGACGAGCAGCTCGGTGACGACACCGGCGAACGGGCTCGGCAGTTCGACGAGCGCCTTCGCAGTTTCGATCTCGACGATCGTTTGATTCTGAGTGACGCGGTCGCCCACCTGCACCAGCCAGCGAACGACTTCTGCCTCGGTCAGACCCTCACCGACGTCAGGAAGCTTGAACTGCTTGAGTGATGCCACATCTGCCTCCGGGCGGTCAGTACGAGAGCGATCGGTCGACCGCGTCGAGAACGCGATCGAGATCGGGCAGGAAATGTTCTTCAAGCCGCGATGGCGGATATGGCGTTGCGAAACCGCCGACCCGCAGCACCGGCGCCTGCATGTCGTAAAAGCACGTCTCGGTGACCCGGGCGGCGAGCTCGGCACCCAGACCAAGGAACGTCTGCGCTTCGTGCACGACGACGCACCGGCCAGTGTGTCGTACCGACTCGCTGATCGTCGGCCAATCGATCGGCGACAGCGAACGCACGTCAACGACCTCAAGTTCGTGGCCTTCGTCGGCGGCGACCTTGGCGGCGTCAAGACAGGTCTTCACCATCGGTCCATACGCCAGCAGCGTCACATGCCGACCCGTGCGGACGACGCGGGCTTGATGCAGCGGGAGGGCGTCGGCCAGTGGCGTCGTGGTGTCGACGTCCGCCTTCTCCCAGTAACGGCGCTTCGGCTCGAAGAAGACGATCGGGTCGTTGCTGGTGACGGCCTGTTGAATCATCGTGTACGCATCGGCCGCGTTGCTGCAGGCGACGACTTTCAAACCGGCCACGTGCGCGAACAATGCCTCGGGTGATTCGCTGTGGTGCTCGACGGCACCGATGCCACCGCCGAACGGGATGCGAATGACGATCGGCATCGGCGTTTGGCCCTGCGACCGGTAATGCATCTTCGCGAGTTGGCTGACAATTTGGTCGTATGCCGGGAAAACGAAGCCGTCGAACTGAATCTCACAGATCGGGCGGTAGCCGCGCATCGCCAGACCGATAGCCGTGCCGATGATGCCCGATTCGGCTAGCGGGGTATCCATCACCCGGTCTTCGCCGAAGTCTTTCTGCAGCCCATCGGTGACGCGGAAGACGCCGCCCAACTTGCCGACGTCCTCGCCCATGATGAGCACTTTCGGGTCGGCTTCAAGGGCTTTGCGCAACCCCATATTGAGCGCGCGCGAGATCGCGATCGGCGCCATCAGTGCAGCACCGGGGTAGCGTCGCCGACTTCGGCGCCGTCGCCGTCGCCGAGATAACTTGCGACGAACGCGCGCTCTTGGTCGACGAGCGGTGAGCCGCCGGCATACACGTTGTTGAAGATGTCGAGCGGCTTGGGATCTGGCATTGACAGGCACGCGGTCCGCACGCGAGCGGCGAGCTCGTTCGCCTCAGCTTCGATCGATTCGTAAAACGCTGCGTCGGCTAACCCGTTGCGCGACAGGTAGGCCTTCACGCGCTCGATCGGATCGCGCAGCTTCCAGTTCTCGAGCTCACTCGCCAGCCGGTAGCGGGTGGGGTCATCGGATGTCGTGTGTGCGCCCATGCGGTAGGTGTACGCCTCGATCAAGAAAGGGCCTTGGCCTTCGCGCGCATGCTGCAAGGCCTTGCGGGTGACCGCGAGGCAGGCAAGCACGTCGTTGCCGTCGATGCGGACGCCGGGAAAGCCGA